>ERZ857972.134-NODE-134-length-90245-cov-23.917552_pt1 | contig 90245 bp, 74 predicted proteins | sample MGYA00519757_ERZ857972 | MGnify/ENA primary metagenome ERZ857972 (study PRJEB31778, sample SAMEA3449383) | human gut metagenome | biome: human gut; feature: human-associated habitat; material: faeces | place: United Kingdom | collected 2010/2012 ...
GTTACGCTCGGGCATTTATAGCTTTGCATTTGTAAAACTGTCTGCACGAACGGGGGACGGCGACACGCAGATAATAGATGACTTACCGTAATTGGCAATGTTACGCTCGGGCATTTATAGCTTTGCATTTGTAAAACTGTCTGCACGAACGGGGAACGGCGACACGCCGTTAGTAAATGCCTTGTACGGTGACTTCGCCTGAATTGATAAGTTTGGTGGTTTTGTCGGGAAGTTCTGCAATAAGCTCGCCGTCAGGTTTTACTCCCACAGCTTTTGCGGTAACGGACTTTCCGTCTTTGGTGAATGTTATATCTCTGCCGACTGTTGCGCAAAGGCTTGTGTATTCCTTTAATGCGACAGGGGAAAGCTTTAAATCGTTTTTGATGAATTCCTCTTCAATGTGGTTAAGCACACAGGCAAAAAATTTGTTCTTGTCAAAATGACCGCCTGTTGCAAGATAAATTGAAGTTGCCTTTTCCTTTATGTCATCGGGGAAATCCTGAGTATCGGCATTGATTCCGATGCCTGTAATTACATATTCTACGGCGTCAAATTCGGCACTCATTTCGGTTAGAATACCGACAAGCTTTTTCTTGCCGATGATGATATCGTTCGGCCATTTTATACGGCAGTCAAGTCCCGTGAATTCTCTGATTGCCTTGCAGACCGCAAGACCTGCAAGAGGGGTGATTGACGATACCTCTGATGGGGCAATCTTTGGTCTTAACAAAAACGAAAAGGTGATGCTGTCATCCTTTTTTGCTTTCCAAACTCTGCCGAGTCTGCCCTTGCCCTGAGTTTGTTCTCTGGCAACGGCAACTGTGCCGTTTTCGCAACCGTCTGCACCCAGCTTTTTGAGGTAATCGTTTGTTGAACCAACCTCGTCAAGGACGATGAGGTTTTTGCCGATTACGGAGGTTTTCAGGTATTTTTCGATTGCAGGCTCGTTGAGGTGTGGGGGATAGGCAACAAGGCGGTATCCACGGTTTGTTACAGAGTCAATCTTGCAGCCCTGTTCCTTGAGATTGTTAATCGCTTTCCACACTGCCTGTCTTGACACACCAAGCTGTTCGGAAATTTCACTGCCCGAAACATAGCCGTCTGTTTTTGTTAAAAGTTCAATAATTTTCTTTTGCATAACATCACCGATTTTAAAATATAATGTAAAAAAATTACGGACGATTCTAAACAAAATCGCCCGTTTTTGAATGTTAATTATTTACTTTTGTTTGCCGCAACAATTTTCTTGACTGCAATGCTTACTGCCGAACCGACAACAAAGCAAGCAATGATTTCAAGAATGCAGTTGATTGAAAGAGCAGGGATAACCACGGCTGTGATTACATTAAGTCCCATAACTTCGATACTGCCGAAAAGGATTGCCATAAAGCCAAGGAAGAAGGCTGTGTTCATAACAGGGCAGAGTATAGTAGCGATAAGGTCGTTAAGATTGAACTTGCCTACAGTTTTACCTTCAAATACCTTGCCCAGACCTTTTGCGATAAGTCCTGTGAACCAACCCATAAGAGCTCGTGCAACAACACAAATTATAAAGGTGTAAAACCAGTTGATTGAAAGCATTGCCGTGCCGAATGTGTCCATACCAAAGCATTGTACAAAGCTTGTGATGCCAAAGAGTGTGCCGAGAATCAATCCTGCTGTAGGACCGAGAACGGTTGCACCGATTGCAATCGGAATGCAAAGGAATGAAATGGAAAGCGCACCGATCTTCAGATATCCGAGCGGTGTGAGCGCCATTACAAGCGTCAATGCGATAAGCACTGCAAGAATAACCATTCTTTGCACCTTTGAAAAGTTTCCTGTCTTATTCATAAAAAATTCCTCCTGCTGTTTCCCTGCTCATTTTCCGCAGGTGAAACGCAAATAATATTTACAAGGGGAGAACCCCGTTGCATCAAATTAATAATTCAAAAACAAGTTGTATATTAAATTGTCTTTATTTTTTATTTCTCTCGTAAATAATTTTGAGTCCGTCAAGAATAATATTCTCATCAAAGATAATATCGTGACGGCAGTTTTTGATTGCAAGCGGAGCAAGACCGCCTGTTGCAATAACCTTGCATTCTGTCTTGCATTCCTCGGTAAACATATCAACCATTCCGTCAAGCATACAGGCTGTTCCGAACATAATTCCCGAACGAATGCAGTCGGATGTGTTTAATGAAATTACCTTCTTTGGAGCTTTCATATCAACCGATGACAGCAATGCACCGTGATTTGTGAGTGCGTCAAGCGAAATTCCCATACCGGGGGCAATTGCACCGCCGTGATATGCGTTGCTTGCGTCAACATAGACAATTGCGGTTGCAGTTCCCATAAAAATCATAATGAGAGGACCGCCGTATTTTTCACACGCTCCCACACAGCCGGCAACGATATCTGCGCCCAAGGTTTCGGGATGTTCTATCTTGATGTCAAGACCTGTCTTGAGTCCCGGACCGATGAGCAGACTTTTTCTGCCTGTAACGGTCATAATCGCACTTCTGAGATTATATGTAAATTTCGGAACAACAGAGCTTATAATAGCGCCGTCAATGCTTTTTGCATCAATGTTGTAAATCTGCAAAAATGTGAAAAGTTCAACGGCAAGCTCGTCGCTTGTTTTGTTTTCATCGGTTGAAAAACGGAGTTTGAATTTTAAATTATCTCCGTCAAAAATGCCGAGCTTTACATTGGTGTTTCCGACATCGGCCGCAAGCAGCATTGCTGTTCCCTCCAAACGGTTTTTATAAATATGCTTTTACAAAAGTTTAGATTTAATCGTATTTTACTTTGCTTATTATATCATAAAAAATTATTTCTTCAAGGGCGAATTTAAGGAATTTATCCGATTTTTGGAAAATCCGAAAAAATTGTTGAAATTTGCGTTGGATTGTGTATAATTAAAATAGGTGTGTATAACACGGTCATGTATTACGCAAAATTCTGAAAGGAATGGTTTATTAAATGGACAGTTCAGAAATCAAGCAGCTCCGAATTCTTGCCGCAAGGTCAAGAATGGGCGCAATTCTCGGCACTTACCACGCCAAATCAGGTCATCCCGGCGGATCGCTTTCGGCAGCAGATATTTTCACATATCTCTACTTTAAGGAAATGAATGTTGATCCTAAAAATCCCGATATGCAGGACAGAGATCGTTTTGTTCTTTCAAAAGGTCACTGCTGTCCGGCTCTTTATGCAACACTTGCACTCAAGGGCTTTTTTGAATGGGACGAGCTTACAAAGCTCCGTCATGTAGGCGCTATGCTTCAGGGACATCCCGATATGAAGGGTACTCCGGGTATTGATATGAGTACAGGCTCACTCGGTCAGGGCATTTCGGCTGCCTGCGGTATGGCACTTGCGGCTAAGCTTGATAACAAGAGCTATCGCACATATACAGTTCTCGGTGACGGTGAAGTTGAAGAAGGTCAGGTTTGGGAGGCTGCAATGTTTGCCGCTCACAACAAGCTTGACAATCTCGTTGTAATTGTTGACCAGAACGGACTTCAGATTGACGGTACTGTTGAAGAGGTTGCAGGCATTGAGCCTCTTGATAAAAAGTTTGAAAGCTTTGGCTTTGAAGTAATCAAAATTGACGGTCACGACTTCAATCAGATTGAATCGGCTCTCGAAAAGGCTAAGACAGTAAAGGGCAAGCCTACTGCAATTCTTGCCAAGACAATCAAGGGCAAGGGCGTTTCATTTATGGAAAATCAGGTTGGCTGGCACGGCACTGCTCCCAACAAGGAACAGTATGAACAGGCTACTGCCGAGCTTCAGGCTGAAATTGACAGATTGGAGGGCAACTGCTGATGGCACAGGTAATTAAAAAGGCTACAAGAGAAAGCTTTGGCATGGCTCTTTGTGAGCTTGCAAAGACAAATAAGGACATTATTGTTTTTGATGCAGACCTCGCAGCTGCTACAAAGACAGGAATTTTTAAAAAAGAGTTTCCCGAAAGATTTTTTGACTGCGGTATTGCCGAGGGCAATATGGTAGGCGTTGCGGCAGGTATGGCAGCGGCAGGCAAAATTCCGGTTGCCGCATCATTTGCAATGTTTGCAACAGGCAGAGCATTTGAGCAGATTCGCAACTCGGTTGCTTACCCTCATCTTAATGTTAAAATTGCCGGCAGCCACGCAGGTATTTCAACAGGTGAAGACGGTGCTACTCATCAGTGCCTTGAAGATATCGGCATTATGCGTACAATTCCGGGTATGGTTGTCCTTAACCCTGCCGATCACTACGAAATGATGGCCGCTACAAAGGCTGCAATTGAGTACAACGGTCCTGTTTATATCCGTCTCGGCAGACTTGCTGTTGACAGTTTTAATGATCCCGATACCTATACATTTGAGCTCGGCAAGGGTATTACTCTCCATGAGGGCAACGATGTGGCTGTTATTGCAACAGGACTTGTTGTAAACGAGGCTTTAAAGGCTGTTAAGGAACTTGAGGCTGAGGGCATCAACGCTCGTCTTATCAATATTCACACAATAAAGCCTATCGACAGAGATATCATCATTAAGGCTGCAAAGGAAACAGGCAGAATCATCACCGTTGAGGAACACAATGTTATCGGCGGTCTCGGTGACGCTGTTTGTGATGTTGTAAGTGCAGAGTGTCCTGTTAAGGTTACAAAGATCGGTGTGAACGATCGTTTCGGTTACAGCGGTCCGGCTCTTGAGCTTCTTGACAAATTCGGTCTTACACAGCCGCACATTGCAAAGGTTGTCAGAGATGTTGTTAAAGAGGACAAATGATTTCTGAATTAATTTAATAATTGCAAAATATTAACGGTCGGTTTGTTCAAACCGACCGTTTTTTGTATGTACCGTTCAAGAATAAAAAGCAAAGGGCGGATATCGCAAAAACGGCAGCCGCCCTTTTTATATTAAAACATCCTCAGCAATAAGCCGAATGGGGCTTTAGTCAGCGTGCTTTATCAGCAGCCGCAGCCACAGCTGTTGTTGTCACAACCACAGCCGCCGTTGTTTCCGCCGCAACAGCAGAGAACGATGATAAGAAGAATAATCCATGAGCAGCAACCGTTGCCGTTACCAAAGTTACACATACGCTTACCTCCTTTCGTTTACACTACATATTATTGCAAAAGGAGAAATGTGTGACATCAAAAAAATGACGGCTGCGAAAATATTCGTAACCGTCATCAATTGTAATTATTTAATTAAACATTGAATCTGAAAAGAACGACATCGCCGTCTTTCATAACATAGTCCTTGCCTTCACTGCGGACAAGACCTTTTTCTTTTGCGGCTGTCATACTTCCGCAAGCGATAAGGTCGTCATATGCGATAACCTCGGCTCTGATAAATCCACGCTCAAAATCCGAGTGAATTTTGCCTGCTGCCTGAGGTGCTTTTGTTCCTTTTTTGATTGTCCATGCACGAACCTCCTGTTTGCCGGCTGTAAGGTAGGAGATAAGTCCGAGAAGTGCATAGCATTCCTTGATAAGTCTGTCAAGACCGCTTTCCTCAAGTCCCATATCGGCAAGGAACATTTCCTTTTCTTCCTTGTCCATCTCAACGATTTCTTCCTCAATCTGAGCACAGATTGGAAGAACACCGGCGTGTTCCTCGGCGGCAATCTTCTGAACAGCCTTGTAGCCCTCGTTTGAGTCTATGCCGTTTGAAAAATCCTCGTCACTCATATTTGCGGCATAGATAACAGGCTTGTTTGTGAGAAGCGCAACCTCTGAAAGAATTGCCTTTTCGTCATCGTCACATTCAACACTTCTTGCAGGCTTGCCCTCGTTGAGTGCGGCAAGAACTCTTTCAAAAAGGTCGATGTCTTTCTGATACTTTTTATCGCCCTTGAGCATTTTCTTTGTCTTGTCAATTCTGCGTTCGAGCATTTCAACATCGGAGAGAATAAGCTCAAGATTAATTGTTTCAATGTCACGGGCAGGGTTGATGTTGCCTTCAACATGGATAATGTCGTCATTTTCAAAGCAACGGACAACATGAACGATAGCGTCACATTCACGGATGTTTGAAAGGAACTTGTTGCCGAGTCCCTCGCCCTTTGATGCACCCTTTACAAGACCTGCAATATCTACAAATTCAATTGATGCAGGAGTATATTTGTCAGGATCATACATTTCTGCAAGTTTATCAAGTCTTTTGTCCGGAACTGCAACAACACCGATATTTGGCTCAATTGTGCAGAAAGGATAGTTTGCACTCTGAGCACCTGCGTCTGTAATTGCGTTAAAAAGAGTACTTTTGCCGACATTTGGAAGTCCGACGATTCCGAGTTTCATTTATTTTCACCTCAAATATTATTCGGGCAATGCTTGCCTATTTTCACTGAATATTGTATTATTATATCGTATGGATACTTACTCTGTCAATTCACAGACGAGTAATGCACACTTTGTTAAGTATATCACATAAAATTGCTTTAAACAATAAGAAAGGAAATTTTTATGAGCGAAATAAATACATATTCTGTAACAATTAAGGTTGAAGAAGAAAATCTTGCCGTTTCAATGGGCAGCGGCAGTCTTTGTGTGCTTGCAACTCCGTGCATTGTGGCTCTTATGGAAAATGCCGCCGCAGCTCTTGCAGACAAGGTTCTTGACAACGATGAGCTTACAACAGTAGGTACAATGATTTCAATTGAACACACAAGCCCTACTCCTCTCGGTGCTGAGGTTACGGCAACAGCCGTTCTCAAAAGCGTTGACGGCAGAATGTTTAATTTTGAAGTTTTTGCCGAAGATAAAAAGGGTGAAATTGCAAGAGGCACTCACACAAGAGTAAGCGTAAAATCAGAAAAATTTCAGATGAAGGCGGACAGCAAGTTTGATGAATAAGTACAAATATTATCTGTTTGACCTTGACGGCACAATCAGCGAGAGCGCATTGGGCATAAGAGAGTCACTTGAAAACGCAATTAAAAGTATGGGCAAGCCGTTGCCGAATCTTGACGATTACACATTGTACATCGGACCGCCGTTGCTCGATACATTCCGCAATATCTGCCATTTCAATGAGGAAGAATCGGCAAGAGGCGTTGAGATTTATCGTGAATACTACAACACCAAAGGCAAGCTTGTGAACAAGCTTTATGACGGCATTGACAGGGTTCTTGCAGAGCTTAAAAACAGCGGTGCAAAGCTTGCCGTGTGTTCGTCAAAGTATGAAAAGTTTGCCGAAGAAATTACAGAACTTCTCGGTGTGCATGATATGTTTGACGCAATCTGCGGTTCAACACTTGACGGCAGTCGAAAAGATAAAAAAGACCTTATTCCGTATGCTGTTGAAAGACTTGGCGGCAGCCTTGAAAATGACAGAGAGAATATTGTCATGATAGGTGATACTTGGTTTGACACAAAGGGAGCAAGACTTTGCGGTGTTGATTTTGTCGGTGTTGAATACGGCTACGGCGACCTTGAAAGCATGAAAAAAGAGGGCGGCAGGGTGTTTGTGAAAACCACGGCTGAACTCTTGGATGTTCTTACAAAGTAAATAATTTGAAATCGGACAAACGGAATTATCCGAAGATTTTTCGCATACATTTTATCAGAGAATAAAATGTGTGGAGGATTTAAAATGTTCGTTTTCAATTTTAAAATCAAGGCTAAAAAAACAGTAATTTTGGCGGCGGTGCTGTCCGTAACAGCGGCAATAATATGTACAGCCGTCACGGTTGCAATAAATTCACGGTTGCCCGATACAGCCGTAAGTGATAAAACAGGGGAGTATTCTCTTGTGCTTAATGACGGTGAGGAGAAAAAATTCCTTGAACAGTTCGGAGTTGAAACCACCGACGCAAAGCCTGAGAAAAGGTCGGTTGTAATTCCGTCGGATTTTAATAAATATTATGAGGAATACAACGAACTTCAGAAGAAAATCGGACTTGACCTCGGAAAATTTAAAGGCAAAGAGGTTACGGAGATTATCGTTCCCCTGGAAAAGCCAAAGGATAACAATGCCGTTTTGCTTGTTTACAAAAACAGGGTAATCGGCGGACACATTACAAACGGAGAGTACGGCAGTAAAAATCTGCCGCTTGTTGAATAAGATGGAAAGACTTGATAAGCTTATTTCGTCACAAAGAGCCGACGGCAGAAAAGAGGTTCAAAAGCTCATAAAAAGCGGTGTGGTTCTTGTGAACGGAAAAATCTGCAAAAAACCTGATACAAAGGTTGACCCCGACAAGGATGAAATTGTTGTGGACGGACAGGCTTTGAATTACAGCAAATATATATATATAATGATGAACAAGCCTGCGGGAGTTGTGTCGGCAACTGAGGACAGGCAGTTTAAGACTGTTATTGATATTATTCCAGAAGATATGAAACGAAAGGGACTTTTTCCCGTCGGCAGACTTGACCGTGATACGGAGGGACTGCTTCTTATTACAGATGACGGTGACTTTGCGCACAGCATAACCTCGCCTAAAAAGCATGTGGACAAGAAGTATGTTGCAAAGCTTGACGGAGAAATCACAGAAGATACCGTAAAGGCTTTTTCTGACGGAATTGAGTTTTCTGACGGTACGAAGTGTCGCAGTGCCGTGCTTGAATGTGACAAAAATGATAAAAAAACAGGAATTGTCACAATTTGTGAGGGTAAATATCATCAGGTTAAAAAAATGTTTTTGTGTTGTGGATTAAAAGTTGTGCATCTTCAACGAATTTCAATAGGCGGTTTGTATCTTGATAGCAATTTGCACATAGGCGAGTGCAAATTGTTGACGGATTTGGATAAAAAGTCGGTTTTTATCGGCAATATACACTAAAAAATGCATCTGAATTTTATCCTGTGTCGGTTTTAAATAAAATAATGCATATATCTTTGGTCAATTTCGGTATGGTCAAATTGTGCGAAAAGTGGTATATTATTGTATGTAATAAAGCTAAGGACTTTATCGTTATCGACTAATTGGAGGTTTATACACAATGGCAAATGTTTCATTAAGACATGTTTACAAAATCTATGACGGCGGTGTAACTGCTGTTACAGACTTCAACCTTGAAATTGCCGACAAAGAATTCATCATTCTCGTTGGTCCTTCAGGTTGCGGTAAATCAACAACCCTCAGAATGATTGCAGGTCTTGAGGATATTTCAAAGGGTGAGCTTTACATCGGCGATACACTCGCAAACGATGTTGCTCCTAAGGACAGAGATATCGCAATGGTATTCCAGAACTATGCTCTTTATCCTCATATGACTGTATATGATAATATGGCATTCGGTCTTAAGCTCCGTAAGTTCTCTAAGGAAGAGATTAAGAGAAGAGTTGAAGAGGCTGCAAGAATCCTTGGTATCGAGCAGTATCTTGACAGAAAGCCAAAGGCTCTTTCAGGCGGTCAGAGACAGCGTGTTGCTCTCGGTCGTGCTATCGTTCGTAACCCGAAGGTATTCCTTCTTGACGAACCGCTTTCAAACCTTGATGCTAAGCTCCGTGCTCAGATGAGAACAGAGATTTCAAAAATTTATCAGCGTCTCGGCACAACATTTATCTATGTAACCCATGACCAGACAGAGGCTATGACAATGGGTACAAGAATTGTTGTTATGAAAGACGGTTTCATTCAGCAGGTTGATACTCCTCAGCATCTTTATGATATGCCTTGCAATATGTTTGTTGCCGGATTTATCGGTTCACCTCAGATGAACTTCATCAACGCTGTTCTCTCTAAGAACGGCGGTAAGTATACTCTTGATTTTGACAAGTATCACGTTCCTGTTCCGGAGTCAAAGGTCAATGCTGACCTCGACAACTATGTTGGCAAGGAAGTTGTTTTGGGCATCCGTCCTGAGCATGTTCACGATGAGCCTGAAGAAATTGCTAAGGCTGAGTGTCTTCTCAAAGCCAATGTTGATGTTACCGAGCTTATGGGCGCTGAAATTTATCTCTATGTAAATATCAACGGTACACCTATCACAGCTCGTGTTGAACCTACTTCAACAGCTAAGCCGGGCGACGAAATTGAGATTGCTTTCGACCTCAGCAAGATTCACATCTTTGATAAGGATACTGAGAAAACAATCACAAACTGATTATAATTTAATTTGGTTTTTACGGCGGAGCATTATGCTCCGCCGTTTTTGCGTTTGCAGAAGGAAAACGATTGTTGCCGTAAGCGCAATAATTTTCAAAAACCATTTGCGTTTAAATTTTATAATTGATTAACCGTGATGAATAGATATTTTTCGTATTTTGTCACAAAATCAACACAATGTTGTGATATATTAAAAAACAAATAAGATTTTGTAACAATTGTTTAATTTTGCTTTCAAAACTGTAACTTGTTGCTGATTATGCAAATTCTCTAAAAAAATTCAAGAAAAATTGTAAATAGAGGTTGATTTTTTTCTCGTTTTTGTGTAATATGTATATGAGACAGATTGTATTTTATTGAACTCTTTTACAATCACAATATATAACTGCGGAGAAAACGAGGTAAAAATTTATGTCAAACAGATTATTTCAAGGTATTGTACACCAGATGAAAGACGCAATCGACAGAACGATTGGCGTAATTGACGAGACTTCGGTTGTTATTGCCTGCTCCGAGCTTGGAAAAATCGGCGAGGTAAACGAGAGCGTTAATTCCGAAACACTCAGCTCGACAGCACCGTTTGTTGTGAACGGATATACATACAGATCTTTCGGCAGCAATGCAAAGTATGATTATGCAGTATTTGTTCAGGGTACCGATGAGTATGCTCAGAAGTATGCTCAGCTTTTGTCGGTTTCTTTTGCAAGCATCAAGCAGTATTATGACGAAAAGTATGATCGTTCAAACTTTATTAAGAATGTTATTCTTGACAACATTCTTCCGGGAGACATTTACCTTAAAGCAAGAGAGCTTCACTTTAACAGCGAGGTTTCCCGTGTGTGTCTGCTTATTAAAATTGTTTCAAAAACAGATGTTTCCGCTTATGATATAATTCAGAATCTTTTCCCGGACAAGTCAAAGGACTTTGTTATAAACATTAACGAGGTTGAAATTGCACTTGTTAAGGAAATTAAACCCGACACAGAGAGCCGTGACCTTGAAAAGCTTGCAAGCTCGATTTCAGACACACTTTCGAGCGAGTTCTACACACACTGTGTTGTCGGCATCGGCACAACGGTTACAGGCATCAAGGATCTTGCAAGAAGCTTTAAGGAGGCTCAGTCAGCTCTTGAGGTTGCAAAGGTATTTGACACAGACCGTACAATCGTAAGCTATGATAACCTCGGCATTGCCCGTCTTATCTATCAGCTTCCCACAACATTGTGTGAAATGTTCCTCAAAGAAGTTTTCAAGCGTGGTTCAATTGAGAGCCTTGATCAGGAAACTCTCTTTACAATCCAGCGTTTCTTTGAAAACAACCTCAATGTTTCCGAAACATCAAGAAAGCTTTTTGTACACAGAAACACTCTTGTGTACAGACTTGAAAAAATTAAAAAGCTCACAGGTCTTGACCTCCGTGAGTTTGAGGATGCAATCGTGTTCAAGGTAGCTCTTATGGTTAAGAAATACCTCAACGCAAGTCCTACAAAATACTGATTTTGTTAAAGTGTGCCCGAGCACAGTGTCTTGCTGTGCTTTGGGCGTTTTGACTTTTTTGTGAGTATTTGTATAATAACTACAAAACAAAGGTGACTTTATGATTGATTTTATAAATGTGTCTAAAACATACCCTAACGGCACTCATGCTCTCCACGGTATTACGCTGAGTATTGATAAGGGCGAGTTTGTATTTATTGTCGGTGCATCGGGCGCAGGCAAGAGTACATTTCTTAAACTCATTATGCATGAGGAAACTCCGACATCGGGCAAAATTGTTATCAACGACACTGATGTTACAAAGCTGAGAAGGAGAAAGGTTCCTTATATGCGCCGTCATATGGGCATTGTTTTTCAGGATTTCAGACTTATTGACAAGATGAATGTTTTCGACAATGTTGCGTTTGCGATGCGTGCTGTCGGAAAACCTTCGGCAGTAATTAAAAAGCGTGTTCCGTATGTGCTTGAGCTTGTCGGTCTTAAAGATAAGATGAAAAACAGACCGAGTGAACTCTCGGGCGGTGAGCAACAGCGTGTAAGCCTTGCAAGAGCCCTTGTGAATAACCCCGAAATTATTATTGCCGATGAGCCGACAGGTAATGTTGACCCCGAGATGTCACACGAAATCATTGAGCTTCTCAATGAAATTAACGCAACAGGCACAACCGTTATTGTTGTAACGCATGAACATGACCTTGTTCGTGAGTTTGACAGACGAGTTGTTGTTCTTGACCACGGAAAAATTAAGAGCGACACCAAGGATTTGTTTGTTAAAGATGACTATGCTGACGATTACGGTGATGACAGCGGTGAAGAAGAAAATACACCGGATTATCCCGATAATGCAGTGGTTGTTCCGGAATAATGCGTTTGCGCAAATAGGATTTTGAAAGGATTTTTGATATGACCGGATTTGGTTATTTGGCAAAAGAAGGTTTCAAAAATGTGTGGAACAACCGTATTATGAGTATCGCTTCTGTCTGCGTACTTATAAGCTGTCTTGTTCTCACAGGTGCGGCGGCACTTTTTTCATTGAATGTTGACAAGGTTGTTGAATCTGTCGGCAAGTCAAATGAAACCTCTGTATACATTAAAGACGGATATTCACAGCTTGAGGCTGTTTATGTAGGAAAAGCAATTGAAAAGCTTGACAATGTTGAGTCGGCAACCTTCCTTTCAAAGGAAGATGCAATGAAGCAGTTTAAATCTACTCTCGGCGATGACCTCTTTGCAGAAATGCAGGGCAGAAACAAACTCCCTGATTCATTTATTGTTGTAATGAAGGATTTGTCAAAGTACGATGAAACTATTGCACAAATCACGAAAATTGACGGTGTTGACAGTTTCAGCAGTCACCGTGAACTTGCCAAAAAGCTTACGGACATCAGCAATCTTGTCAATATGATTTGCGTTTCTGTTGTGTGTGCTTTGACAATCATTTCAATCTTCATCATTGCCAACACAATTCGTGCAACAATGTATTCACGAAGATTTGAAATAAGCATTATGAAATCGGTTGGTGCAACGAACTCGTTTGTCCGCTGGCCGTTTCTTATTGAAGGTATGATAATCGGACTTATTTCCGCAATTGTTTCAACAGGCGCAATTGCAATCCTTTATGAGACTGCACAGGCTCTTGTTTATCAGATTGTTCCGATTGATTTTATCCCGATTAACAATGTCATCTGGATTACAGGCGGCTTGTTTGCAATTGCAGGTATTGTTATCGGCTTCTTCGGCAGCTTTATTTCAATCAGAAAATACCTTAAAATGGAAGGTAACGAAATACTCGGTTGGTAATCCCGACAGAAATCTTAAAGGAGGAGATTACAATGAACAAATTAAAAAGAATTTTATGTGCAATGCTCTGCGTATGCATGATTTCAATTCCAATGGCAATACCGACTACTGTTTCTGCTGAGGACAGCATCTCAGACCTTGAACAACAGCTTCAGCAGCTTGAACAGGAAAATCAGAAGTATCAGAAGATTCTTGATGATACAAAGTCTGACATCGCAGAAAAGGAAGAATACAAGAGCGCCCTTGTAAGCAAGGTTCAGGTTCTTGATGAAAAAATTGCAGTAACCCGTGAGAAAATTTCAAGCCTTAACGATGATATTAAGGAAAAGCAGGACGCTTATGACAAGGGACTTTCGGAAGTTGAGGATCAGTTTGACGCACTTGCAAACAGACTCAGAATTCTCTATATGTCAGGCAATGCAACCGACCTTGAAATCATTTTCGGTGCAAAGGATTTTTCTGACCTTATTGATAAGATGGAGCTTGTAAAGAGCCTTGCAAACAGCGACAAGGAGCTTATCAGCGAAATCCAAACAAAGCTGGACGAGCTCAGCACCAAGAAGAAATCCCTTGAGGCCGACAAGAAAGACCTTGAAACTCAGCAGGCGTCATTGAAGTCGGATCAGGACGAGTTTAATAAACTCATTTCCGATAATGACGAGATTCTTAAAAATCTTTACGCATCAAATTCCGAGGCGCAGAATTCCTTGGAAAGTGCGGCTTTGCAGAGTGATGAGATTGAAGCTAAAATCAGCCAGTACTATGCCGCTCAAAAGGCTGCTGCGGAACACGCTGCTCAGGCTTCACAGAGTTCAAGCTCAAGCAGTTCATCAAGCAACTCTTCAAGCAGTTCATCAAGCGGCTCAAGCAGTTCGGGTTCATCAAACTCAGGTTCATCATCTGTAATTGTTCCGTCGGGTTCGGGCTTTGCATGGCCGACACCGGGCTTTACATATCTTTCATCACCGTGGAGAGAAGACAGAGAAACTTATAACCACGGCGGAATTGATATTGCCGGCGCAGGCATCATGGGAACTCCTGTTGTTGCGGCTGCCGACGGTACTGTTGTTGCAACCAACAGCAGTTGTACACACAACTGGGGCAAGAGTTACAGCTGTGGCTGCGGCGGCGGTTATGGTAACTATGTAATGATCAGCCACGCGGGCGGTAAGATGACAGTTTACGGTCACCTTACAAGTCTTACAGTAAGTTCAGGTCAGTCTGTTTCTAGAGGACAGGTTATCGGCTATGTCGGTTCAACAGGTAACTCAACAGGACCTCACCTCCACTACGAATGCCGTCTTAACGGTGTAAGATACAACCCGATGTCTGAGTATCCGTACATGTGATAATTTCTTTGATACATACACAATTTGATAATTAATTTAAAAGCCTTCGCATATACTTAAATAAGTAAATATGCGGAGGTTTTTGTTTTGATTACTTCATTGAATGTTGTGTTTCCCGAAAAGTGTGGGAAAATAAGGGGATTTTTTAACAGGCTGAGAGGGGACAAGGTGTGCGTTGAAATCAAAAGGGCAAGGGGCGTAAGCGTAAAACAGCTTACATACATCTGTCGCAGACAAAAGGTCAATCTCAATAAAATTGACAGGGCAATCGGCAATCAGCGCACAAGACTTTTGTGTTGCGAAGAAATGACTTTTCCGAACGACAGCGGTTACAAGCGTTTTTACTCGCCGCTTTTTTCGGCAAGACTTTGTACTAATATGGCACTTTTTGCCCTCAGCAAATTTGACGCTCCCGAAAGGCTGACGGTAGGAATTTATGATCCCGACGCTCAATGCACCGACCTTGTTTCATTTGTGTTGAAATATACGGGCAATGCCTGTATTATCACAGACAACGAAGATGTGTTCTATGATGAGCTGAATACCATTGCCGAAGAAACAGGTGCGTGTGCCGTTGTTACTCACCACCGTGAACAGCTTTCAAATTGTGACCTTGTCATTGCACCGTTTGAAATTGAAGAAAATCTGCCTGTAAGAAATGATGCGGTTATCCTCACAAACGGCAGACCAAAGGAAAATATAAAGGGCTTTGTGTATTTTCGCTATTGCTTTAAAATGCCGAACGGATTTGCACTTTTGCGGCCTGAGGGATTGTCTGAGGAATACTTCTGCTCAGCACTCTATACACTCGGTTCACAGTACGAACTCGGTTCAATTGTTCCCGATTTGTGCCGGAATGATACAGAGGCGCAGACAGTGAAATCTCTTTGCAGTTATCTTGCCCGTTTTGCTTGACAATCGGTGTGAAAAAAATTATAATAAATCTATATGCAGTTTTTTGCTGATATGAAAGAATTTTATACCGTATGCACGCTTGTGCAGGTGCGGTATTAACTGAAAGGAACGATATAAAATGGCAGCTAAACCAACAATGCTTACTGCGGAAGGTCTTAAAAATCTTGAAGAGGAACTTGCAGAATTACAAAATGTCAAGCGTAAAGAAATTGCAGAGAAAATCAAGGTAGCCCGTTCCTACGGCGACTTGTCCGAGAACAGTGAATATGATGATGCAAAGAACGAGCAGGCAATTATGGAGGCAAGAATCGCTACTATCGAGTCTATCCTCAAAACTGCTCAGATTATTGATGAGTCCGAAACATCTAACGATAAGGTACACCTCACTTCTGTTGTTACAATCGAAATGATTGGCACAGACAGACAGATGACATACAAAATCGTTGGTTCGGGTTCTAACGAAACAAATCCCGCACAGGGCAAAATTTCTGACGAATCACCTGTGGGTAAGGCTCTCATGGACAGATGTGTCGGTGATGTTGTTGAGGTTGAAACTCCTGGCGGCGTAAAGGCATTTAAGATTCTTGAAATCTCAAAGTAATTTGTTTATCTATTGAATTTTTGCTGACGGATTCTGCTTTTGCAATCCGTCAGATTTATTGATGTTGAAAAAGAGAGGAATGATTGGAAATGAGTCAGAAGCCACAGCAGACCGGCACAAGCGATGTTATCAAGGTCAGATACGAAAAGCTTGACGCCCTCAAAAAAGCAGGCAGAGATCCGTTTGTAATTACAACAAGTGCTCGTAATGTTCTCACGGAAACAATTAAAAACAATTTTGAAGAGTACGAAAACAAAGATGTATGCGTTGCAGGCCGCTTGCTTTCAAAAAGAGGCAAGGGCAAGGTTTCGTTTATGGACCTTTGGGATCGTTCGGGAAAAATCCAGATTTTTGCAAAGTTTGACGATCTCGGTGAAGAAGAATACGGTTTCCTTAAAAAGTGGGATATCGGTGATATCGTTGAAGTAAAGGGCTTTGTTTTTAAAACGCAAATGGGCGAAATTTCTGTTCATGCAAAAGAGGTTAAGCTCCTTTCCAAATCACTCAAACCCCTACCCGAAAAGTATCACGGTCTTACAAATACAGACCTTCGTTACCGTCAGCGTTATGTTGACCTTATTATGAATCCCGAGGTAAAGGATACCTTTGTAAAGCGTTCAAAAATTATCGGCAGTATCCGCCGCTACCTTGACAATCAGGGCTTTATGGAGGTTGAAACTCCTATGCTCGTTGCCAATGCCGGCGGTGCGTCGGCTCGTCCGTTCCTTACTCACTTCAACGCTCTTGACGAGGATTTAAAGCTCAGAATTTCTCTTGAACTTTACCTCAAAAGACTTATCGTAGGCGGACTTGAAAAGGTTTACGAAATCGGCAGAGTATTCCGTAACGAGGGTGTTGACACCCGTCATAACCCTGAGTTTACTCTTATGGAGCTTTATCAGGCATATACCGACTACAACGGTATGATGGATCTTACCGAAAACCTCTATCGCCATGTTGCACAGGAGGTTCTCGGTACAACAACAATCACATACAACGGCATTGAAATGGATCTTGGCAAGCCGTTTGAGAGAATTACAATGCTTGACGCTGTTAAAAAGTATTCAGGCGTTGATTTCAACGAAATTCATTCTGATGAAGAGGCTAAGGCAATTGCTAAGGAAAAGGGTGTTGAGTTTGAAGAACGCCACAAGAAGGGCGACATCCTTAACCTTTTCTTTGAAGAATTTGCAGAAGAGCATATGATTCAGCCTACTTTCGTTATGGATCATCCGATTGAGATTTCTCCGCTTACAAAGAAGAAACCCGAAAATCCCGATTATGTTGAGAGATTTGAGTTCTTTATGAACGGCTGGGAAATGGCTAATGCATATTCAGAGCTTAACGATCCGATTGACCAGAGAGAGCGTTTTAAGGCTCAGGAGGCACTTCTCGCACAGGGCGATGATGAGGCTAACACAACCGATGAGGATTTCCTCAACGCACTTGAAATCGGTATGCCTCCGACAGGCGGTATCGGCTTTGGTATCGACAGAATGTGTATGCTCCTCACAGATTCAGCCGCAATCCGTGATGTTCTCCTCTTCCCAACAATGAAGTCCCTCGATAAGTAACAACCTCAAAAGTGGCTTATCTATGCGGTTTTTGAACTTCACGAAGTACCGAATTTACACCATTTACACCAAACTTACACCAAACGGTGCAGAAAGTTGTGCAGAGCGAAAACAATCGCATATTTTAATGAATTTGACCTTGATGGATTCGTTTCCATCAAGGTCTTTTTTGTTTGACGGATAGACAAAATCAGGTTTAAATGATATAATGATAGAAAGATAAATCGGAATTTGTAGGAATATTCATTTCTCTTATAAACAGGCACCGAGGTGCGAGGAGGTAAATAACATGGATATGAAGCAGGCAATGAAAGAACGTCATATGGTTCGAAAGTACACTGATGAACCTATTCCGGAGGATATCGTAGAAAAGCTGAATCGTCGGGTAAGAGAGAATAATGAGCAGTATGGACTATCTATCAAATTGATGACCAATGATGATAGTGCTGTTCCCGGTGTGATCAAACTGATCCTCGCTAAGGGGGTCAACAATTTCTTTATCATGGCCGGGCCTGATGGTGCAGATGAACTGTGTGGATACTGTGGAGCTGATCTGATGCTTTACGCACAGACGCTGGGACTGAATACATGGTGGGTCGGCGGTACCTATAATCGAAAAGGAGCACAGAAAAAAATCGAAGGTGCAAAGCCTGTAGGAATCATCGCTGTTGGTTATGGCCAGACACAAGGTGTTCCACATAAGACAAAGACAGCAGAACAGGTCAGTTCATACGACGGAGAAGCACCACAGTGGTTTAAGAACGGCATTGAAGCAGCACTCTTGGCACCTACCGCACTGGCAAAACAGGCATTCACCATCAAAGGTAAAGGAAATAAGGTATCTATCTCCTGCGATAACGGCATCTTTACCGGTGTGGATACAGGTCTTGTGAAATACCACTTTGAACTTGGAGCGGGTAAGGATTGTTTTGAATGGGTGTGATCCCTATGGGTGAGCATTACAAAAGCATTTTTCTGTCTTTAATTATTATCTGATAAATTCTGATTTATCGCATTTACTATTATGGCAATCGCAGGCAGCCTTATATGAGGTTGCCTGTTTTTTATGCCCTGAAACGAATCGCATATTACGATATTTCTCCTGTTTCTTATATAATATAGGTAAAGGAGAGGATATGATATGAAAAGAATGTTAGCTGACGTTTGCCCTGAACTGATAAATGAATGGTCACAGCGTAATCTACCTCTTACGCCGGAAAGCGTAACGCACGGCTCTAATAGAATTGTATGGTGGAAAGGCAAATGCGGACACGAATGGAGAGCTTCAGTAAAAAACAGAGTAATCGGCGGAAGTGGTTGTCCTTACTGTTCCCACAATGCGATATTAGAGGGCTTCAATGACCTCGCTTCTCAAAAGCCTGATCTTGCCGCAGAGTGGTCTGAGAGAAATGCCCCTCTACTCCCTACACAAGTTACTGTTTTCGCAAACCGCAAGGCTTGGTGGAAATGCAGAGAGTGCGGTAATGAATGGGAAACACTCATTTCTACTCGTTCAGACGGAAGTAAATGTCCGTATTGTAGCGGTTATATATTACTCAAAGGGTTTAATGATTTGGCTACGAAATATCCGCAGCTTGCGGAGGAATGGTCAGACCGAAACCTACCACTTACTCCTGATACGGTAAATGATAAATCTCGTAAAAACGTGTGGTGGAAATGTCGGACTTGCGGCTTTGAGTGGAAATCAGTAATTTATTCAAGAGCCAACGGATCAATGTGTCCCGTTTGCGCTGAACGAGCCATATTGACAGGATATAATGACTTGGCTACAACAGACACACATCTTATTTCAGAATGGGACTTTGATAAAAACACGAGTTTTTCACCGGAGCATATTTCAAGGCACTCAATGTACGGCGTTTGGTGGAAATGTCCCCTAAACCATTCATATAAGGCTCGCATATCAGACAGAGTAAGCGGAATGGGTTGTAAGGTGTGTGATAAGGAGTACAAAAGCGTACTTCCCAAATTGGCGATTATGGTATATGCCGGAATGAATAGAATGTCTGTTAAGTTTGATGATGATAGCATTATCGGTATTCCATTAGAAACATATATACCCGAAGAAAAGCTCGCTATTGAAACTTCTAAGCCTAACGATAACATTTTGAGATTAAAGCAATACCTTTGCAAAAAGCGGAATATTAAGCTCGTGTATATTGCCTATGGACGTACCGATGAAATATCCCTATTGGAAAAGATTAAACAGGTGTTTCGCTCTGTTCATATCTATATAAACTCAGACACAGAAAAAGACGCAGAGAACATAAAACAACGCTTCTATGATTGGAGATTAAGACAATCTCAATCCGTAATAGCTCAAAAGTGAGGAGGAAAATTATAATGAAAAACCCGAAATACCACGTTTACCTAACGAACAAAGAACGCTCCGAGGTTTTGAAATCACTGATTGACCTCAAGAATGATATGATCGCACGAGGAAAATATACGGATGTATTAGATGAAATCATCGTCAAGCTATATAAAGCCCGAAAGAAGAACATAAAGGTAATATACAATTAAATATAGCTTATAGCCGTCTGTTCCTTAATTGGAGCAGGCGGCTTTTTTGTGTTTTAAAAGTTTTTTTAAATTTTTTAAAAAATTTTTGAAATTTACTTCAAAAATGACCTCTCCCATTAGGTATAAGTGAAAGGGCTTTTTTCCAAGCAATCGGAAAAGACCTTTTCGCTGAACTTTGACAACTGAATATCATTTCTTCAAGTACGTTACTTGTGTAAGCAGAAATGCGAAGCTACCGCAGCGGTACGCCACGACCTCCATTTAGGAGCGAGCGCTAATTCCGTCTGTAAGTATCGGGCTGCTCCCGATATGGCGACGACCTACTCAAGCGATAATGATACTTCTCTACGGAGCTGGCGGAGAACCCGGCAGAGGTGAGATTCCTATGAGCCTAATAGCAGTCAGGCGCTTGAAGAACTTCCCATATAGATTTATCTATCCGCTGGGGTGTCGAGGACAAATAAGCGGAAAAGTTACATAGCTGTTTTTGCAGGACAGCTATTAAACCATTTGAAAGGAGGAAAACGAATGCCAAACTGCAAAACTATTGCTATTTGCAATCAGAAGGGCGGCGTCGGAAAAACGACAACCACAATGAACTTGGGCATTGGCTTGGCGAAGCAAGGTAAAAAGGTACTCCTCGTTGACTGTGATCCACAGGGCGACTTAACAACCTGTCTTGGTTGGCAGCGTGTCGATGAAATCCCTGTTACCCTCGCTACCAAAATGCACGAGATTATCCGTGACGATAGCACAGATGTAAAAAGCGGTATTCTCCACCACGAAGAAGGCGTAGACCTCATTCCTTCCAATACGGATTTGGAAGCGCTGGAGATGTACCTTGTGACGGCTATGAGCCGTGAGAACATCTTGAAGAACTATTTGAACAAGGTGAAGCCGAATTACGACTATATCCTTATTGATTGCAGACCTTCACTCGGTATGTTGACCTTAAACGCTTTGACGGCTGCCGACAGCGTTGTTATTCCTGTTCAGGCACAGTATTTGCCTGCAAGGGCTATGACGCAGCTTCTTCGGACAGTATCAAAGGTAAAGGCGCACACCAATCCTAATTTGGCGATTGACGGCATTTTACTGACAATCGTTGATAACAGGACAAACCTTGCTAAAAGCACGATGGACGCAATTCGTGAAAACTTTGGTAGCGTTATCAGGATTTACAAATCCAAAATCCCCGTTGCGGTAAAAGCCGCCGAGGTATCGTCCAAAGGAAAGAGTATTTACGCCTATGAGCCAAACAGCAAGGCGGCTACGGCATACGCTGATTTCACAAAGGAGGTGCTTGCAAGTGGCAGACAGAAAGAGCGACTTCGCTCTGCCGACGCTCGATGACCTTTTCTCCACGCAGGAGGAACGGGACGACGCAAGGCTTGAAAAGATAAGGGATATTCCCCTTGACTTGATTGATGACTTTCCCGACCACCCGTTTCACGTCAGAGATGACGAGGATATGGTACAGCTTGTCGAGAGCATCAAGACCAACGGCGTTTTAACGCCTGCCGTTCTCCGTCAGAAAGAGGACGGACGATATGAGCTTGTCAGCGGTCACCGCAGAAAGCGAGCTTGTGAGCTTGCCGGGCTTACCACCCTCAGAAGTGAGATTAAGGACTTAACCCGTGACGAAGCTGTTGTATATATGGTTGAGAGTAATTTTCAGCGCACAACTATACTTCCGAGCGAGAAAGCCTTTGCTTACAAAATGAGATTTGAAGCTATGAAAAGGCAAGGAAAGCGCACTGATTTAACTTCGTCCCCAGTGGGGACAAAGTTGCGAACTGACGAAATCATCGCTCAGGAATCAGGCGACAGCCGCAACCAAATCCACCGATATATCCGCTTAACTAACCTTGTTCCCGAACTCTTGGAGTATGTGGACGAGGGCAGAATCAAAATGCGTCCTGCCGTTGAGTTGTCCTATCTTGACGAGGATAGTCAGCGTGATGTTGTCGAGCAGATTGACATTAACGACTGCACACCGTCGCACGACCAGACAATCCGAATGAGGAAAATGTTTGAAAGCGGCAAACTGACGGCGGAAGCTGTTGAAGCGATTATGTCGGAAGAAAAACCCAACCAGCGTGAGCGCATTGTGCTGCGTGGTGACAGAGTAAGAAGCCTTATCCCGAAGAATGTTCAGTTGAAGGACACTGAGGACTATGTGTGCAAGGCTCTGGAACATTACGCCAAGTATCTGCGCCACCGCTCAGAGCGTGACAGCAGGTAGGAAATGCAAAAATTATTTTTTTGACTTCCCCCTTCCTCACACTCTAACCCCTAAGACTACCTGTACTACCCGAAAAGAAAGATATAATACTATCTCTTACTATAACTCTATCTCTTAATCATATATCTTTCTCTAAGAGGGCAGGCAAGTCAATCAATCACACAATTTCAATTCAAAAAATATGGAGGTAAACCAATGACAAAAGTTTTCAACAAGAGGAACGCCAAGCGTATTACGGCAATTCTTTTAGCCGTTATCGCTGTTGTTTCCTCAATCTTAATCATCCCCGCCAATGCCGCAGGCAAAGAGGTGACCATCACCTTTGATTACTGCTATGACACAGGCGATAACATCATCACATTCGTGAAGTACACCGAACACGGCGGCTACACCGTTGGAACTGTCGGCGAGGAACTCTGCCGCATTTATGCCGACGGCAAAGACGCTTACTGTTTGGAGCCGGGACACTCGCTCTATTCAGGCAATACCCTGACTACCGACGCTTCGGCTGCTTGGAACGCACTCAGCAAGGCTCAGAAGAAGGCGGTCAATCTCGCCCTTCTTTTCGGAAAGTCAGGCAGCAGCTCCAGCCTTGTCGGTACTGACGGACAGAAGTGGATTGCAACCCAGCTTGTTGTATGGGAATTCTGCACAGGCTGTCGTGACGCTTCTACGTTCAAGCTCAGCAATTCCAAGTTTATTGACGGTATCACGGCAGGCGACCACAATCCGAATGTAAAGACCAATTACAACAAGATTATCACCAAGCTCAACAGCTATAACGTGATTCCGAGCTTTTCCTATGACACTCAGGCAAAGGCAAAGAACAGCGTCAAGGAGCTGAAATACAGCGACGGCAAGTACAGCCTTACGCTGACTGACAGCAACAAAATCTTATCCGACTACACCTTCAAAAAGACAGGCGATGTGTCTGTTTCCGTTTCGGGTAACAGCATTACTCTGACATCGACGAAGGCAATCCCCGACGCTCTCGTATTTAGCGCCACGAAGAAAATGCCCAATGTCACGACAACCCTTGTCGCTTGCGGCAGCTCCTCAAAGCAGGACGTTGTAACGGGCGTTCAGTCCGATACCGAAACCAAGACAGCGTATTTCGCTGTTAAGACTTCGGCAGGCTCGCTCAAAATCGTCAAGACCTCAGATGACGGAAAGGTTGACGGCGTAAAATTCAAGGTTACGGGCGCTGACAATTACAGCAAAACCGTTACTACCAACGCAAAGGGCGAATTTCAGATTGATGACCTCAAGGTCGGCACATATACCGTAACTGAGGTCACCGAGGAAAGATATGAGGATCAGAAATCACAGACCGTTAAGGTAGAAAGCGGCAAGACCGCCACCGTGAAATTCAGCAATATTCTGAAGCGTGGCGACCTTGAGGTTGTAAAGACCTCGGAGGACAATTTCAATGAAGGCGTAAAATTCCACCTTTACGGTACATCACTCTCAGGCGCAAATGTTGACGAATACGCTACCACCGACAAGAACGGCGTTGCCAACTTCAAAAATATCCTTGTAAGCGGCGATAAGCCCTACACTCTTGAAGAAGTAGATACCGCTACTCGTTACGTTGTTCCGAAGTCCCAGACCACACCTATCACTTGGGATAAGGTTGCAAAGAGAGAATTCACCAACAACCTCAAAAAGTTTATCGTTGAGGTTACAAAGGTCGATTCAGAAACAAAGAAGCCGCAGGGCGACGCTTCCCTTGCCGGAGCAAAGTACGGCATCTATGACGGCGATAAGCTGATTGATACCTACACCACCGATAAGGACGGTAAATTCACCACTAAGGAATATGTCTGCGGTGATAATTGGAGTATCAGAGAGATTGAGCCGTCCGAGGGCTATCAGCTCGATAAGACCGTCTATCCTGTCGGTGCAGAAGCCAAGAAATACACCATTGAACACAACAAGTGTATCCTCAGCGTTAATGAGGACGTTATCAAGGGCGATATTGAAATCGTCAAGCACACCGATCAGGGGCAGACCAAAATCGAAACGCCCGAAGAAGGAGCCACGTTTCAGCTCTTTCTCAAAAGCGCAGGGAGTTTTGACAACGCACACGAAAGCGTCCGTGACACCCTTGTCTGTGACGAGAAAGGCTACGCAAAATCCAAGAAGCTGCCCTATGGCACTTACACCGTCCATCAGTTCTACGGCTGGGAAGGCAGACACTATGTTGACGACTTCGATGTATTCGTCTGCGACAGCTCTAAGCCGTACAGCTTCATCATTAATAATGATATCTTCGAGTCCTATCTTAAGGTTGTTAAGGTGGATGCTGAATCAGGAAGAACCATCCCCTATGAGGGAGCGGGATTCCAGATTTATGCACCCGATAATACTTTGATCACTATGTCCGTTCCGTACCCCTCGAATCTCACAATCGACACATTCTACACCAACAGCGAGGGCTATCTTATAACTCCCGAAATGCTCGTGTACGATAAGGGCTACAAGCTCGTAGAGGTTCAGGCTCCGCACGGCTATGTGCTTGACAGTACACCCATCACCTTTGACATCACAGAAGAAAACTCCACAGAGGAGGGCAGCATTGTTTTGACTAAGGTAAAAAAGCCGAACTACGCTCAGAAAGGCAAGATTACCATTGCCAAAGAGGGCGAAGTGTTCTACGGCGTAAATGTTAGCGGCGGTACTGATGATGAGGGTAACGAAATCCCGACCATTTACCAGCCTGTATATGAAACTGCCGGACTGAAAGGCGCTACCTATGAAATCCGTGCCGCAGAAGATATTATCACTCCAGACGGCACAGTCCGCAATCACAAGGGCGACCTTGTAGATACCGTTACAACAGGTAATGACGGCTTTGCTAAAAGCAAGGCACTCTATCTTGGCAAATACGAAATCAAGGAGATCCACGCTCCCTACGGAATGGTACTCAGTGATGAAATCCATAACGTAGAGCTTTCCTATGCTGATCAGACCGTAGAAATCACAGAAACCTCTACTTCGTTCTACAACGAAAGACAGAAGGTTAATGTAAACCTCGAAAAGTGGCTTGAAACCAATGAGCCGTTTGACATCGGCACTAATGAGGAAATCAAGAACATTTCCTTTGGCTTATTCGCCACCGAGGAGCTTGTATCTTCAAGCGGAACCACCATTCCCGCAGACGGCTTGATTGAGATCATCACGCTTGATGAAAACGGCAACGCCTTTGTCGGCACAGACCTTCCCTTTGGCAGTTACTACGTCAAGGAGCTTGCAACTGACGAGCATTATATCTTGACCGACACCAAATTCCCCGTTGTATTTGAATACGAGGGTGAAAATACTAAGACCGTTGACCTCACCGTGAATGACGGTGAGCCTATCACCAATGAGCTGATTTACGGTACTGTTTCCGGTAAAAAGATTGACGAGAACGGCGAAGCACTCGGCGGCGCAGTTATCGGACTGTTTAAGAGCGCAGACGCAGAGTTTACTGCGGAAAACGCAACATTGACAACAGAATCAGCCGAGGACGGCAGCTTCACCTTTGGCGAGGATACTATCCCTTACGGCACTTGGTATGTCAGAGAAATCGAACAGCCAACAGGCTTTGTACTCAATGATACCGTCTATCCCGTTACAATCGGCAAGGATGGTGATATTGTTGAAATCGAGATTGTCAACGAGCATATTCGTGGCAATGTAAAGACTACGAAAGTTGACGCTGATTATCCCGACAACAAGCTGACAGGCGCAGTATTTGAAATCTATTCCGACACCAACGCTGACGGCAAGCTCGACAAGGATGACAAACTGCTTGGCGAAATCAAGGAAACCGACACTGGCATTTATGAGATGGACGACCTTGTTTACGGTCACTATCTTGTAAAAGAGAAGAAGGCTCCCGACGGCTTTGTCCTCGATGAAAACACCTATCCCGTCTTTATCGAAACTGACGGTAAGACCTACGATGTTGAGAATGACGCAGGCAAGGGCTTCCTGAATGAAGCTATGAAAGGCTCGCTCAAAATCGTTAAGACTTCTTCCGATAATAAGGTTGAAGGCATCTCCTTCCGTGTAACAGGCGAGAATGGCTATGATAAGACCTTTAAGACCGATAAGAACGGCGAAATTCTCATTGAAGGCTTACGCATTGGCAAGTATGTCGTATCTGAGGTGAATAACGACGCTTCCGCAGGATATATTCTTCCTGATGATGAGGTTGTCGAGATTGAGTACGGCAAGACCGCCAGCGTTAAAATGCACAACGAAAAAATCCACGTTCCGCAGACAGGCGATGACAGTGCTCCGGGCAGCCTTTGGCTGATGATCGGCGGTATTTCGGCAGCCGGTATTGCGGCTTGCGTGACAGCTCTTGTAAGAAAGAGAAAGAAGCATAACAAGGAGGCGGCATAATGAAAGTGATTATTGCTATCGTTTTACTTGTTTTCATTATCGGCGGTTTTATCTTTCTTCAGATCAAGAACCGCAACAACAAGAAGTGATTATCAACACGACGGGCGGCTCAAAAGGTCGCCCGTCAGTTTCAGGAGGTACGAATGTACAAGTTAAAAACCGTGGAGAATATGGTGTTAAACGTACTGATCTCAACTCCCGACGCTCGTGACGACGATATGAGATTATATTATTACGTTTGCCGTGATTGCATAAGCGAAACTCACGGTAACACACACCTCTCCTTTGAAGAAGTTATGACCAACTATAAGGAGCTGGGTTGTCCCGGCTTTGAGAGCGTTCGGCGAACAAGGCAGAAGATTCAGGCAATTCTCCCGGAACTCGGCTGTTCACCTGCTGTTCGCCGAAGAAGAAACAAAGGCGTTATCGCATACACGAACTACGCCTTAGACAAGGAGGGTAACTAATGGCTGATAAAACCGTGATTACTCCCCAGCAACGATTTAAGGTGCTGACAAAACTTTTTGAAGCAGGCTTTAAGTCTGAAAAGGACTTGCAGAGTATCAACTTTCAGAATGTTTTCCGCATTGAAGGCTTAACCGTGCAGGATATGAGTATCATATCCGAATTACAACAATACACAAAGAGCAACAAGCTCTATTCTTATCTTGGAGGTATGTTTGATGAACAGAAAGAACAATAACCGCATTACTATATGGACGAGTATCGACCTGATGGTACCGTGCCTGAAAGCAAAATTAAGACGGGAATTTCCGTCGGCTGATGAAAATGAAATCACGGCGCTTATGCACTCCGTTAATTTCAGATATTTTGAGGATATGAAAGCAAAGCTCGACGAGGTATCCATCGGCAAGCCGATTATCGTTATCGCTTCCTTCTCCGATCCTTTCAACAAGGATAACTGCTCAAATCACGTCAAGGTGATTGATTCAGGTAATCTCGGCGAATGCTTTGACGAAGATTTCGACCTTGCGGAATGGTATATCGACGAAAACGGCGACCTCTGCTCCTACGACGTTGACCGGGAGGGTTTCGGCAATTACGTCTATTTCACTTTCAAGGAAGGTACTCCCTTGAGCGTAAAGCAGCATTTCTTTACCGAAGCAGAGAAGGATGACTGCGACCTCACTTTCATTGACGAATACGCAGCTCCTATCGGTGATATGGTGCTGGAAGCTCTCGGCTACGGAAGCAGCAAGGGCGGTGTTTCCAATGGAGATTAACAGCGTTCCCCTGAAAGGCAAGGAATACCTTTACACCTACCGCAACAGTCAGCAAATCTCCTCGCAGACGGGCTTGATCGGCTACGTCCGTGCGGATATGGGTGCGCTTGGTACAGAATTCTTCTCAACGTGGAACGGTTTCCGTGACGACCAGAATACACAGGATTTCAAGGACGATATTGATACCGTCATCAACTCATTAAGAAAGGACGGCGGTTTTCTTTCCAACCGTGATCAACTGGAAGATTTTTGTATTAACAGCGACAACGTATTCGCTTATAATACAGGCGTTGATTACGGCGTGAGGGTAAACACGAAGGAATACGCCTTCCTTATGCGGCTTAACCCTTACAAGGGCAACTACAATCTTTACTGCTACTGCTACAAGAAGGGTTGGCTTGATAGCCATCTTGAAAAGGCGGAGAAAGGTATCCGTTTCATTGATTCTCATTACAACGAGAAATTCAGAATCGAGGACGGCGACGAAATCATCATCAAGTCAACCGAGGAGAAAGATACCGTGCGTGACGCTCCCGCAAGATACGTTTGCCGATATATCGACGATTATCATTTTGAATACGGTATCAATTTACGCCATATCTGCGAATTTGCGGAGATTTGCGAAAGAACTGGCAATATCGTTATTCCTCTCCGTGCGTCCCTGCCCAATCAATGCTATGTTTTCGTACAATCCGAAAACAAGATTGGCATTATCAATAAGGGCGAAATGGGATATACCGATTCAAAATCAGGTAACGGCAGACCAAGTGAAAATCGCAGACTTGTTGACGAGATGAATCGTAATATCGGCGTATCACCTGCACAGTATGAAGCAATGAAGGCAGGCTCTATGTTCGGCTGGCATACTCCGGCAGCCGATCCGAAGAACTATACAGAGAAAGGGACACCTATCAAACCAAAGAACAGAAGCCACGACGCAAGATAAGGAGGTGCTTTTCCTATGGCGAGAAAGTTTGACCTTATCTCAAAACTGTATTTAGACACCTCAAAAGAGGTGTTGTCGCCCGATAAATGGGCGGCTTTTTTACGCTCAGCCTGTTACAATTACAGACTGCGCTTTGACGAACAGCTCCTTGTTTACGCACAAAAGCCGGAAGCAACCGCCGTTCTCCAGATAGAGCGGTGGAACAGAACTTTCGGACGTTGGGTAAACAGAGGAGCAAAAGGCATTGCCGTCTTTGAAAGGCACGATGGCGTTTCACAGAAATTAGTACACTACTTCGATATATCCGATACACACGCAGGCGAATACGCAAGAGCTGTCCCTATTTGGACTATGCAGCCCGAATATACAGAAGAAGTAATCACGACGCTTGAAAACACTTTCGGTGATCTCGAAGATAAGGGTAGCCTTGCAAAAGCGATAATGTCGGCGGCAAACAACGCCGTTGAGGATAACGCTCCTGATTATATCAGGGACTTGCTTCTCAGCACAAACGACACCTTCCTTGAAGATTTAGGCGAGGACAGCGTAACAGCTATGTATAAGGAGCTTTTGACGAACAGCGTCGCCTATATGATGATGACAAGGCTTGGCGTCGATACCGATATGTATTTTGACGATGATGATTTCCGTAACGTCGTCAATTTCAATTCTGATGACACCCTTAACGCCCTCGGTGTAGCTACCGGAGCGATCGCCGAGATGGGCTTGTCGGAGATTTCTAAGACTGTTTTGGCACTGAACCGTCAAAATCGCACATTTGCGGAAAACAGGCAACCCGAATATACTAATGACAGAAACAATGAAAGGAGTTTTGAAGATGGCAGAACTGACTTACACAATGCAGGGCGATTATCTGCTTCCCAACCTGACGCTTCCCGAACAGCCGAAGGTGGAGCTGGGACAGTACGCTCAGATGAGGAGAAAATATCTGTACCGTCAGCGCAGAATCCTCTATACCAATCTGCTGACGAAGGGCAAGCTGACCGAACACTTGGCGGAAACCGAACAGAGGGCGCTGGAGATGGAGGAACGCCTGCTCAAACAGATGGCAGCTCAGGAAGGCGTGACAGAGAAACTGAAAGCGGCAGATCCGTTGAAGTGGACACGCCTGATGAACAACCTCAGACACTCGGTGCAGGAGATCGTGCAGGCGGAAGTGATTTACGCTTAAATCCCGATGAACAGGCTCAGTCAAATGAGCCTGTTTCTTCTATCACCAACGATGACCGTTTTATTAGAGGTGATACCAATTTTAACATCTTTGACGAAGAAGGCGAACGCAGGAAGCACCCGTTTTTCGGCGTCGATGAAGTTGTCAACGAAATCCTCGCTACTACACCCCACCTCAAGGCAAGCCTTGAAGAAATCAGAGGATATTTTGAAAGCTATTCAGATATTCAAAAGCGTACAGAGTATATCCGCAGCATATTCAACGATGATTTTACGGAGATTATCCTTGCTGATGATACCCGTGTAGGTTATAAAACCTACGAGAACGGTTTGCTCATTTGGAAAGGACGCTATCCCAGCCGTGAAGGACAGAGCTTTCATCGTTGGGACGCTGTTGCCGGACACTTTGAAGCTATGCGAATGCTCGATATGCTGCACAGCTCTATAAAACCCTTACCGTCACAGGACGGACAGCTACAACTCATTACAGAATCGGCAGGACGTAACAATCCTGCCTTTTCTTTTTCTCAGGAGATTATCGACGCTGCGCTTACAAGAGGAAGCGGTGTATCCGAAGGCAAGCTGCGAATTTATGAGCAGTTTCAAAAGTCCCTGTCAAAAGCTGAAAACATTTCATTTTTGAAAAGCGAATACGGCTGGGGCGGCTCGTCCAACGCAGTACCATACTCAGGCGTTGCAGAAATGCACGACGGTAAAGGTATCGAATTGAGTATTGGTTATGGTGAGAACGCTCCCAAACAAAAGCTCGCCTGGAATTACGTTGAAAAACGTATAGGCGAGCTTATCAAACTTGACCGCTATCTTAACCCAAAAGAAAAGGAGTATTATCCGAAATGGCTTGAACGGCAAGAAGAACTACGGGCAGAGAGAGCCGCAGAACGTGAAATCCGTGAAGCGATGTACACGCCGCCGACAGAAAAGAATGCGCCTGCACCCACTGAATATGAGTACAGATATACTCTCGGTGCGTCGGTTTATATCGGCGCAAGCGAGTATGAGCTTATTTCTCTTGACGACGACCGTGTAATGCTCTTTGATAAGAGTTTCCCGTTATTTAACAAGGAAATGCCGAGGGCTGAATTTGACGCAAAGGTCAAAGAAAACCCGATGAACGACCATTTGAAGGTCGCCATTCACCCCGAAAAAGAACAGGAAAGCACTGAGCGTGATTATTCAAAATACAATCCGCTTATGCAGGAGTATTTCAAATTGAAGGATGATAATCCCGACACCATCATTCTGTATAGAATTGGCGAGTTTTTGGAAGCTATGGGCGACGACGCAGAGATTGTATCTCAGGCGTTGGGACTGCAATTAACAAGGCGTATGATTTCTTCCGATGAAGATATTAAGATGTGCGGATTCCCGGCAAGCAGGCTTGAAACCAATTTGAATATGCTTCTTGACAGAGGACATAAGGTCGGTATCTCGAATATTGACGAGAATCATAGCCGTAAGTTTTATCTGATGGAATCCGACAGAGCACACGAGCCAATTCAGTCCCAGCCTGTTGGCAGAATTGACTACCTCAATGCTTCCGGCGAGGTTGAGAACTCTATTGAGTACACCAATCCCACAATGCTTGAAAGGGACATCAAAGAGGAAAGCACCTTTGATGTGAAAATGGCGGTCTATTTATACAGGGATGCTGACGGAAATACAATGCCCCACGATTTTATCGACAGGCTGCCTAACCCGTTACAGCGTTTTGAAATCATCGACCAACCACAGCCGCAATCCGAGTATGATATTCTGATGAATCGAGCGTCAGAGCTTATACGAGGATATATTGAAAAAGAGTTTGGCGTAGAGGATGTTCCTGATTTACCTGATGATTTATCCTCTATTAACGTCGGTTACACAACAACAGAGGACGAGCAGCACGAAATCACAGCCAATGTAAATCTTGTAGATTATCGCATTGAAACTTGGGTTGATGACACTTTAGTCCGTACCGAGCAGTATGATTCCTTGCAGGATATTGTTGAGAACGGTCTGGACGGTATGGAGTTTTCCGACCTCATATATGTGTCCGACGAGGAACTTGCTCCGTTCTATGAACCCGATGACGACGTAGCCGAGGTAGTGCATACTCCGTATAGCAGTCCTCCCGAATCTTTTATCGACCATTATTATGTTGTCGATGATCTGAGAGCAGCACCGCTTAAAGTCACGGAGTATCAAAACCGAGATGAAGCGCTGTCGGCTTACTTTGAATTGTCTGCCGACAAATTGAAAGCTTTTGGTTTGATGAACACCAAAGAACTTCCCGGCAGTCTGGACTTTATTCAATGTATCGACGGTAAGGATACTTTCATTGAAGATTATATCAAGGCAGACGATTACTCTTGGCAAAATCCCGAAATAGATGAGCTTGTCGCATATCTGAAACAACAGCTTGATGAGCGTTCATCCGTTCAGGAAGTAAGCGACGTTCTTGATGATGTAGATCCTGACGTTATTCGTCAGCAACTTGCGAACACTGGGATAGTCAACGGTGAGCTTGTCGATGAAGATAAACTGAACAGTGATCCATTTATTCAACAGGTGATGGCTGATGCAGAAGCTGTTGCTGACAACTCCGACCTTATCGGACAGGAGCTAACGCTTGATGAACGCAAATTCATTGTTGAAAGTGTAGGCGGTAACGGCGATGTTTCAATGCGAGATATTACCTTTGAGGACACAAACGGTTTTCCGATATTCCGTTCCGAAAAGGTAGGTTTTGTTCGCCGTGCCATTGAAGAACAACAGGCACAGCAGGAAGAAATCACACCCGCTTGGGAGCGTCAGCCGAGAGTAAAGGCACAGACCTTTGACCTTCACCCTGACATTCCTATGGCTGACCGACATACCTTTGACCTTAAAGGTTTTGAGCTTGAGGAGGTTGGCAAAAAGGCACGTTTTCGCAGAAATATTGAAGCAATCCGTGTCTTGAAAGAGTGTGAGTTTGATAACAGATTTGCCACACCCGAAGAACAACAAATCCTCGCTCAGTACGTCGGCTGGGGCGGTATTCCCGAAGCCTTTGATGAGAACAATACAGCGTGGTCGGACGAGTTTACGGAGCTTTATGGCTTACTTTCGCCCGAAGAATATCAGTCAGCGAGAGAAAGCACCCTGACGGCGTTCTATACACCGCCTGTTGTGATCGCCGCTATATACAAGACGATGGCACAGATGGGATTTAAGGAAGGCAATATCTTGGAGCCTTCTTGCGGTATCGGTAACTTTATCGGTATGCTGCCGCAGAGTATGGGGAACAGCCGTGTTTACGGCGTTGAGATTGATAAGATCTCCGCAGGTATCGCACAGCAGCTCTATCAGCGTTCTTCCATTGCGGCACAACCATTTGAGGAAGCAGAGATACCCGACAGCTTCTTTGACGGCGTTGTCGGTAATGTTCCGTTCGGCGATTTCAGCGTAGCCGACAAGCGTTACGATAAAAACCATTTTCTTATTCACGACTACTTCTTCGCTAAATCCCTTGACAAGCTCCGTCCGGGCGGCGTTATGGCTCTTGTAACCTCAAAGGGTACAATGGACAAGGAAAGCTCTGCCGTGCGTAAATATATCGCACAGCGAGCCGAGCTGCTCGGAGCAATTCGTTTACCGAATAACACCTTTAAGGGTAACGCAGGCACAGAGGTAGTATCGGATATTCTTATCCTGCAAAAGCGTGACCGTATCGTAGATATTGAACCTGATTGGGTACACCTTGATACCGATGAAAACGGTATCCGAATGAACAGCTATTTTGTTCAGCACCCCGAAATGATTCTCGGTGATATGAAAATGGTATCCGGGCGTTTCGGTCAGGAATCCACCTGCGTACCGTATGAAAATGCAGACCTTGAAAGCCTGCTCGATGAAGCAGTAGCCAATATTCACGGCGAGATTGACGAATATGAGCAAGACGAGGAGCTGGAGGAAGAAGATAATTCTATTCCTGCCGATCCGACTGTCAGAAACTTCTCTTACACGTTGCTTGACGACGTAATCTACTTTAGAGAGAACAGCCGAATGTCGCCTGTTGATATGTCGGCAACGGCTGAGAACCGAATCAAGGGCTTAATTCAAATCCGCAATTCCGTCCGTCACCTGTTGGAATTACAGACGGAAGATTATCCCGACAGCGAGATAAAAACAGAAATGGAACACCTGAATACGCTGTATGACAGCTTTACAAAACAGTACGGACTGATCAGCAGCCGTGCCAATAATATGGCGTTTTCACGGGACAGCTCCTATTCGCTCCTGTCCTCATTGGAGGTACTTGATGACGAGGGCAACCTTGAACGCAAGGCAGATATTTTCTATAAGCGTACCGTCAGAGCATATAAGCCCGTGACCTCGGTAGATACAGCTTCCGAAGCGCTCGCCGTTTCTATGGGAGAAAAAGCAGAGGTCGATATGGACTATATGCGTGAGTTGACAGGCAAATCCGAACAAGAGATTTACAACGAACTCAAAGGCGTAATCTATCTGAACCCGTTGCACGAAGGCAATCCGCACTATGAGGACAAATACCTGATAGCGGACGAGTATCTTTCCGGCAATGTCCGGGAAAAACTTGAAATTGCACGAGCTGCGGCGGCTAATAAGCCTGAATATTCTATCAATGTTCAGGCTCTTGAAAAGGTGCAGCCTGAGCCTTTGACGGCTTCAGAAATATCCGTCAGGCTCGGCGCTACTTGGATACCGCCTGAGATAGTGCAGCAATTTATCTATGAGTTTTTAGACACGCCCCGTTACGCACAGTGGGATATTAAGCTCCATTATTCGCCCTATACCAGCGAGTGGAACATCGAGAAAAAGAGCTATGATCCTACGAATATCAAGGCGTACCGTACTTACGGTACAGACCGCATTAACGCCTACAAAATCATTGAGGAAACCCTTAATCTTCGTGATGTCCGTATCTTTGATTATGTCGAGGACGAGTTTGGCAAACGCAAGCCTGTCCTGAATAAAAAAGAAACGACTATCGCTTTACAGAAGCAGGAGCTTATCAAAGAAGGCTTCAAGGAATGGATTTGGCAAGATCCGCAGCGCCGTGAGCGGCTCTGTAAACTCTACAACGAAAAATTTAACAGCACTCGCCCCCGTGAGTACGACGGAAGTCATATCACCTTTAGCGGTATGAATCCCGAAATTGAACTCCGAGAACATCAAAAGAACGCCGTCGCCCACATTTTGTACGGCGGCAATACGCTCCTTGCACACGCGGTTGGGGCTGGGAAGACGTTTGAGATGACGGCGGCTGCTATGGAAAGCAAAAGGCTTGGATTATGCTCCAAGTCTTTATTTGTTGTGCCGAATCACCTTACCGAACAATGGGCAGCGGAGTTTTTACAGCTCTATCCGGCGGCGAATATTCTGGTGGCGACAAAGAAAGATTTTGAAACCGCCAACCGTAAACGGTTCTGCGGCAGAATAGCCACAGGCGATTACGACGCTATCATAATCGGACACTCTCAGTTTGAGAAAATCCCGATGAGCATAGAGCGACAGAGAGCCTTAATCGAACAGCAGATTGATGACATTACCGATGGTATTGCGGAACTCAAAGCTAATAAAGGAGAAAACTTCTCCATCAAGCAGCTTGAAAAGAGCCGTAAATCACTGCAAACGAAGTTGAAAAAACTCAACGACCAAAGCCGTAAAGATGATGTTGTCACATTTGAGGAGCTTGGCGTAGACAGGCTTTTTATTGACGAGAGCCATTTCTATAAAAACCTTTTCCTCGCAACGAAAATGCGTAACGTCGGCGGCATCGCTCAAACAGAAGCGCAGAAAAGCTCAGATCTGTTTATGAAATGTAGATACCTTGATGAGCTGACAGGCGGTCGAGGAACCGTATTCGCTACGGGAACGCCGATAAGCAATTCTATGGTTGAGCTGTACACTATTCAGAGGTATTTACAATACAATACCCTGTTAGAGAACGGCTTGCAGCACTTCGACGCTTGGGCTTCCACTTTCGGTGAAACCGTTACCGCTTATGAGTTGAAGCCCGAAGGTACGGGATACAGAACTAAAACCCGCTTTGCGAAGTTTTACAATCTTCCCGAACTTATGGCGATGTTCAAACAGGTGGCGGATATACGGACGGCAGATACTTTAAACCTGCCGACGCCCACTCCGCACTATCATAATGTTGCAGTGAAGCCGTCTGATTATCAGAAGGAAATGGTAGAGAGTTTTGCTGAGCGAGCCGATAAAGTCAGAGGTGGCAACGTTGATCCGAGCGTAGATAATATGCTTAAAATCACGAACGACGGACGCAAGCTCGCCCTTGACCAGCGTATGATTAGTCCTATGCTCCCGGACTTTGAGGGCAGTAAAATCAATGCTTGCGTCAACAATATCTATCAGATATGGGAAGAAAACGCAGACAAGAAATCAGCGCAGCTTGTGTTCTGTGACCTCTCTACGCCAAAGGCAGAAGATGAATTTTCTGTCTATACGGACATTCGCAAAAAGCTGATTGAGCGAGGTGTGCCGGAGAGCGAAATCCGCTTCATTCACGAAGCTAAAACTGAGGTGCAGAAGCAAGAGCTTTTCAAAAAAGTCCGTAAGGGCGAAGTCAGAGTTTTACTTGGCTCCACTCAAAAAATGGGTGCCGGAACCAATGTTCAGGATAAACTCATAGCCTTGCACGATATTGATTGTCCGTGGCGACCGAGCGATCTTGAACAACGTTCGGGACGTATTATTCGACAGGGCAACGAGAACACCGATGTTCATATCTACCGTTATGTAACGGAGCAGACCTTTGACGCATATATGTATCAGCTTGTCGAGGGCAAGCAAAAGTTTTCGGCGCAGATTATGACCTCAAAATCTCCTGTGCGTTCCGCTGAGGATATTGATGACACCGCACTTTCTTACGCCGAGATTAAGATGTTGGCGACAGGAAATCCGTACATCAAAGAGAAGATGGATTTGGATATTCAGGTGAACAAGCTGAAAATGCTTAAATCCTATTACCTCTCTCAGAAGTATGATCTTGAAGATAAAATCATCAAATTCTATCCGAAAGAAATCGCCTTGCAGACCGAAAAGATCAAGGGACTGAAAGCTGATTTGGAAACTCAGAAAGCTCACCCTAAAGAGGTCGATGATAAGTTTGTCGGTATGACGATCAATGGCGTTGAGTACGCTGATAAAGCCGAAGCAGGCAAAGCTATCATTGAGTTTTGCAAGGCGAAAATGAGCGCAGACGATGAACTGATGGGCTGCTACCGTGGCTTCAAAATGGACGTTTGTTTTGACAGCTTTGAGCGGGCTTATGTTGTAACGCTCAAAGGAGCAGCATCACATCACGTTTCACTCGGCATTGATAATATCGGTAATATTACCCGACTGGATAACGCCATTGACGGTATCGAAAAACGCCTTGTCAAAGCGGAGGAACAGCTTGAAAATCTGAAAACTCAGCTTGAAACCGCAAAGACAGAGGTTGAAAAACCGTTTGCCCAAGAGGACGAACTCAGACAGAAGATGGCTCGATTGACCGAGCTGAACGCCCTTCTCGATATGAACAAGGGCGATGTTCCTGTTGTCGGCGGAGAGCCTGACGAGGGCGATAACTCACCCGAAAAAAGCAGGGACAACCGAAACAGATAAGGAGGATTTTACTACTATGACTGACAAAAACTATAACGAGCTTCTCAGAAAGAGAGTGCTTCAGGAGAACAGAGAATTTAACGAGGAGCTTGAAAAGCTCCCCGCTCACGAAGCATTGAGCCGTGCTTATGAAAAAGTTATCAAGGAGGATTTGGTGTGCAGCATCAGCGAAGGCAATCTCACCAATACGGAAGCAAGAGCGCTTCTGCGACTGAAACATCCGCTTGATGATCTTTACAGCGAATGGCTGCATAACGATATGAGCTACAACGATATGCTCCGTGCAACCATCAAAGACCGTGCGACTTCGGCGGTGCGTGAAATGAAAAGTCAGGCACTCGACGATAGATAACGGCTATGCCGTATGTTGACGCTCAGGCTGTCGCCCAAGCGAGAGAAATGGATTTGCTAACGTACTTGCAGAACTATGAGCCGCAGGAACTTGTGAAGATCTCCGGCGACAATTACTGCACCCGCAGCCACGACAGTTTGAAGATTTCCAACGGCAAATGGTATTGGTGGTCGAGAGGTTTCGGAGGTTATTCCGCCCTCGACTACCTTGTTAAAGTACGAGGTTTACGGTTTTCAAAAGCTGTTGAAACCATCGTAGGCAGATGTGCGGCAGAGCCGCCCGTGTATGCCGATAAGAAGAAAAACAACAAGCCGAAGCTCTTGCTTCTGCCCGATAAAAGTGCTTCCAATAGAGTGATTTTCAGGTATCTTTGCGGCAGAGGAATCGATCGGGAGCTTGTTGCTAAATGCGTATCTGAGGGTAAAGTTTTCGAGAGCCTTCCGTACCATAATGTTGTTTTTGTGGGCTTCGATACAGAAAACAAACCGAGGTACGCTTCCTATCGGGCGACGGGTAGAATGAGAATTTTGGGCGATTGCTCAGGCAGCGACAAGCACTATTCTTTTCGGATAGCAGAAGGCAATTACGATACAGTCCACATTTTTGAATGTCCCATTGACCTTTTATCATACGCAACATTATTAAAAATGAAGGGCTATGATTACCGTCAATATAACCTGCTATCTCTTGCGGGAATCTACTCACCAAACAAGGAAAAGGAGCTTGTAAAAGTGCCTGTTGCCCTTGTAAACTACTTGCAGGATCACCCAAACACAAAGCAAATCGCTATCCATTTTGATAACGATGAAAAAGGCAGAGAAGCCGCCGTTGCACTCAAAAACAGGCTTCAAAATGATTATAAGGTCGTTGATTTACCTCCCCCGCAGGGCAAGGATTTCAACGACTTTTTATGTTTGCAACTGAATATGCACAAGCATAAAAACAAAGAAAGGAACGATGAACGATAGATGAAGATTAACATTTATCAAATCAACCACGACCGTGATGATAAGCGGTTGATGTTCTTCGGATTGGACGAAGTACAAAAGCTCACAGGCAGTAAGATGGTCAAGGCTGAGATTTACGACAAGATTTTCAGTGGTGACGTTGACTGTCCTTCGCTTGAAGGCGTATTCCATAAATTCAACTACGACCACCCCGCAGGATATACAGGCAGATCCCTTTCAGTGTCTGATGTTGTCGAGATTGTCGAGAGCAACAACACAGAAAAAGGCTTTTACTACTGCGATAGTTTCGGCTTTAAGAAGATAAGTTTTGAGCCTGAGAAGGCACAGGATACCATCGGTAAGAATCAGATTACCGTCCTTTATTTTCAGGTCGGCAAGCTCCCGAAAACGGTTTCCATAGACAGCTCTCTTGAAGCAATGCAGCAGCTTGTCGGCGGGTATATTGAGGAATATATGCCCTTTGAAGATGAGGTCGCTATCATCTGCAACGAGGAAGGAAAGGTGAACCGATTGCCCTTGAACAGAGCCGTCTATGACGAGCATAGCAAGGAAATGATCGAGATCATTGCCGGCGATTTCTTTATCGCCTATGCTCCGATAGAATCGGAAACTTTCAAGAGCCTTCCGAAAGATTTGGAGAAGAAATACTCCGAAAAATTCAAATATCCCGAACGGTTTTACAAGCAAAACGGACAGATTAAAGCCTATCCGGTTAAACCCAAAGAACACGATGTAGAGAGATAAATCTGATGATGTGGGCAGCCCCTATATGAGATGCACAATCTTAGCAAGCAGACCGTTTGTACTCCCATTGGAGCAAAAACGGTAAAACGCTTGTTAGGGGCTGCCCCTAATACCCCGTGAAGAAAGGACTGACAATATGAACGGAATACTTTTATTCATCCTCGGCTGTTTTGTCGGCGGATTTTTCGGAGTAATGGTGATGTGTCTGCTCCAAGTCAACCGCCTGAATCATTACGAGATGAAGGACAAAAAGGAAGATGATGTGAATGAGAAAGGGAGTTAAAAAACAATTTTGGCTCACGAAGGAAGAAGCCGCCGAGTTGAAGCACAAGGCTCAATGCACTTGCTTAACCGAGGTTGGAGTTATTCGCTATCTGATTATGGGCTACCAGCCAAAGCAGAAGCCCGACGAGCGTTTCTTTGAAGCTATGCGTGAGCTGTCAGCTATCGGCAACAATATCAATCAGCTTGCGGCAAAAGCAAACTCACTTGGTTTTATTGACGCTCCTATGCTTTACCGTGAAGCGGAGCGTTGGCACAAGTTTCAGGCGGATATTGAGAGCGTATTTCTACGCCCCGATAAATCGGATTTGAAATGGCAGTAAGCAAGTTGTGGGCTGTCAAGTCAAATTTGGGAAAGGTAATTGATTACGCCAATAATCCAAAGAAAACTCGCAACCCGAAATATAATGAGCAAGAGTATCAGGCACTTGCCGATGTTCTCACTTACGCAAAAGATGAGGAAAAAACCGAGAAGCAATTTTTTGTTGAGGGCATTAACTGTAATCCTGTTTCTGCCCGTGAACAATTCGTAACGACCAAACAATTCTTTGGTCAGACAGACGGCATACAAGCCTATCACGGTTATTTGAGTTTTAAGGAGCAAGACATTACCCCTGAGCTGGCGCAACAAGTGGGAATGGAATTTGCTCGTCGTGTTTGGGGAAATCGCTTTCAGGTCGTTGTAACTTGCCATCTAAATACCCACCATCTACATTGCCATTTCGTTATCAATAGTATTTCCTTTGTTGATGGTAAGCGATTGTGGGGAAATGAAAAACGGTGGTATTATTTTCGCCACGTTGCAGACGAGATATGCAAGGAATACGGATTGTATTTCAATCCTAAACCAAAATTTGAGCGTCCCACCAATTACTACTACGATAAACTTGAAAAAGCCGGTATGCCTCATAGGTACACGGTAATCAGAGAAGTTATTGACTACGCTCTTGAACACAGCAAAAATATGTTGGATTTTCAGGACGCTCTGAAAGATATGGGCTACGGTTACAACTTCAATCCGAGGATAAAGTATTGGACGGTCAAGCCGCCCGACTACACCAAATCAATCCGCTTGTATCGGCTCGGAGAAGATTACACCAACGAAGCCATCACCCAACGTATAGCAGAAAACCGTACCCGTATTGGTATGCACAGATACACACGGCTCACGGTAGCCAGCCGACAGTACCGACTTCCTACACGGGGAGATAAGATACGGAAGATCGGCGGCTTGTACGGTATGTATCTTTACTACTGCTATCGGCTTGGCAAGCTGCCGAGATACCGAAAACTGAACAGCGCTCAGATTCATTACTATTTCAAAGAGGAGCTATTGAAACTTGATGAACTCAGCGCACAGACACGGCTGCTCGGAAAGCACGGTATTCAGACCGACGAGCAGCTTTTACAATATAAATCTTCTGTTGAGGGTGAGATTAAATCCTTAACTGCCGACAGAACACACCTCCGAAAAATTACACGCAGAAAGATTGATGATGTTGAGCTGTCACAGGCAAAGGAAAAGATTTCTCAAATCACAGAGAAGCTCCGGTCACTTCGCAAGGAAGTGAAGCTCTGCGAGGGCATCGCCGAGAGGTCAGGCGTTATGAAGGACAATCTCGACAAGGTTCTTGCGGAGGAAGATAAAAACAGAAGAAAGGAGAGGCGAAAATATGAACAACGGCGGTGAAGCTGCCGAAATGATAGTCAGACTTTACCTTGAAGGCTTTGAGGAAGTTGTTAAGCTGACGGGTACGGGCATTAAGAATTTAGTCCCGTTACTCGCTACGACGCTGAAACAGGAATCCAAAACCAAGGGCAAAGAGCGACTGTCAAAGATGATTAAATCAGGCAGCCCTTTGAAAGTTTTTACTTTCAAAAACAAAGACTTGAAAAAGTTTACCGAACAGGCTAAGCGCTACGGTGTTTTATATACTGTCCTCCGTGATAAGAACAGCAAAGATCCAAACGCTACGGTTGATGTAATCGCCCGTGCGGAGGACGCTTCAAAGATTCAGCGTATCGCAGACAGGTTTGAATTCTCCAAGGTTGACAAGGCTTCCATCGTTAAGGAAGTTGAGAAGTCAAAGGAAAAGGATAAAAAGGAAACTCAGATTGAGGAACCCGTTAAATCCAAAGGAGAGATTATCGTCGAGGAAGCTATGGCAGAGCCTTCCGAAAAAAAGGAAAATGCCCACGAAAACCCCGACGCAGCCAAGACCGACAAAAGCCCTCAGTCAAGGCAAAACTCAGGCAAACAAGATACGAACACTGATAAGGGTACTTCCAAGTCCGACGGCAAAAAGCCTTCCGTAAAGGAAAAGCTGGAACGCTATAAGGCTGAACACGCCGCAGGACAGAAGAAAGAAGCAGAGCGTAATCAGCCTAAACATATTCAGGAGAAGAAGAAAACTCCTTCAAAAACCAGACAGACCAAACACAAGCAGCCTAAGAAGAAACAGAAGGCTAAGCATTATAAATCGAAAGAGAGGTAATATCTATGACCAATGATTTTAAGGCGAGAAAAAACGGCTATTGTCAGCCGCAGCGTTCTCCCGAAGAATATAAGCAGTTTAAGAAAGAGGAAAAGGAAGCCGTCTATCAGCTTGTAGACAGCGCCGTTGCCAATTTGGTATCCTCGCCCACCGAGTTTCAGAAATTTCTTGACACGCAGGCTCATATGGATAGGTACTCGGCGGCAAACGCCTTGCTTATCTATAAACAGTGTCCCGAAGCTACTCAGCTCAAGGACTTTGACGGTTGGCGTGAAGAAAACGTCCGTATCAAGAAAGGCGCAAAGAGCATTTCGATTCTTGAGCCTGTTGACTATACCAGAGCCGACGGCACACAGGGCATTTCCTATAACGTCAAAAAGGTTTTCGACGTTTCACAAACAAACGGCAGACGTAAGCCTGCTCCTACGGTCAACCGTGATCCGAGAAATCTTGTTACCGTTATGATTAACACTTCGCCCGTGAACTGCGAGAGCGCCGAACAGCTTCCCAATCCCGACGCTGTTGCGTACTACGATAACAGCAAGGATACCCTTTTCATCAAGAAGGGCGTCGGCGACAGCGTAGCACTCTTTCAGGGCGTTGCCATGGAACTCGGCTACGCTGAGCTGTCAAGCAGAAGCGAGAGCTTCAGTCGCAAGGATATGAGCTTTCAGGCAGTATGCGTCGGCTATATGCTCTGTAAAAAGTACGGCGTTGACACCAAGAGCTTTGCCGTTGACCGTGTTCCTGCTGAGTGGAAGGATAAAGAGCCGAAAGATGTTCGTGCGGAGCTTTCCAAAGTCAGAACGGCTATGAGCGATATTCACTCCCGTATCTCCGACGAGCTTTATCGCCAGCAGCAGGAGCGCACGGCTGACCGTGCAAGATAAGGACGGAGGTGTTTGTTATGAAAGAGCCTATGTATCATATCGCACTCGATGATAACGAACAGAGCGCCGTCATTCAGTCCCTCAACGATTCCCGAAACGCTCGTATTGCCGAGGGCAAGCCTACGGATATTTACGACGACCTTATCCTCAAAATCGGTAACGCCCCTTATCGTAAGGTTAAGGTGATTGAGAGGGACAGAGATAATGCAAGATAGCGACAGAAAGTCAGCTATCATTCTTTCCGCAATCGGTATTGTTCCCGTAGTGTGGTTATCGCTGCTGATTGCCCCGTTTGTAAAAGGCGGCTTAACGGAAATTGTGGCGGGACTGATGAAGTCCTTTGAACACCCGTTCCAAATACAGTTTTGTGAGGACAGCTTAAAAACTGTCCTGTTTTTGCTTGCCGCCTACGCAGTGGGCATAGGTATTTACTTTTCCACACGCAGGAACTACCGACGCAGAGAAGAACACGGCTCCGCTAAGTGGGGCAACGCAAAAGCCGTTGATAGAAAATACCGTCAATCTCCGCCGTCTGACAATAAGCTGATGACGCAGAATGTCCGTATCGGTATCAACGCACAGAAGCACAGGCGCAACCTCAACACGTTAGTCTGCGGTGGATCGGGCGCTGGTAAAACCCGATTCTATTGTAAGCCAAACCTTATGCAATGCAATACGTCCTTTGTTATTCTCGATCCTAAAGGCGAGATACTCCGTGATACGGGAGGACTGCTTGAAGCAAAAGGATATGAGGTGCGTGTGCTTGACCTGATCTCAATGGAAAAGAGCCATTGTTACAATCCGTTTGTCTATCTCCGTGATGACAACGATATTCAGCGATTGGTAACTAACCTTTTCAAATCCACCACACCCAAAGGCTCGCAGTCCAATGATCCTTTTTGGGACACGGCTGCTTCAATGCTGCTTTTGGCTTTGGTGTTTTATCTTCATTATGAAGCTCCGGATGACGAACAGAATTTCGCTATGGTAATGGAAATGCTGAGAGCAGCAGAGATTGAGGACGAGGAAACTAACGCTCCGTCGGCACTCGACGATCTGTTCCGAGATTTGGAAAGCGTCAGTCCTGAACACATTGCCCTTAAATATTACCATTCGTATCACTCAGGCTCAGCCAAAACATTAAAGTCTATACAGATTACGCTTGCCGCACGGCTCGAAAAGTTTAACCTTGAAAGCCTTGCGTCTATGACATCTACGGACGAGCTTGACTTGCCCTCGCTTGGTGAGAAAAAGGTCGCCCTGTTTGCGCTGATACCCGATAACGATTCATCGTTCAATTTCTTGGTATCTATACTCTATACGCAGTTGTTTCAACAGCTATTCTATTCAGCCGACCACATACACGGCGGAGCGCTCCCGGTTCCCGTCCATTTTCTGATGGACGAGTTTGCGAATGTTTCGCTCCCCGATGATTTCGATAAGATACTATCGGTTATGCGTTCCCGTGCCGTTTCGGTCAGCATTATTCTACAGAACTTGGCACAGCTCAAGGCGCTGTTTGAAAAGCAATGGGAAAGCATTGTCGGCAACTGCGACGAGTTTCTTTACCTCGGCGGCAACGAACAGAGTACGCACAAGTATGTTTCTGAGCTGCTCGGCAAGGAAACGATAGATACCAACACCTATGGCAAATCCACAGGTCACAGCGGTAACTACTCAACGAATTATCAAATAAGCGGCAGAGAGCTTATGACACCTGATGAAGTCAGGTTACTTGATAATCAATACGCAATCCTCTTTATCCGAGGTGAGCGTCCGATTAAGGACTTCAAGTTTGACATCTTGAAGCATCCTAATGTCAGCTTGACGGCTGACGGTCACGCCGATGTTTACAGACACGGCGAAGTAAAAGACGATATTGCCACCATAGTTATTGATGGGAATGTCGAGGACGAGCAGATTTTGGATTTCGATTTATCTGAAACGAGCTATGAGTTATTGTCCGAGGAGGACTTACAAATCAAATTTAATCTTATACAGGAGGAAAAAAATAATGAGATTATTCAACAACCATTCATATACTAACAGACTGCCGATGAAGGGTAAGGTCAAGAAAGGTTTTCGCACCTACTGTGCCGTCGTGATTGCGGTTATGCTCATTGTGAGCTGTTTTACCGTAACGGCGTTTGCTGCGGACGGCAACAGCGCATTGTCCGCAGTCAACAACCTTTCCACCTTCATCTTCGGTCTTATCCGTGCGATCGGTCTTATTCTGACAGGCTTCGGCGTTGTTCAGATTGGTCTTTCGCTCAAATCACACGATCCGTCACAGAGAGCGAACGGTTTTTTAACCCTTGCGGGCGGTGTCATCATCACCTTTGCAAAGGAAATCCTCAACCTCATTATCGGCTCTTAACCAGAACGAGGGGTATGGCTGCTTTCACGGCCATACCCCGAATAAATTAAGGAGGTGCTTAAATGTCCGATAATTGGGTTGTAGGTAATCTACAGAACGCACTCGACACTTGGAATGGCAAAGTGACGGAGCTTTGGAACCTGATTCTGACCTCGCCGCAGAATTTCAAAGGCGGCGGTATCTGGACTGCAATTACCAACGTCAACACGGCTATGCAGGGTATCGGTACTGGCTTGCTTGTACTGTTCTTTGTTATCGGTGTGGTAAAGACCTGTGGCAGCTTCACGGACTTGAAGAAACCGGAACACGCCGTAAAGCTGTTTGTCCGATTCATCTTGGCAAAAGCTGTTGTTACGCAAGGTATGGAATTGATGACTACCTTGTTTGGCATTGTTCAGAGCGCTATATCTCAGATTATGACATCAGCAGGTGTTTCATCGGCAACAGATACTGTATTGCCGGACGAATTGGTATCCGCTATTGAAAACTGCGGCTTTTGGGAGAGCATACCGCTTTGGGCAGTAACGCTTATTGGTGGTCTGTTTATAACCGTAATGTCCTTCATTATGATTATGAGCGTGTATGGCAGATTCTTCAAGCTGTATATGTACACAGCTATTGCTCCCATTCCGTTATCAACCTTTGCCGGAGAACCCACGCAGAATGTTGGCAAGAGCTTTTTGAAAAGCTACTGCGCCGTCTGCTTAGAGGGTGCGGTAATCGTATTAGCCTGCATAATCTTCTCGCTGTTCGTATCATCGCCGCCTGTTGTTGCGAGCGACGCCGCTCCCGTTACAATGGTGTGGGCATATATCGGCGAGCTGGTATTCAATATGCTTGTACTTGTCGGCACGGTTAAGATGTCTGATCGAATTATCCGTGAGATGATGGGACTGTAAGCAAAATGAAGAACAACACTAAAATATCTAACAAATTTGAGGGCTATACCCTTGAAGATTGTAATTGCAAATACTGTTTGTATTTCGGCGGCAGACGCAGAGGTAAAGTAAAATGCCTTGCGGAAGAATGTGTTTGCAAAGAAGAAATAGAACAAGCCCGCCGGAAAGAAAGGAGATTCACGCTTAATGGAAGTTAAGATAAACAGAGAAATCCGCAACTACACAGAAGCAGTATTCTTTGGTCTGTCGCTTAGACAGATCATTTTTTCTGCCTGTGCTTTAGCGGTGGCGGTTGCCGTATTCTTTCTGTTAAAGCCTACGCTGGGTACAGAAACCACGTCTTGGATTTGTATTCTCGCCGCAGCTCCCTTTGCAGCATTGGGCTTTGTGAAATACAACGGTATGACTGCCGAAAAATTCGTCATTGCTTGGGTAAAGTCTGAATTTCTTACCCCTAAAAAGCTGATGTTCAAATCCACAAATACCTACTACGAGCTGATGAAGCCCGTAATTGAACAAAAGGAAAAGGAGGCTATGAAAGCCAATGATTAAAACACTCAGACAAATTGGTAAACAGGACAGGCAGAAGTTTGTCGTGCCGAAGGGCGTTCAGGACGTTATCCCGATCACCGCTATTTACGACGACGGCATCTTCCAGATCGGCAAGGACAAGTTTACCAAGACTTTCAAATTCACCGATATTAACTACGCCGTCGCTTCCCGTGAGGACAAGGAAGAAATGTTCCTCGAATACTCCGAGCTGCTCAACAGCTTTGACAGCGGAGCGACGACCAAGATCACCATTAACAACCGCAGGCTTAACCGCCTTGACTTTGAGAAGTCAATCCTCATTCCGCTCAAGGGCGATTATCTTGACGAATATCGCAAGGAATACAATCAAATGCTGCTCGACAAGGCGACGGGCGCAAATTCGATGGTTCAGGACAAGTACATCACGGTATCTGTCTGCAAGAAGAATATCGAGGATGCCCGCACCTATTTCAGCCGTGTCGGTAATGATATGATTACCCATCTCAGTAAGCTCGGCAGTAAGTGTACGGAGCTTGATGTTGAGGAGCGCCTTCGTATCTTTCACGATTTCTATCGTGTCGGCGAGGAAAGCAGCTATCACTTTGACATCAAGGAAAACCGTCAGAAAGGTCACAGTTTTAAGGACTATATCTGTCCCGATTCTATGGAGTTTGAAAAGGACTATTTCAAGATTGGCGACAGATACGGCAGAGTGCTTTTTATGCGTGAGTATGCGTCCTATATCAAGGACAGTATGATTTCCGAGATTACGGAGCTTAACCGCAATCTGATGTTGTCCATCGACGTTATCCCTGTTCCGACTGACGAAGCCGTGAGAGAAGCGGAAAGCCGTTTGCTTGGCGTTGAAACCAACATTACGAATTGGCAGCGCCGTCAGAACTCCAATAACAACTTCTCCGCAACCGTCCCTTACGATATGGAACAGCAGAAAAAGGAAATGAAGGAGTTTCTCGACGACTTGACTACCCGTGACCAGCGTATGATGTTCGCTGTGCTGACGATGGTACACACTGCGGATACAAAGGAACAGCTTGACAACGACACCGAAGCTATCCTGACGACGGCGAGAAAACACCTTTGTCAGTTTTCTACCCTGAAATTTCAGCAGATGGACGGTCTGAATACCGCAATGCCTTTCGGCGTTCGCAAGATCGACAGCTTCCGTACATTGACTACCGAATCGCTGTCCGTCCTTATGCCGTTCCGTGTTCAGGACGTATTTCACGAAAACGGAATCTACTACGGTCAGAACGTCATTTCAAAGAATATGATTATCGCTGACCGCAGACAGCTCCTGAACGGTAACGCCTTCGTTCTCGGTGTATCCGGAGGTGGTAAATCGTTCTTCGCAAAGGGCGATATTGTAAATATCATTCTCGCAACGGGCGCTGATGTTATTATCGTAGATCCTGAGCGTGAGTACGGAGCGCTGGTCAATGCTCTCGGCGGCGAGGTTATCAATATCTCAGCTACCTCTAAAAACCATATCAACGCTATGGATATGTCCGAGGAGTACGGCGACGGCGCTAACCCTGTCATTCTCAAATCCGAGTTTATTATGTCCCTCTGCGAACAGTTTGTCCCCCTCGGCGCAAAGGAGAAGTCCATTATTGACCGTTGCACCGCCAATGTGTACCGTGGCTATCAGCAGAGAAACTACACGGGAAAAGTGCCGACCTTAAAGGACTTCCGTGAAGAACTGCTCAGACAGGAGGAGCCGGAAGCACAGAGTATCGCCCTTGCGATTGAGCTGTTTACGGACGGTTCTCTTAACACCTTCGCAAAGCAGACAAATGTTGATACCGACAACCGCCTTATCTGCTACGATATTCTCGACCTCGGTAAGCAGCTTATGTCAATCGGTATGCTGGTCGTAATGGACAGCATACTCAACCGTATTACGCAAAACCGTGCAAAAGGTAAGGCAACATTCATCTTTATTGATGAAATATATCTCCTGTTCCAGCACGAGTATTCCGCAAACTTCCTCTTTACCCTTTGGAAGCGTGTTCGTAAGTACGGCGCATTTGCGACAGGTATCACTCAGAACGTCGATGACCTGCTCCAGAGCCATACAGCCCGTACAATGCTCGCAAACTCCGAGTTTATTGTAATGCTCAATCAGGCTTCCACCGACAGAGAGGAGCTTGCACGGCTGCTTAACATTTCTGATTTACAGCTTTCGTATATCACGAATGTTGACGCGGGACACGGCTTGATTAAGGTCGGCAGCTCCCTTGTACCGTTCGCAAATAAATTCCCCAAGAACACCAAACTCTACAAGCTGATGACTACTAAGCCGGGCGAAGGCACGGCAGCATAAAGAAAGGACGACCGTTATGAGCAAGAAAATTCTTATTATCGGACTTGCGGTGCTGATCGCCGTCTGCGGTGTCAGCACCTATTTTCATATCAAAAACAAGGTGGATTCCGACAACAACAAGAAGATGTATGAAACCGTAGCCGAAGAAGTTTCGGCTACGGAGGAAAGCGAAACACCGACACCTACTAAAGCACCCGTCAATCCTTATACAGATGATACTCCTGTCAGTGGTGGCGGAATCAGTGGAACAGCCGGAACCAGCGGAGGATATTCACAGAGCTACACTACCACAATGAATCCAAGCGCTAACCCCGATATGGTGGGCTGGGTAAAGATTAATGATACTGTCATTAACTATCCCGTAATGCAGACAAAGAAGATCCCCGACTACTACCTCAACCACGATTTCTATAAAAACGAATCAGTGTACGGTTGTCCGTATGTTCAGGCAAATTGTGATGTTGACGCTCCCTCGGATAACGTAATCATCTACGCTCACCATATGAACGACGGCTCTATGTTTGCCGGACTTGAGAATTATCGCAGCAAGGATTATTGGTCGTCGCATAAAACGATCAGCTTTGATACGCTGAACAAGAAAGCAAGCTATGACATTCTCGCCGTGTTCGCTGTTCCTGTTGACGAGAGCGATAAGAACACATTTAAGTTTTACGAGTTTGTCAATGCTTATGATTCCGAGCATTACAGCAGCTTTATCAGCAAATGCAAGGCGTTGTCGTTCTACGAAACAGGCATTTCAGCTAAACAGGGTGACAAGCTCCTGACGCTCGCTACCTGCGAATACACAAATAACAACGGCAGACTTGTTGTAGTAGCAAAACGGACGACAAGATAAGGCGGTGATATTATGCTACCACGAATGAACATTCAGCAACGTCGCCGAGCCAATAAGCTGCTCAAACATCTATGCGCTAACTATCAGGACGGAAACTGTCTGCTTCTCGACGACGATGAGCCGTGTGTTTGCGTACAGAGTATTTCATACTCCCTGTGCTGCAACTATTTTCGGGTAGCAGTTTTACCAACTGAGCCGACGCTTGAAGCAGAGATACTTGATCCTAAAAAGATTAGTTACTGTAAGGATTGTAAGCTGCCGTTTGTAAAGCGGAGGTATAATCAACTGTTTTGCGATAAATGCGCCAAACTCAGGTATAAAAAGCAGCAGGCTGAATACGCACGAAAAAGGCGGCTGAATAGTCGAAAAAGTGATAGTTAGAAAGCCAGTGTTTATGCGGCTTTTCAAGCGCAGTAATTGAGGGGTGAAGGTAGTTTTACCTTTACCCCTGATTTTCCTATATCAGCCCTTTACGGGCGTTTAAGAAGGGAGGTAATTATTTGGCTGATATTAAGACAAGAGATACGGTAAAAGGCACGATCCGAACTCTTGATAAGGGACGGATTGCCGCCAGCCGTATGAAACAAGCGTATATTCAGACAAAAGACAAAGCGGAACATTCCGTAGAAGCGGAGGAGCATAACGAAACAGAGTACGCTTCTGACCGTATGGAATCCGGTACTAAGCGTGTGACGGAAGAAACAGTCCACCAAACAAAAAAGGCTGTCCACAAAGGCGCTGAGAAGGTCAAGGATAAGGTTGAGCAGAAAATAGAGAACAGAGTTAAGAAGAAGGTCGAAAACAGCGCAGAGAATACAGTAAAAAACTCAGCCGAGCGAGCTTCAAAAAACGCTGCTAAGAAATCCGCAGAGAAATCTATCCGAGCCACCAACAGCGCAGGACGGAAAAGTATTCGCACTGTTGAGAAATCTTCGGCAAAGACCGTTAAGCAATCAGCTCGATCCGCAGGCAAGGCAACCGTAAAAACAGCTCAAAAAGGTACAGTTAAAACCGTCAAGACTTCCGTTAAGACGGCTGAAAAGACATCAAAGGCAGCTATCAAGACAACGAAGCAAGCCGCCAAAGCCGCACAGCGCTCAGCAAAGGCGGCGGCGAAGGCAGCGCAGAAAGCCGCCAAAGCTGCACAGCAAGCGGCAAAATTAGCTGCTAAAGCGGCAAAGGCAGCGATTCAGCTTTTGATTAAGATAATCAAGGCTATCATAGCGGCATTACAAAAACTCATTTCAGCTATTATAGCCGGAGGTTGGGTATCTGTTGTCGTGATCCTTGTTATTTGTCTGATAGCTCTCCTGTGTTGGAGCGTGTACGGTTTATTCGCTTCCGCAAAAGCTAATGACGGTGAGTACACAATGCACAACATTATTACTCGTATCAATAATGAGTTTAACGAGAAGATTACGGATATAAAAACCGATAACCCTCACGATAAACTCGAAATGTCAGGCTCAAAAGCAGAATGGAAGGAAGTCCTTGCGGTTTATGCCGTTGCCTATAATATGACAAATACACACCCTGCAAATCCTGATGAAGTACAGGTAATCACCCTTGACGAAAGCAAGGAAGAATATATCCGTAACCTATTTTGGGAGATTAACAAGATTGACCACAGAATAGAAACGTACACCGAAACCGAACAGGTTGACGAAAAGCAAAAAGACGGCAAGGTCAAGAAAGTTAATAAGCAAGTCCAAAAGAAAGCCCTTTATATAACCGTGTCCCACGTTGACCTTGAAACGATAATGACAAATAAAGGGTTTACTGCGGAACAGAAGAAAATGTGCCGTCAGTTACTTTCAGATGAGAACAACGATTTGTGGCGAGAGTTGTTGCACGGAGTAACAGGCTCTAACAGCGATATTGTCCTTATAGCGCAGGAACAGCTTGGAAACGTCGGCGGAAAGCCTTATTGGAGCTGGTACGGTTTCAGCTCCCGTGTTGAGTGGTGCTGTTGCTTTGTTTCTTGGTGTGCGAATGAGTGTGGCTATATTGAAAGCGGCACTATACCTATGTATTCCGTTGTAGACACGGGCGTTGATTGGTTTAAGAGCAAAGACCAATGGCTCGACGGCTCTGAGGAGCCGGAAGCGGGTATGATTATCTTCTTCGATTGGGCAAGCGACGGACTTGACGGAAGCGGCGACCATACGGGAATCGTTGAAAAAGTTGAAGGCGGCACAGTTTATACCATCGAAGGCAATAGCGGCGATAAGGTATGTGAGAATCAATACAGTATTGGTAACAAAGAAATCTTGGGATATGGTTACTACTCAGGTAATAATACTGTTGCGACAGGTGACGCAGCTCAGCAAGTGTGGACTTATCTGAAAAGCTACGGCTATTCAGACAGTGTAGCCGCAGGCATCATCGGTAATATGATGAGAGAGTGCGGCGGCGATACGCTCAATCTTGATTGGAACATTATCGGACACTATAACGGCGATGAGTTTTATGGCTTATGCCAATGGTGTCTGAGATATACGCCTTCGGGATTCAAAGGCTCAACAATCAAAGAACAATGCGAGTATCTGCAAAAGACGATTAAATCAGAGTTTGCAAATTACGGAGGAAACTATAACGGAATTACTTATAATGAGTTTCTTAAATCCAATACCCGAACGGCGGCGATAGCCTTTGAGCGGGTATATGAGCGTTGCGGAGATTACTCGTTCGAGGATTCACGCAGGGCAGACAACGCAGAAAAGGCATACAGCAAATTCCATAAATAAGAACGGCGGCAGTCCATTACGGGCTGTCGCCGTTGTTTCATTTTATAGGTTATTAAGGAAAAGATATTATAACACGTACAAAAAAGTGCTGCAATTATCTATAGGATAGGTTTTACTACTTCCGTTGTCATATTTTACGGTCAAAGAGCTATCGTCTATTTTTATTATCTTTCCTATACCGACACTTTTGTTTTCAACCCATTGATTTATTTTAAAGTTCTTTTTAGAATTGACTTTCCTTATATTAAATGATTCTACATATGTAGCGGCTATTTCTTTTAGATTTAAAGCTCTTGCTGCATTCAAAAAGGGTAAGCCACTAACTAATTGATATTTTCCATCTTCGATAGTTACGATAACTGTACCTAACAATTCATTAAATTTCTCGTAATGCTTAATAAGATGTCCTATTTGGATAGGGCTCTTATACTTCTTTTTTGATAGATACATAGGTACAACGATATCTCTCACATTAATATTCTTTTTATTCTGAAAGGGAGTCGCTCTCTGCGTTACATATTTATCTTGTTCGGTTTTACTTTTTTGAGCATTTTCAGAATAATACTTACAATGAGCCGAGCCAGGACAGCGAGAAACAATTTTGCTACAAAACCCATTCTCTTTATTGTAAAATACACATCTACTCTTATGTCTTCTATTATCTTCTTCTTTTTTACTTAAAATGTTGACGTGCCAAGACGTTCCGGTCATTCTTTTAATACTTCCCATAAATAAACTCCTGTTAGTATCTTTGACTATTATTTTATCACAGTATATTTCTTCACGCAACGATTTTAAAACTCAAAAGCTATGGCTATTAAATGATGTTTTACGGAGATTGAATAGAACTGAGAAGTTTACGGAATAATCCATAGGCTTCTTCTTGGTTATAGAAAAAATGCTAATTCTGCAGTATTGCTTAATAAAAGTCGCACCATATCAGCACGCAGAATTTGTGCAATATGACAAAATGCAAAATTAGGTTATAAATTATCAAGAAATCTGTTGACAAACGAAGATATAGGTGATAAGATATAGTTACAACGAAATTAGGTTGCGGATTACCTAAAAAATAGGAGGAGAAAAATTGAAATCGAAAATTGATATGATTAAGGAAATATCAAATGAGCTGAGCGAAGCATATTGTGGAAGAATAACGAACTTAGGCGGTGCTGTTATTTCTACAGCTTTTGTTCTAAGCAAAATAGAGAAGAATCCGTCAATATCTACTGCAACACTTGATTCATTCCTTGAAACAGCAGATATTCGTTCTGATGTTACAGAAGTGCTTGCCAGAAATCTGAATGGTTTATGGGAAACCGTATTGAGCTATGTTGGCAAATATGATGCTTCTGTGTTAGAAGAACTTGTCCTTTATGATAACTCATTCTTTGAAATGAGTACACCCGCTTCTTTGGTTAAACTTGCAGGAATGATACTTGGTATCAGTGAAAATGATAAAGTGCTTGAGCTTTGTTCAGGTAGTGCAACATTTCCTACATATGCTATGCAAGATTCAAGAGCAAGTGAATATACAGGAATTGAGATCAATTATAACTCAAATGATATAGCGGTACTTCGTGTTTCCCTAATTGGAGATAACTACCATTTTATAATTAATAATGCACTGACTTATCATTACCCCACAAGTTATGATAAGATATTTGCAAATTATCCGTTTGGTCTTAGAGGAGCAACTGATTTAGATGAGTGTCGTCGTGAATTGCAGGAACAATTTGGTTTCAATGGCACTTCTATTTCCAGATGTTCGTCGGATTGGCTGTTCAATACAGTAATCATTCGTTCTCTGAAAGAAACTGGTAAAGCTGTTGCGATAATGACAAATGGAGCAGCATTTAATAAACCAGATGTCTATATGCGTCAGTATTTTGCAGAAAATGGTTTAATAGAAGCTGTCATTAATCTTCCCTCTGCCTTATTTGTTGAAACTGCAATTCCAACAACCTTGATTATTTTTAGTCACAACAATAGCTCAATAAGACTAATAAACGCAGAAAAAATCTTTACCAAAGATGGTAGAAGGCTTAATGCTCTTTCAGACGATAATGTGCAAACAATTCTTGATTGTCTTAACGAAGGTGGCGACAACACTATTGATGTTTCGCCTGAAGAAATGCGTGAGCACGACTATAACCTAATGGCATCTCACTATCTTGATAAGCCTGTCGTAGAAAATGGAGTATGCTTTGGAGAATTGATTAAGAGCATTACAAGAGGTGTTCAAGTCAAACCTGCGCTTCTTGAATCTTATAAATCAATAATGCCAACGAATTTCAGATTCATCACACTCGCAAACGTGGTGAATGGTTCTATTGATATTGAAGAAGGGCAACAATATCTTACTGAGCTAACCAAAACTCTTGAAAAATACATTATTCCTGATAACTCGATTGTTCTATCTAAAATGGCTTCGCCAACTTTCCGCTCCGCTGTAGTTAATTCTGATAGTAATTATTCAATTGTTGCAACAGGTAATCTTTATATTATCGAGATTGATGAAAGCAAAGCTGATCCTTATTATATTCAAGCATTTTTTGATAGTAAAGCTGGTGAAGCTGCTCTCAATTATGGCGCTGGCGGATCGGCTGTTATGACAATATCCGCAGAAGCAGTAAAAGGAATTATGATTCCGTTGCCTACGCTTGAGGAACAGAAAAAGATAGGTCAAAAATATCAGGCTGCACTTGATGAATATACCGTTCTGAAACGGAAAATGAAAAAGCTGTTAGAGCGAAAAAGAACACTTCTTGATAACGAGGGGTGAGTGCAGTGTTAGATACAGAGCGAATTGAAGAACTTATAGATGCTGTTACTGAGAAGATATATCTTGCTAACAGAACAGGCGAGCTTGAAAGTCTGCTTAAAAAATGGGAATTGCTCGATCTAATAACAGACGATGCTCCCAGCAGCGATGATTTTTACGATACATATAAAGACGGAAAAATCGTTGTTCTTGGCAGTCCGCAAACAAAAGAGAATGATTTAATCGGTGTCATAAAGAACCTTGGACTTGACAAAAACAGATTTGAATTTTGTTTAGACTATAAAAAGATTGTAAGTTATCAGTTTTCTAAGCTTCAATACAATCCAAACTACAGGCTTGTAATCGTAGGTGCAATGCCACATAGTACAGCAGGCAAGGGAGATAGTAGCAGTGCTATTGCCAATATGGAAAATGGCAACGGATATCCGAAGATTATCAGGCTTGGCTCAAATGAATTGAAAATCACAAAGACTAATTTCAAAATGGCATTGCAGGAACAGCAAGCCATCGGTTATATATAACGTGCAAGGAGTGAGATATAGTGTCAATTAATTCTTTACAAAAGCAAACTAACACCAATATTCAGGAAAAAGCAAATCTCATATGGGAGATTGCAACGCATCTTGTGGGACTGTTTAAGCCGCACGAATACGGTAAGGTCATATTGCCTATGACGGTGCTAAAGCGTTTTGATGATGCACTTGCGCCTACCAAACAGGTAGTTGTTGAGATGAATGAAAAACTTGCAGAAATGAAAGTTGAGGGCGAAGCCCGTGACGGCGTTCTGTGTAAAACTTCTGGTTATGCGTTTTATAACACAAGCAAGTTTGATTTCAAAAAACTCGTTTCTGATCCGAATAATATCGAATCCAACTTTGAAAATTATCTGCAAGGTTTTTCCTCAAACGTCAAGGATATAATCTCTAACTTCAAATTCACCGATCAAGTAAAGACTATGGCTGACGGCAATGTGCTTTTTGTGGTTATTCAGGAGTTTATATCGCCGAAGGGCGATATGTCCCCGGATAGAATTACCTCAACTGATATGGGCTACATTTTTGAGGAGCTAATCAGAAAGTTTTCTGAGAGCTACGATGAACAAGCCGGAGCACATTTTACAAGCCGTGATATTATATACCTTATGACCGAGCTGCTTATAGCTCCTGAAAAGGAATCTATTAAGGCAAATGGGTGTACCAAAACAGCCTACGATATGGCGATGGGTACATCTCAGATGCTCGGCTGTCTGACGGAGCGTTTGACCGATATTAGCGAAGATGCAGACCTCACTTGTTTCGGCGAGGAGTTTAATCCTGAAACATATGCCATCGCAAAGGCAGATATGCTAATCAAGGGTGGCAACGCTTCAGGTATGATGTACGGCGATACACTGAACGATGATAAATTCAGCGGCTATGAGTTTGATTATATCATTTCCAACCCTCCATTTGGTATTGACTGGAAGCGTGAAAAAGCCGAGGTTGAAGCAGAAGCAAAGAAAGGCTACGACGGAAGATTTGGTCCCGGACTGCCTGCTATTTCAGATGGACAGATGCTCTTTATGCTCAATGGTGTTAAGAAGTTGAAAGACGGTAGTGGACGTATGGCTATCATTCAAAACGGTTCTTCCTTGTTCACGGGCGACGCAGGAAGCGGAGCTTCAGAAATCCGTCGTTACGTGATCACTGAAGATATGGTTGAAGCAATCATTCAGCTACCGACAGACCTGTTTTACAACACTGGAATTTCTACTTATATATGGGTAATTACAAAAGGTAAGCCTGTAAACCGTTTAGGAAAGATTCAACTTATCGACGCATCAAAATGTTTTGTTAAACGGCGTAAGAATATTGGTAATAAGCGTGTTGATCTTGACGATAAGTGCATTGAGCTTATTATGAAAGCCTATATGGATTTTTCAAACGAAGTTTATACCAAAGACGAGCTTGTAGTAGAGTCAAAGACATTCGACAATGACTATTTCGGTTTTACAAAAGTTACTATTATGACCGCACAAGCCGACGAGAATGGAAAAGCGATACTGAAAAAGGGCAAACCGCAGGCTGTCAAGGGTGCAAGCGACACTGAGATTATTCCGCTTTCGGAAGATATTGAAGAGTATATCGAAAAGAATGTCCTGCCGTATAATCCACTGGCATTTGTTGACCGCAAGAAAGACAAGGTAGGCTATGAGATACCGTTCACAAGACTATTCTACAAGTTTACAGCTCCCCAGTCCTCGGCGGATATCTTTGCTGATATCAAAGCACTGGAGGAGGAAGAAACAACACTGATGAAGGAGCTGTTTGGTAATGCGTGAGATGAAAGATAGCGGAGTTGCTTGGATTGGAGAGATTCCTGCACAATGGGATATTAAAACAATACGTAATTTATTGATAGAGCGCAACGAAAAGAATCGTGAATTGAGTGAGAAAACAATACTATCACTCTCTGCCAAAAGCGGTGTTACTCTTTATAGTAGTGAAAATCATTCGGGTAATAAACCAAGAGAAGATTTATCTGATTATAAGATTGTTAGAGAAAATGATATAGTAGTAAACAGTATGAATATTCTTTCTGGATCTGTTGGATTATCAAAATATACAGGTGTTGTAAGTCCTGTTTATTATATCTACTATCCAAGAGAAAAGAATGATGTTCAATACTTGCATTTTATCTTTCAGTGCTTTGAATTTCAGCGGAGTTTATGGGGACTTGGTAATGGCATACTGATAAAAGAAACTGAATCTGGTTCCCTAAATACTATTAGAATGCGTATTCCGTCAAAAAAGTTGTCGCTTCAAGAGTTCCCCTCACCACCTATTGACGAACAACAAAAAATCGCCGCCTACCTCGACTGCAAATGCACCCAAATTGATGCGCTTATCATAAATGCACAGGAACAGATTGAAAAACTGAAATCTTACAAGCAGAGCATTATCACCGAAACTGTCACAAAGGGAATCAATCCTGATGTGGAAATGAAGGATAGCGGAGTTGAGTGGATTGGCGAAATACCAGTGCATTGGAGCATTATTCGTAAGTTGTCATACGTTACAACAGAAGGTATATCTTACGGAATCGTAAAGCTCTATGATCCTGATGATGAAAACGGTGTAAAAGTACTTAGATGCAGTGATGTGTTGGAGGGATATATTTGCACTGATAACATTAGAACTGTTACAAAAGAGGTGTCACAAGAATATTCACGCACTATTCTTTCAGGAGGAGAGGTACTCGTAAATGTCAGAGGTTCGCTCGGAGGATGTTCTATTGTTCCAAATGATATGGCGGGATATAACATTGCAAGAGAAGTCGCTAAAATTTCTCCAGATGTATCAATTAACAACAAATATCTTATGTATTATCTGCTTTCACATTGTTTTGTGGATTACAGAACAAGACATTTAGCGGGAAGTGTATATATCGGGTTGAACATCGAATTGCTTTCTTCTTGCCCGATACCTTTTCCCGAATTATTTGAACAACAGCAAATCACCGACTATCTCGACCGCAAATGTTCCCAGATAGACAAACTCATTGCTCTCAAACATCAGAAAACCGAGAAGCTACAGCAGTATAAAAAATCTTTGATATATGAATATGTCACGGGCAAAAAGGAGGTATGAACATGGATAAAAAAGAAAAACGCTTTGAACAGGATATAGAAACTTTCTTCCTTTCCAATGAAGGTGGATATGTTAAGCTGAAAAGTAATCAGTTCGATGTTGACAAATGTATCTGTATGGACATGTTGTGTCAGTTTATCGCTAAAACACAACCAAAAGCTTGGGCAAGATACCTCAAATACTATGGTGACAATGCAGCTGAGAAACTCTATTATCGTTTAGAGAAGTGCATCAGTCAACAGGGGTTGATTTATGTTCTCCGGCACGGCATTGAGGATCTCGGTATCAAATTGAAAGTATGTTATTTCAAACCCGAAACAGCCTTGAATGATATAGACGTAGAGCGTTATGAAGCGAATATCCTCGGCTGCACAAGACAATTCCGCTATTCACCACACAATACCAATACCATTGATATGGTTCTATCCGTGAATGGTATTCCCATTGTTTCTATTGAACTGAAGAACCAACTTACAGGGCAGGATTATCAATGTGCAATCAAGCAGTACAAAAACGACCGTAGTAGCAAGGAGTTTTGTTTCCGTCTTGACCATCGTTTTCTCGTTTATTTTGCCGTTGACCTTTATGAAGTCTGGATGACGACGCAACTCAAAGACGGAAGCACCTATTTTATGCCGTTCAATCAAGGCTCAAACGGAGCAGGCTTTAGTGGTAGCGCAGGCAATCCTGATTACCCTGATGGATATGTAACACATTATCTTTGGGAAGAAGTCTTGCAACGGGATTCACTTATGGATATCCTCTACAGATTTGTTTCTCACGTTAAGGAAAATGATGTAGATACAGGAAAAACAAAAGAGAAACTGTTGTTCCCACGTTATCATCAATATGATGTGGTGCGTAAAGTTCTTGCCGATGTAAAGGTTAATGGTTCTGGAAACAATTATCTTATCCAGCACAGTGCCGGTTCGGGCAAATCAAATTCTATTGCGTGGATTGCCTATCGTCTGGCTTCTATTCACGACGCAAATGACGAAGGGATATTTGATTCCGTTATCGTAGTAACAAACCGTGTCGTACTTGACGGGCAACTTCAGGACACAATCAACAGCTTTGAACACAAGGTTGGTCTTGTAGAAGCGATAGATGATAAGAAAAATTCCCACAGCCTTGCAGAAGCAATTAACGATGGTAAAAAAATAATTATCAGCACAGTTCAGAAATTCCTGTTTGGCTACAAGGATATGAATAGCTATACAGGTAAAAAGTTTGCAATCATCATTGATGAAGCACATCAAGGACAAAGCGGCGAAAGTGCAAGAATGCTCCGTAGGAGCCTGATAGATCTTGGTGTAGCTATCAAAGATTATGCCGAAGAGCAGGAAATCAACGTAGAAGATGTTGATTTGACAGATGAGTATATAAACGCAGTAATCGGTCAGGGTAGACACGCAAATCAGTCTTTCTTCGCTTTTACAGCAACGCCAAAAGATGAAACTATTGAGGTTTTCGGAACGCCTTACACCAAACCTGACGGCACTCCGGGTAAACGCCCGTTCCACGTCTATTCTATGAAGCAAGCTATAGATGAAGAATTTATCCTTGATGTATTACAGGACTATACCACTATCCGTGAAGCGTTCAAGCTTGTAAAAGTATCCGAGGATAATCCTGAACTAATTGAAGGAGCGGCTTCAAAAGCACTGTTCAAATATTATAAGAAGCACGGATATACAATCACGCAAAAAACCGAAATGATTATGTCTAATTTCCTTGCTAACGGCAGATTTCAAATCGGAGGGAAAGGTAAGGCAATGGTGGTTGCAGATAGCCGTGCAAATGCGGTTCGTTATTATCTTGCAATCAAGCAATATCTGAAAGACAATCCAGTGGTTTCAGCAGGATGTGATGTTATGATTGCTTTTTCAGGAGAAATCACGCTTGAAGAAATGCCAACGGAAAAGCCTTTTACAGAAGCGACTATGAACCTTGATGAAAACGGAAAGTATATCACAACTGATAAAAAGTTCCGAAAAGTTTTCCACAGCAATCAATACAATATCCTTGTTGTTGCTAACAAGTACCAAACAGGTTTTGACGAACCGCTGTTACATTCAATGTACATTGATAAAAAATTAAAAAGTGTCGCAGCAGTACAGACGCTCTCTCGCTTGAATCGTACTTGTTTTGGAAAGACAAGCACTTTTGTTCTTGATTTTGAGAACACCGAAGAAGAGATCAAGAAGGCATTCCAACCGTTTTATGAGGAATCTTCTATGGAGGGTGAAACAGACCTGAATGCTGTTTATGATTACAGAAATAAGCTGCACGATTATATGCTGTTCAACTATGATGATGTAGAAGAATTCAACAACTTTATGTCAGGACAGTCAGGAAAAGGGCAAAATGCTGCCGCTCTCGGTCAACTTGCTGGTATGTTTAGCCCTGTTATAGACAGATATAGAGAGCTTTCTGAAGATGACCAATATGATGTTCGTGATTACCTCCGTAAGTTCACAAGGACTTATAGTTATGTCACTCAAATTGTCAGACTTCACGACAAAGACCTTTTTGCTGAGTATCTCTACACTTCAAACCTTCTGAGGTTATTGCCTAAATCGGGAAAAGACATCGTTGATATAGACGATAAGGTCAAACTTGAATATGCAAATCTTAAAGAAACGCATACAGGCGCAATAATACTTGATGAAAAGAAGGTTGTCTGGACTCCAAGCGGGACATCGGAACCTAAAAAACCTAATAAGAAAAAGGATACATTGCAGAGTATCATAGATAAAGTGAACGAACGCTTCGACGGTCAGTTTACAGAAGCTGACAGGGTAATTATTGAGGGCATCTATCGTATGTTTATGGACGATAAGGATGTTAAAAAGTTTAAAAAGTACGCCAGCGATAATAGCACTGAAATGTTTGTGAACTCCCTTTTCCCTGACAAATTCAAAGAAATCGTCACGCAATGTTTCCTTGATAATAATGAATCTTTCCAGAAACTGTTTAATGATCCTGAATTCTATCAAAAAGTACAGGACGTTATGGCAAAAGAACTGTATAAGACACTAAGGAAAGATTAAAAACCAAAACGGAAAACTTTAATAATTTTGCCTATATAGAGTGCGTGAGGGACAAGCCCTATGATCGCACACCAACCTACCGCAAGGCAAGGTGGTAATGCTTGAATGATGGGTGCCTATAAAACAAGCGCCTATCAAAACGATGGGCGCTTTGCTCTGCTCTCTTTTAGGAATACATTATTTTCAGGAGGATTTTATGTCACACACTATAAAAAAATTATCTCAAATGAATGGCAGAGTATATGTATATTTTAAGACGAATATTCTTTGCCAGCAATTCTTAATGCAAGCTGAACGGGAAGGATTTACGTTTCAGGACGGCGCTAAACCAACTGAACGTCATTATAGTGATGTTATCGCTGTCAATAAAGACTATACAATTAACTACGTGGGAGCTATTGGTCACATTGCCTTTGGCAGCAATGTCAAAAGAATTGGAGATGAAAGCCTAATACGAATTGATTACGCAGAGTTCTAAAAAGTTTTCAACATCAAAGGTGTAAAAATCAGCACCTTTTTGAGTTATGCTCAAATTTTCAACATTTGTCATACTTTCCACATTTTCAATCAAGTACAGACAAAAAATCACCGGGACTCACTTTTTCGTGAATCCCGGCTTTTCGTTAGGCTGTTTTTTTACAGCTCCTTTAAATATATTAATGGTATATTTTCTAAATCTGCGTCGCCAAACAAAGAATAAAAAGTATTTACATAACTTGTATATCGTTCTGAATGCTGATTTATTCAGCGTTTCCCTGACAAGAGAATTTGATACTTATATACTATTTGTATATTTGCATTTATAATAAAATACTGTTAGTAATAAAAACGGCATAAATAATGTATAAAATCACTTATAAGATTGTAAAAAAGATAGAAAAATATTCGTAGATTATAAAGGTATATGTCAAAAAAAGACATTCAATTGTATTGACTTTGCACATATGTAATGATATAATAACATTGGTAACGTGTAAAGTAATTTGCTGTGTTTACATGTATAAATTATGGTAAGGGTTAATTTAGATGGAAATTAGTAAAAATAAAGACTCTCAATATGTTGAAATTGATTTGTTTGAATTATTTGTCGCACTTTGTAAGAAAGCCTGGGTTATAGCAATTGTAACCATTCTTGTGGGCGCAATAGTGGGTGCTTATGCTTTCTTTTTTGTTACCCCTAAATATAAAGCAAGTGCAATGATGTATGTAAACAATAATTCTGTTTCTGTTGCGGGTGCGTCTTTTGATTTGTCAGACCTTAATGCTGCTAAGAGCCTTGTTAATACATATATGGTTATTCTTAACAGCAGAAATGTGCTTAATGATGTAATTGAGGAATCAGGCGTCGATTACAGCTATAAAGAGCTTAAGTCAATGATTTCTGCCGCTCCTGTGGATTCAACCGAGGTTTTTGAGGTGGTCGTTACAAGCACTAATCCCGAGGAAGCCGAATTGATTGCAAACAGCATATGTTCTGTACTACCCCAAAAAATTGCAAGTATTGTTGAAAGCAGCTCTGTAAGAATCGTTGATTCTGCTGTTTTGCCGGAGAAAAAATCCTCGCCTAATGTTACAATGTATGCCCTTGTTGGTATGCTTGCAGGCTTTGCGGTCAGCTGTGTTATTGTTATTATCTTAAAACTGCGTGATAACTCAATAACCAGCGAAGATTATTTGATTAATAACTATAAATATCCGGTATTGGCTGTTATACCCGATTTAGATGATAATCATCAAAAAGGTAAGTATTATTACTCATATTCGAGCAGAAGGAGTGATTACGGCGATGCAGCAAGGTAATGACGTGCAGTCTTCAAATAACTCAAAAAGGTTTAAACATATCGGTGCCGATTTGAATTTTGCGGCTTCTGAATCGTATAAAAGGTTAAGAACAAATATTTTCTTTTCGCTGGAGGATAAGGATGACGACCTCGGTTATGCTATCGGCATAACAAGCTCACTCAGAGGCGAGGGGAAAAGTACAACAAGCATTAATACGGCTTATGCGTTAGCTGAATCCGGAAAGCACGTCATCTTACTTGAATGTGATATGCGACTTCCCGTTATGGCGAAGAATTTGGATATATCTTCCGAGCCGGGATTGTCTGACTTCATTGTTGGCTTATGCACAAGCGAAGAAGCAATCAGAACATCGATTATTCACCAAAATCTCGATATTGTGCCGGCAGGAAGTATACCGCCTAATCCGTCGGAGCTTTTAGGCACAAAAAGATTTAAAAATATCTTAAAAGTACTTAAAAAAGCCTATGATTTTGTAATTATTGACCTTCCTCCGATTTCTTCGGTTTCCGACGCACTTGTTGTCGCAGGTGACGTTGACGGAATGATTGTTGTTGTAAGGCAGGATTTGTGTACGCAGAGCCTTCTCGCCGATACAATGCGCCAGTTAAGCGTAGTTAAGGATAAAATTTTAGGTTTTGTTTACAACGGCGCAACATCCGAAAGCAAAAAATATAACAAAAAGTATTACAAATACGGCTACGGTTACGGCTATGGCAAAAGGCATCAAAGGTCATCGAATGATTCCTGATTGCGGTGTTATGGCGTATTCATATTTTAAGGAAGTGACCTTGTGAAAAAAAGGTATTTTCTGTTAGTCGGTTTTGTGCTTTGTCTGACGTTGTCGTTTGTTTGTCTTTTTCTGGGGCTTAAGTCATTTTTTATCAAGCCGAAAACAGCGGATTTTGCTCCTTCAAGACCCGTAACGGCTACGCAGAATCCGACGGAAGAAAGTTCTGTTCCAAATGATAATAATAAATCCGATGAAAAGGAAGATAAATGTCCTGTTGACTTTTCTTCACTAAAAAGCATAAATTCAGATATTTACGCTTGGATTGACGTTCCCGGAACAAACATAAGCTACCCGGTACTGCAAAGCAAGAATGACGATACGTACTATCTGAACCACGACAGTGATAAAAGCTATAATACAAACGGTGCGATATTTTCTGAGAAAGAATATAATGAAAAGTCGTTTGACGATCCCGTAACTGTACTTTACGGTCACGATATGCGTTCGGGCGATATGTTCGGGCAACTACAGTATGACTATTCAAATGAGGAGTTCCTTAAGAATAACGGTGAAATTCTGATTTATACACCGGACAGGGAATTGCGGTATAAAATATTTGCAGCTACTCCTTATTACAGTCTGCACCTTTTGCACTATTATCCCTTTGATAAATCGTATGTGTTCAATCAGTTCTTTGATGAGCTGTATAATTACAGAACATTGAGTTCAACATATTTAGAGGAATACAAGCCGTATTACGGAGATAAAGTACTTGTTTTATCAACCTGTATGAATAACGGTGACAACAAGCGTTTTCTTGTTATGGGTGTTTTAAATTCCACAAAAGAATATAATTAAATTTAATATTAAAGGAGACGGAAATTTATGAAAAAAATGTTTTCAATTCTTTTAGCTGTTATGATTATTGCCATGACAGTCATTCCTGCGGCAGCTGCATCTGATTCGTTTGTACCGAGTATTGAGGAAAAGTACAGTCCTACGATAGTTTTGCAGACCGACAGCAAAGGAAACAGTGTTGCTGCAATTATTTATGACAAAGACGGTCACGAAATTACCGGCGTTCCCGAAGGTTCTGTTATTATTACGCCTCTTTCAGGCGCAGATGATGCTGCTAATGCGATAAAGGAAGCTTTGTACTATGCGCAAAAGCAAATAAAAGATGCGGATAATTTAGGCGATCTTACTGACGAAGTAAATGCATATCTTAAGGAACATTATCCCGAGATGAGTTTAGACGATTTGGTTGTATCGCAATTGTTTGATGTACGTTTGGATGATAAATATTCCAAGTACTTAACTGACGGAGCTTATTTTAATGTAAAGCTTGATTTAGGTGAATCATTTCTTTTCGCCCTTTTGTCACAAGACAAAGTTTGGTCTTTATGTAAGGATTATAAGTTAGACGGAAATGTTATAACTCTCAATCTTTCAGGACCTACCCAGATTGCTCTTGCGAAAAGCAACTATTCTCCTGCCGGTGTAGGTTCAGATAAAAATAATGCAGATGTTAAGTCACCTCAGACGGGAAATTATACAAATGTTTTGTTGATTTCTCTCGGTGTGCTTTTTGCAGCCGGTGCAGCTTTGTTAATTGTTATGTTTGCAAGAAGCAAGCATACTAAAAAAGAGAATTAAATTGTAACAGTTATGAAATCAACTCACATTTCAAATAGGCTTTTGAAAATAGCAGTCGGAGTAGTATGTTTTCTGATACTTGTTATCGGTGTTTTGTTGATATTAAATCTTTTAGATGCTAACCGAAGCACCAATCAACAACCGGAAGAATCTAATTATTCTTCGGCAATTTATATTAACGGTTCGCCGTATGAATTGAAATCCGATATAGAAACAATTATGTTTATGGGTACGGATAAATATGATAATGATGAAAATATGAACAATTCATTCAGAAATGATATGCAGAATGACTTTAATTTTCTGCTTGTTGTTGATAATGATTCAAAAAAAATTACACCTATTCTCATAAACAGGGATACTATGACTGACATACAAACATATTCCGTAAGCGGAAAAAAGTCAGGAATGGCTTATGCGCAGCTTGCTCTTGCACATACCTACGGTTCAGGCAGCAGCGACAGTTGTATTAACGTTACACAAGCTGTATCAAATTTGTTTTATGATGTTGACATTGATCATTACGCAGCTATCTCATTAGACGCAATACCGATTTTGAATGATGCTGTAGGCGGTGTTCAGCTTACTTTGCTTGATGATTTGACTTCAATAGACCCCTCAATGGCTGAGGGTACGGAGATGAAGTTAAAAGGTAAACAGGCAGAGTATTATATCAGAAGCAGATACGGACTTAATGACAACACGAATGAAAATCGTATGGAACGTCAGAAGCAGTATATTTCTGAATGGATAAAAGCTGCTAAGCTGTGCTTGAAAAGCGATTCGTCGTTTGCAGAGAACACAGTCATTAAGGTTAACGAATATCTGACAACTGATATGTCCGTATCATCGCTTTCAAAACTATCCGAGAAGATTTCCGAATATGAGCAGGAGCCGATAGTTGAGTTAGACGGTACGACCTTTGTTGTTGATAATCACATTCAGTTTAAACCAGATGACTCGGCAATAAAGAAAATTGTCATAGATAACTTTTATACACCCGTTCTAAATGCAGACTGAAAATTTTTAAACGGTAAATACATAGATTTATCTGAATAAAAATTATTTTAATTTTGTTTCTTAATACAGAACTTCAAAGAATGGGCTTTGAAGTTCTGTATTTACGAATGGTAGTTCATACTATGACAACTAAAGAAAATTTAAGATTATAATGTATTTTGATATTTTTTGTGTTGTTTGTAGTTAAGAAAAATGTTTGCATTAAAATATTAGTGTTTTTTCATTTATTTTAATAATAAAAAGTAAAATCAATGAAAAGACAACTAATGTAGTTTATTTGCATATTTCAGTTTTGTATTGAGAATTATTGTCTACTTAATTATAGATATTGCATTATATTAAATTTTACTGTTAATGCAAAATTTGTAGAAAAAAAGAAAGTCATTTGAATTTTATATAATGATTTGTAACATTATACTTTTAAAATTTGGTACAAAGCTAAAATATTAGCTTCGCGGAGAAATGAGGAACACCCGTATGTATAAAAAATATTGTAAGCGATTAATTGATATTGTTTTTTCAAGTATGGGATTGATTCTATTATCTTGGCTTTATCTTTTGATTACACTGGCTGTATTTTTTGATGATCCGGGTCCTGTTTTTTTTACACAAAAGCGAGTTGGAGAAAGAAAAAATTTTTTTTATCTTCATAAATTTCGTACTATGAAAATTTCGGCTCCGCATGATATTCCGACACATTTGCTTGAAAATCCTGAACAGTATATTACAAGGGTTGGAAAATTTCTCAGAAAAACAAGTTTGGATGAACTTCCTCAAATTTGGGATATTTTTATTGGAAAAATGAGTATCATTGGTCCTCGACCGGCACTTTGGAATCAAGATGATCTTGTTGCCGAACGAGATAAATATGGTGCTAATGATGTAAAACCAGGTTTAACAGGCTTGGCTCAGATAAATGGTCGCGATGAGTTGGAAATTCCCGTGAAAGCTAAACTGGACGGAGAGTATGTAAAGAACATTAGTTTTATATTTGATTGCAAATGCTTTTTCGGTACATTCAAAGCTGTCTTTAATCAAAATGGCATTGTTGAAGGCGGAACAGGAGAGATTAATAAAGAAGAGAAAGAGACTGTTAATAAATGAAACTGCTTGTAAGTGTTATATTACCAACATACAGGAGAAAAGAAACTTTAAAAAGAGCCCTTGATTCTCTATATTCGCAAAGCTATACTTCAATAGAGATTATTGTGGTTGATGACAACGCTGATGTTGAGTGGAATAATTATGTACAGAGTATTTTAAAAGACTATCCTTATGTTGTTTATATTTGTAATGCAAAGAATCTCGGTTCAGCAGAAACAAGAAATGTCGGGATTCGTGCTGCAAAAGGTGATTACATAACTTTTTTGGATGATGATGATATTTATCTTCCTGAAAAGGTTGAAAATCAGTTGCAGTATATGATAGAAAACGGTGCTGATTACAGCATTACTGACTTATATCTGTATTCCGAAAAAGATAAATTACTGGACAAGAGAATAGGTAATTATATTAAGGAAACTGACCAAAAATCTCTGTTGCAGTACCATTTAATGTATCATATGACCGGTACGGATAGTATGATGTTTAAAAAGGAATATTTATTGAATATAGGCGGTTTTCCGCCTATAAATGTAGGTGATGAATTTTACCTGATGAAAGAGGCTATTTCATCAGGCGGAAAGTTTGTTTATGTTCCGTATTGTTTTATCAAGGCTTATGTGCATACGGGTAATAATGGTATGTCGTCGGGCGATGGCAAGATTTCGGGAGAAAAGGTGTTGTACAATTATAAGAAAACCTTTTTTAACGATATAGACGGCAAGGCGAAACGGTATATAAAAATGCGGCATTTTGCAGTTCTGGCTTATGCGTATTTAAGAATGAAGAATTATGCTCTTTTTATTCTGTATTCTGCTGTTTCATTTGCTATTTCTCCAATTGCAAGCGTTAAAATAATTTTGAACAGGTGATAATTTGAAAATTCTTTTTCTTTGCGGAGTATATGCTGATGAAAATGAAAATGAGATTTTAAATAATACAATAGGTTGCGCTGAACAATCTGCAAATATTTTTCAGAAAAAGTTAGTATACGGTTTAAAAAAAAATAACTATCCATACAAAATAATTTCTGCACCTTTTATAGGAGCATATCCTATACGATATAAAAAAATGAGGTTCAAAGGGTTTACTGTTCCTCAAAGTGAATTTCAATATGTGCCGTTTAATAATATATGGGGCATTAGAAGTCTATCGAGAGAAAAGTCAATGAAGAAAGCAATCAAGGATTATTTTTCGCATGAAAGCGAGGAAGAATTCTTGATTTTGGTATATTGTGCGCACACGCCCTTTCTTGAAGCTGCCCAATATGCAAAAAAACTCAGACCTAAAAGCAAAATTTGTTTCATTGTACCTGATTTACCGCAATATATGAACCTGAATGAGGGACATAGGAGATTTTATGATTTTGCTAAAATATTTGATATTAAAAAAATGTACAAATCTATTAATTGCGTTGATTCATTTGTGTTGCTGACTGAGTCTATGAAAGAAGTATTAAATGTCGGTAACAGACCATACATGGTGGTTGAGGGAATTGTTGATAATATTTCCGAGAAACCGACGATACCGTCATACGACAATGATTTATGCAGGATAGTATATACAGGTAAGTTAAATATTAAATTCGGAATAAATGATTTAGTTAATGCTTTTATGAAAATTGATAATCCGAATTATCGTCTCATACTATGCGGTGACGGTGATGCAAGAGAATTTGTTATTAATGCGTCAGCTAAAGACAAACGAATTGAATATAAAGGACAGGTTTCGGCATCAACGGCAAATGAGTATATAAATTCTGCTGATATACTTGTTAATCCAAGACAGAATAACGAAGAATATACTAAGTATTCTTTTCCGTCAAAGACGATTGCATACTTATTGAGCGGAAAACCTGTTATATCGTTTTTTTTAGACGGTATGCCGGAGATTTATAAGAATTTTTTGGTTGTATTGGATTCTTTTGACAACTTTGAATCAGCGATAAAAGATTCAATTGAAAATGAGAATAGGAAAAAAGCATTTTTTGAATATGCAAGGAATAATTTGAATTCTAAAAATATTATTAGTAATATTGTAGAGATGTCGAAAGGTATAGGTACAATCGATGATACATCTAACATTGTTTCTGTCGGTTTTGACGGCGTGGATAAATAAGTACAGGCGATTTTTTCTTCCTTTGTCTTTCTTTTTATTATTTGTTTTTTCTTCAATAAGATATAATTACGGTAACGATTATGATTCTTACTATACGTGGTATAAATGGATTCATATCGGCGGAGCATCTCCTTACAAAAGTCAGGTCGGGTTTACTTGGCTTAATATGATTATGCCGAATTTTTTTCTTATGGTTATAGTCATCAGTTTTTTGTTTTTATGGAGTGTTTATCGTTTAATAAGAGACAATGTTGAAGAACAGTGCTATGGATTGGCAATAATGATTTTTGTAATTAATCCGTATTTGTTTTTAATCAATCTCAGTGCTATGCGTCAGTCTATTGCGATTGCATTATTTATAGTGGCAGTTTACTTTGCCGGAAAACGAAAGGTTATTCTTTATGTTTTAATAATATTGCTTGCAGGTATTTTTCACACCTCAGCTTTGGTGCTTTTACCTTTTTATTTAATTATGAATGATAAGAAAATAAATGCTTTTTTTGGCGTTATTGTTTTTGTTGTTTTATTAGTGTTTTTTGTCGATACTAATTTATTTAATAACAGTATATCGCTTGTGTTGTCTGCTTTTGATGAAAAAGAATATAATAATTTATATGCAGATTCGACGGGCAATTCATTAAGGGCTACAATTTTGTCTTTGATTTCACTTTTATATGTTGTTATCAATATTCATAAATTGTCAGGAAAGAATCTGATGTATAGTAAGCTCTATCTTGTTTCGATGATTTTGGCAGTATTTGAATTTCGATTATCAATGCTGACAAGGATACAAATGTATTTTGATATCTTTTCTGTTGTTGCTCTGCCGGCAATATTCTATACAAACCTAAAAACTTATTACGGCAAGTGGGACAGAATATTTAATGTATATTTATTTCCTGCGGCAATATTAATAATTTATCTTGCCAGATATTATTCATTTTTTACAAATCCTCTTTGGAAGGATTTCTGGCAATACAACACTTTACTGAGTTTAATATGAGATTACTTGAGGTTAATTCCGTTCCTTACGGAAGTACGGGAAAAATAATGTTTTCAATTGCCGATTTAGCTGAAAATAAGGGTATGCAGGCATTATGCTTTACCGGTTTTTCCTGGCATAAAAGTGATAATAAAAATTGGAGATTAATTGGTAGTTTACCGGAAAAAACCTTTCATATGTATTTGGATAGGCTAACCGGATTGCACGGTTGTTTTTCTTTTTTTTCAACTCTACGTTTTTTAAGGAATATTAAAAAGTTTTCTCCTGATATTATCCACATACATAATCTTCACGGATGGTATATTAATTTTCCTTTGTTTTTCAGATTTATAAAAAAACATAATATCCCTATCGTTTGGACATTACACGATTGCTGGGCGACGACAGGACATTGTCCTCACTTTTCTATGATTAACTGCGATAAATGGAAAAACGGATGCTGTAACTGTCCATTATATAAAGAGTATCCGAAATCTATTTTCGATACATCCAAAATTATGTACAGACTAAAAAGCGGGTGGTTTATCGGTATAAAAAATATGACGATAGTGACACCGTCTGAATGGCTGTCCGGTATTATTAAGCAATCTTTTTTAAATGAATATCCTGTTGAAGTTATCAATAACGGTATAGACCTTGAAATTTTTAAACCAACAAAGAGTGATTTAAGAAAAAGATTAGGTTTAAATGATGCTGATAAAATTATTTTGGGAGTATCCTTGGGTTGGGACAACAAGAAAGGCTTGGATGTATTCATAGAACTTGCTAATAGGCTGGATTCGTCTTACAGAATAATTTTGGTCGGTACTGATGATTCAACTGACGCTTTGTTACCTGAGTCTGTAATTTCAATTCATCGTACAAGTAATCAAAAAGAGTTAGCTGAAATTTATTCTGCGGCTGACGTGTTTGTAAACCCAACACGTGAAGATACTTTTCCGACTGTAAATATTGAATCAATTGCTTGCGGAACTCCTGTTATAACCTTTAATGCAGGAGGAAGTCCTGAAATATTAGATGAAACATCCGGATTTGTTGTTGAAACTGATGATGTTGATGAGATGGTTAATAAAATAATACGTGTTTGTGAAAACAAAAATCTATTTTTCGATTCTTGTCTTGACAGGGCAAAATCTTTCAATAAGGATGACAGGTTTATGGAATATTACGAGCTATTTAGGAGAGTTTATGACAGAACTGCAGAAGCGTGAATTTGAGTTATTAAAAGTTGTTGACGAAATTTGTAACAGATTAGGAATTAAATACTTTTTAGTATGCGGAAGTGCATTGGGAGCTGTTAAATACGGTGGATTTATTCCTTGGGATGACGACATTGATATAGCTCTTTTCAGAGATGATTATGAAATATTTATTTCAAGAGCCCCAAGTCTTTTAAAAAAAGATTTATTTCTGCAAAATTGGCACAACGAAAAGTACTTTTTGCAAATCTATTCAAAACTCAGAGACTCTAATTCAACATATATTGAAAGCAGCGTATCATTGTTTCCAATTAATCACGGCGCATTTATTGATATATTTCCATTAGATGAATATCCTGAAAATAAATTCAGGCAATGCGTCTTAGAATTAAGAAAACAATACTATTATCAGCGCACTTCATCTTTTTTTACTATAAATAGAAGTCTTAAAGGAAAAATAATAAAAACATTATTTTCATTTTTTAACAATATTGAAAAAATACAAAAATTACTACATAACTATGAAAATGCATTAACAAAATACAAGGGAAAACATTCCGATATAATTTGTAATCACGGCAATTGGCAGGGCAAACTTGAATACGCTCCACGTTCGCAATACGGTGAAGGAGCATGGGCAGAATTTGAAGGTCTTAAAGTTCGTGTACCTGAAAAATATGATGAATATTTAACACAAAAATATGGTGATTGGCGAGCTGAGCTTCCAAAGGAACAACAGGTGGGACATCATTTTTACGAAATTTGCGACCTTAATCGTCCTTATACTGATTACATCGAAAAATTACCAAATGGAAAAGTAAAAATAATTAATCCAAAATAGAATATATTGTACCCTTTAGGGTTAAATATAAAAATATTAAAGGAGGAAATATCTATGAAAATCAAAAGATTTTCAAAAGCAATGGCTTGTATTCTGAGTGCTTGTATGATTCTTTCATCATTTACTGTAGCAGCTTCTGCAGCCTCGGATTACCAGTCAGAGACTCATGATGTTTTTAAACATACAGAGTCTACCCTCGCTCCGGGCATAGAACAGTCTATTAATTATGCCTATGCGAAGGATGGTAAGCAGATGGTTTATTATGTAGCCACTGCAGATGTTAATCGTGATGATGTTGTAGTTCAGACATCCTATCTCAAACAGCACGAAAACGGTGTTATGGGTATGGAAAAGCTGACAAATCAGATTGCTTATGCAAACGAAAAATACAGCAATCCTGATGATGATAAGTTTATCAGCGAGTACTACAATGTTGTTGCAGGCGTAAATGCTTCATTCTATAATATGACAACTGGTCAGCCAATGGGTATCACCTACATTGACGGTGTTTCCTTTGGTACAAGCAATTATGACAACTTCTTTGCTATTCTAAATGACGGCAAAACTGCTGTAATTGACTATGCTAAAAACCTTGGCAATTATGTTGATGCCGAAGGCAACAGCACAATCTGGCAGGCTGCCGGTGGTTCTCAATGGCTTGTTCGTGACGGAGAAGATGTTACAGCATCGGCTACAGGTAGCTATAATACTGATCGTCACAGCCGTACATGTGTTGGTGTAACTGAAGACGGCAAGGTTGTAATGATGGTTCTTGATGGCAGACAGGAGCCGTTCTCCTGCGGCGGTAGTATGCACGAGCTTGCTCAGATTATGCTTGAGCAGGGTTGCGTTGCCGCTATTAATCTTGACGGCGGTGGTTCTACAACATATGCAGCACGTCAGGCAGGTACAGATTCTGTACAGGTTATCAACCGCCCGTCAGACGGTTCAGAGCGTTCTATTTCTTCAGGACTTATCATTGCTTCTACAGCAGCTCCGTCAAATGTATTTGATAAAGCTGTTCTTACTGCTGACAGCAATTATGTAACACCCGGTTCAACAGTCAATGTTTCTGCTGTTGGCGTAAGCCCCGCAGGTACTTCTGCTGAGATTCCTGCTGATGTATCATGGCAGCTTGCCGATTCTTCATTAGGTACAGTTGCTGGCGGTGTGTTTACCTCAAATGGTACTACGGGTGACGCTGTAGTTCAGATGGTTTATAATGGAAATGTTGTTGGTGAAACAACTATCCATGTAGTATTGCCTGACAAAATCAGCTTTGAACAATCTGAAATCACTGTTCCTTATGGAAAATCAGTTGGTCTTGATATTAAAGCTACATACGGATTAAATGAAGTTACTTTGAAAAACGGTGATATTGAATTTGCATTGTCAGATACCGGTGTTGGTTCTATTGAAGGCTTCACATTTACCGCCGGTGACGGAAGTGTGATTACAAGTACTGTTACGGCAACAGTTCCGGGTACCGAAGTTAAAACTACAGCTACAATCACTCTTGGCAAAGGTTCAGAAGTTATTTATAATTTTGAAGATGGTGATGTAAGTAATTTTGACCTTGGTTATGTTGCGTATAATTACACTTTACCAGAAGGAAAGGTTTATCCTGTTACTAAGGAAACAGGTAAGGTACATAGCGGTAACGGCGCTATGGCACTTGATATTAATTACGGAAACTCAACAGAATCAGGATATATGATGACTGCCCTTGAATATAAGGGTGAGGAGAAAAATTATGCAAATGCCACTAAGCTTGGTATGTGGATGTATATTCCTGATGAAGATGTTTCAGCGTGGATAAGATATACTGTATGGCCATTAACTGTTAATGATAATGGTGAATATGTTCGTGCATCTGCTTCTATAACAAATACGATGTGTGATGATTTAAGTTCGACTACCGGTGTTGTAAATACATTTGAAGAACCCGGTTGGCATTATCTTTCGATAGATTTAAGCAATTACAAGGGCTTGTCTATGATTGATAGTTATATAGTACAGTTTTACATTTCTGACCGTGACGGCGCATCATATGATTATTATTATAATGAGCACAAGTCATACAACGGTCGATATGTATTCTATGTTGACGATATAACGGTTGATTATTCATCAGCAGTAGATGATCGTGAAGCACCTGTATTCAGCAACGCTTATTATGCAAGCACTAATATGTCAGATGCAACTGTTTTGAACGGACAGACTGTAACAGACAATATACTCAGCTTTAGTGCTAAGGTTGATGAAAATACAAACAAATCTAATTACACGGGTCTTGATTTATCTACAGCAAAAGCTTATGTCGACGGAGTTGAAACTCCGTGCGAAATTAAAAGTGGTACAATGTCGATTGCAGATAAGGAGCTTGCTGATGGTTTACATCATATAAAATTCTCGATATGTGATAAAGCCGGCAACTATGCATCTATCATCCGAGATGTAAATGTACAAGCTAATTCAGGTAAATCAACCATAAAGGTTGTAGCCCATGATTCAACACTTGATAAGATAAAATTAGGTTCTCTTTGGTATGCAGATATTGTTGCTACTGATATTGAAAAGGTTAATTCTGTTGAAATAGATATTGACCTGAATAATATGAGCAAGTGGGAACTTGATCATATGGATGTTGCAAAAGGCTTCGAAGCAAAATATTCAATCCAGGACGATGAAAATATCGCAACTATTAAAATTAACCGTGTCGGTAAAAATGATGCAACAGGTGAAGGCGTATTAGTATCAATGCCTATTCGTACATGGGAACTCAAAATGGGTTATACTTATACAAGCGGAACAAAAAACGGAAATACCGCATTCACTTATGCTCAGTTTAAGTCTATGAAAGAATTTTGGCCTGTTGATATAAGTATGGAAGTTGATCGTGGTATTGTTACATTTAATGATGATACTACAGATACTTTCTCGGGAGAAACACCGCAAGTTGATACTGAATCTTACAAAATGGCTAAAGATATGATTTCAACTGCTGAAGGATTAGCTTACTACAACAGTTGGGACGGCGGACATATCCACACAGCAGAAGCAATTGCTGACAAGGCAGCAACCTGCACAGAAGCAGGCTACACAGGCAGAACATTCTGCGAGGTTTGTAATTCAGTAGTTGATTGGGGAACAACAATCCCTGCAACAGGTCATACATACGAAGCTATTGACGGCGTTCTTAAGTGCAAGGATTGCGGCGAACTCTTTAACGGTGAGAGTGACGGCAAGTTCTACACAGACGGCGTTTTGGCAAACGGTTGGGTAAAAGACAGCTACTATGTTGACGGCGAAAAACTCACCGGCATCAAAGAAGTAGAAGGCTATTACTATGATTTCGGCGATGATGGTATTAGCAAGGGCAAATACACCGGAACTATAGAGGATGACATCGGATTAAGATACAGCGCAAACGGCAAATGTGTTGTAGGTTGGTGGGAATTTGGTGAAGAAGGCAACGAAGATATCTATTATTTTGGAAAACAGGTAAATGGATATTATTATGCAGTAAAAGGTAAAATTAAACTTGGAAGCCCACTAATTACTTATACTTTTGATGATGAGTGTCATCTTATTGCCGGTGATTGGTATATAACCGATAACGGCATCCGTTATTACTGGGCAGGTAAGGTTGCTAAGAAGTTCTTAACTGTCGGCGGTAAAACCTATTATTTTGATAACACTACCGGCTATCTCCAGTACGGTATCAAGGGTATTGCTCTTACACATGGTGATAAGCCTACATATTATTATTTTGACTGTAACACCGGTGAACTTATTGATACATTCAGCGGCGATGGTTTAAGAGTATATGATGATGTAGTTGTATACCTTAAAGACGGCGAACCGATTGAAGCAGGTCTTGTAAAAGATAATGACGGAAATTATTACTATATTAACAGCTCTAAAACAGCAGTTAAAAATTGCGAGTATGCATTTAGTGAAAAGAAAGCAAACGGTTTACTTCCTGCCGGAAAATATACTTTCGGTCCTGACGGTAAGATGGTATATAAGCAGGGTGTAGTTCTTGACAGTGACGGCGAAATTCGTTATTACATTGATAATGTAGCAGTAGCAGCAGGTCTTGTACAGGATAAGGAAGGTAACTATTATTACATTAACAGCACAAAGAAGGCTGTTAAGAACTGTCAGTATGCATTCAGTGAAAAGAATGCAAACGGCTTACTTCCTGCCGGAAAATATACATTTGATGCTGACGGAAAGATGGTATATAAGCAGGGCGTAGTTTTTGACAGCGACGGCGAAATTCGTTATTACATTGACAATGTAGCAGTAGCAGCAGGTCTTGTGCAGGATAATGACGGCAACTATTATTACATTAACAGCACTAAGAAAGCAGTAAAGAACTGTCAGTATGCATTCAGTGAAAAGAATGCAAACGGGTTACTTCCTGCCGGAAAATATACATTTGCAGCTGACGGCAAGATGGTATATAAGCAGGGCGTAGTTCTTGACAGCGATGGCGAAATTCGTTATTACGTTAACAATACAGCAGTAGCAGCAGGTCTTGTACAGGATAAGGAAGGTAACTATTATTACATTAACAGCACAAAGAAGGCTGTTAAGAACTGTCAGTATGCATTCAGTGAAAAGAATGCAAACGGCTTACTTCCTGCCGGAAAATATACATTTGATGCTGACGGCAAACTTATTTTAAAATAAATATACTTTATTTTCCCCGTCTGTTTCAGGACGGGGTACCACACAAAGTCATACCTCCACGTGGTGTGTGGTGGGCAACGGTTTTACCGGCTAAATGATATGTAGCAGTTTAACTTTAAACAGGAAATATTTTATGAACATAACATTTATTTCAAATTATTTTAATCATCATCAGAAAAATTTTTCAGATTGTCTGAACGATGAAAAAGACATATCTTTTACTTTTATAGCGACATCTAAAATAAGTGACGAAAGAAAAAAACTTGGTTACGATAATTCCGTTATTCCGGACTATGTTACCGAATTATTGCCAAATCAGACGAATAAAAGAGCTCAGGAAGCTATTGAAAAAGCAGACGTTATTATTCTGGGAATGGCTCCCGAATATCTGGTAAAAGACCATATAAAACAGGGAAAATTATTATTCAGATATTCAGAAAGACCTTTTAAAAACGGTATAAATAAATTAAAATTATTGCCGAGAAGTATAAAGTGGCACATTTGCAACCCTTCCCGTAAGCCGATATATATGTTGTGTGCAAGCGCATACACTGCGTCTGACTTTTTAAAAATGGAAATGTTCAAAAACAAGTCGTATACTTGGGGATATTTTCCTGATTTTAAGAAGTATTCAAATATAAATGATTTAATTTTAAAAAAAGATACTCAGGAGATTATATGGTGTGGCAGATTCCTTGACTGGAAACATCCCGACGATGCCTTAAAGGCTGCAAAAATGCTTAAGGACAGTGGATACCGTTTTAAAATGAGATTTATCGGAACAGGTTCGTTATCTGACGAGCTTATGAATTTTACATATGAAAATAAATTGCAAAATTGTGTTGAGTTTTCCGGCTCAATGTCACCTGAAAAAGTCAGAGAACATATGGAATATTCAGGTATTTTTTTAATTACATCTGATTTTAAAGAGGGATGGGGAGCAGTTTTAAATGAGTCTATGAATAGTGGATGTGCAGTTATAGCTTCGCATGCTGTCGGTTCTGCTCCTTGTCTCGTAAAAAACAGATATAACGGACTAATATACGAATCAGGTAATGTAAATGCGCTTTTCGAAAAAATAAGGTATCTTATTGATAATACAGACGAACAGAAACGGTTAGGCAATGCTGCATATAAAACAATCTGTGATGAATGGAATGCAGAAATTGCAACAAAGCGTTTAATTAAGTTAATTAACAATATACTCCAAGGCAATAAATTTCCTGATTTATATGCAGAGGGACCATGCAGTAAATCATTGATATTGAATAATGACTGGTATTCTGAAAATCTGTCTTTCTCTTGAATTATTGTCATTAATATATTTATTTTTGGAGGATTTAAATGCATTCAGTGTATTTGTGCGGTAATACCGGTGGGATAAACAGAGGTTGTGAGGCAATTGTAAGGTCTTCAGCAAAAATATTACGTGAATTTGGAATTGATAAATTGTATTTGATGACATTTAACCGTATTTTTGACGAATCTATAGGATTGGACAAAATTGCGACTCTTGTTGATTATCCTCAAAAAACATTATTTCAAAGACTTTTATCCTTTATTATCAGAGAAATTTTTAATAACGGAGTGTTTGGTTGTAAATATTTATATAAACCTTTGTTCAATTCCATTGATAAGAACTCTTTTGTTATGAGTATAGGTGGCGATGTATATTGTTATCATACTCCGTACAGTTCCTATGCACTCAATTTACTTGCAAACAATCATTCTGTACCCTCAATATTCTGGGGTTGTTCAGTAGACGAACGAATCTTATCGGATAAAAAAATGCAGGAAGATATTAACAGATATTCTTATATTATTGTAAGAGAATCATTGTCATATAACATTTTAAAGCAGGTTTATAAAAACAGCGATAATCTTATATTGGCTTGTGACCCGGCTTTTCTTCTGGATGCAAAGCCGGTAAAATTGCCTGATAATTTTAAAGTTAATAATACTGTCGGCATAAATTTAAGTCCGCTTGTGTTTTCGGATATCGAAAACAAAAACGATTTAATGTACATTAATATTTTTAACCTTATTGATTACATAATTAATTTTACTGATTTAAACATTTGTTTGATACCGCACGTTTACAGCGTAAATGATAATTTGCAGGATTTTAAGGTTTTAAAAAAAATATATGAGCATTATCCTGATTGTGACAGAATGTCAATTGTAAATGAGGAGTATTCTTGTGAGAAACTTAAGTTTATAATATCTAATTGCAGATTTTTTATTGGAGCAAGGACGCATTCGATGATTGCAGCATATTCTACCGGCGTACCTGCTTTAGCTATCAGTTATTCGATTAAGTCCAAAGGTATAGCAAAGGATTTGTTTAATGATTATAATAAATTTTGCATAAGCTACAAAAACTTAAAGTCCGATAATGAATTAAAGAATGCATTTTGTGACATTCTTGTCAAGGAAGAGAATAATATATTAAACAGATATAACGATATTTTGGATAACTATAAAAGCAGTATTCTGACTGCTGTTGACTTATTATTAAAAGGACTATTGTATGAATAAAAGACGAATGGGTGTATTACTTTCTTATGCTAATTCAATAATTAATATGATAGTAGGTCTTGTGTTATCTACTGTTTTATTGAGGTTTTTAGGTGATACAGAATACGGTGTGTATCAGACAATTGCCTCATTTGCTAACTATCTGGTTTTATTGGAATTCGGAACCGGTACAGTGATGACGAGAAATATTGCAATGGCAAGAAGCAAAAATTCCTCTAAAGATGCAATTGATAGTAATACATCAACTATATGGACAGTTACTAATATACTGTCATTTTTAATTTTAGTTGTTTCAGTTGTATTTTATTTTCTGATTGATATTATATATTGTAATTCTCTGAGTCAACAACAAATATCGCACGCAAAGAATATCTTCTTACCGATAGTAGCATATTTACTTCTGTCTTTTTATTCACAAACTTTAAACGGAGTTATATTAGCAAATGAACATTATTCTTATGCATCAATAATCAGTATATTCAGAACGGTTATCAGAGCTGCTACATTAATATTAATTTTATCATTTATTAAAAATTCAATTGTAATTGCATTTACGGATGCCGCCTTAACAGGAATTATTGTTATAGTTACATATATATACTGCAAACTTAATTTTAATATTTGTTTGTCATTTAAGAAGTTTAAATTCAGTATTTTTACAAATGTCTTACCGCTTTGTTTTGCAATATTCCTGCAATCTATTGTTAATCAGGCAAATAATAATGTTGATAAATTTTTAATAGGTATGATGTTATCTCCTGAAGCGGTTGCTATGTATTCGATTTCTTTGTTTATTTTTAATACATTTTCTTCGTTAACGACTATTCCTATTTCTTTATACGGACCGCAGATTGTGAAAGATGTTGCGTCCGATATAACCCCTGACATCCTGACTGAAACCTTGATACAGCCAAGCAGATTAATAGTATTAACCGGCGGTACGATAGTATTTGGTTTTATTAGTTTCGGAAAACAGTTTATTAGTTTGTTTTATGGTGCATCATATACCGAAGCGTGGCTTTATGCTGTAATCTTAATGATACCTGCATTTATTAATATGGCAAACGGTGTTATTGTAAATGTTTTAGACGCAATGAATAAGCGGCACGTCCGTTCGTTTGTTTTGTTAGGAACGACTACGTTAAATATATTGCTTACCGTAGTGTGGCTACAGCTTTTTGGTATGCTTGGCGCAGCGATAGCAACTGCAATCAGTACGTTATTGGGTCAGGTTATTATTATGAATATATATTATTCAAAAATAATTCATATAAGAATTATGTATTTATTTTATAATACATTTAAAGGTATATTAATATCACAAATTTTATCAATGATATTATCTGTTTTATCTACCTTGTTAATTACTGATACTTGGTTTTCATTTATAGTAGGGGCGATAGTATATATTGTTTCTTTTGGTGCGATTTATTTATTATTTGGTGCTAATAACATCGAAAAGCAAATGCTGAAGAAATATTTATTTAGACTAAAAAGGAAATAGTGAATATGGTAGAGAAGAAATTATGTACAGGATGCACTGCCTGCGCTTCTGTTTGTAAAAAAGAAGCTATAACAATGATGATTGATACGGAAGGTTTTAAATATCCTGAGATAAAAAAATCATTATGCATTAACTGTAATTTATGCGATAAGGTTTGTCCTGCTGAAAAAAGAATTGAGAGAGAAAAATTATTAGAGGTATACTGCGGTTACACAAAAGATAAAAACACTTTAATAAGCAGTTCATCCGGAGGAATTGCAAATCATCTTGCTAAGAACTGCCTTTCAATGGGTGGAGTTGTTTGCGGCTGCACAATGGACGATGATATGTATGGTGCAAAACATATATTTATAACAAAACCTGATGATTTAAACAGAATTAAAGGCTCCAAATATCTGCAAAGCAGTTTAGAAAATGTATTTTTACGCATAAAAGAATATTTGAAAAATAAAATAAAGGTGCTTTTTTTGGGAACGCCTTGTCAGGTAGCAGGATTAAGTGAATATCTGACCACTGAAAATATTTCAAAAGAAAATTTAGTATTAGTTGATTTTATTTGTCACGGAGTACCTTCTCCTCTAGTATGGAAAAAATATCTTAAAGAAGAAGAACAATTACACAAAGCAAAGGCTGAAACCGTATTTTTCAGAAGTAAGTCATCAGGGTGGAAAAACTATTCGCTTTTAATTAATTTTTCTGACGGTACTTCATTTTATCAGCCCGTAACAGAAAATTTGTACTTAAGGGGGTTTGTGAGTAATTATTACTTAAGACCTTCGTGTTATCATTGTAATTTTAAGAATGAAAATTATTATAGTGATATAACACTCGGAGATTTCTGGAGCGTTGAAAAATATGCTCCGAATTGTGATAATAAATCAGGTGTATCCTTGATAATTACGAACAGTATAAAAGGAAGTAAAATTCTTTCTTTTTTGAAGAATGAAGTTACTTATGATAAAATTGATTTTGCGAATGCGATTAAGAGTAATCCGTCTTATTCTTACAGCGTTAAAGAGAACTATATTAGAAAACATTTCTTTAATAAGCTAAAAAGGAAATCGGTTTTAAAATTACTTAATAAATATTGCAGCGATAAATTTATGTCAAAAGTTATTCGTAAAGCAGTAAATATTTTAGGAGGCAATTGATGTCACTTTTTGATAAAAAAATTCTATTGATAACCGGAGGCACCGGTTCATTTGGTAATGCCGTACTTAACCGTTTCCTTAAAACCGACATAGGAGAAATACGAATTTTCTCCAGAGATGAAAAAAAACAGGATGATATGCGGCACGAATTTCAGGTGAAAATGCCCGAGGCAGCTGATAAAATCAGATTTTACATCGGTGATGTGCGTGACATTCAGTCGATAAAAAATGCTATGCACGGTGTTGACTATGTTTTTCACGCAGCTGCGTTAAAACAGGTTCCTTCCTGCGAGTTTTTTCCTTTAGAGGCGGTAAAAACAAATGTATTAGGTACAGATAATGTGCTTACTGCTGCGATAGATGAGGGAGTTGAAACGGTTATTTGCCTTTCAACCGATAAAGCTGCGTATCCGGTAAATGCAATGGGTACTTCAAAGGCTATGATGGAAAAGGTTGTAGTTGCAAAATCAAGAACGACAAAAACTACTAAAATCTGCTGTACAAGATACGGAAATGTAATGTGCAGCAGAGGTTCGGTAATACCTCTTTGGATTGAACAAATCAGAGCAGGAAAGCCGATAACTATAACTGACCCTAATATGACAAGATTTATTATGTCATTGGATGAAGCTGTTGATTTAGTGCTTTTTGCGTTTGAAAACGGTCAGTCAGGTGATATTCTTGTTCAGAAAGCACCTGCTTGTACTATTCAGACCCAAGCAGAAGCCGTTTGCCGACTTTTTGGCGGAGATGAGGATAATATTAAAATTATCGGTATTAGGCACGGTGAAAAGATGTATGAAACTCTGCTTACTAATGAAGAGTGTGCAAATGCTGTTGATTTAGGCGATTTTTACCGTGTTCCTTGTGATAAACGCAGTTTGAATTATGAAAAATATTTCAGCAAGGGAGATACCGAGAGAAACAGACTTAATGAATTTAATTCTAATAATACTGATTTGCTGACAGTGGAACAGACTATGGAAAAAATTTCTTCATTAGATTACATTAAGAACGAACTCACAAAATAACGGAATATGCAGTGCGTAAAGGAGAACGAATATGAAAAAGATATGTATTCTTTTAACAGCAGTTTTATTATCCGTGTGCTTTGTCGGTTGTGACAGCGGCGCATCAGATAATACTTCAACAACTGCTATAGCAAGTTCAGGCAGTGAAGAGAGTGAAATCAGTTTTTACAAAACGGATGAAGATACTTTTGAAATCAAGACAGAATACTGTTCGTTGTACTATCCTAAAAAATGGGAAAAGTATATAAAGACTGAAATAGATGACAAAGAACCTTATACGGTCAAGTTTATTGCCTTGGAAGAGAAAGAAGAGATTCCTCTGTTTGATGTGGTGTTTGGAGAGTCGAGTATCGGTTCTAAGTTAGGCAAGTTAGAAATTGATAATGAAAAAGTTGATGTCTATTTAGTAGATCATTCCGGAGAGTGGTCTGAAAATATTACTAAAGACAGTGAAAGCAATTTGTATGCTATGAGTGAAGATGTAAATGTTTTAATTTCAAAGCTCGTATATAATTCTAAATTGGTTTTGGAAAACTAAGGAGAAAAAATGAACATACTTGTTACCGGTGCATTTGGTTTTGTCGGAAAAAACCTTTGTGAAGCGTTAAGAAATATACGTGACGGCAAAGACCGTACTCGTCCGAATCTTAAAATAGACAATATCTATGAATTTGATGTAGACACACCGAAAGAATTGCTTTTTGGTTTCTGCAAAAATGCCGATTTTGTTTTCAATCTGGCAGGTGCAAACAGACCGAAAACTACTGATGAGTTTATGCAAGTCAACTGCGACTTTGCAAAAGAATTGCTTGATATGCTGAAGCTGAATAATAACAAATGTCCCGTTATGCTTTCCAGCTCTATTCAGGCTACACTTTGCGGCAGATTTGCTGACAGTGAATATGGCAGGTCGAAGCTTGCAGGTGAAAATCTTTTTTTTGATTATTCTTCGCATACAGGCGCAAAGGTACTCGTATATCGTTTCCCAAATTTATTTGGAAAATGGTGTCGCCCAAACTATAACAGCGCAGTTGCGACTTTCTGCAATAACATAGCAAATGATTTGCCTATAACGGTAAATAATCCTGCCACAGAGCTTGAATTGCTCTATATTGACGACCTTGTAAATGAAATGCTTGATGCTCTCGAGGGCAAAGAGCATTACTGTGAGTTTGAAAGTGTTAATACGGTATTGTGCGAGAACGGAAAATTCTGTGCTGTTCCGAAAACTCACCATGTCACACTCGGCAGAATTGTCGAATTACTTGAATCATTCAAAAAACAGACGTCTACTCTTGTCATTCCCGAAATCCCCGAAGATTCATTTGCCAAGAAGCTATATTCAACTTACCTTTCTTATCTGCCGAAGGATAAGGTAGCCTTTGATTTAAAGATGAACACCGACGAGCGAGGAAGCTTTACAGAGCTTATAAAAACGATGAATTGCGGTCAGATTAGTGTGAATATATCTAAACCGGGAATTACAAAGGGTCAGCATTGGCACAATACAAAATGGGAATTCTTTATTGTTGTTGCAGGTCACGGCTTGATTGAAGAACGCAGAATCGGCAGTGATGAGGTGTTGAGATTTGAAGTCAGCGGAGAAAAAATTACCGCAGTACATATGCTTCCCGGATATACGCACAATATCATAAATTTGTCTGATACAGAAGATCTCGTTACAGTGATGTGGGCAAATGAACAATTTGATTCTAATCATCCCGATACTTATTTTGAGAAGGTTTAAAAATGCAGATAAAAACAGATTATTCAAACATATCCTTTAAAAATAACGGAAAACTAAAACTATTGATTATAGTTGGCACACGTCCTGAAATTATACGTTTATCTGCTGTAATTAAAAAATGCAGAATATATTTTGATTGCATATTAGCACATACAGGACAAAATTATGACTATAATTTAAATGAAGTATTCTTTAAAGATTTAAAGCTTGGTTTGCCTGAAGTCTATATGGACGCTGTCGGCAATGATTTAGGCGAAACAATAGGAAATATTATAAATTGTTCGTATAAGCTGATGACTCAAATAAATCCTGACGCACTTTTAATTCTCGGAGATACAAATTCCTGTCTGTCGGCAGTTGCGGCAAAGCGCTTACATATACCAATATTTCATATGGAAGCAGGTAACAGATGTAAGGACGAGTGTTTGCCTGAAGAAACCAACAGGCGTATTGTAGATATAATTTCTGATGTAAATATGGCTTATTCGGAGCATGCAAGACGTTATCTTGCTGAGTGCGGGTTGCCTAAAGAGCGTACCTATGTCACAGGTTCACCTATGGCAGAGGTTCTTCACTCAAATCTTGAAGAAATTGAGTCATCGGATATACTCGAAAAATTGGGACTTTTACCGAAAAAATATATTCTGCTGTCTGCTCACAGAGAGGAAAATATTGATACGGAAAAGAATTTTATATCCTTGTTCTCTGCAATCAATAAATTAGCAGAAAAATACGATATGCCAATATTATATTCCTGTCATCCACGCTCAAAGAAAAGAATAGAAGAATCGGGATTTATCCTTGATAAGCGTGTGATCCAGCACGAGCCTATGGGATTTCACGATTATAATAATTTGCAGATTAATGCCTTTGCTGTTGTATCCGACAGCGGAACATTGCCCGAGGAAAGCAGTTTCTTTACAAGTGCAGCTCATCCGTTCCCTGCGGTTTGCATAAGAACAAGTACAGAACGCCCCGAAGCTCTTGATAAAGGTTGTTTTGTGCTTGCGGGAATAGATGAAAAGAGCCTGTTGCAGGCTGTTGAAACGGCTGTATTGATGAATGAAAATGAAGATTACGGCATTCCCGTTCCCGATTATGTTGACGAAAATGTGTCCACTAAGGTGGTTAAAATTATTCAAAGCTATACGGGCGTTGTTAATAAAATGGTCTGGAGAAAAACTGATTTGTTCTGAATGATAAAACAATAATGAGGTTGCTTATGAACAAAAAGATAATATCACTTATACTTTGCGTTTTGATTTTTATCGGCAGTATATCAACATTAAGAGTTTTTGCTGAGGATTATGAACAGCTTAATACCGTAAATGATTTTGATACAGCGAATAACAGCGAAGTGAATTATGGGGTTTTCAAAAAAGGTGATATTAATCTTGACGGCAATATCGATATTGCTGATGCAACTTTGCTTCAAAAGTGTCTTGTAAGTATAGAACAAATTTCTATTATACAGAAATGCAATGCAATTTTTGATAATAACAGCTTAAAAATTGACATTATAAATGTAACAGAAATTCAAAAATACCTCGCAGGAGTTATTGAAACGCTGGAAAATCCCGATGAAATTATTGTGTATAATCAGATGCGTCCGGAGGTTCAGAGCTTTATTGATAATGTCACATATGACGAAACGGATTATACTACATCAAAAATCGGAGATTTCGTTACGGGAACAAGCAAGAACATACCTGATGGTTGTAAAATCAAAATAAATAAGGCAGGGAAGCTTTATGTATATGACGGAGCAACAGGCGGGTCAATGGTTAAAGACAGCGTTGAGGGTGACAATTACATATACAATTTAACCCCTGATGTTGTATCATGTTACGTGAATGTAGTTGACGGTGACATTGACCAGATAGGTGAAATAAAGCCAACAGGCAATATAAGAATGATTAATTCGGTTAGAACTTGGAACGTTCGTGACCTTGGCGGTTGGGAATGTGACGGCGGAACCGTAAAGTACGGAAAATTGTTCAGAGGCGGAGAAGTCAGCCCGGAAGATGCACCTGTTTTAGTAGATTATCTTGGCATAAAGAATAATATAAATTTAAGGGGAAAAAGGGAGGCGACATGGACTGCTTCGCCTTTAGGAGAAAATGTTGCTTTTCATGTTTATGATTCTTATGCTTGGTATTCAATCAATAATTCGGAATTGTTGAAAAGTATATTGATAGATATTTTTGATTCTGTAGCTAACAATGAACCTGCATATTTTCACTGCTCCGCAGGAGCCGATAGAACAGGAACAGTCGCCTTTATTCTTGAAGCTATACTTGGTGTGAATCAATCGGATATGGATAAGGATTATGAACTGACTTGTTTTTACTCGGGAGTATATTCCGATGCTCACGCTCGCCGAAGAAACGAGAGCGAGTGGATTGGCTTAGTTAATTCATTTTCAAATTATGACGGAAACACTTTAAGAGATAAAGTGGTCAACTGGGTTTTGAGCCTTGGCTTTAGCATAGACACGATTAATCAGTTCAGACAAGCTATGATTAACGGCACACCCGAGATTTTAACATATGATATAGCGACCGAAAATTGATTATTCTTTGTGAAAAAAGGGTAAAAATAATGAGTTTTGCATTTAAAGTGAGAACGCTGCCAAACGTTTTCCTGTTAATCGTTATAACGTAACTGTTCAACTGCCGTTCATCTACCAAACCATAGAGAAAAATGAGATAATGAGATGAGGAACAAAAAATTAAATTAAAAGACAAAGAGAGCAAATTTATTTCTGAAAATTAAAGAGGTGGTTAAATGAGCAAAATCACAGAAAAGCAAAAGCAAGTCAGACTGAGTCGGTGGAACATGATTGTGCGTGAAGAAGTTAATTTAATGTGGTATGGTGATGTAATCACGGAAAACAAATGAAATTAAGACTATAATAAAGCTACAAAAAGAAAAAGATAAGGAGGACTGTAAAATGTCTGCTATTAATATCAATAAAAATAATTTTCAGAACGAAGTACTGAATTCTGATAAAACCGTTCTTTTAGATTTTTGGGCATCTTGGTGTGCACCTTGCCGTATGGTAGTACCTATTGTAGAGGAGATTGCAAGTGAGCGTAGAGATATTAAAGTTGGAAAGATTAATGTAGATGAAGAGCCTGAACTGGCAAATAAGT
>ERZ857972.136-NODE-136-length-89776-cov-41.224897_pt1 | contig 89776 bp, 107 predicted proteins | sample MGYA00519757_ERZ857972 | MGnify/ENA primary metagenome ERZ857972 (study PRJEB31778, sample SAMEA3449383) | human gut metagenome | biome: human gut; feature: human-associated habitat; material: faeces | place: United Kingdom | collected 2010/2012 ...
ACAACAATACTAGATAAAAAAGAACTAGTCGACCTACCAAAATCAAACTAGTTCAGAAACACTTAAATATATGAATCTATTATTATTATAGCACTTTTAACAGCAGGAATCAAGAGGTGTAAAAATGGTTGTAAAAGATTTAAGTAATAGTTTCCATCCATGCCCAAAACGGGCAATGTAATTTTACAAAGAAAAAGTCAGTAGATAAACCTAAAAACAATATTAAAGAAAATCAGAAGAAACGGCACAAACGATGTAGTAACAGACTTTTGTATTATGCCAAAAAGCACTAAGTATAGCACAAAAAGAACTAAAAAATATTGTGAAAGACACGAGGCCTATTATTCAAGAGCATACAGAAGTAAAAGTATTAAAGATGGTTTAATTGTGTTTTTAACAAAAGAGGACCACAGGGGAACAAACGGAGTACATGGAAAGAATGGAAATAAGTTAAATAGATATTTAAAGAAAGTAGCACAAAAGGCATGGATGGAATATTACAAAAAAACAAAAGAAGAGTTTATTAAAAGATATGGAAAAAGTAATTTTTAGGAGGATAAAAACATGGACAAAGAAGAAAAACTAAAAGAAAAAAGAGAAGAGATTATTAAATTTTTGAAAGAAGAAAAAATAACAGTACATGATTGGGATTGGATGATAGTTAAATACATAAATCAAAAATATGAAGGATGTACATTGCAATAAGCAATGTACTGTCACACAGAGGTTATCCACTGAATTTGGGAAATATGAATATGATACATTTTGTCATCATGAATCAATCTAAGAAATTGATTAGTTGTTGATAGATTTTTCTTAGATAAAAAGTCATTTACAAATATTTCTGATGTTTCATCTTCAATATAGTCATTATCACCAAGTTCAGTCCATACACCTTTTAAATTGGCGTAAACTACCATATAATCACCGCCTTTCAAAGTGATTATATCATAATAACAGAAAAGGAGAAATAGAAAAATGGACAATCCGAATTATTATGCAATAATACCCGCAAAAGTAAGGTATGATGATAGATTAAGAGCAAATGAAAAATTACTATATGGAGAAATATCAGCATTATCAAACAAAGACGGTGAATGTTGGGCTAGTAATTCATATTTTGCAAAAGTATATCAAGTTACAACACCGGCTATAAGCAAGTGGATAAGTGATTTGGAAGAATGTGGATATATATCCGTAGAGTATATTAGAAAAAATGGTTCTAAAGAACTAGAAAAAAGAATCATACATTTAAACGAGGTATTAACAAATGTTAATGGGGGTATTAACAAAAAATTAAGGGGGTATTCACAAAAGTTTAAAGAGAATAATACAAGTATTAATAATAAAAAAGAAGAAGAAAGGAATTTTCAAAAAGAGCTGAAAGACGTTATTGAATTTTATGAGAATAATATAACACTAATAACAGCGTTTATTTCAGAAGACATGGAAAACTATTTAAAGTCAGGACTGTATGCAGACTTAATTATCGAAGCAATGAAAGAAGCGGTTTCTAGAAACAAAAGAAATTGGAAATACGTAACTGGAATATTAAATGACTGCATAAACAACAAAGTGTATACAGTAAAACAATTTAAAATCAGACAAGAAGAATTTAAATCAAATAAAACACAAACACATCAAAGTAATAAAACAAAAGAAAAAATCGAATACAAGGAAGTAGAATTAACAGAAGAACAGTATAACAAAATGATGAACGAAAGAGGTAAAAAATATGAATGATGAAGAAATAGAAAAAGCAGTATTATTTTATATCATTTTCAAAAATGAACTATTTGATTTATCAGAAAAAGATTTCACAAATCAATGCAATAAAAAAATAATAAATGCAATAAATGAATTAAAAGCAAAAAAAGAAGAAATTAGTATGCTAACAATACAAAGCAAAATAGATAGTGATTCAAGTAAAGTTTTAAAATACTTAAGCGAATTAGGAAATTACATATACAAAACAAATGCACAAACGGCATATGAGATGTTAAAAGATAAAACCAAAAAACGCGAATTACTAGAACTAGCCAAAAATATTCAAAAAGAGATAGAACAAATTGAAGATGTTGATGTTTATCTAGAGAAGAGCATATCAGAAATACAAAAGATAGAGTTTCAAACAGAAAAAGAAGAAAATTTTGTGGATGAAGTAGCAAAAACGGCAACAAAGATTGAACAAAACATTAACAAAAAACAAGATTATAGTTATTATACAGGTTTCTTCGATTTGGATGACTTAACAGATGGTTTGCACAAGGGTGAACTTACAATAATTGGAGCAAGACCACGGAGTTGGAAAAACAACATTTTCTTTACAGATAGCAGAGCATATATCTAAAAAGCAGAAAAATGTAACTTATGTATGTCTAGAAATGTCAACAGAACAAATGATTCAAAAAATGTTAGCCAAAGAAGCAAGAGTTAATTCAAGAAAGATAAGGAATGGTGATTTAACATCAGAAGAGATAGATAAAATTGGAATTGCGTGTGCAGAAGTCTGCGATTTGAAAATGAGTATATTAACAAAAATAAGAACAATTCAACAGATAGAAATTGTAGCAAGAAGAATGAAAAACAGAGGAAAACTAGATTTGTTGATTATAGATTACTTACAACTAGTTAGAAGCAATGCTAAATTTCAAAGTAGAGAGCAAGAAGTTGCAGACATATCAAGAACGTTAAAACTTTTAAGCATAGAGTTAGAAATACCGATTATTGCACTTTGTCAGTTAAATAGAAATGCAAGCAGAAACGAACCAACACTGGCAGATATAAGAGAAAGCGGTTCTATTGAACAAGATGCAGACAATGTAATATTTTTATATCAAGAAGATGAAGAGAATAACATAGTAACAGTTGATTTACAAAAGCAAAGAGCGGGAAACATCGGAAAATCAAGATTAAAATTTAATAAAATTAATAGTGAATTTGTTAATTTAGAAAGGTAATTTATGAAAAAGATAATAAAAGAAAAAGAATTAAAAAATGCAAGTAATATAGAGAAATGTAAATTGATATTACAGATCATAAAAGGACAAGCAACTTACACAAAAGGAGGATAAAAAGTGGATAATATAACAAAAGAAACAAGAAAAGAAAGTTATAAAAAACTAGAATTGAAAAGGAAAAGCAAATTGATATATGACAACTTAGACGGAGAATACACAGCAAGAGAATTAGCAAATAAATTGTATAAGAAGCGGCTTAACAAGAACGGCAGAAAGACAAGAAACAGCACCGCGATTAACTGAATTAGTAGAGTACGACTTAGTAGAAGTAGTCGGAAAGAAATTTGATTCAATAAGTAACTGCAAAGTAGCAGTATATAAAAGAAAAGGAGATTTTAAAGATGTTAAAAATATTTAAAAAATTAAAAAACAAAATTGAAGATAAAATATTAGAATATGCTCAAAAAGATGCAACTGAATTTTCAAGAATTGTAAACAGACCAAATGAAGGGGAAATAGTTAAAATTGACAATATAAAAATATTTAATTCTTTTACAAAACCAAATCCAAAAAAACTTGACAGAAGAAGAAAGTATTATTTAAAACATAGATATTTTAGGAGTGTAATTGTTTTAAGTAAAAATAATTATTTAGTAGATGGCTATACAACGTACTTACTAGCAAAAGAAATGAAATTTGATTATATAACAATTGTAAGAAAAAAATAGATTTTAGTAGGAGGAGAATAGATATGATTATAACAATACCACTTGGTAGTAAAAATCATTTTACACAAAAACAAATAGAAGAATTAAAAACAGAACTTAAAAAAACAGAATATGAAAAAGCGAGGGAACCTTTAGAAAAACAAATAAGTATATTAGAAAGAAAACTATACAATAAAGAAATAGCATTACAGTCATTATATGTAGTATGTAAAGAATTTTTACATAATAATATAAAAAATAATCAAATAGTTGTAAGTGTAATGAAACCACATTTATTTTATGGCGAAGTAAATGACATAACATCAAGTAAATTGAAAACTATAAAAATAGATTTATCAGATTATAAGATTTTACAAGAATTTCATAAAAGGCTTAATGAAGTTGAACAACAATTGAAAGGAGAATAGATATGTTAAAAATAAGAGATGATGTAGATTTAAAAGAACTTGAAAAATTCGGATTTGAGTATAGAGAAAATAAAAAAATTATCTTATAATTCGGTTTACGAATGGAATGATATGCTTCAAGTTAAAGGTAGCAATGAACAAATATATATAAGAGCATTTGATAGAAGAGAACTTGTAGTTAATAGCGATTGCGGAATAGCAATAGAAAAATTATACGATTTAATCAAAGCAGACTTAGTAGTAAAAGAGTAAATAAGATATGAGCAGATTAATAGATAAAATTGATTATAACACACAAGTTAAAATAGGGAATATGTGGTATATAGCAAAACCAGTTGGAAAAGACAGTTTAAAATTTAGAATTAAAAGTGCAATAGAAGTATTAAAAGGAAAAGCAATAGCATTTCACTATAAGGAAGATGAGAGGAGTAAATAAGATATGAAAGTTAAAGAATTGATAGAAAAATTGAAATTAGAAGATGAGGATGCAGAAGTTATACTAAGTGCTGATGAGGAAGGAAATTATTATAGTCCACTTGAAGGAACATTAGGATTTGGCAAAGGTTATTACATTCCAAATAATACTTGGAGTGGAGAATTTTTAAATCAAGAATATATAAATGATGAAAATGAACTTGAAGGAGAAACATATGAAAATAACAAAGACATAGCACAAAAATGTATAGTTTTATTTCCAATAAATTAAGAGAGGAGTGATACATAGTGAAAGAAAAAATAAATAAAATAGGACTACTTAATTATGTGTTTTGGAAGTTATTATGTATTATAGAATTGATTTTAAATGTTCCATATTATATTTTAAAAATTATAATAGAGATAATTTATTCTATATTTGATAAATTAAACGATATTTTTTATGAACAACAATTTGTTTATTTAACATGGTTTAAACCAATAAGAAAATATTTTGAGTATCTAAGAAAACAAATAATTTAGGAGGTGTTTTAAGTGGCAAGACAATTACATCATAGAAAAATAGATAATAAATATGCTTTATGGTCAACAGTAATAGATGATTATGTAACAACATGGGATACAAAAGAAAATATAAAACAATATTGGATAAATGAAAAAGTAGAAAAGGTAATTCAAGATGTTAACAAATGGATGGAAGAAATAGACAAGGAGGTGTTTTAAGTGAAAGGAAAGATAAATAAAAGAACAACTAAAGATAGTATCGAATATTTAGAATTACAATGTATTGTTAATAATAGAATACATGATTATGTTGCGAAGTATCATAATTATCCCAAGTACATAAAAATACCTTTATGGATATTTGACTGCTTAAAACAAACAATGTGTGAAGTGGATTTAAAAATAGATTATAAAACAGGAGAGTTTTCATTCTTTAATTTAAAAGTTTGTGAAACTGTTAGCATAGAAAAAACAGAAGAAATCGAGGTGTTTTAAGTGAAAGAAAAAACAGTAGATAAAATAAAAATAAAATTAAAGGACATAGTAAAATTACAACATTTATATATAGATATATTCTCAGAAGAAGATGAAGATTATCCTGACAACAGAGTTATAAATAATAAAGAAAGAGCAGTACAAAGAATATTAGATAGGATAACGGATAAAAAATTTAATCAAATTGAAATTTGGAAAGTAATACAAATAAAAAGTTGGGATACAACAGATAACACATTCAAGCCAATTTGTGATAGATTAAGAAATTTAGGGTATGAGATTATAAATAATAATTAGGAGGTGCTTTAAGTGAAAGAAAATAGTATAGAAGAAGATATAATTAAAAAATTTGAAAAGTTCTGCGAAAATCTATATGTATTTAAAGACGATGATATGGGAGGACATTTTGAAAAAATAGTAGGAAATCAAAGAGCAAATACCACATTAGGTTATTTAGTATTTAAAGAAAATTTAGAAGAAAAATTATCAGATTATAAAAGAGTATTAAAAGAGAATGAAGAATTAAAAATAAAAAACAATGCAATAAAAAGAGAAAGTGAAGCATATGTTGAACACATGATTAGATTAGATAATGAATTAAATTTAGAAAAAGAAAAATCAAAATATGAATGGATTAGACAAAATTGTTTATCGCAAGAATTAGTAAATAAGTTATATATTCCAATTCAAAAAATAAAAGACAAGATGAGTGAAAGACAATTTGAATTGCAACAAGAATATAAAAATTTTGAAGATGACTCAATATTAATAGTTTTACAAGAACTACTAGAAGGGAGAAAATGAAATGGGAATGGCATATATGGGATTAACACATTGTGAAAAATGTTATAAACCACTAAAAGATGATGAATATGTATTTTGTAAAAAATGTGAAGAAGAAAACAGAAAAAAAGACAAAAGTATGAAAATGAAATATAAAGGATACGAATTAATGAAGGCAGTATCACAAGGAAAATTAAATCTAAAACAAAAAGTCAGTACAACTAGTTTGGATTATAAAAATTGTACAATTGAATTTGTATTAAAAGATATAGCTTTCAACATAATGGATTTAGATTTTGAACTAATAGGAGATAAAATAGATATAGATAGTATAGAAGAATTAGAAGGAATAGTAGAATATTCTACTGAAAGAAATACAATAAATCAATTAGTACAAGCAGTAAAACAAATAAATAAAGAAGTAAAAGAGTTAGAAAATAGAAAGTAGAGGAATTGGAATGGATGAAATAATAAAAGAAATTTTATATTATACGGTATTAATATTTGGCTCAACAACATTAATATGTTTAATAATTACAGGAATGATAAAAAGCATATTTATATTACTAGACCATTTAAAAATGACTAACACATTAAGAAAAGCAATAAAGTTATATATAAAAAGAAATAGACAAACCACAAAAATAGTGAAGGCAGATGCAGGTATAGCATTTAAAAGCAAGGAGGACTAACATATGACAAAAGAACAAGCAATAGAAGCTTTAAAAGAGCATAAAAGACAAATAGATAAAAAATATATTAATACAAGAAATTCAAAAGCAATAGAAACAGTATTATCTATGCTAGAAGAAAAAGACAAAATAATAAGTTTAATGTTAGAAAAATTTGCAGATATTGATTTTGATGATATGTGTTTAGATTGTGAATGTTGTGTAGGCAATGGTTGCATTAAAGAAGAAAGAGATTTATATGAGAACTGCATCAAACAATATTTTGAAAATCAAGCAAAAGAAAGAAGGTAAAGAACTATGAAATCTGAAAAAGGTATAATAGAAATATTTGTAATTGGAATTGTTATAATTTTATTTATAATACTATTTACAGCAATAGGAATAATGATAAAAGAAGAAAAAGATTATGGAGTAAAAGAAGGACAAGTTGTTGATAAAGATTATCGTTCAGCATACACAACAATGATGAGTTGTGGAAAATCACTAATACCACAATATCATCCAGAAAGTTATAGAATACAGATTCAAAAAGAAATCGACGGAAAAATAAAGTCAATATGGGTAACCGTTGACAGAGATACATATCATAAAATAAATTTAGGAGATTATTATAACGGAATGGAGTGATACAAATGACAATAAATCATATATACAACATAGTAGTAAACACAATGAACAAATTAGAAAATATAGATTTTATAAGCTTAGACAAGAGAAAATATAATCAGCAACAATTGAATGAAGCATATAAAATTTTAGATAACTTTAAAGATGAATTAATAAGAGAAAATATTAAAAATAAACAGAAAGGGGCACAAAAGATATGACTAGAGAAGATTTAAAAAACTATAAATATAACCAAGAATGGATAAAAGGGAGATTAGAATACATAGAAGAGTATAAGACAAGTATAGTAAATATTACAGCTGTATTATCGGATATGCCAAAAGGAAGTAAAGAAGTCCAAGATAGTATGGCTGAAAAAGTAGCAATATTACTAGACAATATAAATGAATTACTAGAAAAGGTAGTAAAAGAACAGGAAATACAAAAGCAAATATTGAAACAATTAGATTACATAGAACAACCATATAGAACTATATTAGAAAAACATTATATAAATGGTGAAAAACTTGTACAAGTTGCTTGTGATTTAAAATATAATTATGAATATACAAAAAAGGCAAATAGTATAGGACTAAGAAAATTTGAAGAAATAAAAAATTTTCCCTAAAAGTTACTGAATGTCACCATAAAAATATGATATATATATAATCAGAGATAAAAGAAATGGTCTCACAAACAAATTAGTCTTTTTAAGAATAGATGTTTTAAATGTCTATTCTTTTTATTATGTTATTACCAGTATGCTAGGTAACTGATAATATATAGGCTGAAGTTTCAAGTTCGAGTCTTGAAGATGCATCCAAATATATGACACAGTGGCAGAGATGGCTTAATGCACTTGTCTACTAAACAAGAGTACTAAAGAGTACCGTAGGTTCGAATCCTACCTGTGTCGCCAAGAAAGCGGTGCAGATTTCTTCGGAACTGCAGGAGATGAAAACCCTCCAAATATAATATTTATTGATAGTACGAAGTATGTAAACATATATAGCAGAGCGGCAAATAATAGCCGCTTGGTTCTAGAGTGCAATTATATATAATTTACATATTTCGTAGTGTTTATAAAATAAAAAGGAGATGTACATATGACTAATCAAGAAAGAATAGAAAAGTATAAAAAAGAGCATTGTTCAAAATGTAAAAATAAAAACAAGTTTGATTGTGAAATAAGAATATTCAAAAACAATGATAATATATGTACAAAGTGTGTATATTATGAGAGACAAGATTAACTATGCAAATTGCATGCAAAGAAGATGTGAGCAATGCAGATATTATGATTATTGTTTTAGATATAGAGGTGATATAAGTGGAAAACACAATGACAGAAGAACAAATGGAAAACATAAAAAGTCAAATAATAGAAGCAGTTAAGCCAGTAATAAAAGTAATAATGCAAATATATGAAAAAATAAAAGAAATACTATTTAAAAGATGGTCAAAAATATATGAATATATAAAAATATATAGAAGAACTAAAAATAAAAGAATAAAGAAAAAACAAATTACTAAAATAGAAAAAATATTACAAAAATATTAAAGATAAAATCACATTCGACAAAAAACGACAAAATAATAAATAAAATATGTTATAATTATATTATCGAGAGGAGATGATATAATGAATTGTCCAAAGTGTGGAAGTGAAAATGTAAATGTTCAAGTTGTAAATGAACAAAAGTTAGTTACCAAACATCATGGAATAATATGGTGGATTTGTGTAGGATGGTGGTGGATACTAGTAAAATGGTTGTTTTTAACTGTGCCAGCACTATTTGCAGCAATATTCATTGGAAAAAGAAAGAAAATAAAGAACAAAACAAAGACAATGAGAGTTTGCCAAAACTGTGGATATCATTGGAAGAATTAAAGCACTTAGGTGCTTTTTTTCTTTTGCTTAAAAGGAGTGAATAAAAATGTTAAAGATTATGTTATTGATTATATTAAGTCCACTAGCTATATTATGTGGAATAGTAAGCATGGCGATTATATATGCAATAGTAAAAACAATTATAGATAAGATAATAGATTATATAAAAGCAATAAACAATAGAGATGATAAGCAATGCTAAAGAGTTGCCAATATTGTGGCAAAATACATGATAGCAAATATATATGCAAAGAAAAGCCAAACAGAAAGAAAGAAGTAACAGAAGCGGATAGGTTTAGGTGGACAAGCTTATGGCATAGAAAGAGAGAAGAGATAAAGAAGAGAGACTTATATCTATGTCAGATATGTATTAGAAAATTATACAATACAGTAACAAAGTATAACATGAATGAACTAAGTGTGCATCACAACATACCAATAAACGAAGACTATAACAGAAGATTAGACAACGACAACCTAATAACAGTATGTAGTTATCATCATGAGATGTGCGAGAGTGGAGAGATACCACGAGAAGTGGTACAAAAAATAATAGATGAACAGAATAATAAATAAAACTTTGTGGTGTAACAGAAGCATAGAGTAAACAAGTATTAGGTGGAAACATAAGATACAAATTCCTGGAGGAAACTAAGATGTTAGGTGCAAATTCTAACCAAAGTAAAAAATGCTTATTACTTATTATGATTGTATAAAAAGATAATATCCCCCCTACCGTAAAAGATAAAAAACAAAAATAAATTTTTACACCGACTGCATACCTTCGCTTAAAAAAAATTCCCACATCAATATAAAACAATAATACAAGAAAGGAGATGAACAATATGCCAACGCCAACAAAACCATTTAAGGTATTAACATCTGAAAAAAAGTCACATAGAACAAAAGCTGAACTTAAGATGAGAGAAGAAGGAGAGAAATTATTAAGTACAGATATAGAACTTAAAGAAAGAAAAGAAGTGAGACAAAATAAAGTCGCTCATAAAGAATTTAAAAGAGTACAAAAAATATTAAAAAATATAGATAAAAATGACGCAATTTATGAAGCTGTTATAAATAGATATTGTTTACTCCAAGCAGAGTGTTTTGATTTAGAAGAAAGAAGAGAAGAATGCTATAATTTGATATCTAAATTAAGAGAAGAAGAAAAAGAATTAATTGCAGAACTAAAAGATAGAGAAAATATAGATGAATTAATAGATTATAAATTGGAATACGCTAAATCACTAGCCAAAATGATGAGTTCAATGTCAACTATAGATAAACAAATTCAAGCAAAAAGAAAAATGCTATTAGATATTGAAAAAGAAAATGTTATGACAATAGCATCTGCATTAAGATGCGTACCGAAAAAGGAAGACAAAGAGACAGATAATCCACTTTTGAAAGTATTAAGAGGTGAAGCATAATGTTATTAGAAAAAGCAAAAGAATATGCTCAAGATTGCATAAGTGGAAAAGAAATAACAACATTTGAAGTTAAAACACAGTGCAAATGGTTTTTAGAAGATTTAGAAAAACAAAATAATGACTATTATCCTTATTATTTTGATACAAAACAAATTGGGATAATTGAAGGCATTTTAAAATTATTAAATTTTGCAACAGGATTACATATTGTTGGCAAAAGCATATACGAAGGTTTGGAAAATTTCCAGGCTTTTTTTATTGCTAATATTTTTGGGTGGAGATATAAGACTGATGCTAAGAAGTATAGATACAGAGAAGTTGACTTATTTATACCAAGAAAAAATACAAAAACTTTTCTGGCAGCACTAATATTTATAATATTAATGTTAACTGAAGATGATTATTCAGAGTTTTATTCAATATGTCTAGACAGAGATTTAGCAGGTGAAGTAAAAAAAGCAATATCACAAATTTTAAATGTAAGTCCATCGGTTGGTCAATACTTTAACATTCCCAAAACATTGAGTGGAAGATTAGAGTGTACATTAACACATAGTTTTTATCAGCCAAGAACAGCAGAAGCAAATAGGAATAACTCAATAAAACCAAGTGCTTTTATTGCAGATGAATTTGGAGCAATGAAAGATAATTCAAATGTTGAAGCAATGAAATCTGGTCAATTAAATATAAGAAATCCATTAATGTTTAGATTGACATCAGCATATGCAGAGGATAAATCAATAATGCTAGGAGAACTTGATTATTTAAAAAAAATATACAAGGGGCTTGAAACAGATGAAAGATTATTTGCGTTAGTATATTATGCAACAGAAGAACATTTATGGGATGACATTGGATTGCAAATGGCAAATCCGTTAAGAGTTGAAGAAAATTATAACGAAATTCGAGACAGTAGAAAAAAAGCACTAGCAAAGCCAGATGAAAGAGTTGAGTTTTTAACAAAACATATGAATTATTTCATGCCGTCAAATTCTGGTGAAGAGTTTATAACTTTAGATAAATTAAGATTATGTAAAAACACAAGAGGAGTATTTGATTGGAACGGAAAAGATGTATATGTAGGATTAGACTTAGCAATGACAAATGATAATACATCAGTTTCAATGGTAACAATAGAAGATGACATGATATTTGCAAAATCATGGGCTTTTATTCCTGCTGGAAGAATTGAAGAAAAAAATCGAAGAGAAAGAACTGACTATAGAAGATTTATAGAAGATGGAAGTTGTTTTGCTTGCGGAGAGGAAATTATATCATATAGTTTTGTTGAAAGATTTATTATGAATTTAGAAAAAGAATATGGTGTTCATATCGTACAGATAGGTTATGATAGATATAATTGTATTTCTACAGCAAATAAACTTCAAGAGGCAGGATATGAGACAGTTGAAGTAAAACAACATTCAAGTGTTCTACATCCACCAACAAAATTTTTACAAGAAAGTATATTGCAAAGAAAATTTAGTTATGATGGTGACAGATTATATGAAATAAATTTTCAAAATGCAAAATGTACAGAAGATACTAACTTAAATAAATATGTTAATAAGAAAAAATCTAGTGGAAAAGTCGATATGGTTGTAAGTACAATTATAGCGACTTATTTATTACAACAAAAAATATTAAATGAAGATAATTTTGTATGTCAAAGTTTTTAGGAGGTGAGAAAAGTGAAAATAAGAAATATTTTTAAAAGAAATATAAAAAATGAAGCAAATAAAGAAACAATTATTGATGAAAATTCGGTAAACGATGTAATACTAAAAGCTTTGATATCTGGAGAAGAAATTGACAGAGAAAAAGTATTAATGATACCTGCAGTTTCAAGTGCAGTGGGGCTAATTTGTGATTCATTTGCAATGATACCATTTAAGTTATACAAAAAAACAACAAAAGATGGAAAGAAACAGACATCAGAAGTAGAAGATGACAGAGTAAATATTATAAATTTAGATACAAAAGATACCTTGGATGGGTTTCAATTCAAAAAAGCAATTGCAGAAGATTACCTCTTAGGAAAAGGCGGATATGCATATATCAACAAAAAAGGTAATAATTTTGTTGGACTAAATTATGTAGAAGAAAAGAAGGTCTTATTTGAAAGAAATACCGATGCAATATATAAAAATTATTACATATTAATTGATGGGAAAAGCTATAGACCGTATGATTTCATAAAATTGTTAAGAAATACAAAAAATGGAGCATACGGAACAGGATACACAAAAGAAATAAGTAAAAGCTTGGAAACAGCATATAAAAGAATAATATATGATTTAGAACTAATGAGAACAGGCGGAAATAAAAAAGGCTTTTTGAGAGCACAAAAACATTTAGATGAAAAAGGAATGGGAATATTAAAAAAACAATGGAATGATTACTTTGCTGGAAATTCTAGTTGTGTAATTTTAAATGATGGAATGGAATTTCAAGAAGCATCAAATACATCAGTTGAAAATCAATTAAATGAAAAAAACAAAACTTTTAGTGAAGAGGTAAAAGAAATATTTCACATAGGAAAAACAAATGAGGATTTCTTAAAAAATGCAATTATGCCAATCGCAACAGCATTTTGTACTGCCTTGAATCGAGACTTCTTACTTGAAAAAGAAAAGAAGTCTTATTATTTTGCACCAGACTATACAGAATTAATCAGATGTACTATAAAAGAAAGATATGAGGCATATAAAACTGCAATAGAATCTGGATTTAAAACAATAAATGAAGTTCGATATTTAGAAGGCGATGACGCACTTGAAGGTTTAGATTTAGTAAATTTAAGCTTAGGAAGTGTATTATTTGACCCAAAAACAAAACAAATTTATACACCAAACACTAACAAAACAGTTAAAATGGGTGAAGAAAACAAGGATGACAAACAGATAGATGAAAACAACAAGGAAAATAAACAACAAAATGGTGAAGAAGCGGAGGGAGGTGAGCGAATTGAAGAATAAGTTTTATGAAATTAAAAACATAATACCAAATACAAGTGCTGACCTCTACTTGTATGGTGAAATAGTTACAGATGATACTGACTGGTGGACTGGCGAAAAAGATAATAATTTAATTGGATTACAAAGTTTCAAAGAAGAACTCGATAATTTAGGAAATATATCAGACTTGAACATATTTATGAATACACCAGGCGGAGAAGTATTTGTTGCAACTACAATATGCAGTATGTTACAAAGATTAAAAGATGCTGGAACTAAAATTCATACATATGTAGATGGATTGTGTGCGAGTGCAGGTACATTTATTTTGATGATGGGTGACGATGTAAATATTTATGAAAATTCAGTTGTAATGATACATAAACCAATAAATATCTGCTATGGTAATGCATTAGATTTTCAAAAATGCATAGATGTTTTAAATACTATTGAAAATAGTACTATGATACCACTTTATATGAAAAAAGCAAAAGTCGACGAAGAAAAAATAAAAGAGCTTATAAATGCTGAAAGTTGGCTAGGAGCAAAAGAAGTGGATGATACATTTGATGTTAATTTAATAAAAGAGCAAAAACAAGTTGCTGCATGTGCATCTAATTTATTTAAAAATTACAAGAATGTACCAAAGTCATTAAAAAATATGCTTAAAAAAGCAGAAGAACCAAAGTTAGATTATTCTGATTTTGAAAAAAGACTATTTAATATTAAAAAATAACAAAAACGGCTATTAATTTAGTTGTTTTTTTTATTTTATAAAAATTTTAAAAAAGGAAGGAAAAAAACATGAATGAAAAAGAATTAATGGAAAAAAGAAACGAATTACAATCAAAAATGGAGGAAATATTAAACAAGGCAAAAGTTGAAAATAGGGCTATGAATGATGAAGAAATCAAAGATTTCGACAATGCAGAAAAAGAAATAAAAAATATTGATGCTACTTTAGAAAGAAGTAAAAAAATTAACGAAATGGAATGTAAAAAACCAGAAGGAGAAAAAGAATTAACACGAGAAGAAAAAGATGTTAAAGCATTTGCTACATTTATAAGAAACTATGTAAATGGTGTACCACAAAATGCTGAAACAAAACTTACAAAAGGAGATAATGGTTCAATTATACCAAAAACAATAGCACAAAAAGTTATTGATAAAGTAATTGAAATATCACCACTATATGCAAGTGCTACAAGATATAACACAAAAGGAACTTTAGCTATTCCAAAATATGACAACTCAACAGATGATGTATCAGTTGGATATGCAACAGAATTTGATGAATTAGTTTCACACTCTGGAAAATTTGCTACAGTAGAATTGACTGGATTTCTAATTGGAGCATTAACAAAGATATCTAAATCTATGATTAATAATACAGATATAAACTTAACAGATTATGTTGTAAACAAAATGGCTGAGAAATTTAAATTATTCTATGAAAATGAAATGTTAAATGGAACATCTGACAAAATTTTAGGAATTGTAGGCTCATATGATTCAGAAAATATGAAAGTAACATTAGCAGCAAAATCATCTTTAACTGCAGATGAATTAATAGATATTCAAGAAACTGTTCCAGACACATATCAAGTTAATGCTTATTGGATTATGAATAGAGATACAAGAAAGAAAATTAGAAAATTAAAAGATAGCGATGGAAACTATATTTTAAATAGAGCATTTAACGAAAAATGGGATTACGAATTATTAGGTAAACCTGTTTATTGTTCTGAGAAAGTAGAAAAATTAGGAACTGCATCAAAAGCCGTTGTATTCTATGGAGATTTTTCTGGACTTGCTATAAAAGAAACAGAAGAAATGGAAATTCAAATTTTATTAGAAAAATTTGCAACACAACATGCTATAGGAGTTGTTGGATATTCTGAATTAGATGCTAAAGTAGAAAATACACAAAAAATAGCCGTTGCAGTATCTGGTGCAACAGACCCAGTATCTAAATAGACTTCCTAAAAGGAGGACAAACAATGAAAGTAAGTGAAATCACTGCAAAAGATATAACTAATTATTTAAGATTATCAGAAGTTAGTGAAGAAGAAAATAAAAATATTGAACTATTTTTAGATATTGCTAAAAATTATATTGAAAATTATACAGGAATACCACAAATGTCCGAAGATAAAGAAACAGAGACACTTGATACATATTCGGACTTTATCATTGTTGTTTATATTCTATGTCAAGACATGTATGACAATAGAGTCATGTATGTAGATGGCAAAAACATAAATAATACTGTAAAAACTATTCTTGATATGCACACGAGGAATAATTTATGATAAATGCGGGTGATTATAACAAAAAAATATCTATATATCAAATTGAAGAAATAGAGGATAATGATGGATTTATTACAAAAAATGAAGTTATTATCCTTGAACCTTTTTCTAAAGTAAAAACAACAAAAGGCTATACTTTGATTGCGAATGGTTCTGATTTTGAAAAAGCTTATACTAATTTTACTATTAGATATTCAAAAAAAGTAGAAGATGCATATTACAATTCAAGCAGAGATGTTTATGTAAAATATAAAAATAAAATTTATACTGTTGAATACTTAAATAATGTGAATGAGGCAAATATTGAACTTGAAATGCAATGCAAGAGGGTTACAAAATAATGGCTAGATTTAAGGAAGAACTACCAAATGATTTAATAAAGATGTTTCAAGAATTGGACCAAGATAGTGAAAAAATGATGGGGGAAATGACAAAGGCGGGAGCAGAAAGGGTATATAAAAATGTACTTAAAAATGTTCCTACTTCTTTTAAAAATTCTAATATAATGAAGTGCTTAAAAATAACAAAAGTATATAAAACACCAAGTGATGGAGGAATAAATACTAAAGTTGGCTTATATGGATATTTCAAGAACAAAAGAGGAGTAACAACACCAGCACCACTTGTTGGAAATGTTTTTGAACACGGAACATCAACAGTAAAGAAACATCCATTTATGCGTAAATCATTTAGAAAAGCAGAAATAGAGTCAGAAATGAAAAAAATTCAAGAAAAATATTTACCAAAGGAGTAATTATGGAAAGTGAAATAAAAAAGATTTTAAATCTAGATATCCCAGTTGCACATCTAAAGTATAAAGGAAACAAAAAGACTTATATTGTATGGACAATAATAGATGAAGAACCGATTTCTTCAAGTGATGATGAAATAACAGATAGTGAAGTAACTGTTGATATAGATATTTATAGTGATAGCAATTATTTAAAAACAATGAGTTCAATAAAAAATAAAATGAAAGAAAATGATTGGACATGGGATGGAGATAGTCAAGAGTTTTTTGAAGAAGAAACAGGCTTATATCATAGAACATGTTCTTTTAAGAAAGGTAGGTATATAAATGGCTAGTATAGGATTAAGAACAGCAAAATATAATAAAATAGATTATGCTACAAAGAAATATGCAGCGTTAGCAAAAGAAGCAATAGTACCAGTTTTAGGAAGATTAATTGATGCAAAAATAACAGAGGATAGAAATAGTACAAAATTATATGCTGATGATATAATCGCAGAAAAAGACTATTCTTTTAAAGGTGGAACTTTGAATTTAACAGTTGATGATGTAACAGATGAAGTATATGCAGATATAAAAGGATGTACAACAACAGAAAAAGAAATAACTGAAAATTCTGAAGATGTTGCTCCAGAAATTGGTTATGGACATATTGTTACTAAAATATATAAAGGTAAAAAAAGTTATAAAGTGGAATTTTTACCACGTATTCAAATAACAAAAGTAACTGCGGATAGAAAAACAAAAGGTGAATCAATAGAATTTAATACAGTTTCTATTGAGGCGACTGTATTGGAATTAGAAGAAGAAATCAATGGAATGAAAATTGGAGATTGGAAAAAAACTGAAACATTTTCAACACCAGAAGAAGCAAAAACATATTTAGAAAAATTATTAACACCATCAAAATAATTTCAAATAAAAGTAGTAAAAGTAGGCTAATTTTTAGTCTACTTTTAATTTTTTAGGAGGTAAAAAATGACAAATACTATAAAACATTTTAAATGTGGAGATACAGAGTATCCATTGGCATTTACAATGAATGTAATTGAAAAAATACAAGATAAATATGGTTCATATGAAAAATGGGAAGATATGACAGACAGTAAAAAACAAGAACCAAACATTGGAGCATTAAAATTTGGAATAACTGAAATGATTAATGAAGGAATAGACATTGAAAATGAAAACTTAGAAACAAAAAGAGAATTTTTAACAGCAAAACAAGTTGGAAGACTTATAACAGAATTAGGAATGAAGAGATTAACAGACAAAGTTCAAGAAACAGTAATTGAATCAACAAAGACTAACGAAGAAGAAAAAAACGTGTAATCCACGAGGATGAAGAATTTATTATTGATTTCTCGTGGATATTATTTATTGGACATTGCTTATTAGGTTTTAGTGAAAAAGAAGTGGGGAGAATGACTTTATCAAAATTTCTGAAATTATATAAGCATTATAAAAACGATTATGATTTTAAATTGAAACATATAACATATGAAGAAATAGAAGAAAGAATAAATCATCAAGGAGAAATGTTTAGTGATGAATAAGATGGAAAAAATTAAATGCCCTCAATGTGGACAAACTCTGATTTTTATAAATCACATTGATGGAGAAATAAAATGCACAAGATGCAAAAATAAAATACGAATACAAAAAGAAAAGAGTGAGGAACACACACATACAGAGTTAGTGAAGTAGTTACCCAATACCTTCCTTTATTATATAGATTTTTATAAATAAAGAAGGTGAAAAAAATGGCATCAAGTTTTGGAGGAACAGTTAAATTAACTGGAGAGAGTGAATACAGAAAAGCATTATCTCAAATATCACAAAATTTAAAAGAAGTATCAAGCGAGATAAAAGTTGTAACAAGTTCTTTTGATAAAAATGATACATCTATTGAATCAACAACGGCTAAACAAAAAGTACTAACAAAACAATTAATGGAGCAAACTGAAAAATTAAGCATTTTAAAAAGTAGATATAATGAGATAGAAAATACATATGGTAAAAATTCTAAAAAGCAACAAGAATTAATTGAAAATATAGAAAAAGAAAAACGAAAATTACAAGAAATAGAAATGACATTAGGAAAAAATTCAAGAGCATATTTAGAACAAGAAAATGTTATATCTAAATTAGAAAATACTCAAAAATCGTATAATCTCGCAATAAGTAACGCGAAAATTGATATGAATAATGCACGAGCGGCTATAAACAAAACTAATACCGAACTAAGCAAATTAGAAAATCAGATTCCAGAAGATACAGACGAATTAAAAAAAATGCAAACTGAATTAGAAAATGCAGGACAAGGAGCAATAAAATTTGGAGATTTGCTAAAAGCAAATGTTTTAGGAGATTTTATTACGAGTGGCTTGAAATCAGTAGCAGGTGCCGTTAAACAAGTTGGTTCTACATTATTAAGTGTTGGAAAAGATGCGCTAGATAGTTATGCTAATTATGAGCAACTTGTAGGTGGTGTAGAAACATTGTTTAAAGATAATGCAAGTACAGTTGAAAACTATGCAAACAACGCATATAAAACTGCAGGATTGTCTGCAAATGATTATATGGAAACAATAACTGGCTTTAGTGCTAGTTTACTTCAATCTTTAAATGGTGATACAGCAAAAGTAGCAGAAGTAGGAAATATGGCAGTAACAGATATGGCAGACAATGCAAACAAAATGGGAACGGATATGTCGTTAATACAAAATGCATATCAAGGATTCGCAAAGCAAAATTATACTATGCTTGATAACTTAAAACTTGGTTATGGTGGAACCAAAGAAGAAATGCAAAGATTACTTTCGGATGCAGAAAAGGTTACAGGTGTAAAATATGATATAAGCAATTTAAATGATGTCTATCAAGCAATACATGTAATTCAAGGTGAATTAGGAATAACTGGAACAACAGCGAAAGAAGCAAGTACAACGATTCAAGGTTCTGTCTCTGCAATGAAATCAGCGTGGCAAAATATGTTGACAGGAATAGCAACAGGTGATACTGGAAACGTAGGAAATTTGGTAAATAATTTAGTAGACAGTGTAATGACAGCCAGCCAAAATATATTACCACGAGTTCAAGAAATAGCAAACGGTATTACAGCAGTATTACCAGCAGTTATTACAAAAATTAATGAAAACTTGCCAACATTGTTGGATTCTGGAGTTCAAATATTAAATACATTATTACAAGGTATTATGACAAATTTACCTGCAATTATGGAAGGGGCAAATCAAATAATAAACACATTGTTAACGACTTTAATTGAAATGCTACCGCAAATAATCGATGGCGGAATACAGATTATTGTTGCATTAGTACAAGGACTTGCCGAACAAATGCCTACGTTAGTTCCTCAAATGGTAGAGACTATTGTAACAATTGCAAATTCATTGTTAGGTAATATAGATATGATAATCGATGTAGGAATACAATTGCTAATAGGTTTGGCAGATGGATTAATAAATGCGTTACCAAACTTAATAGATAAAATACCTGTTATTATAGATAAATTAATAATGGCAATAACTAATAACTTGCCTAAAATTGTAGGGTCAGGAATTTTATTAATGAGTAAGTTGGGGTTAGGAATAGTTAAAGCTATTCCACAACTAATTAGTAAAATACCACAAATTATTTTTTCATTAGTTAGAGGTTTTGCAAATTATTTCTCTAATATGCATGAAGTTGGGAAAAATCTTGTATCAGGTATTTGGGAAGGAATAAAAAATGCAAAAGATTGGTTGCTTGGAAAAGTTAAAGAATGGTGTGGAAATATTTTAAATGGTATTAAGGCTTTTTTTGGAATACATTCACCTTCAAAAGTATTTAAAGATGAAATAGGAACAAACCTTGCCTTAGGCGTAGGAGAGGGATTTTCTGATACAATGAAAACAGTATCGAATGATATGTCTGCATCAATACCAACGGAATTTGATATTAATTCAACAGTAACAAAAGCAGATACATCAAATCAATTGACATTAGAAAATATAACGAAATCTTTTGTAACTGCTGTAAAAAATTTGGATGCACAAATAATAATTGATAAAGATGTGGCAGGAAGATTTGTTATTACATCTGTCAATAATAAGTTTGGAGAAGTAATGTAGAAGGAGATGAAAATGATGAAAGTAAGAAGATTTATACTTGAAAATGAAAAAGGGCAACAATTTAGATTAGATAGTTTAGATGAAGGATGTTTTCTTACATCTCCTTCTGAGTTAGGATATGCTTATAATATTAATTTCGTACAATCGGAAAATGAATTTATTGAAAACAATAGAAAAATTGAACAAAAAAAACCAAAAGGAACACTATATTTTAAATCATATGATAAAATAAAAGAATTTGGTGATTTTGTAGAAAGCTCTAAAAAGTTAAAATGGTTATATATAATTCCGTTTGAAAAGGAAGAAAAAACATATTATAGAGATGTTACTATAATAAAATTAGATAAAACGGAAAAAACTGGAAAATGGCTTGCGTGTCCTGTAGAATTTGCCGGACTTTCTTTGTGGTATGAACAAAATGAAACAATATTCAAAATAGAAGCATACAAAGATGAAATGAGATACAATTATAGGTGGAATAGTAGATATATAGATTATAATACAAGAGCAATACAATTTGACAATAAAGGGCATGTAGAAGCACCAATACAAGTTGAAATTGATGGATTTGTACAAAATCCAACCATCACAGTTTTAGTTGACGATGAAGAATATGCAAGTATCAAAATTCCAGTTACGATTAATGAATTTGAAAAACTTTTATATTCAAGTAAGGCAGGAGAGATATACATACAAAAACAAAATACAGATGGAACAAAAGAAAATCTGTGGAGAAAAGAATATATTGATATTACAAAACAAAATATTTTCAAATTGCCAATACGGAGTATCAGAAATAAGACTAACAGCAGACGATGATGTTCTAAATGCAAAATTAACTATATTTCCGCAATATAAGGTGGTGTAAACTATGAGTGTAAAAGCAACTTTTAATAATATAGAGTATGATTTAGTTTATAACGAACAAAGTGGATTTTATGAAATAGAAATCGAAGCACCGAAAACTGGCGGAATATACAATGCAGAAATAACATTTAAAGATTTAATAGAAAACACAGAAACATCAACAAAGAAAATTCAAATATGGGCAAAAGAAAAAAGCATTAATGTATCAAAAGAAACATTAGTGTATTTTTTGAGTAAAACAGATTTGGAAATAAAAGATGTAATTGAATTTGAAAATTATGAGTATATCATAGATGAAGAAACAAATAAAAACACAATATTCAATATAATGAAGAAAATAAACGCTGAAAATGGCGATATAGTCGTTTTACAGCGAAATGGTAACATAGATTATGCTGGAAAAATAAAAGATATAGAGAACGAAGATGGAGAGTTAAAAAGGAAAGTTACATTAAAGTATATATCTAATATATTTGATAGAAAAATTATACTTGAAAATGAAAATTTGATTAGTGAAGTTGGAATAGAAGATTTTATTGCTAAAGAAATTTATAACAATTTTACTAATTCAGATGATACATTATTAAATATCAAATGGTTAGATGTTGAAGTTAAAACACATACAAAAATAACAAAATCAGTAGATAATGATAATGGAATTTATAATTTTCATACATTTATAACAAATTGCAGTCAAAATTATAATATTGTACTTGATTTTTCGTATGTAAATAAAAGAATAAAATTAACAATATATAAGCAAGAAAACGAAGTACAACTGATAGATACAACAATTCAAGATATCAGTAATTATGCAGAAAAGTTTGAAACAAGTGTTATTTCAAAAGTAGTTGTAAAAACTAACACAGACATACAAACATGGTATTTGTTAAGTGACAGAACAACAACTCAAAATAAAGATGATGTTAATAGAGCAATTGGAGATATTGAAACTGTATATACAGCAAAATCAGAAGATGCAATGCAAACAGCATTAGATAAATTTAAATCAAATACTTATAATCACTATATATCATTTAAGATAAATAGAAATAGTAAACTATTTGATGTAGACAAAATGAAAGTGGGAACACCGCTTAGTGTAAGAACTAATAATAATATAATATTAGATACTTATATTTCAGCAATAAAAGACGACGGAAGCAATTTTATTGAAATAACATGCGGAAATATGAGAGTTAACTTTATAGATAAATTATTGAAAGAGAGGAATAAAGAATGATAAAAGGTTTTAGATTTACAAATCAATTAGCAAATGCAGAAGTAGATGCAAGAATACATCAAGAATTTTTAAATAAAAATGATGGTATTTTCTACGGAATGGATTTAAGCAAAACTAACAATTCAATAACAATTTCGGAAGGCTTGTGTGAGATAGCGGGAAGACCTGTTGCAGTAATAAATAATGAAACTGTAGCAGTGAGCACAGAAAGTTTATACTGTTTACTAATATTAGAAATTGATTTATCAAAAGAATCAACGAAAGATAGTTTTAGTCAAGTATCTTTTAAATTATTAACATCAAGTTCTAGTTATCCGTCTGTCACACAACAAGATATCAACAAATACAACGGAAAAAATAGTTTATATCAATTAGAATTTGCTAGATTTAAAAGTGGAACAAGCGGAATAACAGAATTTAAAGATACTAGACAATTCTTGAGTTTTGATGGAATCTATTCTCAAATAAAGAGCGATTGTAGAAATGTACTAGCAGAAATGACAAGAGAATTAGCTGCAGTCGAAAATGGGAGTGCATACATATTAGGAGGAAAATTCAAAATACGGCAGTTGCTTATCTAGAAGAAATATAGAAGACAAATTTGTAGCAACAGTATCTTTTGAGGCAAATAGAAACTATATAGTTCTTGCAGCAGAAATAGAAACAGAGTACGGCTGGCAACCAACAAGCAATTTCTATTATGGTACAGACGAGATGGATAAGTTTGGAATACAGATGAGGTATCATAATTTGGTTGGGTATATATCTAATGAACAGTTTACAACATTTAGAGTGTATGTTGCAGATATCACACCGGAGGGATAGTATGAAAATACAGGAAATTATAGTAGAGCCGACTAAGGTTAAAGTTGGTTCTACTTTTAGATTAAAAGTAAAAGCAATAAATTATTTAACTTATAAAGAAATGAAAACAAAGAATTATAAATATTTCAAAAATTATAAATATAAAAACTTGAAAGGAGCATAAAATGGCTGAAACAAGTAAAAATAAAATATATTACAATGATGATGAAAATAGCGTGGCAGATGTACTTACAGATATGAAGAAAATGGCAGAAAGTACAGATAAGGCAATAGAAAATTCGAAATATAATGATGCTCAAATAAAAAAAGATATTTCAGATGCAAAAAAAGAACAAGCAACTCAAAATACAAGTATTACAAATCTACAAAAAGATAATGAAACAAATAAAGAAGACATAACAAGCATAAAAGAAAAAGACATATCCCAAGACAAATACATATTAGAACTAGAAGCAGAAAATGTAAGACTAAGAGAAGATATGAACGGATTTCCTCAAGGACAAGCATCAGGCGAAAGCATAGACCTAATAGACAGTGCAGAGAGGAGATTTAAAGAGTTTAAGGTTAAAGGTAATAGTAAACAGGAAACAAGAGAAGGGTATAACTTATTAAAAAATACAGCCACTACGAAAACAATAAATGGTGTAACACTTACAGTATATGAAGATGGAACTGTAATAGCTGAAGGAACAGCAACTGATAAAATAGCTTTTAATTTGATGCAGAATTTTGCATTAACAGATGGAGAGGAGTATTCTTTAAATAGTGGTGCAAAAGGAAGTTCTAAAACTACTTATGGTTTACTTATTAATCAATATTATGATGGTATTTCACATATACAAGCTTCTTATGATTCACCTTTAAATTTTAATTATAATATAAAAAGTATGAATACTAACAGTATTTATATATACATAATAAAAGGAACTACTATGAATAATGTAGTATTTAAGCCAATGCTATTAAAGGGTAATTATACTAAAGATACATTACCACCATACGAACAATACGTAGGAGGAATAGCAAGTCCTAACCTAAATTATCCACAGGAAGTAGAGGGTTGTGGAGATAATGGTAATATTAATGTTGAGATATGTAATAAGAATTTTCTAAATTGTGATGCAATTAGTGGTTCTATAACTAGAAATGGAGTGACAGTAGTAAAAAACAGTAATGGAAGCTTTACTTGTAGTGGAACTAACACAGCAGCTAATACATTTTCTTTAACAGGAAATATGAATTTCAAAGTAACAAAAAAAATGATAGGTAGTGGAAAAAATAATTTACAAGGTTTAAATTATTTAGTTCAATATTATAAAAAAGGTGACACTGCATTAACCTATGCATCTTTTGAAGGATGTATATTTAACGAAGGAGATATAATTGATAGAATATATATGCAACAGAATAAAATAAATATATCAGTGTCTGGTACTGTATTTCCACAACTAGAAGAAGTAGAAGGAGAAACAGCAACCGAATACGTAGAACACCAATCTCAATCCTACACAATACCAACACAAAAACCTATGCTAGAAGGAGATAAGTTTGTAAAGCAAAATGAAAAGTGGTATGAAAAGCATGGCTTTGGAGCATTAGATACATTTAATAATAAAAATACCTATATTTCTGCAATTAATATAGATGAAAAGGATGGTAAAAAATTTTATAGATATTGTTTAGTAGTTCTAAATGATATAAAAAGAAAAAATGGATGCTATCTAAAAGTACTATCAACACATTTTAAACATAACGATTCAAGATGGAATGTTCTAGAAGGAATTTGTGGATGGGAATCAGGAAATAGTTTTTGCATAGGAACATATGATGAAAATTATAATACGATTGAAAAAATGCAAACATTTTTAATGAATAATCATGTGAAAATATATTATGAATTAGCAGAACCACAATTGATAGAATGTACAGAAGAACAAAACAAAATACTAGACAAAATAGAAAACGAAGCAAAAACATACAAAAACGTAACACATATATATTCAACAGATGAAGTAAATGCAAATATGGAATGTACATATTTTAAAGATTTAGAAACAATATTAAATAATATGCAAGCACAAATACTTGCAGAGTAGGAGGAAGATATGAATATAAGTTTATTATTTAAAAACGCAATATTAAATCTGTATAAAGCAAAAATATATACAGTTGATTATGCAATCTTAAAAGCAAGTGATTATGCAGATAAAAATAAATTAACAGCAGAGGATTACGACGAGTTGCTTACATATTTAGCAGAAGAGCAAGAAAAGTCAATGCAAGTTGAAGAGACTGCAGAGGAAACTGCAGAAGAAACAGAAAATACTACAGAAGAAACTGTAGAGAAAGAACAAATCGAAAATAAAGAGCAAATTGAAACAGCCAAGGAGGAAGAATAATGCAAGAAATTTTTAAAATATTTATACAATGGTTTATCCCTTTTGCGTGTGCTAGTGGATTTGCTTTAATATCCAAACAATTAAAAGAAAATAGAAAATCAAATGATGCAATGAAAGCAAGTATGCTTAGTTTAATTAGAAGTCAAATAGTAGGCAAATGTGAAAGTTATATGAAACAAGGATACTTACCTGAATATGCAAGATATTGCTTGGAGGAGCTATTCAAGCAATACAAAGCATTGGGTGGCAATCACGGAATAGAAGTTTTAGTAAATAAATGTTATGAATTACCAATTTCAAAGGGGGAATAATAATGAAAGAAAAATTGAAAAATATATTCAAAAATAAAGAGCGTACAATAGGCTTAATAATATCAATATTATGTGCTAGTTCTTTACTATTAAATTGCTATTTAGAATATGACAGAACAGGACAAGTTGATACAAATAAAATATCAGAAGCAATAAATACAGTAGTAGATGAAATAAACAAATCTAGTACAGAAATACCAAATCTAACAGAAACAGACGAACAATCATTAGAAGTTCAAGAAACAGAGTCAGAAGGCTTTGAAGAGCAAGGAATAGTAGCATATGAAGGCTCAGAAAAAGCACCAAATGTTCAATTAGGAGAATATGCAGGATTAACATATTATTCGCAATTAGACAATAGATGGCGTTATAATATGTATTCTAGTGTAGGAGATAGTTCACAAACAATAGGAACATCAGGATGTGGACCAACTTCTGCAGCAATGGTTGTTTCAAGTATAAAAGGTAATATAACACCAGATTCAATGGCAAACTTATATACACAATATGGCTATCGTTCAGCAAATCAAGGAACATACTGGAGTGCATTCAAATGGACAGCAGATGTATTTGATATTGGATATAGTGAATGCTATAAATTAGACGATGCAGTAGCAAAATTAAAAGATAATCATTATATAATAGCAAGTTGTAATCAAGGCTTATTTACATATGGAGGACATTTTATTGTTCTAGTCGGAGTCGAAGGAGACTATATAAAAGTATATGACCCTTATTTGTATAACGGAAAGTTCAATGTAAGTTCTAGAAGGGGAAAAGCAACAGTTAGTGGTAATACAGTATATGTATCAATAGAAAATTTTAGAGCATATGCTAATTATCAAAAATTCTTCTGTTTTAAAAATGATAGAACAGACATAAAAGAAAATACAACTACAACGGTAGTAACAGATAACACAACATCAAATGTAAATACAGTAAATTATCAAGTCAAAATAACTGCAAATGGTGGTTTGAATATTAGAACAGGAGCAAGTACATCATATTCAAGAGTTGGTGGATATGCAAAAGGCTCAATAGTAACTATATTAGCAGAGTCAAACGGATTTGGAAAGACAGATAGAGGATGGATATCTTTAGCATACACAAGCAGAGATATAAGTACATTAAATACTGTTCAAACAGTCGGACAAACTAAGAAATTAACTAGAGATAGTATCTTATATAGCAATTCAAATTTAACAGGTTATAAGTACAATTACAAAGCAAATACAACAATAACAATACTACAAAACATATCAAGTAATGTAGATAAAATAAGAGTTAATATGACTGGTAGAATTGCATACATAAATAATAGTAATTACACAAATGTATCAGTATCACAAAATATAACTAGAAAAACAAAAGCGTGTACATTATACTCAAAATCAAATTTGAGAGGTGTAAGATATCAATATAAAGATAATACTACTGTAACAGTTTTAAAACATATAAATTCATATGTAGATAAAGTAAAAGTTAGAATGACGGGTAGAATTGCCTATATAAATGTTAATAATTATAGATAAAAGAGAAGAGGTAAGTTGATTAATTTCAATTTACCTCTTTTTAAATTATTCATTTGTTACTTCAATATATTGTGCTAATATATTTTGCATCCTATTTATAAAATTATCATAACCTTCAGTTAATGTATCCATATTATCTAATTTTTCTAAATAGTTACTAGAATCATCAATAATAGAACGTGCTATAGGACTTGTATCATAAAGTTCTCTTATAATTTCAAGTTCGATTTTTTCTTCATTTCCTATCCTTGGAGTCTTGAAATCCTTTCTTTCATAATATTTTTTTAAAATTTTGTATTCATTTATATTGTCTTTTGAAATAATATGACACTTTCCATTCATAATAAATCCCTCCTTTTTCCTAATTATAACATATCAAATATAAAAATTATGTCGAATATTGTCAATAAAAATAAAATAATGTTTTATGACTAAAAATCAAGATATATAATTACATTAATCAAAAATAAAAACGGCTTAAAATTGATTGTAAAGGCTTGATTTTTGGCTAAAAATAAGCATTTTTTACTTGAAATCATATAAAATTTATGATATAATGTTGACAGATAGAAAAAGAAATGTTACAATTTTGTAACAGAAATATTACATTTATTTTAAATAATTGTAATATCTATTGACACAAATGAATAATAATATTATTATAATAAAAAAGAAAGAGAGAACTTCTTCTCTCTGTCTACCGCTTATCTAATTGAATTGGAGTTCTCCGCACGAACTTCAATTTTTTCTTTTGAGAAAGATAGGTATGTATTGTATCTTATTGTGGCACACAAAAACACAAAAAATCCAATTATAAATGCTATTAAAGCTCTACCGAGATATTTTATTGCTAAAACGTTGATGTTACTTTTTTCCAACTTTATCACTCCCTTCTTAGCAAAGTTTAAACTGCGGAACAGGTACAGTTTATCAACAGTTATGGAAGAAAACTGCCTTGCTATCAGCAGCATAACTGCTGATTAATATACCTGTTGCTAGAGTGATATATAAACGATAAACACAATATATCAAAAATATAAGATAATGTCAATAAAAAGTCGAAAAAACTGTGGATAATTTTTTATGAATTGTGGAAAGAAATTTTAAAAATGTGGATAACTTTGTAAAATAATGTAAAATCTTCGACACCATTCGACACACAAAATTAACATAATATGTTATAATACATATGAGGTGATGAAATATGAACGAAGCATATAACAAATCACTACAAATGATGAAATATTTAAAAATAAGACTAACAAGAAAACAATATACAGAATTAGCAAAAAGATTTAACTTGTTAAGTATACAGAGTTTGCAATTTATGTCAAAAAGGAGTTATGAAAGTATAATGAGAGCAATTTTAAAAGATGCATAATTAGTCCCAGAAATGGGGCTTTTCTTTTTTATATAGTTTCATAAAATATCCACCATAGTGGATGAAATGTATGTTATAAACAATTTTGGACATATTAAATCTGAGGTGAATAACATGACAATAAAATTTAAAATAAAAGAGAAGAGAGAAGAAAAAGGAGTAAGTTTAAGGGAACTTGAAGAAGTGACAGGAATAGAAAGAGAGTATTTATCAGACTTAGAAAACAATAAAATTCCTGCAGACGAAGTTTTATTTGCAGAAATGGTAGTAATAGCAAATGCATTGGCTTTTAGAATTACCGACTTATATGAACTCGGAAACATTGAAATAAAAGGAATTGGAGAGTTTTAAAGACCAAAATAAAAAAAGCCAACTTTGTCGAATAATGTCATTTTATAAAACAAAAAGGCACTTTTATAAAATATTTTAACATTTTGGTAAAATCTAATATACAATAATTACATCAAAAGAGCTCGGATGAAATAAAAGTATATTGGAGAAAGAAAAATGGAAATTGTCGAAAAAAATGTTGTAATTAAAGAATTAAGTTGGAAAGAAAAAATAATTGTTAAGATATTTAATAAAACTTTTTATAAAGTATATAATATTTCTAGAATTAAGACTGTTAATGAATTATTAAAATAGAAATATTTTGAATTAATAATATTATATTTAAAATTTGGGTAATCTTTTTTATAAATTGCCCATTTTTCAATATAAATTTGGGAAATTTTTGGGACTTCTACGTCAAAATACGCCCATTTTTGCCACTTTTTCACACTTTTTAAAAAAATATAAAAATCGTTGTATCCCTTTAACTTCAGGGCTCACAACGATTTCTTATTTTATAACTGGTACCGATGGTGGGACTCGAACCCACATGGTTTCCCGCACGATTTTGAGTCGTGTGCGTCTACCAATTCCGCCACATCGGCATAAATATTTAATACCTTTCTATATTAACATACTTTAAAATAAAAGTCCATACCAAAAATTAAAAAAAACAAAAAAGTTGTAGCAACGTGTTACTATTTACAGTCTTTAAAATTATTGTTTGTGAATAGTATTGCAACACAACAAACAGCAGATTTTTAATACACTATATTTTAAATTTACATAATTTGACAGAATATATAAAAAGTGATATAATACATCCATCATATCCCAAGTGTCGGGAGCAAAAATAGACACACGTTACATATAAACTTCAATAGTAACTACTAGGAGGTAAAAAATGAAAAATTTATTTCGGAAAACTTCAAAAGGAACAACTCCAAAGGCACTAAAAATTAAGTGCACAAAAGAAACAAAGGAACAAGTTTCAAATATTATGCAAAAATATGGATGGACCTTTGACAAATTTGAAAGAGTAATTGAAAAAGAAGGTCTTGAATTAAACATGGCAAAAGTACTCGAGGACAAATTTTCAATTGATAATATTAATTTCTCAAATGAAGATGAGACAGAGAAAACGATATTTTTTCAAGTAAATGATAAAGTCTTAGAAGTGTTGATAATTCAAGAAAATCAGATAATTACTTTGGATATTGAAAAAAAGAAGGAGAAAAAAGAAAAAATGGAGGAAGCTGTGTTAAAAAGAGAAATGCAGGTCCTAAATGGGCGCATAATAACGCCTGATATTGAACAAAATAAGATTCAGATAGAAGTAAGAATAGGAAAGAGAATAAAATACAATATAAGAATTGCAGATGATAGATATTCTACTTCTAGGGTAATAGAATGTATCAAAATAAAAATAAATGAACTTTTTGATGTTATTGCTCATTCTAAAGAAAAAGAGATGGGCAGTAATTTGATTGAAGAAATAGATGAATTGATAAAAAATTCTAATGTTTCTGAATCTGAAAAAGAATTTATGACAGTAAATGTCCAAAAAGAACAGACAGAAGTTGATAGAAAAATAATTTTTAAAACTATACGTCGGCAACATTTAAGGACTGATACTGTCAAGGTTCAAAACTCAAAAGAAGAACTAGAGTATTATATTCATGACAAGTTGTGGATATACACAAATAAAAAAGTAATACTTAAAGGTGGAGAGGATACATCAACTTATGATGCAACATTCACGGAGGATGAGATTGAAAACCTAGAAAAAAATATCAGGAGGGCAAAAGAATTAGTTGAAGAAATAAAAACATGGAAATAATTGGAAACAAATTATTTCTACAGAAAGAATATTCATAATGAATATTCTTTTTGTTTTTGGGAAATATTTAAAATAAAAGAAAAAATAAAAAGACAATATTTGACAGAAAAATGAGATAAAATAGAAATGTATTTTATGTCTCAAAAGGGGGGAAAAATGATATATACAATTACATTCAATCCAGCAATAGACTATGTAATAAAAATAGAAAATTTTATACCTGGAAAAATAAACAAAAGCAAAGAAGAATATATATTTCCAGGAGGAAAAGGGATAAATGTATCAATAGTACTAAAAACATTAGGACAAGAGGCAACAGCAATGGGATTTATAGCAGGATTTGTAGGAAAAGAGATAGAAGAACAAGTGCAAAAATATGGAGTAAAAACAGATTTTATAAAAATAGAAAACAACAATTCAAGAATAAACGTAAAAATATTAGAAGAAAATAAAGGAAAAAATGGAAATACAGAAAAAGAAGAAACGGCAGTAAATGCAAAAGGACCATATATTGATTCAAAATATCTTGAATTATTATATAAAAAATTGGAAATAATAAAAAACGAAGATACTTTAGTATTGTCAGGAAGTGTACCAAATGGCGTATCTAGCAATATTTATGAAAAAATTTGCCAAAGACTAGAAAACAAAAATATCAAAATAGTTGTTGATTCAACAGGTGAATTATTACTTAAAACATTGAAATATAAACCATATTTAATAAAACCAAATCAACAAGAACTAGAGGAAATTTTTGGTATAAAAATATCAAGTCAAGATGAAGCACTTGAGTATGCAGAACAATTACAAGCAAAAGGAGCACAAAATGTTATTGTATCATTGGGAAGTGATGGAGCAGTACTTTTAGACGAAAATGGATATTCATACAAAATGAAAGCATTAAATACAAAAAATGCTATTAATACTGTCGGAGCAGGTGATTCCATGATAGCAGGTTTCTTGGCAGGACATGAAATGTATAATAATTATGAAAAATCACTTCAAATGGGAGTGGCGGCAGCAACCGCAACAACAAATACATTGTTTTTGGCAACTAAGGATAAAATAGAAGATGTTTTAAATAAATTTAAATAAAATACCTTTAGGAGGAAATGAAAAATGAAAATCACAGATTTACTTACAAAAGAATCCATAGACCTAAATGTAAAAGCATCAAACAAAAAAGACGTAATAGAACAAGCAGTAGAACTTATGGAACAAAATGGAAATATAAATAATAAACAAGAATACTTAAGATTAGTCATGAAAAGAGAAGAAGAAGGCTCAACAGGAGTTGGTGAAGGGATAGCAATACCACATGGAAAAGGTGGGGTTATTTCTGAACCAGGATTAGTTGCAATGGTAATACCAGATGGTGTTAATTTTGATGCATTAGACGGTAAGCCTGTAAAATTGTTATTTTTAATTGCTGCTCCAAATAGTAAGGACAACCTACATCTTGAGGTTCTAAGCCGTTTATCAGCTTTATTAATGAATGAAAAGTTTAGAAATAATTTGTTAAATGCAAAAACAAAAGAAGAATTTTTGAAAATAATAGATGAAGCAGATGAACAAAAAATAAATGAAGAAACAACCAATAATGTAAATAATAATTTAAATGAAAATAACAAATTAAAAAATGATGAAAACAAATCAATTAATAAATCAAACAATAATTATGAATTATTAGGAATCACCGCATGCCCAACAGGAATAGCCCATACGTATATGGCGGCAGAAAGTTTAGAACAAATGGGAAAAGAATTGGGACATCCAATAAAAATAGAAACACAAGGACAATCAGGAACAAAAAATAAACTTACTGATGAAGAAATTAAAAATGCAAAAGCAATAATTATAGCAGCAGATGTAAAAGTAGATTTATCAAGATTTGATGGCAAAAGAATTTTAAAAACAGGTGTATCAGAGGGGATTCACAAGCCAAAAGAATTAATAGAAAAAGCATTAAATTCAGAAAATGAAATCCCAGTTTATCATCATCAAGGAAATAAAAGAGAAAATATAGAAATGGAAAAGCCAAAAGGAAATATATACAATCATTTAATGAATGGTGTAACACATATGTTACCATTTGTTGTTGGTGGAGGAATCTTAATTGCAATAGCATTTTTATTAGATGACTATTCAATTGACCCATCAAATTTTGGTATGAACACACCAGTTGCGGCATTTTTTAAAACAATAGGTGGAATGGCGTTTGATTTTATGCTAGTAATTTTATCAGGATATATAGCAATGAGTATTGCAGATAGACCAGGACTTGTAGTTGGATTTGTTGGTGGAGCAATAAGTAAAGTGGGAACAACATTTACATCACTTGGAAATCCAGAAGAAGTGTTAGTAAGTTCAGGATTTTTAGGTGCATTACTTGCAGGTTTTATAGGTGGATATGTAGTCTTATTTTTGAAAAAATTATTTAGTTTTATGCCAAAAAGTTTAGAGGGAATAAGAACAATTTTGATTTATCCAGTTGCAGGTGTATTGCTAATTGGACTAATAATGTTATTGATAAATCCATTTGTATCAGCAATAAATACAGGTTTAAATAATTTCTTATCATCAATGAGTGAAGTGAACAAAGTTATTTTAGGAGCAATTCTTGCAGGTATGATGTCTGTTGACTTAGGCGGACCTGTAAATAAGGCAGCATATACTTTTGGAACAGGAATGTTAGCAGAGGGACATTACGAAATAATGGCAGCAGTTATGATAGGTGGAATGGTAGCACCACTTGCGATAGCACTTTTAGCAACATTCTTCCCTAAAAAATTACCTAAAAAAGAAAGACAAGCAGGCTTATTAAATTATGTTATGGGACTATCATTTATATCAGAAGGAGCAATACCTTTTGCATCATCAGACCCACTTCGTGTTTTAGTCTCTTGCGTAATCGGTTCAGCGGTTTCAGGTGCATTGTCAATGGCATTTAACTGTACTTTGATGGCTCCTCATGGTGGAATCTTTGTGTTACCGTTAATTGGTAATTGGCCTTGGTATGTTGTATCACTTGCTGCTGGTTCATTTGTGGCTATGGGTATTATGGCTGTTTGGAAGAAAAATGTTTGGGAAAATGAAAATATTAATGCAAAAGGTTAAGGGGGGAAGGTAAAGTTGAAAAAAGCAAATGTTGTTATTGAAAATGAGACAGGGCTTCATGCAAGACCTGCAACTGAACTTGCCAAACTTGCTATGAAGTATAAATGTAGTATTAACTTAATTGTTAATGGAAAGTTGATTGATGCTAGGTCACCTCTTATGATTATGTCTGCAGGTATAAAGCATAAGACAGAGTTGGAAATTATTTGTGATGGAGAAAATGAAGATTTGGCGTTAGAGGATGTTAAGATTTTTTTAGAAAATAATTAGAAAGAAGGTAATTGTATGCTTGTTGGAAAAGGTATTTCTGAGGGAATAGGACTTGGAAAAGCAGTAATTTTAGAAGAAAATAGATTAAAAATAGAAAAGCAAAAAATTGAAAATATTTCAGCAGAAAAGCAAAAAATATATGATGCAGTAAAAGAAGTAGAAAGTGAAATAGAAAAATTAATCAAGAATATAGATGGAACAGAAAAAGAAATAATGCAAGCATATTTAATGATATTGCAAGACCCTAGTTTGATTCAAGAAACTATCAAAATAATTGAACAAGAGAAATGCAATAGTGCATATGCAGTAGAAAATGGACTAAATCAAATAATAAAAACATTTGAAGAGATGGACGATCCATATATGGCTGCACGAAGCAGAGATATAGAGGATATGAAAAAAAGAATATTAGCAAAATTATTAAAAATAGAAGAAATTGATTTATCAAAATTACCTGAAAATACAATACTTGTTGCAAAAGAATTATCAACATCAGACAGTGCCAAAATGAACTTAAAAAACATCTCCGGAATTATTACAGAAATTGGTGGTGTCAATTCTCATATGGCGATAATTGCAAGAACTAATGAAATTCCTGCAATTGTTGGTATAAGGCATATTTTTGAAAACATAAAAGAAAATGATTTTATTGCATTAAATGGAGCAACAGGAGAAATATTTTTAAATCCAACACAAGAGAAAATCGAAGAATTAACAAAAAATCAAGAGAATATAAAACAAGAAAAACAAGAATTAGAAAAATATAAAAATAAAAAGGCAATAACAAAAGATGGGCATCAGGTTGAACTTTTAGCAAATATTGGTGGTCCACAAGATATCCAAATCGTAATTGATAATACGGCAGAAGGTGTAGGACTTCTAAGAAGTGAGTTTTTATATATGGATGCAAAAGATTTTCCATCAGAAGAAGAACAATTTGAGGCATATAAAAAAATTGCGGAAAGTCTAGAAAATAAAAGACTTGTTATAAGAACACTAGATATTGGTGGAGACAAAGATTTAAAATATATGAAACTTCCAAAGGAGGAAAATCCATTTTTAGGTTATAGAGCAATTAGAATTTATCTAGATAATGTTGATTTATTTAAAGTTCAGTTAAGGGCTATTTTAAGGGCAAGTAGTTATGGAAATGTTGCAATAATGCTTCCAATGATTTCTTCAATTGAAGAATTACGAAAATCAAAAGAAATTATTGAAGAAGTAAAACAAGAATTAAAAACAAAAAATATAAAATTTAATGAAAATATAGAAGTTGGAATTATGGTTGAAATTCCGTCATCTGCAGTGATGGCAGACAAATTTGCAAAAGAGTGTGATTTTTTTAGTATAGGGACAAATGATTTGATTCAATATACTATTGCAGTTGAGAGAGGCAATGAGAAACTTGTAAATTTGTATTCTCATTTTAATCCAGCTGTAATTCACTTGATTAAATCTGCTATTGATGGAGCACATAAAAACGGTATTTTATGTGGTATGTGCGGAGAAGCGGCTGGTGATGTTAAATTTATACCTTTGCTTGTTGGTCTTGGACTTGATGAGTTTTCTATGAATGCTAATAAGATTTTGAAGGCTAGAAAGTTAATAACTGATTTGAGTTTTGAAGAGTGTAAACAACTTGCAAAGAAGGTCTTACAATTGAATTCAGCAGAAGATGTTAAAAGGATACTAGATACTAAGTAATAAAAAAATTTACAAATTTTGGAAATAACATTGCAATTAACATAAAAATGAGATATAATAAAGTTAGCCAAGAAAAACACAAATAAGTGGAGGTAAAAAAAGATGTTGGAAATGAAAAAGAACTCAAATAAGTTGGAGAAAGTTAATGAAAGTGAGGTTAAATTAATAATACCAGATATGGTAAAAAATATAATGAATCACTTTGAAAAATATCCAACCGCAAAAAAAATTTCTAACTAATCTCAAAGCCCTAACTCTAATTAGAGTTGGGGTTTTTGAGATTGTAGCAGATATAAATTTTGTTCAGACAATTTAAGTAAAAAATAATAATCAAAAAAATATATAATTCATAAACTCAAAACCAAAACATATATTGTAATAATAAAATTTAAGGTGGTGAGCTTGTGAAAAATACATATATAGTAGCATTAGCAGGAAACCCAAACGTAGGAAAATCAACAATATTCAACAGTTTAACAGGAATGCATCAACACACAGGAAACTGGACAGGAAAAACAGTAGCAAACGCAACAGGAGAAGCAATAATTAATAACAAAGAATTTACATTTGTTGACATTCCAGGTACATATTCAATAATGTCAAATTCAGAAGAAGAAGAAATTGCAAGAGATTACATATGTTTTGGAAATCCAGATGCAACAGTAATTGTAGTTGATAGCACATGTTTAGAAAGAAATTTAAATTTAGTATATCAAATTATGGAAATAACAGATAACATAATAGTCTGTGTAAATTTGTTAGACGAAGCAAAAAAGAAAAAGATAAAAATTGATTTAAAAAAATTAGAAGATTTACTAGGAGTGCCTGTTGTAGGAACAGTTGCAAGAGATAAACAAACATTAGAAAATTTGAAAAAAACAATATACAAAGTATGCGAAGGTGAAATAAAACCACATACCAAAACAGTTAGATATGAACAAGAAATAGAAGAAAATCTTGAAAAAATAGTGGAGAAACTTAATACAGATTTATTAGTTAATGAATATTCAGAAATTAGAAATATAGCCACAGACATAGAAGTTGAAGAAAACAAAATATCAAAAAAATTATACAGGTGGATAGCGATAAAACTAATAGATGGAGAAGAAAAAATATTAAAATCAATACAAGAAAATTTAGAATTAAATTTAGGAGAACAAGAGATTCGACAGTCAGTAATAGAAGCAAAAAAAAATCTAGAAAAAAGAGAAATCACATCCAAAAATTTTAAGGATAAAATAGTTGCAGATATCATGAAAAAAGCAGAAGAAACATCAAAAGAAGTATGTACATTTGAAAACAAAAATTATAGAGAAAGAGACCTAAAAATAGACAAAATATTAACATCAAAAATATTTGGAATTCCAATAATGATACTATTTTTAGGTCTTATTTTTTGGATAACCATAGTAGGAGCCAATTACCCATCAGAGTGGTTATTCAGTGTATTTAATTGGTTACAAGACAAACTAATATATTTTGCAAATTATATACATTGTCCAATATGGCTTTCAGATATGCTAATAAATGGAGTGTATAAAACATTGACTTGGATAGTTGCAGTAATGTTACCACCAATGGCTATATTCTTCCCACTATTCACAATATTAGAAGACTTGGGGTATCTTCCACGAATTGCATTTAATATGGACGGATTCTTTAAAAAGGCTTGCTGTAGTGGAAAACAAATGATAACAATGTGCATGGGTTTTGGGTGTAATGCGTGTGGAGTAACAGGATGCAGAATTATAGATTCACCAAGAGAAAGACTAATTGCAATACTAACAAATAACTTTGTTCCATGTAATGGTAGATTTCCATTTTTGATAACAATAGCGACAATATTTATAGCTGGAGCATTTGCAGGTGGAAATGGATTCCTAGCATCAATATTATCAACATTTGCGGTAATTATCGTAATAATATTTGGAATATTTTTAACACTGGTGATATCAAAAATATTATCAAAAACAATATTAAAAGGAATGCCATCATCAATGATTTTAGAATTGCCACCATATAGAAAACCACAATTTGGGAAAATACTAGTGCGTTCAATATTTGATAGAACCTTATTTGTTTTAGGTAGAGCTATATCTGTTGCAGCACCAGCAGGCCTTGTAATATGGCTTATGTCAAATGTAGGAATTAATGGGCAAAGTTTACTTTCGATTATAGCAAATTTCTTAAATCCATTTGCAAAATTGATGGGATTAGATGGATATATTTTAACTGCGTTTATTTTAGGAATCCCTGCAAATGAAATAGTTTTACCAATAATTTTGATGTGTTATTTGAAGAGTGGAACATTAGTAAATATAGAGGATACAATTCAAATTGGCCAGATTTTAATTCAAAATGGATGGACTATGCTTACTGCTATGAATGTTATGCTCTTTACAATTTTACATTTTCCTTGTGCTACAACATTGCTTACTGTAAAAAAGGAAACTGGCAGTTGGAAATGGACTGCAATTTCTTTTGCAATTCCTACTGTTTGCGGAATTGTTTTGTGCATGTTTACAAATTTGGTATATAATTTTATTTTAGTTTACTAAAGAGTACTATTCATAGTCTTACATACACAAGATTTTGGAGGCTATGAATAGTAATATTACCATCAGTTTGTCGAGTTTTGTCGAACGATTTTTCTTGCATTTTAAAGCAAACTGTGCTAATATAAGAATACGCAATAAAAATTGCATTGCTAAATCTATTATACAAATTTTTTCACTCAACTTAGGAAAGACAAAATAAAATCTTAAATTAAAATATCCAAAAATACTAAAAATAAAAAGAAAGGAGGGCAAAAATATTTTTATCATTTAGAAGAGCCCATAAATAGTAACAAATATTGAATAATATTAGAAAAATAACAAGCAATAATATTGAAAAAAATCAAAAAATAATGTATTATATTACCATAGAACAAATCTGAAAATTAAGCATAAAGAAAAGGAATGGGATGATATGAAAACAAAATATTTTAAATACATATTTATAATATTTGCAATTGCTATAATGATATTTGCAATAATAAAAATAAAGGGCGATGAACAAAAAAAGGAAAATACAACAACAGAAACAAAACAAGAAGAAACAACAGAGGTAACAGAATTAAAACTTGGAGTTGCATCATTTGATAGTATAAACCCAATATTAAGCAAAAATAAAAATGTACAAGATATATCAAAAATAATATTTGAACCATTAATGACATTAACAAAAGACTATAAATTAGAATACTGCTTAGCAAAAGAATGGGCAAAACAAAGTGAAACTGTTTATTTAATAAAAGTAAAGGATAACAGAAAATGGGCAGATGGACAAAAATTTACTGCAGATGATGTAAAATTTACAATAGATAGACTAAAAGATTCAAATACAATATATTCGGCAAATGTTCAACATGTAACAACTGTAGAGGTAGTAGATTCAACAACTATAAGAATTACACTAGACCAAGAAGTTCCTTTTTTTGAATACAATTTAACATTTCCAATATTATCAAGTAGTTATTATAGTGATAAAGAGTTCAATCCAGACATTGTGCCTGTTGGAACTGGAATGTATAAAGTAAGTGATGTACAAAATTCTGCACTAATTTTAACAAAGAATGAAAATTATCCAGATTCAGATAAATTAAAAATTGATAAGATAACAGTTTCAATATATTCAAGTATTGGAGAATTATATAATTCTTTTAAAACAGGAAGTGTTGATTTAATAAGCACTCAAAATAGTAATTTAAAAGACATTATAGGAACAATAGGATATCAAGAAAAAGAAATGAAAGGAAGGGAACATGATTTTATTGCATTCAATACCCAAGGTGAAATATTATCACAATTAAATGTAAGAAAATCAATTTGTTATTCTATAGATAAATCAAATATTGTTTCAAGTGTTTACGGAGACAAATATTATACCTCAAGTTTTCCATTAGATTATGGGAATTGGATATATCAAGAACAGGACTCAAGTGCAGGATATAACTTAGAACAAGCAAAACAAATTTTAGTAGATGATGGATGGAGTTACAAATATAAATATTGGCAAAAAACAATTAATTATAGAACACAAAGAATATCTTTAAATTTTGTAGTTAAAGCAAGTGATGCAAATAGGGTTGCAGTTGCACAAAATATAAAAACACAATTAGAAAATCAAGGATTTAGAATTAATTTAATAAAAGCAAATGACACTCAATATCAAAGTTATTTAACAAATAAAAATTATGATATGATTTTGTGTAGCATGAATTTATCTGTAAGCCCGGATTTGTCAACATTTTTTGGTACTAATAATTTAGCAAATTATTCAAATGAAGAAGTTACAAACATTATGAATGAAGTGAAAAATTCAAATGATGAGAACAAATTAAAACAAGATTACAAAAGATTAGGCGAAATATATAAAAGTGAAATGCCATATTTAAGTTTATACAATAACAAATACACAGTGGCATATAGTACTGGATTAGCAGGAACATTAGAACCAAACTGGTTTTATCAATTTTACAATATAAAGGATTGGCACAAATAAAAAATATTTTTAAAATGTATTGACAAAAACAAGTGTTTAGTGATATAAAGTAGTTATCAAACAAAAGTTCAATATTTTAAGGAGGAAATTATAATGGCAGAAAATACAGAAAAGAAAAAGGCTCTAGAGGCAGCAATGAGTCAAATAGAAAAACAATTTGGAAAAGGTTCAGTAATGAAACTTGGAGAATTTAAAGCAATGGAAATAGAAGCAATTCCAACAGGAGCATTAAGTCTAGATATGGCTTTAGGTATAGGAGGGGTTCCTAGAGGAAGAATTATAGAAGTATTTGGACCTGAATCATCAGGTAAAACAACACTTGCATTACATGTAGTTGCAGAAGCACAAAAAATGGGCGGAGAAGCAGCATTTATAGATGCAGAACATGCATTAGACCCAGTATATGCAAAAAAATTAGGTGTAGATATAGATAACTTAATAGTATCTCAACCAGATACAGGAGAACAAGCACTTGAAATAACAGAAAGTTTAATAAGAAGTGGAGCTTTAGATGTAATAGTAGTAGACTCTGTTGCGGCGTTGGTTCCAAAGGCAGAAATTGACGGAGACATGGGAGATTCTCACATGGGTCTTCAAGCAAGATTAATGTCACAAGCCTTAAGAAAATTAGCAGGAGCAATAAACAAGACAAAAACAGTATTAATATTTATCAACCAATTAAGAGAAAAAATAGGAGTAATGTTTGGAAATCCAGAAACAACAACAGGTGGTAGAGCACTAAAATTCTATGCGTCAGTAAGACTTGATATAAGAAAAATAGAAAATATCAAACAAGATGGAGAAGTTAAAGGAAATAGAGTTAGAGTAAAAGTTATAAAGAATAAAGTAGCTCCACCATTTAGAGAGGCTGAATTCGATATTGTTTATGGAGAAGGAATTTCTAAAGCAGGAAATATCTTAGACATGGCTGTAAACATGGACATAATAGAAAAGAGCGGTTCATGGTTTAGTTATGATGGTAATAGAATTGGACAAGGAAGAGAAAATGTTAAGAAATACCTAAAAGAAAATCCAGAAATTTTAGCAGATGTTGAGCAAAAAGTTAGAGCAAATTTTGCTAAAGCATTCCAAGATAGTCTAGGTGAAGAATTACCAGAAGTTGACGAAGATGGAGAATTTGAAGACGAAGAATAATTTTTTAACAAAATATTAAAATTTATTTCGAATTTATTTATAGAAGGAAGGAGGGGGGTACATGGATAATAAAGAACTTTTTGAAATGTTGAATCAAAGATTTGATAAAATAGATAAAAGATTTGAAAAAATGGATGAAAGAATGGACAAAATGGAACAAAGAATGGATAATGGCTTTAAAGAAGTTAATGATAAAATGAATAAAGGCTTTAAAGAAGTTAATGATAAAATCAAAGAAACAAATGATAAAATGAATAAAGGCTTTAAAGAAGTTAATGATAAAATTAAAGAAACAAATGATAAAATGAATAAAGGCTTTAAAGAAGTTAATGATAAAATTAAAGAAACAAATGATAAAATGAATAAAGGCTTTAAAGAAGTTAATGATAAAATCAAAGAAACAAATGATAAAATGGATAAAGGCTTTGAGCAAGTTAATAATAAATTAGATATAGTAGTAAATTCTAATATAGCACAAATTCTTATTGCTCAAACAAAAAATACAAAAGAACTTAACGAGAAAATAGATAAATATATAGAAAAAAATGAAACTGAGCATAAAAAATTTGACTATGAAATAGCAGATACAAGAATGAAAATTAAATTTGCTAGATAAACAATAAAAAGATTGGAAGTAGTAATGTATACAATAGAAGAATTTGATAAAGGAAAAACAAAAATATTAAAATACATACTTTATAAAAAGAGAAGTGAAAATGAAGTTAGAAGAAAATTCGCAAAAGAATTAGATGAAAATATGTTAGAAGATATAATTGAATATTTAAAAGAGGCTAAATATATAAATGACAATGATTATATAAGAAGAACAGTAAACAACTTCATTATTCTTAAAAATTTATCAATAAAAGAATTAAAATATAAACTTTTAGCAAAAGGTTTAAATAAAAATGATATTGAAGATTATATTTACGAAAACAAAGAAGAGTTAGAAGAATATGAAATAAAATCAATATCGAATATTATATACAAAAAATCACTATTTATGGAACAAGACGAAATAAAACAATATTTATTAAAAAAAGGATATAAATCAGAAAATATAAAAAAAGCAATTGAAAAATAAGGCTGGAAAAGCAAGGAGAAAACAATGTCAATATTAACACTAGAAACTAAAAAATATTCAATAAAAATAGATAATTTTGAAGGACCATTAGATTTATTATGTTACCTAATAGATAAAAATAAAATGAATATTTATGATGTAAATCTAACAGAAATAACAAATCAATATATAGAATATTTAAATGCAATGGAAGAAATGAACTTAGAAATTGCAAGTGAATTTATAGTTATGGCTTCAACACTTTTATATTTAAAATCTAAAAATCTGTTACCAAAACAAGAAGAGGAAGAAGAAGAAATAACAGAGGAAGAACTTATTAGAAGAATAATTGAGTATAAAAAATTCAAGGAAATAAGCAAAATACTTAAGGAAAATTATCTCATATTTACAAATAGATTTTATAAAGGACAAGAAGAAATAGAATTGCCAAAGCAAAAATTAGAAAAAGATTATGGCCCTGAAAAAATACCAGATGTATACAAACAATTGATAGAACGAAATAGTGTTAAAATAAATCAAAATGCAAAAAATATTGAAAAAATTGCATTAGTTGATAAATATACTGCTGCTGATAAAGTAAAAGAAATGTATAAAGTTTTAGCAAAACAAAAGAAATTTGTTTTTAATAAATTGTTTCCAATTAAAAAACGTGAAAAACAAGAAGTGGTAACTGCTTTTAGCGGATTACTTGAATTATCTCGAAGAAGTAAAGTAGAAACAAGTCAAGAAGAAATTTTTGGAGATATAACAGTTGAAGAAAAGAAAAAGAAGGACAAAGATAAAAAATATAGATAAAAAGTTTAAATACCAAAAAAAAGGAAAAACTAATATTATTACTTAAAAAGAGGGTGATATATTGGTTTTTCTTTTTATAATTTTAACTATAATAATTATGTTTATAACAATAAAAATAAAATTTCAAATACAAAATCTAAAAATATCAACAAATGAAAAACCGCATTTAAATAAAAAATATCAAATAAAAATGGTAGTATATACATTAGGATTTATACCAATCTTAAAAATAAAATTAAATAGCAAAAAGATAATAAATAATCAAAAGCTACAAGAAAAAATAAAACAACAAAAAACTAAAATAATAGAAAATAAAGCAAATGTTGATAAGGAATTAATAAAATCACTAAAAAATATAAAAACAGAAATAAAAGAAATAAATTTAAAAATAAGTATAGGAACAGAAAATGCAGCATTAACAGCATTTACAATACCAGTTATAAGTACATTTATAGCAATATTTTTAAGCAAACAAATAAAAAAATATAATGATAAGCAAGTATTTTTAGTAGAACCCGTATATCTTGATAAAAATTTATTAAATATAGAAATTTCAAGTATATTTCAAATAAAAATGATACATATTATAAATACAATATGTATCGTAAATAAGAAAAGGAAAGGTGATAAAAATGAGCGAACATCCAATAGAAGGCCTTATGACTACGGCTATGAACAGTATTAAAGATATGATAGATGTAAATACAATAATTGGTGAACCTATAGAAACATCCAATAATATAGTAATAATACCAATATCAAAAGTATCTTTTGGATTTGCTGCTGGTGGTAGTGAGTTCAAAGGTGAAACAATTGATGAATATAAAAAAGTAGAAAAAGAAGAACAAATACAGTATAGATTACCATTTGGAGGACGGAGCAGGGGCAGGAGTTACAATTAACGCAGTTGCATTTTTGATAATTCAAGAAAATAATATAAAACTTATGCCAGTATGCCATTCATCAAGTTTAGATAGGTTATTAGATTATGTTCCAGATTTAATGGAAAAGACAAATAATATGATGAATAGAATTGTAAGCAATAAAAAAGAAGAAACAGAAAAAATATTAAAAGAAATGCAAAAAAGAAATAATAAAGATATTAATAATGCTAAAGAAGAAGTTAATAATATGAAAGCAGAAAATAATAATAACGTAGAAAATAATAATGTAGAATAATTTTATAAACTTTCGCGCACGAACAAATTTATTTAAAGTATCAATTTTTGAGTAAGATAAAAAGCAGAGTTAAAACTGGAAATTTAAAATTTTCAGTTTTATTTTTTTTGTCGAAAACTTCTATAAAATCGACAAAACTTCTACTTTTTTGCTATTGGAAAAAACTGGAAAAAGAATTATAATACATACATAAAGCAAAAGAAAACTTTAAAAGTTATGTACAAGAATAGAACATAACTGAAAGGAGGAACATCTTTAAATATGGAATCAAAATTTTATGAAGACAAAAAAATGTTGGTTTTTAAAATTACAGATGAAATTGATGACTGTAGTGTACAAAAGATAAGGAGGAAAGCGGATTATGAAATTGAAAGATATATGCCTAGAAAAGTTGTGTTTGATTTTGATAGTGTTACTTTCATGGATAGTGCAGGAATAGGGTTAATAATAGGAAGATACAAATTTGCCAATATGCTTGGAGGAAAACTAGAAGTTGCAAATTTAACTCAAAGTGTAAGAAAAATATTTGAAATGAGTGGGATTCTAAAATTAATTCCAGTAACTGAATTATAATTTTTTTATATATTATGAAAGTTATACAACTTTCCTAATATATAAAATTTATAAAAGTTAAGCAACTTTTACAACATAAATACATTGAAAGGAAAATAAAGATTATGAAAGAACAGATTGAAAATGAAATGAAATTAGAATTTTTAAATAAAGGAGCAAATGAAGCATTTGCAAGAATAACAGTTGCTGCATTTGCATCACAATTAGACCCTACAATAGAGGAACTTGCAGACATAAAAACGGCAGTATCAGAAGCAGTTACAAATTGCATAATCCATGCATATGAAAACAGACAGGGAATAATAAAAATAAATGCACAATTAAAGGGCAATGAAATAATAATTCAAATTTCAGACAATGGAAAAGGAATAGAAAACGTAGATGTAGCAAAAGAACCATTATACACAACAAAACCAAATTTAGAAAGGTCAGGAATGGGATTTACAATAATGGAAAGCTTTATGGACACAATGAAAGTTGAATCAATTGTTGGGCTAGGTACAAAAGTTACATTAACAAAAACAATAAAAAAGCAAGAAGAGGAAATTGATGAAAGTCAGTTAAGTGCTATAACAAAAGAATAAAATAGGGGTAAGTATACATATGTATGAAAATAATATAAATTCAATAAAAAGAGCCCAAGATGGTGACAAATTTGAAATGGACAGACTTATTAGAGAAAATAATGGACTTATTTGGAGTATAGTAAAAAGATTTATGAACAGAGGATATGAAGTAGAAGATTTATATCAAATTGGATGTATAGGATTTATCAAATCAATAAAAAGATTTGACACAAATTTTGAAGTAAAACTATCAACATATTCAGTACCATACATATTAGGAGAAATAAAAAGATTTATAAGAGATGACGGGCCAATTAAAGTTAGTAGAAGTATAAAAGAACTAAACACAAAAATAAATGAATTAAAAAGACATTATTTATTAAATGGAAAAGAAATTACTTTAGAACAAATTTGTAAGGAATTAAAAATACAAAAAGAAGATGCCATAATTGCAATGGAATCAACAAATGCAGTTGAATCAATGGACGCAGCAACAAATACCGAAAATAAAGAAGGCAAGCAAATGACAATTTTTGATAAAATATCAACTGGAAAAAATGAGGAAGAAATAATTACAAATAGAATGGTTGTAAATCAATTGATAAATGAATTGCATGATAGAGATAAAGAAATTATTTTATTAAGATTTTTTAAAGAAAAGACGCAAACTGAGGTCGCAAAAATTCTTGGAATTAGCCAGGTTCAGGTTTCAAGAATTGAACGCAAAATATTAAATGAAATGAAAGCAAAATTAACCTCTGCATAATTATTATTAAAATAGAATTTTAAATTACATAATATTATCAAAATAGAATTTAATTTAAAATCTATTACAGAACACAAAACGGAGTGATTATATTGAAAAAAATTTTAATTTATCTACTATCATTTATATTAATAATTTTTATTATTCCAGCGTTTTTAACCAAACGAACAACACCAACAAGTTCAAAAAAAGAAACAGAAAGGCAATTGCAAGATAACAATCAGCAAGAACAAACTACTGAAAATCAAACAGAAATAAGCAATAAAAATACATATAATTATAGCAAATATGGAACAATATCATTATTACATAAAAAAACAGGAGAAGTAGAACAAGTAAAATTAGATGAATACTTATGTAATGTAGTATCTGCAGAAATGCCTGCAACATTTGAGCAAGAGGCATTAAAGGCTCAAGCAATAGTTGCAAGGACATATACAATATATAAAATTTTAAACAAAAAGCATGATAATGCAGATATATGTGATGATTCAACATGTTGCCAAGCATGGATTTCAAAAGACGATAGGTTAGCAAAATGGGAAGAAAATCAAAGAGAAAGTAACTGGCAAAAAATATGTAGTGCAGTAAATGAAACTTCAGGAAAAATTATAACATATGAAAATAAACCAATTGATGCATTTTTTCATTCAAATAGTGGAGGAATAACCGAAGTACCTGTAAATGTATGGGGAGGAACAGGTTATCCATATTTGCAAAGTGTTGAAACATCAGGAGAAAATACATATACTCAATATGCTTCAGAAGTTACACTTTCACAAGAGGAGTTAATAAATAAACTAAAAGAAAAATATAGTGATATATCAATAGATTTTACAAATAGTGAAGATATAAAAATATTGGAATATACAGAAAGCACAAGAGTAAAAACTGTAAAGTTTGGAAATCACGAAATTTCAGGTGTTGAGGCTAGAACACTATTTGGATTGAAATCAACTAATTTTGAAATATCAAGAGATGGTAATAATATTAAATTTTCTGTTAAAGGTTATGGGCATGGAGTTGGAATGAGTCAAACGGGAGCCGATAGTATGGCAAAAAATGGAAGTAGAGCAGAAGAGATTATAAAGCATTTTTATACTGGAGTAGAGATTACTGAAGTTAATAAATTATAATGTATATTTTTATAAAATCCGGAAATAATTGTAATATAAACAAAAATTTAAGGAGGATTTTATGAAAAGAGATATTAGAAAAAATAACAAAGAAGAAATGAGTATGAAAATAATAAAATATTCAGCAATAACAGTTGCTATACTCACAGTAATAGTATTTGGAGTTTTAATTTACAGTAAAAAATTAAATGACACTGTAAAAGAAGGAACATTGTTGGGAGAACAAATATCAACTCAAAATGAAAACACAGAAAGTGCAAGTACAGAAATTGGAAAAAGCGTAAACGAAAGTGAAAATGAATTAAAAGCACAAAATAATATGGTGAATAATACTGTAAATAATATGATTACAAACAGTATGACTTCAAATAATACAACTAGTAAAAATACAGAAACAAAAACAAATAATGTTTTAACAACAAATAAGATAAACACAAATACTACAACTGAGACAAATAGCAAAGCAGAAGGAAAAGGAGAAGAAAAAAATGTAGAATTGAATTTTGCAAAGCCAGTAGATGGAGAAATAGTAAGGGATTTTGCAGTTGACAGTTTAGTATATTCAGATACTTTGCAAGAATGGACAACACATACTGGAATTGATATAAAAGCAGATAAAACAACAGTTGTAAAATCAGCAGAAGCAGGAATTGTTAAAACTATAAAAAATGATCCTAGATATGGATTAACAGTTATTGTTGAACATGAAAATGGATTTCAAACAGTTTATTCAAATTTATTAACATCAGAATTTGTTGTAGAAGGCGAAAAAGTAGAAAAAGGTCAATCTTTGGGAACAGTAGGAAATACTGCAGCATTTGAAATTGCAGATGAGCCACATCTTCATTTTGAAATTTTAAAAGACTCTGTTCAAGTTGATCCTAATATATATTTAAAATAAGAACTTGGAATATGCACTCCAAGTTCTTTTATAAATTCTTCAAAAGCACTTGACAGTTTACAATAATAAAGATAAAATAAAAGAGGTAAGAAAAAAATAATATTTTAAAGAAAAAAGAAATATATATTTGATTCGAACATTGAAAATTTAATAAGAAAGAGGTGTAGATTCATGAATATAGGAATCATAATCGCCGCTGTCTTAATCTCACTTGCAATAGGAGCAATAATAGGAATTGCTTATAGAAAAAAAGTTGCAGAATCTAAAATACACAGTGCTGAAGAAGAGGCAAAAAAAATTGTAAACATGGCAAAAGTAGAAGCAGAAAACCTTAAAAAAACAAAAATAATCGAAGCCAAAGAAGAAATAGTAAACAGTAGAAACGAATTAGATCAAGAGATTAAAGAAAGAAGAGGCGAAGTACAAAGACAAGAAACAAGACTTATTCAAAAAGAAGAAAACTTGGAAAGACGCGCAGAAAACTACGAAAAGAAAGAAGAAAATCTTAATAAAAGAGAAAAAGAACTAGAAGAAGAGCAACAAAAAATAGAAAACTTGCGTAACCAAGAATTAAAAGAACTTCAAAAAATAGCATCATTATCAAGAGAAGAAGCAAAACACATTCTATTAAAAGAAGTAGAAAAAGACATTACTGCAGAAAAAGCAGCAATAATAAGAGAAGCAAACCAAAAAGCAAAAGATGATGTTAAGAAAAATGCCAAAGAACTATTAACATATGCAGTTCAAAAATGTGCTGCAGACCACTCTCAAGAAACTACAGTATCAATTGTCGCACTTCCAAGTGATGAAATGAAAGGAAGAATAATTGGTAGAGAAGGTAGAAACATAAAAGCCTTAGAAACATTAACAGGAGTAGACCTAATAATAGATGATACACCAGAAGCAGTAGTTCTATCAGGCTTTGACCCATTAAGAAGAGAAGTTGCAAAAATTGCTTTGGAAAAATTAATTGAAGATGGAAGAATTCATCCTGCAAAAATTGAAGAAGTAGTAGAAAAAGCAAAACAAGAATTAGAAGAAACTATAAAAGAAGAAGGAGAAAGAGCAGTTCTAGAAACTGGGGTAATAGGATTGCATCCAGACATAGTAAAACTAATTGGAAAACTAAAATACAGAACAAGTTATGGACAAAATGTATTGAATCACTCAATAGAAGTATCTAACTTAGCAAGAATAATGGCAGAAGAATTAGGACTAGATGCAAAACTTGCAAGAAGAGCAGGATTACTACATGATATTGGTAAAGCATTAGACCATGATATGGAAGGAACACACGTAGAAATAGGTGTTGAAATACTTAAAAAATATAAAGAAAATCCATTAGTAATAAATGCAGTAGAAGCACACCATGAAGATGTAGAACCACAAACTCTAGAAGCAGTATTAATTCAAGCCGCAGATGCAATAAGTGCATCAAGACCGGGTGCTAGAAGAGAAACATTAGAAGCATACATCAAGAGACTACAAAATCTTGAAGAAATTGCAGACTCATTTGATGGAGTAGAAAAATCATTTGCAATACAAGCAGGTCGTGAAGTTAGAATTATTGTTAAACCAGATAAAATTAATGATGACCAAATGACAATTTTAGCAAGAGATGTTGCTAAAAAGGTTGAAAATGAAATGGATTATCCAGGTCAAATTAAAGTTAATGTTATTAGAGAGACAAGAACTGTAGAATATGCTAGATAAAAGTATATAAAAGTAATAAAAAGTTGTAACTAAAAATAGTTGCAACTTTTTAATTTTTATACCCAAAATACTTGCCAAACAAATTTTAAAGTGTTAAAATAAGAATAGATTAAAAAAAAACCGAATTTGCCGGAAGATTTTTTTAATCTTTTTTTATTTTTAAAAAGAATATTATGAAAAAAATTAGATTTGGCAACAATTTAAAATATGGACAAACTCTAAATTATGGTTTTTTAGAAGGGGGAAGAAAATGAACACAAAATACATATTTGTAACAGGTGGAGTTGTATCAGGATTGGGAAAAGGAATAACAGCAGCATCACTAGGAAGATTATTAAAAAATAGAGGATATAAGGTAACAATACAAAAATTTGACCCATATATCAATGTAGACCCAGGAACAATGAACCCATATGAACACGGAGAAGTCTTTGTAACAGACGATGGAGCAGAAACAGACTTGGATTTAGGACATTATGAAAGATTTATAAATGAAAACTTAACAAAAAATTCAAGCATCACAATGGGAAAAATATATTCAGAAGTAATAGAAAAAGAAAGAAGAGGAGATTATTTAGGAAAAACAGTACAAGTAATTCCACATATTACAAATCAAATAAAAGAAAAAATATATGGATTTGAAAATACAGACACAGACATAGTAATTTCTGAAGTAGGTGGAACAGTAGGAGACATTGAAGGGCTTTCAATAATTGAGGCAATTAGACAAGTAGGACTAGAAAAAAATCCAGAAGATGTATGTTTTATCCATGTAACTTTATTGCCATATATATTTGGGTCAAATGAAATAAAGTCAAAACCAACACAACACTCAGTAAAAGAATTACAAAGTTATGGAATTATACCAGATATTTTAGTATGTAGAACAGAACAAGATATACCAGACAATATAAGAGAAAAATTGGCTTTATTTTGCAATGTTAGAAAGACAAGTGTAATTCAAAACAAAACAGCAGATTGTTTATATGCAGTACCACTAATGCTAGAAGAAGAGGGATTAGCAAGAGAAGTTTGTAACCATTTGAAATTAGATAGATATATACCAGACAACAGAAAATGGGAAGAAATGATAGAAAAAATAAGAAAAATAGACAAAAACAATAAAGTTAAAATAGCAATAGTTGGAAAATATATTAAATTAGAAGATTCATATATATCAGTAATTGAAAGCATTAAGCATGCAGGATTTGCAAATGACGTGGAAACAGAAATTAAATTGATAGATGCAGAAAAAATAACAAAAGATACTGCAGATGAAATGCTTAAAGAATTTCAAGGAATTGTTGTTCCAGGTGGATTTGGAAATAGAGGAATAGAAGGAAAAATTGAAACAATTAAATATGCAAGAGAAAACAAAATACCATTTTTGGGAATTTGCCTAGGAATGCAAATGGCGGTTGTTGAATATGCAAGAGATGTGCTAGGATTGAAAGATGCAAATTCACAAGAATTTGACGAAAAATCAAAAAATCAAGTAATTCATATAATGGAAAATCAAAAATCAGTAAATAAAAAAGGTGGAACTATGAGACTTGGAAGTTATCCATGTGTTATTAAAGAAGGAACATTGGCAGAAAAAGTTTATGGTACAACTGAAATTGCAGAAAGACATAGACATCGTTTTGAGTATAATAATGATTACAAAGAAAGACTTGAAAATGCAGGTTTGATTTGTTCAGGAACTTCTCCAGATGGCGAATTAGTTGAAATTGTTGAACTTTCTCAAACAGAACATCCATTTTTTATTGCAGGTCAATTCCATCCAGAGTTGAAGTCTAGACCTAATAGACCTGCTCCATTGTTTGTTGAATTGGTAAGGGTTGCAAAATCTAGATAATTGTTGTATAATAAAAGGGTAACATAAAAATGTTTTATTACAGGAGGAAAAAGAAGCATGAAGACAGCAAAAATGAATAATCAGAAAAAATGGAAACGGATAAAACTTACCCCAATAAAGAAAGAAGATGGAACATTCAGGGAGTATTACTTTTTGGGTGAAGATGGAAACGAGTATTTTCGATATGTAGATCGAACAGGGTATGAAATACGTGAAGCATCTGAAAAAGATACTGAAGAGTGGTTTTTTGAATTGGAAAATTCAAATAAAGAGTATGATACTATGTATCCAACGGCTAAAATGATAGTAAAAGCCGATTTTGCTACACAGGCCAAAAATGGTGTTGGAGAGGAAAAGACAAATAAGGTAATGCTCATTTATAATCCAGCGGGTGAACTGATTGGAATAATGAAAATAACGGAAGAACCACAGGCAATAGCTAAAATCGATTTATCTGTAAAGAATCAGTGGATAGTTGATGCCAAAAGAGATAGAATAATGGCAGTTATTAAAAGAATGTGGGAAGAAACGTTTGTTTATGACAGAATGTACATCATGAATGCAAAAATGACGAGAAAAGTTTTCCTGGATTCTGATGAAATTACATTATAGGATATGCTTCAAAAAACGAGTCTTAAATTAAAGGCTCGTTTTTTCTATTACTAATTTATAGTAAAAAGTTCTAATTTAGTTAAAAATGAATACAATATATAGTCAAATGTGAATTCTATGTGAATTTTAGCAAACTCTATTGACAATTGCTAAAAAAAGGTATAAATTATTAGCAGTTAAACAAAAAGAGTGCTAAAAATAAAAAGTAAAACATTCTTAAATGGAAAAATTGAAGGAGGTAATATCATGATTAAACCATTAGGAAGTAGAGTATTAATAAAAATGAAAGAAGGCGAAGAAACAACAAAAAGTGGAATAATCTTAGCAAGCAGTGCACAAGAAAAACCACAAATCGCAGAAGTAATAGAAGTAGGACCAGGAGAAAAAATAGACGGAAAAAATGAAGAAATGTATGTAAAAAAAGGAGACAATATAATAGTAAGTAAATATTCTGGAACAGAAGTAAAATACGAAGGAACAGAATATTTAATAGTAAAACAAGATGATATTTTAGCAATAGTAGAATAAAAAATCGGGATTGAGGGACGGGTCTTCAATCCCTAAAAATAAAAAGTAAAAAAATCGGGATTGAAGACCCGTCCCCAAATCCCGAAAGATGGGAGTGAATTTAAAATGGCAAAGCAAATAAAATTTGGAGAAGATGCAAGAAAATCTTTATTAGAAGGAGTTAATAAATTAGCAGATACAGTTAAAGTTACATTAGGACCAAAAGGAAGAAATGTTGTATTAGACAAAAGTTTTGGAGCACCACTAATTACAAATGATGGCGTTACAATAGCAAAAGATATTGAATTAGAAGATAAATTTGAAAATATGGGGGCAAGACTTGTAAAAGAAGTATCAGAAAAAACAAATGATGTTGCAGGTGATGGTACTACAACAGCAACAGTTTTGGCTCAAAGTATGATTAAAGAAGGAGTTAAAAACGTAGCAGCAGGTGCTGACCCAATGGCAATGAAAAGAGGAATTGACAAAGCAGTTAATTCTGCTGTTGAAGAATTGAAAAAAATAAGTGTTCCAGTAAATGGAAAAGAAGATATAGCAAGAGTTGCAAGCATTTCTGCAAATAATGATGAAGTTGGAGAATTAATTGCAGAAGCTATGGAAAAAGTTTCAAAAGACGGAGTTATTACAATTGAAGAATCAAAAACATCAAATACAGAATTAAATGTGGTTGAAGGTATGCAATTTGACAAAGGATATGTTTCTCCATATATGGTAACAGATACAGAAAAAATGGAAGCAGTTGTTGATAATCCATACATTTTAATTACAGATAAAAAAATAAGTAACATTCAAGAAATATTACCATTACTAGAAAACTTGATGCAACAATCAGGAAAATTAGTAATAATTTGTGACGACATAGAAGGAGAAGCACTTTCAACATTAGTACTTAATAAATTAAGAGGGGTATTAAATGTTGTAGCAGTTAAAGCACCAGGATTTGGTGATAAGAGAAAAGCAATGCTTCAAGATATCGCAATTTTAACAGGTGGAGAAGTTATAACATCAGACTTAGGACTTGAATTAAAAGATACACAAATTGAACAACTAGGTAGAGCAAGACAAGTAAAAGTTCAAAAAGAAAATACTATAATTGTTGACGGAGCAGGAGATAAACAACAAATAGCAGATAGAGTTGGACAAATAAAAGCACAAATAAATGAAACAAAGAGTGAATATGACAAAGAAGGATTACAAGAAAGACTAGCTAAAATGGCAGGAGGAGTTGCAGTAATTGAAGTTGGCGCAGCTACTGAAACAGAAATGAAAGATAAAAAATTAAGAATTGAAGATGCACTTTCTGCAACAAAAGCAGCAGTTGAAGAAGGTATAGTTGCAGGTGGTGGAACAGCATTGATAAATGTAGCTCCAGCAGTTGAAAAAACAGTAAATGAATTAACAAGCGGAGAAAAATTAGGTGCAACAATAGTATTAAAAGCATTAGAAGAACCGGTAAAACAAATAGCAAGAAATGCAGGATTAGAACCAGCAGTAATTGCTGATAATGTTAAAAAATCAAAAGTTGGTGTAGGATTTGATGCAAGCAAAGAAGAATATGTTGATATGAAAAAATCAGGAATTGTAGACCCAACAAAAGTTACAAGAAGTGCTTTACAAAATGCAGCATCAATTGCATCAATGGTTATCACAACAGAAAGTCTAGTTGCAGATATTCCAGAAAAAGACTGCCATTGTGGACACGATAATGGAATGGGTGCAGCAGGAATGGAAGGAATGTATTAATAAAAAGACTGCAAACTATTGCAACAACTGAAATTATAAAAAAATGACAAAAAATTCAAGAAATTTTAAAAAAAGTCTTGACAGTTATAAGAAAATCATTTATAATCTATAACTGTCAGGAACAATGCAGGTGTAGTTCAATGGTAGAACCTCAGCCTTCCAAGCTGATGACGTGGGTTCGATTCCCACTACCTGCTCCACATTTATTTATAATTTGTGGATAACTGATAACAATTTCATAGTTGCAGGTGTAGTTCAATGGTAGAACCTCAGCCTTCCAAGCTGATGACGTGGGTTCGATTCCCACTACCTGCTCCAAATATAACGGCTATTTTGTAGTCGTTTTTTTGTATTTATGTTACAATTCACAGCCCGTAAAATTTTTATAAATAAATATCAAAAATTCATAAAAAACAGTTGATATTTTTATCAAATTAATATAAAATCTAGGAAGACAAAAGGAGGAAACAAATGATAACTTTAAAAGACATTAAAGAAAACAAAGAATTAGATGCTCTAATAAGAGGAGCACAAAAACAACTAAACGCAATAGGATACACAGAACACGGACACAGGCACATATCAATAGTATCAAAAAGAGCAGGAGATATATTAGAAAAATTAGGATACCCAGAAAGAACAGTAGAACTAACAAGAATTGCAGGGTATATGCATGACATAGGAAACTGCGTAAACAGAGTAGACCATGCACATACAGGAGCAATACTTGCATACAACATTTTAAAAGAAATGGGAATGCCAATAGAAGAAATAACAGAAATAATGATGGCAATAGGAAACCATGACGAAAACACAGGAACGGCAGTAAGCGACATATCGGCTGCACTGATACTAGCAGACAAATCAGACGTACATAGAGACAGAGTAGTAAACAAAAATCTATCAACATTCGATATACATGATAGAGTAAATTATGCAGTTACAAATGCAGACTTAATAATGGATGAAAAAGAGAGAAAAGTAACATTAAACTTAACAATAGACACCAAAATAAGTCCAGTGCTTGACTACTTTGAAATATTTATGCAAAGAACAATGATGTGTAAATACGCGGCAAAATATTTAAAAATATGGTTCGAACTAATAATAAACGATACAAAATTATTATAAAACAAAATAAAATAAAAATTTAAATGGTTGGCAGACAAAATTTGAAAAAATTTGGATGACGATGAGCGAGCAAAGCGTGAGATTTGTAAAATGAGAATGATAAATTTTCATTTTATGATGAACGAGCGAAGCGAGAGAAAGGAAAGAAAATGAAAAAACAAAATAAAAAGAATGAAAAAATTATGAAAACAATAAAAATAATAACAATTAGTTTATTAATTGTACTAGTATCAATGATAGGATTTTTTGGAATATACAAACAAAACAAAAACCAAATGTCAAATGTAGTAAAAGACTACACATATGCAATGGACTTAAATGGAGCAAGAACAATAAAATTAACATTAAACACAGACAACAGCGATGAAGTAAAAACAGAAGAAAACTATAAAACAGCAAAAGAAATAATAGAAAAAAGATTAAAAAAATTAGGAGCAGAAGAATACAAAGTAAACGTAAATAATGAAAATGGAGAAATTACTGTACAAATACCAGAAAATTTAAATACAGATACAATAGTTTCAAATTTAACAACAGTAGGAAAATTTGAAATTTTAGATAGTGAAACAAATGATGTTTTATTAGACAATAATTCAATAGAATCATCAAAAGTATTATACAATAGAGCAACATCAGGAACATCAGTATATTTAGAAATTGCATTCAACAAAGATGGAAAAAATAAATTAGAAGAAATAAGCAAAACATATGTGAAAACAGAAAACAACACAACAGACGAAAATGCAACAACAGACGAAAACAATACAGAAGCAACAGAAAACACAAACGAAACAAATACGGAAAACACAACAAATGAAACATCATCAAAAACTGAAAAGAAAATATCATTAAAAATAGATGATTCAGAATTAATGTCAACAACATTTGACGAACCAATAACAAGTGGAAAGATTCAATTATCAGTAGGAAAAGCAACAACAGACTCAACAACATTAAAAGGATATGTAGAACAAGCACAAAATGTTGCAACAGTATTAGACAGTGGAAAATTACCAGTAAAATATGATATGAAAAAAAATCAATATATATTATCAAGCATAACTGAACAAGATTTAACATATGTTGCAGTTACAATAGCAATAATTGCCATCATAGCAATAATTGTATTAATCATTAAATATAAAACAAATGGACTAGTAGCAGGAATAGCATATACAGGATTAGCAGCATTATATTTATTATTAATAAGATACACAAATGTTGTAATATCAATAGATTCAATATTTGCAATAACAATGATGTTAGCATTTAATTATATATTTACAATTATATTATTATCAAACATCAAAAAGATGAAAGCGGAAAATGTAGAAAATGCAGTACAAAAATCAGTAAAAGAAACATATAAAAAATTCTTTAGCAGAATAATACCAGTTTGTATATTAGCAATAGTATTTTGCTTTATAAAATGGACACCAATAAACAGTTTTGGAATGATAACATTCTGGGGAATTGTTATTATAGCAATTTATAATGCAACTATAACAAATTTATTATTTAGAATAAAAAATAAATAAAATATACAAGTTATTTATGGAGGTAAAAATGAAACAAAAAGCAAAAAAAATAGTAATTGTATTATTAGCATTATTATTAGTAACAGGAGCAATAATACTATGTTCAAATAAATTAGTATTTGGATTAAATTATGAAAAAAATAATAAAGTCGAATTAAATTTAGGAAAACAATTTGAAGTAAAAGATATAAAAGAAATAACAAATGAAATATTCGGAAATCAACCAGTTTTAATACAACCAATAGAAGTATATAAAGATGCTATAAGCATTACAACAACCAAAATTACAGACGAACAAAAAACAAATTTAGTAACAAAAATAAATGAAAAATATGGAACAGAATTAAAAGCAGAAGAAGTAACAATAGAAGAAAATACACACTTTAGAGGTAGAAAAATATTAAAACCATATTTAACACCATTCATCATAACAGCAGTAATTGTTTTAGCATATTTAGCAATAAGATATTATAAATTAAATTCATTAAAAGTAATAGCAAAAGCAATAGGCATTATGGCTTTAGCACAAATAATTTTATTTGCAATAATAACAGTAACAAGAATGCCAATAGATGTAGTAACAATGCCAATAGTTTTAACATTATATGCAATATCAACATATGTATGTACAACAAAATTTGACAAAGAATTAGAAAAAAAGAAACAAGAAGAGGCAGAGAAGGTAGCAAAAGCATAAAATTCAAAAGATAAAGTAGAAATTAAGATTGATTTATCAATCTAATTTCTACTTTTAGAAAAGAAACAATAAAAAAAGACTTTTGAAAGGAAGAAGAAAAATGGGAAATATAGTTCTACTAGATGACTTGACAATAAATAAAATTGCTGCAGGTGAAGTTATAGAAAGACCAGCATCAGTAATAAAAGAAATGGTTGAAAACTCAATAGATGCAGGTGCAAATAATATAACTGTTGAAATAAAAAATGGTGGAATATCATATATAAGAGTAGCAGACAATGGAAAAGGAATTGCACCAGATGATTTAGAAATAGCATTTGAAAGACATGCAACAAGTAAAATAAGAAAAGCCGAAGACTTAGATGTAGTAACATCTATGGGGTTTAGAGGAGAGGCATTAGCAAGTATTGCCGCAATAGCAAATGTAGAACTTACATCTAAAACAGAAAGCCAAGATACAGGATATAAAATAACTGTAGAAGCAGGAAATGTATTAGACAAACAAGAAGTAGGATGCCAAACTGGAACAAGCATTGTGGTTAAAAACCTATTTTTTAATACACCTGTAAGATATAAATTTCTAAAAAAAGACTACACTGAAGCAGGTTATATTGAGGACGTAATTACAAGAATAGCACTTGTGAATCCTAATATTGCAATTAAATTAATAAATACAGGTAAAACAGTAATACAAACAAATGGGAACGGAGATATAAAAAGCGTTATTTATAGTATATATGGAAAAGATGTAGCAACAGGAATTTTACCAGTAAACTATACATATGAAGACATTGAAGTTAATGGTGTTATCGGAAAACCTGAAATTGCAAGGTCAAATAGATCAAATCAATTATTTTTTGTAAATAAAAGATATGTAAAAGATAAAGTATTATCAGCCGCAACAGAGCAGGCTTTTAAAGGATTAATACCAATTGGAAAATATGGTTTTGTAATATTAAATATTACTATGAATCCTGCAAAAGTCGATGTAAATGTACACCCTGCTAAATTAGAAGTCAGATTTGAAGAAGAAAATAAAATATTCCAATCAATCTATCATGCAATAAAGAATACATTACTAGAAAGTGAATTAGTAGCAAACACTGAAAAATCAGTAGACTCAACAGATGAAAATATTACACAAAAGGGATTATTTGATTTTAGAAAAAATGACACTAAAAAAATCGAACAATATAATGATGAAGAAAGTAAAATAAAAACTAATTCAGTTGAAGAAAATAAAACTACAAGTACAAATCCTTTTGTAGCAAGTCTCGGAAATGGTGGACCTGTAAATACTGCAGATATATTGGAACAATTAAAGAAAATGAGAGAAAATTTAAAAAAAGAATTGGGACAAGATATTGAAGAGGATACTAAAGGGGTTATTGAAGAGAAAACTGAAGAAAAAAATGAGGAAAAAACTGAAGAAAATATCAATGAAAAAACCAACAACATTGAAGCGGTTGAAAACCAAGAAAAAGAACCTGAAGTAAATCAAGAAGAAAACAAAATTACAGAAATAGAACAACAAGAAGAACAAAAAGATGAAAATAATGAAGACAAAACAGAAAATATTGAAAAACAAGAAAATACACAAAAACAAGAAACATTAGAAAAAATAAATGAACAAATAGAAAAAATGGAAAGCAAAAACTATGACGAAACGCCAAAAGAAGACTTTAGCACAATGTATGAAAAACTATTTGGAAGAAAACCATTAGAAACTCCAATATTACAAGAAGAACAACAAGAAGATACAACAAATACTGCAATTGATTTAGTAAAAAATAATATGTCAGTATTTGATCAAAGTGCAGAATACCAAAAACCAATATATAAATTTATAGGAATAGCATTTAATACATACATAATTATAGAAATGGACAAAGAAATGTACATAATAGACCAACACGCAGCACACGAAAGAATTATGTATGAAAAAGTAAAGAAAAATTATTATAGTGAAACCTCGAAAGATTCACAAATGTTACTATTGCCAGATATAATAACACTAACACACAAAGAAATGGATATAGCCAAAGACAATATAGATATGTTTGAAAAAGCAGGATTCAGTCTAGAAGAATTTGGAGAAAATACGATAAAATTAACAGGTGTACCAACAGTATGCTTAGACATAGACAACAAAGATTTATTCTTAGAAACACTTGATGAAATAAACACGGTAGCAAGAACAGCAAAACAAGAAAAAGAAGAAAAATTTATAGCAACTGTAGCATGCAAAGCAGCAGTAAAAGCAAATATGGTCTTAGATAGGGCAGAAGTAGAAAATTTAATGGACAAACTATTAGAATTACCAAATCCGTTTACATGCCCACATGGTAGACCAACGGCGATAAAAATGAGCAAATATGATATAGAAAGAAAATTTGCAAGAAAATAAAAAATGTAAAAACTACCTAAATCAGAAAGGAAAATTCAAATGGTATTGATTTCAATAATTATAATAGCAATGTTTATAGTATTAATAGCATGGTCTTGGAACAGTTTAGGAACACTTGAAAATAAGACCAAAATAATATGTATAACAGTTGGAGTTTTTGTTGCATATATTTTTACACTTATAATATTCAAAATATCAAAAATAGGAATAAACTACCCAAATATAGAAAATATGAAATTAGTCCAAAATGTGTTTGTAATGCTATTTGCGGCAATAAATGGATATATAACATTACCATTTATATTTAAAAAAATAGACCAAATAGAAAATGACGAAATAGAAAAAGAAAAAGTTATAAAAAGCATTATAATATTAGCAATAATCATTATATTAGTAGCAATATTCGAAGTAATATATTTAGGAAATTCACAGACAAGAATACTAGATATGATGAAGGAAGGATAAAAAATGGACATGAAACCCAAAGTAATAGTAATATGTGGACCAACTGCTTCAGGAAAAACATCGCTATCAATAGAACTTGCAAAACAAATAAATGGAGAAATTATTTCTGCAGATTCAATGCAAATATATAAAGATATGGACATAGGAACAGCAAAACCAAGCACAGAAGAAATGCAAGGAATAAAACACTATTTATTAGATTTTGTGTCGCCAGAAGAAAGATATAGTGTTGCACAATATAAAATTGATGCAAAAAAGGCGATAAAAGAAATTTTAGAAAAAGGGAAAGTACCAATAATAGTTGGGGGAACCGGATTATATGTTGACAGTTTAATTTACGAAATAGAATATAATGATATAAAATTAGACGAAGAATATAGAAAAAAACTGGAAGAGATAGCAGAAAAACAAGGACTAGAAGTATTATATAAAAAGGCACAAGAAATAGACCCACAAGCAATGCAAAAAATAAGTGCAAACGATAAAAAAAGAATAATGAGGGTCATAGAAATATATAAAGCAACAGGAAAAACAAAAACAGAACAAGAAATAGAATCAAGAAAAAAACCAGTAGAATATGAATATAAAGTTTTTGCAATAAATTGGGAAAGAGAAACACTGTATCAAAGAATAAACAAAAGAGTTGATATAATGTTAGAACAAGGGTTAATAGAAGAAGTGAAATCAATTCTAAAAAAATATCAAAAATTTCCAACAGCAATGCAAGGACTTGGGTATAAAGAAGTTGTAGACTATTTAGATGGAAAATACACAAAAGAAGAAATGATAGAAAAAATCAAGATGGAAACAAGAAGATATGCCAAAAGGCAACTTACATGGTTTAGAAAAAATAAACAAACAACATGGCTTGAAGGAACAAATGAAATACAAAATAATATAAATATTATTTTGGAGGTATCAAATATTGAAAGAAGAAAAACAAAAAAATAAAATTAATAGAAAAAAAGTGATTGCGAATATAGTAATAGTTTTAATATTAATTTATCTGTTTTATGCAGCATTTCTATTAGTAAAACAACCAACAGATAAAGTGACTGTTGAAAATGGAACACTATATCAAGAAGAAACAGATATTGGATATATAATAAGAAATGAAAAAGTTGTTAAAGGAAATAATTATAAAAATGGAATGGAAAAAATAAAAAACGAGGGAGAAAAGACAGCAAAAGAAGAGGCAATATATAGATATTATAGTAAAAATGAAGAAAAATTAAAAGAACAAATAGCAGAACTAGATAACAAGATTCAAGAATCAATAAAAGGACAACAAGAATCATTGACATCAGATGTAAAATTATCAGAGGTAAAACTGCTAGAAAATCAATTAGATAACAACATTTCATTGCTGAATAAAACAACAGACATATCAAAAATCACAGAATACAAAAAACAAATAAATGAATTAATAACAAAAAAAGCAAAATTAGCAGGGGAAACAAGTGCAGCAGGAAGCTATTTAAAACAATTATATAGTCAAAGAAAAAAACTAGAAGAGCAACTTAATTCTGGGGCAGAATATATAAAGGCACCAACGAGTGGAATTGTCTCATATAAAGTCGATGGATTAGAAGAAACATTAACACCTAACAATTTTTCAACAATAAATGAGAAATTTTTAGAAGGACTAAAATTAAAAACAGGTCAATTAATAGCAACAAATGATGAATGTGGAAAAGTAATAGATAGTTCAAGTTGCTATATAGCAACAATTTCAAACTCAGAACAGGCAAAAAAAGCACAAGTAAATGACAAAGTTGCAATAAGATTATCAAATAACAAGCAAATAGATGCAACAATTTGCTATATGTCACAAGAAAACGAAGAAGAAAATCTAATAATACTAGAAATAGACAAGCAAATAGGAGATTTAGCCAATTATAGAAAAATATCATTTGATTTAATTTGGTGGAATAGTACGGGACTAAAAGTTCCAAATCAAGCAATTGTAAAAGAAAATGATATCAGTTATGTTGTTAGAAATAGAGCGGGGTATTATGATAAAATACCAATAAAAATAAAAAAACAAAATGATAAATATGCTATTGTTAAGAATTATAGTACAGATGAATTAAAAGAACTTGGATTTTCAAACAATGATATACAAAATATAAAGAGTCTATCTATTTATGATGAACTGATGCTTGATCCAGATTTAAGCAAAACAAATTAGAAATATTACAAAAATATTACAAAAATATTAAAGTTTTATTACATTTGGAAAAACTATTGACAAGAACGAAAAAAAAGTAGATACTTATAGCATAATATGTAAAAAAGGTTTTAGGAGGTTTTTTTATGTCAGGAGCATTAATGAACAAAGTGTGGGATTTATTTGGAATGGATTCTGCAGATCAAGAAGAATATGAAGATGAAAATATATATGATTATGGAAATAATGAAGAAGAGGAAGAAGATAACAAAAAACTATTTGGAAGAAAAAATAATAAAATAGTAAGTATGCCACAAACACAATCACAAGCAATAAAAATGGTTATCTCTCAACCAACAACATTTGAACAATCAGATGAAATTTGTAGTTTCTTAAAAGAAAAGAAATCTGTAATTGTTAATCTAGAATATGTAAACAAAGACGTTGCTAGAAGAATAGTAGACTTTATCAGTGGTGGAGTTTATGCATTAGACGGATATATCCAAAAAGTATCAAATTCAATATTCTTAGTAGCACCATCAAACTATGAAATTACAAATGAAATGGCAAGAGAAGAAATGAAAAGCAAACTTTCAGTTTCATGGTTAAAAAACAATAATGTAAATAACTAATAAAACAGGTTTGCAAGTAGGAGGATAATATGATTACACCTTTAGATATAGATAATAAAAAATTTGCAAAACAAATGGTAAACGGATATAATGTAGAAGAAGTTGATGATTTTTTAGATGAATTGACTATAGATTATTCAAAAAACTATAAAGAAGTAACTGAATTAAGAGCAAAAGTAGAAGAATTGAATAATAGTTTGGTTCAATATAAAACTATAGAATCAACATTACAAAATACACTTGTAATGGCTCAATCAACTGCTGAAGAAGTTAAAAATGTTGCAAAACAAAAAGCGGACCAAATAATAGAAGAAGCAAAAGCAAATGCTCAAAAACAAGTGGATGAATTAAATAATGAAATAATACAAAAACAAAAAGAATTAGATGATGTAAAAAAACAATTCGATATATATAAAGCAAAAATGGAATCTTTATTGATTTCTCAATTGGAACTAATAAAAGATATAAATAAAGAAGACTAAAAAAGATTGAAAACTATTTATAGTTTTCAATCTTTTTTTCATACATAAAGTGTTACAAGTTTATGGTCAGTGAATTGTAACTACTAAAGATATTCACATCATACCAAAATATAAAAATTAAACTAAAAAATGTCGTAAAATATTACAAAAATGGTATAATATTACAAAACTATTAAATCTATATTACAATTTTGTTAATTCTATTGACATTGACAAAAAAAAGGATAAAATTATAGCATAGGAGAAAAAACAAAATGAGAATAATAAGTGGAACAGCCAGAGGAACAAAATTATTTACGTTAGAAGGCCAAACAACAAGACCAACATTAGACAGAGTAAAAGAATCAATGTTTAATATAATACAAAGCCAAATAATAAACTCAAACTTTTTAGACGTATTTTCAGGAAGTGGAGCAATAGGACTAGAAGCAGCAAGTAGGGGAGCAAAAAAAGTAATACTATGTGACAAATCAAAAGACGCCATAAATATTATAAACAAAAACATAGAAAAAACCCACTTGAAAGAAAAAATAGAACTATATAATTTGGATTATGAAACATTACTAAAAAATAAAATAAAAGAAAAGATGGATATTATCTATATAGACCCACCTTATAATTCAAATTTTGCAATAAAAACGGTTGAATATATAATAGAAAAAAAGATAGCAGACAAAAATTCAACAATAATAATAGAAACAGATAGTGAAGAAAAAATATTAGAAGAACTAAAGAAAATAAATATTGAAATAACAGATAAAAGAAGATATGGACGAGCAACATTAATCTTTATAAAAATTGGAAAGGGGTAAAACCATGGAAATATTTGAACTACTAGAAACTTTGGAGGATATAATTGAAAAAAGTAGAAATGTACCATTTTCTAGCAAAGGAATAATTGATAAGGAAGAAATGCTTGACTTGATAAAAGAAATAAGGCTAAAACTTCCAGATGAATTAAAACAAGCAAAATGGGTTAAAGAAGAAAGACAACGTATTTTAGTTGAAGCACAAAAAGAAGCAGATGGAATAGTAAAAGAAGCAGAAAACAGAATTATTTCTATGATTGATGAACATGAAATAACAAGAAAAGCATATGAACAAAAAAAGGAAATAATAGAAAGTGCAAATGAAAGATCAAGAGAAATCTCTAATGGAACTAAAGAATATGCAGATGATTTACTAGCACATACAGAAGACGTGCTTACACAAACATTAGGTGGATTGGAAAAAAATATATCAGAAGCATTAAAATTGATGGAAATGTCAATAGAAGATACACTAAAAACAGTTCAAAATAGTAGAAAAGAGTTGAAATAAAAGGGAAAGGTGGTTGGACTTTTTTCCCTTTTTCTTATATAAATGGAGGGAGAATATGGCTAAGAAAAAGACAAAGAAAAAGACAAATAAAAAAGCAAAAAAAAGAGCATCAAACATGGATTTAGCAGTTGTAGCAATAATAATATTAAGTATATTATTATGTGTATTAATATATGGAAATTCAGGAATAGTAGGAGTAAAATTAAATGAAATATTAGGTGGAATGATGGGAATTATAAAATACATTCTACCAATTGGGACATTTTTGATAGGAATAAAATTGGCATTAGATGATGATGAATATTTAACATCAAAACTAACACAATATACCGTACTTCTAATAAGCGTAGCAGTTTTAATGAGTGCATGGCAGATAAATTCAGGGGAGATGTCAATTTCTAACAAAACAATGCAAACAGTTGTAAAAGAAGCATATAATTTAGGAACACAAGATATAGGAGGAGGAGCATTAGGTGTAATACTTGCCATGCCTCTTTCAAAATTATTAAGTCCGATAGGAGCAATAATCTTATGTATAGGTGTTGTTATAATGCTTGCAGTATTTACATTTGGAATAAATATATCAGAAATAATAAATAACTTTGTAGAAAAAACAGAAGAAAATAGAGAAGAAAAATATGAAAGAAGACAACAATTAAGAGAAGAACAAAAAAAGGCAAGAATGGAAGCAAAACAAGAAAGCATAGAAAATAGAAAAAAAGCAAAAGAACTACAAAAAGAACAAGCAAGAAGAGAAGCATTAGAGGAAGAAGACGTTGGGGAACAAATAAAAATCAATTTCGGTGGTAGAATATTAGAAGAAGATGACAAAAAAGGAAGAAAAAAATATGACCATAGTAATGATGATTTAACACCATTAACAAAAGAAACAAAGAAAACACAATCTATACAACCAGATGTTATAGAGAATAATTTATTTAGACAAGAAGAAGAAAAAAAGGAAGACAAAACAAAAGAAGTATTACAATTAGAACATGCAATGGTGGTTGAAGACGAAAACTATGAATATCCACCAATTGAATTATTAAGTAAACCAGATAAAAAGAAATTAAAAGGTGGCGCAAAAGCACTAACAGATACGGCAACTAAATTACAAAAAACACTATATAGTTTTGGGGTATCTGCAAAGGTTGAAAATGTATCTGTAGGACCTGCAATAACAAGATATGAATTAAAACCAGCAGAAGGCGTAAGAGTTAGTAAAATAGCCAATTTAGCAGATGATATTGCACTAAATTTAGCGGCTGAAACAATAAGGATTGAAGCACCAATACCAGGAAAACAAGCAGTTGGAATTGAAGTACCAAATAAAGAAAAAGAAGCGGTTCACTTAAGAGAAGTATTAGAAAGCGAAGAATTCCAAAATAATAAATCAAAATTAACAGTAGCACTTGGAAAAGACGTAGCAGGAAATATACAACTAGCAGACATAGCAAAAATGCCACACGTATTAATTGCTGGTTCAACAGGTTCAGGGAAAAGTGTATGTATAAATACAATAATTTCAAGTATTATATACAATGCAAAACCAAGTGAGGTAAAAATGGTAATGGTAGACCCTAAAGTAGTTGAATTATCAGTATATAACGGGATACCACATTTATTAATACCAGTTGTAACAGACCCTAAAAAAGCTGCTGGAGCACTGGCATGGGCCGTACAAGAAATGGACAACAGATACAATTTATTTGCAGCAAAAGGAGTAAGAGACATCAAAGGATATAACAAAGCAATAGAAAAAGAAGAAGGACAAGGAACTTTACCACAAATAGTTATAATAGTAGACGAGTTAGCAGACTTAATGATGGTTGCAGCAAAAGATGTTGAAGAAGCAATATGTAGATTAGCACAAAAAGCAAGAGCCGCTGGAATGCACTTAGTAATTGCAACACAAAGACCATCAGTAGATGTAATCACAGGACTAATAAAAGCAAATGTACCATCAAGAATAGCGTTTGCAGTATCTTCACAAGTAGACTCAAGAACAATATTAGACTCAGTAGGGGCAGAAAAACTATTGGGAAAAGGTGATATGTTATTCTTCCCAACAGGATTCCCAAAACCAGTAAGAGTTCAGGGAGCATTTGTATCAGACGAAGAAGTTGAAAAAATTGTTGGCTTTGTAAAGAAAAATGGAACAGCAAACTATAGTGAAGACATATTAGAAACAATAGAAAATAGCAATAAAACAGAAAAAGAATTAGCACAAGAACAAGCAGAAGACGACGAAACAGATCCATTTTTAATGGACGCAATAGAAGCAGTTATAGAACAAGGAACAGCCTCAACATCGTTTATACAAAGAAGATTCAAAGTTGGTTATGCACGTGCAGGAAGAATTATAGACCAAATGGAAGAAAGAGGTATTATCTCTGGATATCAAGGAAGCAAACCAAGAGAAGTTCTAATGCCAAAAGAAAGATGGGAAGAACTAAAAATGGGAACACCACCACAAGAAGAAGTAGAAGAATAAAAATTCAACCAACTGGGACGTTGTCAAATTGATCAGAAAAACAACGCAGATGTTGTTAAAATGATCGAAAAATAAGAAAAAGAATGGAGGGTATAATGCTACAAAAAAGAAATATATTAGACAAGATTGTAAAGAAAAATTACAATAATGAATTAGAAGAAGTGCTAGAAACAAAGCATTTTGACGAAATTGTACAAAGTACCCTTTTAGGAATAATGTATAAAATAGAAGCAGCATACAAAGACTTAGAAACTGTAAAAAAAGATGTTCAAACAAAAGAAGAATATATATCAAATTTAATAGAAATAATAAAAAACGAATGTAACTCAATAAAAATAATAAAAATGAGTGACGAAGAAAATAAAATACCAAATAACAAAACATATATAGTAGACAAAAAAGACAAAATGATAATAGCATATCCAATAGAAAGAAAAATACTATATGCAATTAGCAAATTAGGTAAAAAAGAAAAAATAATAAAAGACGAATATTTTTTAATAAATGAAACACTATCAGAACTAATAAATGTTGGAAATAGCATAAACATGGTAGAACCACTAAGAGACTTTAATGGCTATTCGTGGACAACAATACCACAAGAAATAGAGAGTATTGACCATAACTTGATATACCAAGACTTAAGAATTTTGGTAGGACATGAATTTTTAAATAAATGGATAAAAAACAACGAATTTATAATAGACTATTATTACCTATTTAAAGAAAAAATAGAAAATCAATATGGAAAGAAAAATGAAAAAAAATTGATAGACTTATTATCAAAAATTTCAATATTATTAGGAATGAAATTCAATAAAGAAAAATATAACAATATATTAGAAAAAAAAGAAGAAATAGAAACAGAACTAGAGAAAATGCAAGATAAAGAAAAATTTATAGAAGAAATAACACAAAACAAAAAAGAAATCAAAAAAAGAATAAAACAAATAGACGAAACTATCAATAATAAAAATATGTTACAAGAAGAGTATATAAAAAGGAATGAACAACTTCCATTAGAAAAAAAGATATTTAGTATGAGAATATTATCAAAAATAATGGCGGAAGAAAAAGAAAAGAATTTAAAAAAATACGAATATTTAAATGAACTAATGAACCCACAAAACTTTGTAAAATACAAAAATGAATTAGAAAAAAAGGACAGTTACTTAAAAATATTAAATAGCAAAAACCAAGAACAAACGCTAGAAAAGCTAAAATTAGACTTTCAAAAACAATTCTTAAAAATGCTAGAAGTAAATATAAAAAATGTTGACTCAAAACAAGAAATTGAAAAAATAATATATGACTTTAGATATTATTCTTTATTGCAATACAACAATCAAAGTAAAGTTAAAGATATTGAGGAATTAAGGGAAGACTTAAATGAAATATCAACAAAAATAATAGATAAAGCAATAGAATATAAAGTGTTAGAAAAAATATCAAATAATGAAAAAACAAATAACGAAATATTAAAAAATATATTCAAAGTTAGAATTATAAAACTAGAAGATGCATATCTAAAAATAACAAAAGAAAAAGATAAATATTTTTTGCAAATATTTGACGAAAATATATTTGAAGAAAAAGTAGAAATTAAAAAGCCAGAAGAACTTGAAATAAAAATTAACAAAAAAAGACCAATATGGGGATAATATTTTAAATATAATAAAGTCCCCGTTGGTCAAAAGAGGAGGAAATTTATGAAAATTACATTTTTAGGCGCTACAAAAACAGTAACAGGTTCAAACTATTTAATAGAAGCAGCAGGAAAAAAATTCTTAGTAGACTGTGGTATGTGGCAAGGAAGAAAAGAATTAGAGGAAGAAAATTTTGACGAATTTGATTTTAATCCTGCAGAAATTGATTTTATGCTATTAACACACGCACACATTGACCACTCAGGAAGAATACCAAAACTATATAATGAAGGATTCAAAAATAAAATATATGCACACAAAGCAACATGCGACCTATGTGCACTAATGCTACCAGACAGTGGTCACATTCAAGAAATGGAAAATGAATGGAAAAACAGAAAAAGAATGAGAAAAGGGTTAGAAGCCAGAGAACCACTATATACAGCAGAACAAGCAGCAAGATGTTTGGAAATATTTGAACCAGTTCAATATGACCAAATAATAGATATAACACCAGACATACATGTAAGATTCAATGATGCAGGACATATGCTAGGTTCAAGTATAATTGAACTATGGGTAAATGAAAACGGAAAACAAACAAAAACAGTTTTCACAGGCGACTTAGGAAATAATGATATCCCATTATTAAGTGAACCAACAATGATAGAAGATGCAGATTTCTTAGTTATGGAATCAACATATGGAAGCAGAAAGCACATCAAAAATGACCAAAAGGCAGAAATGTTTTTGGATATAGTATCAGAAACACTTGATAATAAAGGAACAGTTGTAATACCATCATTTGCAGTAGGAAGAACACAAGAGATATTATATGAACTAAATAAAATAAAAGAAACAAAAGATGACGAAAAATTCATAAAAGAATATGAAACATTAATGAAAGCACCAGTATATGTAGATAGCCCACTTGCAATATCTGCAACAGAAGTATTTAAAGAAAATATGAATCTATTTGATGATGAAACACAAGAAGAAATAAAAAAAGGAGACCGACCACTAGAATTCCCAGGACTTAAATTTACAACAACTGCTGATGAATCAAAAGCCTTAAACGAAAACCCAGAACCATGTATAATAATATCAGCAAGTGGAATGTGTGAAGTAGGAAGAATAAAACATCATTTAAAACACAATTTATGGAATCCAAATTCAACAATATTATTTGTAGGATATCAAGCACCAGGAACACTTGGATATAGCATAGTAAATGGAGCAAAAAAAGTAAAAATATTTGGAGAAGAAATAGCAGTAAACGCTAGAATTGAATATATAGAAGGATATTCAGGACACGCAGATCAAGATGGATTAATGAATTTTGTATATTCATTTATCAAAAAACCAAAACAAGTATTTTTAATACATGGTGAAGAAGAATCTCAAGAAGTACTTGGAGGGATAATTGAAGAAGAAGCAAAATTGCCAGTTATAATACCAAGTTATGGCGAAACATACGAAATAAATGTAGATGAAGATGTTAAATTAACACATAAAATTGACAAGAAATTACCTGTTAATATGAAATCAGAAGTATTGAAGAGATTAGAAAAATTAAGAGCAGAAATTAACGATATGGATAATGCTGTTAGAGATGATATGAATAATGGTGGACTTAAAGATGCTGATGTGTTTAGAATTAACGAGAAAATTAAAGATTTAGAAAAACAAATTTTGAATGTTATAGAAGGGTAAGAAAAAAACGGGAAAGGGGGACGGGTCTCCAATCCCGAAAAATTTTTTCGGGATTGGAGACCCGTCCCCCTTTCCCGTTTTTTTAGAGAGGTAAAATAATGGAAAACAAATATTTAAATGAAGCAATAATTGGGAACAAAAAAATGATAGCAACATTTACATCAAAAGGAGAAATGCAAAGAATATATTTCCCAAGTAAAGACAACAGACAATATATAAATTACTTCCATACAGGAGTAAAAATAAATGAATCAGATTTAATATATTTACATGATGATATAAACAACACATATAAACAATATTATGACACAGACACAAATATATTAAATACAGAAATAACAAACACATACTTCAATTTAAAAATAGTACAAACAGATTATGTGTTAATAAAAGAAAATATATTGCTAAAAAAATACACATTTTTAAATGAAAACAAAATTGATTTAAATACACAATTTTACATTCACTCTGAATTATTATCAGATACAAATAATTTTGTAGGGTGCAAAATTATAGATGGTGGAATGATGCAATATGCACACGACTTTACATTCTCAACATTTGCAAAAGGAAAAGACATTATAAAACACCAGATAAATGGAAGCATAAATAATATAAAAAGAACAGAAATACATGATAAAGATTACATTGGAATGTCAAAAGATACATCAATAGCATATGAAATAGGAACAATAAAACCAGGAGAGAAGAAAGAGTTAGAAATTGCAATTTTAATTGATGAAAACAAGAATATTTCTGATATCGAGGATGAAATTGAAAGAATAAGAAGAATTGATTTTGATAAAGAATATATAAATACAAAAGCATATTGGAGAAAATATCTAAAACAACACAATGGTTTAAAAATAAAAGAACCAGAAAACAGTTATGACGAAAGAATATATGAAATTTATAAAAGAAGCATATTATTATTTCCGCTATTGACAAATGCAGATACAGGCGCAATTATAGCTTCACCTGAAATAGATGAAAACTTCACAAAATGTGGAAGATATGCATATTGTTGGCCTAGAGATGCTGTATTTATGACAAAAGCAATGGATATATTAAAAATGAATAAAGAAACAGAAAAATTCTACAAAGTATTTTGCCAAAAAACACAAAGCAAAAATGGAATGTGGGAACAACGTTTTTATACAGATGGAAAATTAGCACCTTGTTGGGGATACCAAATTGACGAAACAGCAAGTGTAGTTTTTGGAGTATATGAACATTATAAATATACAAATTCTGAAAAATTCTTAAAAGAAAACTTGCAAATGTGCGAAAAAGCAACAGATTTCTTAAAAAGATATATAAAAGACTGGGTTGAACCAGCATTTAAAAGCGAAGAAAATGAAAATACAGACCATAAATATCACATAAGTTATGATTTGTGGGAAATGTGCGAAGGAGTACACTTATATTCACTAGCAAGCATTTATTCAGCATTTGCAAGTATGTTAAAAATTTATGATGTACTAGGAAAAGATGTATCAGACTTTGAAAACAATAGATTAAAACAAGAAAAAGTTGAAAAATCAAAAAAAGAAATAGAAAAATTGCAACTTGAAATAAAAAAATATATCAATAAATATTTATACGACGAAGAAAAGAAATCATATGTAAGAAATCCAGAAGACAAAAAAATGGATATAAGCATAATTGGGGCAGTTACACCATTTGAAGTATTTAAGCCAAAAGAAAAGAAAGTTCAAAATACAATTGAAAGAATTAATTTAAGTTTAAGAACTTATACTGGTGGATATCAAAGATTTGAAAATGATAATTATATGAATGGAAATCCTTGGCCTATTGCTAACCTTTGGATGACTTTGTATTACCTAGAAACAGGAGAAAAAAAGAAAGCAAAAGAAACATTTGACTTTGTAATTAAAACAGCTGGAAAGCATTATTTCTTAGGTGAACAAGTTGATAATGAAACATTAAAACCTAATTGGGTTATTGGTCTTGGATGGTCACACGCAATGTTTATTATTGTTTTAGAAAAATATATGAAATAATAAAAGAATACTTGAAAAGTATTCTTTTTTAGTATAAAATTGTATCGAAAGGCAAAAATAGGTAAAAACTATAAAAAAACAAATAAAAAATTTAGGAAAAACCTAAAAGAAAGAAGGAATAAAAATGAACAAAAAAACAGTAAAAGACATCGATTTAAAAGGAAAGAAAGTATTTGTAAGATGTGACTTTAATGTACCAATGGACGAAAACCAAAACATCACAGACAACACAAGAATAAAAGCAGCATTACCAACAATAAAATATTTATTAGAACAAAACTGTAAAATAATATTAGCATCACACTTAGGAAGACCAAAGGGAGAAGTAAAACCAGAATTCTCACTAAAACCAGTAGCAAAAGAACTATCAAAATTATTAGGAAAAGATGTAATAATGGCAAATGACGTAATAGGAGAAGACGCAACAAGTAAAGCAGAAAATTTAAAAGAAGGAGAAATAATGCTACTTGAAAACGTAAGATTCCACAGAGAAGAAACAGACAATGACCCAGAATTTGCAAAAAAATTAGCATCAATGGCAGAAATATTTGTAAATGATGCATTTGGAACAGCACACAGAGCACATGCATCAACAACAGGAATAGCAGACTATATCCCAGGTGTAGCAGGATTCTTAATAGAAAAAGAATTAAAATTCTTAGGAAATGCTATTAACAATCCAGAAAGACCATTTGTAGCAATATTAGGTGGAGCAAAAGTTTCAGATAAAATAGGAGTAATAGACAGTTTATTAGATAAAGTAGATACATTAATGATAGGTGGAGGAATGGCATATACATTCTTTAAAGCACAAGGATATAATGTAGGAAACTCACTATGTGAAGTTGAAAAAACAGATTTAGCACTAGAGGAAATGAAAAAAGCAAAAGCAAAAGGTGTAAAATTATTATTACCCATAGATACAAAAATAGGAAAAGAATTTAAACCAGACACAGAAAGTAAAACAGTGGCTTGGACAGAAATTCCAGATGAATGGGAAGGATTTGACATAGGAGAAAAAACAATAGAAATGTTCAAAAGAGAATTACAAAATGCAAAAACTGTAATTTGGAACGGACCACTTGGATTATTTGAATTTGATCAATTTGCAATTGGAACAAATGAAATAGCAAAAACACTTGCGGATTTAGATGCAACAACAATAATAGGTGGAGGAGATTCTGCAGCAGCAGTAACAAAAGCAGGTTTGGCTGATAAAATGACACATATTTCTACAGGTGGAGGAGCTTCACTTGAATTCTTAGAGGGTAAGAAGTTACCTGGTATTGAGTGTTTGCAAGATAAATAAAAAATTTCGGGATTGGGGGACGGGACTTGAATCCCGAAAAATTTGAATGGAGAGGAAATTATGAGAAAAAAAGTAATTGCAGGAAACTGGAAAATGAACATGCTTCCAAACGAAGCAATAAATTTTATAGACAAAATAACACCATTAGTAAAAGACACAAAAAACGAAGTAATACTATGTGTACCATACACAGACCTATTTTATGCACTACTAACAGCACAAGGAACAAACATCAAAATAGGAGCACAAAATATGCACTTCGAAGAAAGCGGAGCATACACAGGAGAAGTATCAGGAAAAATGCTAAAATCAATTGGAGTTGAATATGTTATAATAGGACACTCAGAAAGAAGACGATACTTCAACGAAACAGACGAAACAGTAAACAAAAAAATAAAAGCAGCATTTGCAAACGACTTAAAACCAATTGTATGTGTAGGTGAAACACTAGAACAAAGAGAAGCAAATCAAACACAAGAAATAATTACAAAACAAACAGAACTAGCATTAAAAGGTTTAACAGAAGAACAAGTACAAAATACAATAATTGCATATGAACCAATATGGGCAATAGGAACAGGAAAAACAGCAACATCAGAACAAGCAAATAACGCAATAAAATCAATTCGTGACAAAATTTGTCAAATCTATGGACAAAATGTAGCAAATGGAGTTATAATACAATATGGTGGAAGCGTAAAATCAAATAACGCCAAAGAATTATTTGAAATGTCAGACATCGATGGTGGATTAGTCGGGGGAGCAAGTTTAAAACCAGATGAATTCGCCAAAATAGTAAATTATGAAGATTAATGCACATTAAAAATCAAAAAACATTACAACATAATTTAAAAGCATAAAGGAAGGAGGAATATGTTAGAAAAAAACTAACATAGACTAATAATGAAAGATAAAGTAACAATGCTAATGATATTAGACGGTTTTGGAGACAACAAAAACAAAGACGGAAACGCCATAAAACTAGCAAAAAAACCTAACATTGATAAACTAATGAAAAAATACCCAAACACAGACATATTTACAAGTGGATTACACGTAGGATTACCCGAAGGGCAAATGGGAAACTCAGAAGTAGGACACACAAATATAGGTGCAGGAAGAATAGTATATCAAGAATTAACAAGAATAACAAAATCAATAGAAGACGGAGACTTTTTCAGTAATCCAGAATTTATAGCAGCAATCGAAAATTGCAAAAAACACAATTCAAAATTACACATTCTAGGATTAGTATCAGACGGAGGAGTTCATAGCCACAACAGACATTTATATGGACTATTAGAAATGGCAAAAAGAAGAGACTTTGAAGATGTATATGTTCACTGTTTCTTAGATGGAAGAGACACTCCACCAGCATCTGCAGAAACATATATTGCAGAATTACAAGAAAAAATGAAAGAAAAAGGCGTTGGAAAAATAGCTTCACTTTCAGGAAGATTTTATGCAATGGACAGAGATAAAAGATGGCAAAGAGTTCAAAAATGCTATGACGCTCTAGTAAATGGAGAAGGCGAAAAAGCAGGAGATCCAATAAAAGCAATCGAAGATTCTTATCAAAAAGAAGTATTTGATGAATTTGTTGTACCAACAGTAATGTGCAACGGAAACGAACCAGTAGCAAAAATAGAAGAAAATGACTCTGTAATATTCTTCAACTTTAGACCAGACAGAGCAAGAGAAATAACAAGAGCATTAGTTGATCCAGAATTTGATGGATTTGAAACTAAAAAAATGAATTTATATTATGTATGTTTCACAAGTTATGACGAAACAATGCCAAATGTACACATAGCATTCAAAAAAGAACCACTAAAAAATACATTTGGAGAAGTTATAAGCGAAGCAGGACTAACACAATTAAGAATAGCAGAAACAGAAAAATATGCACACGTAACATTCTTCTTTAATGGTGGAGAAGAAAAACAATATCCAGGAGAAGACAGAATATTAGTACCATCACCAAAAGTAGAAACATATGATATGAAACCAGAAATGAGTGCATATGAAGTTACAGACAAAGTATGTGAAGCACTAGAAAACGACAAATATGATGTAGTAATACTAAACTTTGCAAACACAGACATGGTTGGGCATACAGGAAGTCTACAAGCAGCAATAAAAGCAGTAGAAGCAGTAGACGAATGTGTAGGAAAAATTGTAAAAATAATAGAAGAAAAACAAGGAAATCTATTAATAACAGCAGACCACGGAAATGCAGAACAAATGATAGACTACAAAACAGGAGAACCACACACAGCACATACAACAAATCCAGTGCCAATTATACTAGTAACAGCTAATAAAGAATACAAACTAAAAGAAAACGGAAAATTAGCAGATTTAGCACCAACAATGCTTGATTTAATGGGAATTAAACAACCAGAAGAAATGACAGGAGAAAGCCTATTAATCAGAGAATAGGGGTAAATATGTTAAAACATACAAAGAAAATAAAAGAGATGTATGAAGATATACAAAGACATATATTTTATATGATACCAGAAAAATGGGAAAATATGTATTTATATGCTTCAGTATCAGATTTAATAGACAAACGACAAACAGGGGAACTATTCTTCTACTATATTCCAAAAGGAATATTCAAGAAGAACCCTGTAAATGTCTATGAAATACCACAAAAATTCAACTTAGACGAAAAAGAATATATCAAACTTGTAAACATATTATATGAAAAAATAGTAGAACTAAGAGAAGAATTTAAAAAAATAGAATTAACATCAACATGGTCAAATCTAACAATGAAAATTGAAGGAATCAAATTCAAAGTAGAATATGACTACGAAGATTTAACCAAATCAAAATTCACAAGTTATGAAAGACATGTAATATGGAGATATAACAACCTAGGAATAAAAGAAGAACAACTTAGCAAAGAAGAACACAAAATAATAGAAAGATATTTGCTAGGCGAAAAAGTAGTAAAAAGAAGAGAAAGATATGAAACAGGTATATACATAAAAAATATCAAAAATATAGTTGACTATGACACAGAAAATTATGATAGCGAACAAAACATAGAATTTATTACAAGCAGAGATGAAAAAGTAATAAATCAAATTATTATGCCTGGAGACCAAATACAGGCAGACAAAAAAAGTTTATTAAAAAAATAATAATAAAGTGCGAAACGGAGCAATTTATTGTTTAAAATTTTTCGGGATTAGGGGACGGGTCTCCAAATCCCGAAAAATTAAACAATAATTAACAAAGTGAAGCATAGTGAAAGGAGCAAAAAACGATGATTTATTCAAAAGAATTAGAAGGAATGTGTAAAGTAGCAAAAGGAGTAGACCATGGACCAGCACCAATTCCAGAAGAAGGAAAATGGGTAAAAGCAAAAGAAATTAAAGACATATCAGGTTTAACACATGGTATAGGATGGTGTGCACCACAACAAGGAGCATGTAAATTAACATTAAATGTAAAGGACGGAATAATCCAAGAAGCATTAATAGAAACAATTGGATGTTCAGGAATGACACACTCAGCTGCAATGGCAGGAGAAATTTTAACAGGAAAAACAATATTAGAAGCATTAAACACAGACTTAGTATGTGATGCTATAAATACTGCTATGAGAGAATTATTCTTACAAATAGTATATGGTAGAACACAAACAGCTTTCTCAGAAGGAGGACTTCCAGTAGGAGCAGGACTTGAAGATTTAGGAAAAGGACACACATCACAAGTTGGAACAATTTATTCAAGTTCATTAAAAGGACCAAGATACTTAAATCTTGCAGAAGGTTACATAGTTGAAATAGGTTTAGATAAAGATGACCAAATTATTGGTTACAAATATGTTCATTTAGGAAAAATGATGGATAACATCAAAAAAGGAATTGACCCTAAAGAAGCAATTGAAAAAGCTTCTGGTACATATGGAAGATTTGATGAAGCGGTTAAGAAGATTGACCCTAGAGAAGAATAAAAATAAAAAATATAAAACCATAAATTAGAGGAGGAATAAAAATGGCAGTAACATTTGAAAGTTATGAAAGAAGAATAGACCAAATAAAACCAGTAATGGAAAAATACGGAATAAAAGATTTTGAAGATGCATTAAAAATATGCACAGACAAAGGATTTAACCCATACGAAATAGTAAAAGGAATTCAACCAATATGTTTTGAAAACGCAGCTTGGGCATACACATTAGGAGCAGCAATTGCAATTAAAAAAGGATGCAACAAAGCATCAGACGCAGCAAAAGCAATAGGAGAAGGATTACAAGCATTCTGTATTCCAGGTTCAGTTGCAGACGACAGAAAAGTTGGATTAGGACATGGAAACTTAGCATCAATGCTATTATCAGAAGACACAAAATGTTTTGCATTCTTAGCAGGACACGAAAGCTTTGCAGCCGCTGAAGGAGCTATTGGTATAGCAAAATCAGCAAACAAAGTTAGAAAAGAACCATTAAGAGTAATTCTAAACGGACTTGGAAAAGATGCAGCACAAGTAATATCAAGAATTAACGGATTTACATATGTAAAAACAGACTTTGACTTCTTCACAGGAAAAGTAAACATAGTAGAAGAAATCAAATATTCAGAAGGTGAAAGAAGCCAAGTTAGATGCTACGGAGCTAATGATGTTAGAGAAGGTGTAGCAATAATGTGGTTAGAAGATGTTGATGTATCTATTACAGGTAACTCAACAAACCCAACAAGATTCCAACATCCAGTTGCAGGTACATATAAGAAAGAAAGACTTGAAGCAGGTAAAAAATATTTCTCAGTTGCTTCAGGTGGTGGAACAGGTAGAACATTACATCCAGACAATATGGCTGCTGGACCAGCTTCTTATGGTATGACAGATACTATGGGAAGAATGCATTCAGACGCTCAATTTGCAGGAAGTTCTTCAGTACCAGCCCATGTTGAAATGATGGGATTAATTGGTATGGGAAATAACCCTATGGTTGGTGCTTCAGTTGCAGTAGCTGTTGCGGTAGAAGAAGCTATGAAATAAAATAAAAATTTATAAAAGAGCCACAATTGTGAACAATATGTTCTTAAAGGCTCTTTTATTGAAAGCGGTAAAAATTTATTATAAAGAAGGAAAAAATAAAAATGGAAGAAGTAGTATTTGTCACACATAATAAAGGAAAAATAGCATCAGCCAAAAAGCAATTAAAAGATGTTGACTTTAAAATATTTGAATATGAGTTAGAAGAACCAAGAAGTGATGATATTAAATATATATCAAAATATAAGGTAGAAGAAGCATATGAAATTGTAAAAAAACCATGTATATCATTAGACTGTGGATTTTGGATTGATGAATTAAATGGATTTCCTAGAGCTTTTGTAAACTTTTCTTTAGAAACTATAGGAATCAAAGGGCTATTAAAGTTAATGGAAGGAAAAGAAAATAGAAAATGCAGATTTACTGAATGCCTATCTTATTATGACGGACAAGAATTACATCAATTTATGGGAAAACACGATGGAAATTTATCAACTGAAATATTAGGTAAAGATACAGATAAAAAATGGTCAGAATTATGGTACATATTTAAACCTATTGGATATGATAAAACATTGGCACAAATGACAGATGAAGAAAGAGCAGATAGAGAAAAAAATAGAGAAAAAAATAGAGAAAAATATAATTCTGTTGATTCTATGAGAGAGTTTGCAAATTGGTATAATAAAAGAAAATAATAAGATTAATTTGTACTTAAATAGTGTTTGCCCACATTTTTGTTGATATTTTACATAAAATATGATATTATACCAATGTAACTAATTTAAATTCAAGCATAATACCGAAAGGAGAACAGGCAATGAAAGGATTAGAAGAATTGACCAAAAAAGTATTAAAAGAGCGGGAGGAATTAGAAAAAGGGCAGCAAGAGTTAGCAGAGGAGATTATAGGTACAGCAATAAATATTTTTGGAGATATTAGTGTAAAATCTGTTAAAATTGAAATTGATAATAGCACCAACAAAGAGATTGCAATTTATTTGGGAAAAGAGAAAAAAGAAAGCTTTGCACGCTTAATCTATGGAAAAAAAGTATTTAATAATATAATAAATATTTTGACATCAGAATATAGTAAGATGGAACAATACTTTACTATAAACGTTGATCCAGGAAGTAGTATAGTAATAAATTTAAAAGGTAATGCTTGAATGAAAAAGGGGGAAATATTCCTCCTTTTTTCGTTTATATAAGAAAATAAAATGCCGAACAAAAATTTTATTTTTTTTATAAAAAAGTATTGACAAAATGAAAAAAAGAATATAAAATAGGTACAACAAAGACGAACAAGAATTTGTAAAACATAAATTTGTAAGGAGTGATATAAAATGAAAATAATGACAAAGAAAATTAACCTAAAAATAACAATAGAAGAAACAGCAGAAAGACACCCAGTGCCTGTATTAGGAACAGATTATAAAGTTAAGATTATATATAAAAATATAAAAGTTGCTGAACTAGATGTAGAAGATAAAATTATAAAAATATCACTACCAAACAAATATAAAAAAGCAAACAACGAGAGAATACTAGATATAGCAATAGATAAAATGTACGAACAAATTGCAAAAGTAGAAGTAGAAAGAGCAATGGAAAAAACAAGAATCTTATTAGGATTTGCACCAGAAGATTATGAAATTAGAAAAATGAGTGAAGAACTTGGAAGATGTGAAGAAAACAAAATAACAATAAATCCTGAAATAGTAAAATATGATAGAGAAGTAATAGATTATATAGTTTTACATGAATATTGTCATTTAAAATATAAAAGCCATTGCAAAAGTTTCATAAAAATGTTAGAAAAATATGAACCTAATTACAAAAAATATGAAAGAATTGTTGCTAATATATAGTAATTTAAACAATATTGACTATAATATAGATAGAAAAGTTTAATAAAACTAAAATCTTTTAGTGGTTAGTAAATATAGAAAAATCAATATATTATAGGGGGAAAAATAAAAATGAACAAATATTATTTTACATCAGAAAGTGTAACAGAAGGACATCCTGACAAAGTAGCAGATTTAATATCAGACAGTATATTAGACGAATATCTAAAACAAGATAAATATTCAAGAGTAGCAGTAGAAACATTTGTAACAGGAAACACCGTAACAATAGCAGGACAAGTTACATCAAAGGGACAAGTAGATACAGAAAATGTAGTAAGGCAAACAATAAAAAATATAGGTTATGACAATGAAAAAACAGATATGGATTATAGAACATGTAAAATAAATGTCAATATTACAAAACAAAGTCCAGACATTGCATTAGGAGTAGATGATGGTGGAGCAGGAGATCAAGGAATAATGTTTGGATATGCATCAAATGAAACAGAAGAATATATGCCATATGCAATATCAATAGCACATAAATTAGCAAAAAAACTAACAGATGTACGAAAACAAAAAGAAATGCCATATTTACGCCCAGATGGAAAAACACAGGTAACAATAGAATATGAGAATAATAAACCAAAAAGAATAGAAACAATATTAATTTCAACACAACATTTACCAAAAATAACAATAGAACAATTAAAAAATGACATTACTGAAAAGGTAATAAAAGCAGTAATACCAGAAAAAATGATGGACAAAAACACAAAAATATATATAAATCCAACAGGAAGATTTATAATAGGAGGACCACTTGGAGACACAGGACTAACAGGTAGAAAAATAATAGTAGACACTTATGGTGGATATGCTCGTCATGGAGGTGGTGCTTTTTCAGGAAAAGATGCAACCAAAGTAGATAGAAGTGGTGCATATATGTTAAGACACATTGCTAAAAATATAGTTGCAAATGGATATGCAGAAAAATGTGAGATACAAATTTCATATGCTATTGGTATGAAAGAACCTCTTTCTATATGTGTAAATACTTTTGGTACAGGTAAGAAATCAGACGAAGAATTAGCAAATATGGTAAGAGAAAAATTTGATTTAACACCAAATGGGATTATTGAATATTTAAAACTTAGAGAGCCTATTTATACAAAAACGACAAACTATGGACATTTTGGAAAAGAAGATTTGGAGTGGGAGAAAATTATAAAAATTTAATGCTAGATATATAGTGTGCTATAGATTATGATGTTATATAATTTATAAAAATTATATAATAAAAAACAAAAAAGAGGAATGAAATAATTTGCAATTTATAACGAAATTAGATAGAAATAAATTGGAAAAATATAAAAAAAGATTAATTACTGAAGAAGTAATACTAACAGATGAGAGATTATATGAACATATTCTTCTATTTCATGAAAATGAATATAAAGAATTAAGACCATATTTAAAAAGTATAATAGATAATCCTGATTATATTATAGAAGATAATAGACATGAAGATACAATGATATATTTAAAACAAGTAAAAAATATAGAAAAAAATGGGAGAGTTGTAATTAAACTTGCATTAGGTCAAGATAAAGAACATAATAAAAACTCAATTATTACTATGATGAAATTAAATAATAGAACATGGAAACAAACTTTAAAAAATCGAGGAAAAATTATTTGGAAGAATAAAAATAAAAAACTAGACAAAAATGAATAAAAGTTATATAATATAAGTACAATATAAAGAGTTATTTGAAGTGGACAATAGTGCCATCCACACACCCTAGTGGTCAAAAGAGATGCAGGATTTGGCACACCTGCCAAATAACTAATATTAGAGGAGCTATGGAAACATAGTTCCTTAATTTTATATATTAGGAAAGTTATGCAACTTTCCTAATATATAAAACTACATTGCACAGAAAATTTATGAAATAAATTTTCGCGCACGAACAAATTTACTGAAAAAATCTTTGATTTTTTCAGATTTGTTCTAGAAAAACTATGAAAAAAACTAAATTTATGATATAAATAATAATGAATTTAATAAAAGCCAAAAATTTGAAAGGAAAATAAAAATGAAAGTATTATTTGCAACAACAAACCCAGCAAAAGTAAAAAAATATAAAAAAGCACTTGAAGAAAAAGGAATAGAACTGTTAACACTAAAAGATTGTGACATAAATATAAAAGTAGAAGAAACAGGAAAAAATGCAATTGAGAACGCATACATAAAAGCAAAATCATACTATGAAGTAGCACACATACCAACAATAGGAATGGATAACTGCCTATTTGTAGAAGAATTAACAGAAGAAGAACAACCAGGAACACATGTAAGAAGAGTAAAAGGAAAAGAACTAACAGATGAAGAAATGATAGAATATTACACAAATTTAGTAAAAAAACATGGTAAAAAACTAACAGCTAAATGGGTGTATGGTATGGTAATTTATAATGGTAAAGAATTAAAAGAATATACATGGAGCAAAAGTGACTTTTACTTTGTAGACAAACCATGCGAAAAAAGAAATCCGGGATACCCTCTAGATTCAATTAGTATCGTACCCGAATTTAATAAGTATTTAGTAGAATTAACAGAGGAAGAAAAAACAAAAAATAACAGAAAAAACAGAGATGATGGAGTTATTAAATTCATAGTAGATAATATGAATTAAGGAAAGGGGAAACGTATGTTAAAACTTAAAAACATAAAAAAGACATATGTAAGTGGAGACGAAAAAGTAGAAGCATTAAAAGGAATAAACATAGAATTTAGAAAATCAGAATTTGTCTCAATACTAGGGCAAAGTGGATGTGGAAAAACAACACTTTTAAACATTATAGGAGGACTAGATAGATATACATCAGGGGACCTAATAATAAATGGAAAATCAACAAAAGACTTTGAAGACAGAGACTGGGATGCGTACAGAAACTACTCAGTAGGCTTTGTATTCCAAAGTTACAACCTAATAGGACATCAAACAGTATTATCAAATGTAGAACTTGCATTAACAATATCAGGAGTATCTAGAAAAGAAAGAAAACAAAGAGCAATAAAAGCACTAGAAGAAGTTGGACTAAAAGAACAAATACACAAAAGACCAAACCAATTATCAGGTGGACAAATGCAAAGAGTTGCAATAGCAAGAGCCTTAGTAAATAACCCAGACATAATTTTAGCAGACGAACCAACAGGAGCATTAGACACAAAAACAAGTGTACAAGTAATGGAAATATTAAAGAAAATATCAAAAGATAAACTAATAATAATGGTTACACACAACCCAGAACTTGCAGAAAAATATTCAAGTAGAATTATAAAAATACTTGATGGAAAAATAACAGATGATTCAGACCCAATTGAACATCAAAAAGAAGAGAAAAATAAAGACACTAAAAAGAGAAGAACATCAATGAAATTCCTTACAGCATTACGACTAAGTTTAAACAATTTAATGACTAAAAAAGGAAGAACAATATTAACATCATTTGCAGGAAGCATTGGAATAATAGGAATTGCACTAATTTTAGCAATTTCAACAGGAGTACAGAATTATATAAACAAAGTTGAAGAAGATACACTTTCTTCATATCCAATTACAATAGAAGAATCAACAGTAGATATGTCAAGCTTAATGCAGTCTATGTCTGGTGAAAACACAGATAACACGGAAAACAAAGAAGAAGGAAAAGCATATTCAGCAGATATAATGAATGATATGATAACAACACTTTCTAATAAAAAGCAAAGCAATAATTTGAAAGAATTAAAAAAATATTTGGACGATGGTGACAATGAAATTACAAAAAATAGTAATAGCATAAAATATGGATATGACTTAAATATCAACCTATATAGAGCAAATACAGACAATGAAATTGTAAGAGTAAATCCAAGTACAGTAATGAACGCATTTGGGATGGGAGATATGATAGAAGCACAAAACAATTCAGCAATGTCATCTGTATTTGGAAGTTCAATGATGACAAATACTGACATATGTTTTGAAATGCTAGATAATCAACAATTATTAGAATCACAATATGATTTAGTAAAAGGAAACTGGCCAAAGCAGTATAATGAAGTAGTTCTAGTATTAAAAGAAGACGGAAGAATAGATGATTACACATTATATTCATTAGGACTAAAAGACCAAAGCGAACTAAAAGACAAATGGAAAGCAGTAGAAAATGGGGAAAAACTTGATGAAAATCAAGAATCAACATCATATTCATATGATGACCTTTTAAACTTGCAATTTAAACTATTATTAAATTCAGACTATTATCAAAAGCAAAATGGACTATGGGTAAATAAAGAGGATGACGATAATTACTTAAAAGAGAAAATTAATAATGCAGAAACTGTAAAAGTTGTTGGAATTATAAAACAAAATGAACAAAGTGCTGTAAGTACTTCTGTTACAAGTGGCATAGGATATACAAAACAATTAAAAGAATATGTAGTAGAAAAATCAAATGATGCACAAATAGTGAAAGAACAAAAAGGAAACAAAGATGTAAATGTATTTTCTGGTTTAAAATTTCCAACAGATGAAGATACATCTGCAACGGAGAATTTGACAACAGAACAAAGAATGGCAATGAGCAAATTAAGTAGTGAAGAAATTGCCAAAATGATGGAAGCATATTCAGCAAATAAAGACGCAAGTTATGAAAAAAATCTACAAAAACTAGGTGCAGTTGATATTGATACACCAACATCAATCAGCATTTATCCAAAAGACTTTGAATCAAAAGATAAAATATCAAGTGCAATAGAAGAATATAACCAAAAGCAAAGAGACGATGGAAAAGAAGAAAACACAATAAGTTACACAGATATAGTTGGAACAATGATGAAATCTGTAAGCCAAATAATTAATACAATAAGTTATGTATTAATTGCATTTGTAGCAATATCATTAATAGTATCTTCAATAATGATAGGCATTATAACATATATTTCTGTATTGGAAAGAACAAAAGAAATTGGAATTTTAAGAGCAATTGGAGCATCAAAAAAAGATATTTCAAGAGTATTTAATGCAGAAACTTTGATTATTGGTTTAATATCAGGTCTTATAGGAATAGGAATTACAGTATTATTGACACTTCCAATAAATAGCATGATTTATGCTGTAACAGGCGTTAAAGTGGTAACTGCTGTACCATTTAAAGCTGGTGTTGTATTAGTTCTTATTAGCATGTTCTTGACAATTATTGCAGGTTTGATTCCGGCTAAAATTGCAAGTAAAAAGGACCCAGTAATTGCATTAAGAACAGAGTAATTGTAGCATAGAAAAGTAGAAGGAAACACATAAAAATCAAATCCGCATAAAGTTTATATGAAAATTTATGCGGGTTAAATTTTTAAAATTAAATTCAATATATTTTCAATAACCAAATTAATCATAACATCATAATCCAAATCTTTATGCTTATGATAAACAATCTCATGACACAAATCATCAATCAAATGAATAGCAATATGAACCTTTTCATCAAGATTCTTTGAACCAAAAAGTAAAAAAATAAATGTCAAATAAACAAAAAATGCTTGACAAGCCAGGAAATTAATGGTAAAATTAATAAATGTAATCCGCTTAGTCAAGGTTCATAAAGACTAATCAAGTTTAGTTACCTTAAATTTCTCATAGAATTGAAAATATTTTATGATGAGTAGAGCAAAGGATTAGCGAGTATACAAATAAGGGAGGTGCATTTTAAATGTACGCAGTAATTGAAAGTTGTGGAAAACAATACAAAGTAGCAGAAGGAGATGTAGTATTCTTCGAAAAATTAGACGCTGAAGAAGGAAAAAAAGTTACTTTTGATAAAGTAATATTAGTTTCTGACGAAGGTAAAGTAGAAGTTGGAAATCCTTATGTTAAAGGTATGAAAGTTGAAGGAAAAGTTGTTTCACACGGTAAAGGTAAAAAAATCATTGTTTTCAAAATGAAGGCTAAAAAGAACTACAGAAGAAAACAAGGACACAGACAACCATACACAAAAGTAGAAATAACATCAATCAAATCAACAGCAAGAAAAACAGCAGCAAAAGCTGAAGAAAAAGTAGAAGCATAGTTCTACATATTAATTAAAAAGATTTTAATTAAGAGAAACATATAAAACTAATAGCAATTTATAAAAAAATTTATAAAAAGCTAGACGAAAGGAGTGAGATAAATGGCTCATAAAAAAGGTCAAGGTAGTTCACACAACGGACGTGAGAGTGAATCTAAACGTCTTGGAGTAAAAAGAGCAGACGGACAATTCGTATTAGCTGGAAATATCTTAGTTAGACAAAGAGGAACAAGAGTATATCCAGGAGTTAACGTTAAAAAAGGTAGTGACGATACACTATATGCAGTAGTAGACGGAACAGTAAAATTTGAAAGAAAAGGTAGAGACAAAAAACAAGTTAGTGTTTACCCAGTAGAAGCATAGTTTAAAAATTTGGTTACGAAAGTAACCAAATTTTTTTGACTTTTAATGAAAAAAACAACCTAAAAAAATTTTAAAAAATTATTCAAAAACCATTTACATTTATAAAAAATTTGTATAAAATATAACTAATTGAGAAAAATGTCAAAAACAAAAGAAAATTAGTACGAAGCGACCCAAGATTTGTTATCTCAAATTTGAAAAATTGGATGTCGATGGACGAGCAAAGCAATCCAAGATTTGGCAGACAAAATTTTGAAAAAATTTTGGATGACGATGAACGAGCGAAGCAATCCAAGATTTGGCAGACAAAATTTTGAAAAAATTTTGGATGACGATGAACGAGCGAAGC
>ERZ857972.137-NODE-137-length-89614-cov-26.001563_pt1 | contig 89614 bp, 106 predicted proteins | sample MGYA00519757_ERZ857972 | MGnify/ENA primary metagenome ERZ857972 (study PRJEB31778, sample SAMEA3449383) | human gut metagenome | biome: human gut; feature: human-associated habitat; material: faeces | place: United Kingdom | collected 2010/2012 ...
AACTCTATCCAATCAAAAACAGGGATGGATTCTCCGAATACAAAAATTTCGAGAGGGAATTGATCTCTGGTTGTCGTACGCAAATTTATTGCTGAAAATATTATATCATATCGTAATAGAAATGAACATCCGGGAATCTTGCTTACAAACCTGGACTTTCATTTACAAACGGGGATTCTTGGGTTACAAATGGGATTCTCGGGTTACTATTTACCCGGTTTACTATTTATCGTGATTTTAAATGCGATATTTCGGAATTGAATTACGATTTTTGATAGATTAGATTGTTTGAAACGCATTTTTATGATATGATGATAAATAACAGGTGATAAATACCATGTGAACAGATATTTCAAGCAAATAAGATTGAGGTGAAAAAATGACAGTTAGTTACAAGAAATTGTGGAAATTGTTAATTGATAAAGAAATGATGAAGAAAGATTTGCGTGCAATGACAGGAGTTAGTACAACAACGATGTCTCGATTATCAAAAGATGAAAATGTAAGTACAGAGATTCTGTCAAAGATATGTTCTGCTTTGAATTGTGACGTGGGAGATATCATGGAATTTGTTCCGGATAAAAAAGAAGAGCAGTAAGGAGGTACGGGGACATGGATCATTCGTATCCTTATATTGCTTCTTTGACTAGAGAGCCGTTTCTTTTTTACGAAATGCGTTCCACTGCAAAGCTTATGTCAGAAGGATTTTCTGATGATGCGATTGTCAAAGAAATTGTAGAGCAGAATCTTTTTCAGTACCCAACGGAAAAATCTATCACACGCATGGCGAAAGCCTGCATCAAACGGCTTCATGCACTGGAAGATGATTCTCTGGTTTCTGCGATTGCTTCACAGCCGACGGATGTGGCAAAACAGATTTGTCTGTATGCATTGATGAAGCAGAGTCGACTGGTTTGGGAATTTATGATGACCGTCATTGGCGAGAAGTACAGATTAAGGGACACGTCTTTTGGTAAGATAGATTTGAATACATTTTTTATGCGCTTGCAGGAGCAGAATGATACCGTAGCTTCCTGGAGCGATACTACAATAACAAAGTTAAAACAGATTATTGCCAGAGTGCTTGTTGAAACAGAATATCTCGACAATCTCAAGGCAGATCATTTGAATCCAGTATGGCTGCATCCTGTTTTGGAGAATGCCATCAGAAGCAATGGCGACACAGCGATACTGCCAGCGTTTAATTGCTTTTCTTACGCCTAAGCGTGCAAAGAAATGCTCCAGTGGAGCATTTTGTGTAGGAGGTAGTCAATGAGTTACATAAAAGAACGCCTGGATAAAGTTCGGGCATTGATTCAGGAACCGGAGTTCCTGGAAGGCAAGGGACTCAGCAATGAGGTGAATATCAGAATCTTCTGTTATGAACCGGAGAACGAAATGGTTGTCCGCCATTTTGTGAATCAGTTGGAAACCGATCAGTCCTTAGATTGCCATTTGATTGTTTGTAATTTATATAAAATATTTCTTTCTATCTGCGATGATATGGACATCACAGATGCGATTCCGGATATGGAAGAAGCTGACGGAAGTGCTTATCTTCTGGAGCAGCTTAACTCCGCAATCGGCAATGGAGAGTTCATTGATAAAATCCAGTATGAGCCACACGAACCGGGTGATGTGCTGATGCTGACAGGTGTGGGCGAGGTGTTCCCGTTTATGAGAATCCATACGTTACTGGAAGCTTTGCAACCGTATTTTTCAGATGTTCCGATTTTGGTTATGTATCCGGGTGAGTTTGATGGTCGTCATGTAAAACTGTTCAATCGATTGACACCAAATGATTATTATCGGGCATTCAATGTCATAGATTAAGGGGGATAAAGCCATGATGATTCGAGATATGTTTGCGGATGACATTAACCGCAAAATCAATGGTGTAATTAAAGTAGATCAGGCTGGTGATGATGTAATCGAGCAGGAGTTAAATGAATATGTCATTACCAGAGAATTGAAGAAACATTTCATTACGTTCTTCAACTATTACGGTGATGCTTTCGACCAGCCGACAGCCGATATGGGCGTTTGGATTTCCGGTTTCTTTGGAAGTGGTAAATCTCACTTTCTGAAAATGCTTTCCTACCTTTTGGAAAATAAAGAGGTAAAAGGCATTCGCAGTGTGGAGCGTTTTCGTAAAAAGTTTGAGGATGACCCGGCAACTTTTATGCTGATTGATCGTGCCACAAAGGGACAGACGGAAACCATTCTTTTCAATATTGATATTGAAGGCTTCAGCAATAAAGACAAGACTGCTGTACTTCGTGTTTTTGCAAAGATGTTCTACAACCATCTGGGATTTTACGGTGAAAATCTGAAAGTTGCCATGATGGAGCGTTATATTGACCAGCAGGGTAAGACAGAGGAGTTCCGCAGAGTTTTTGAAGAAAAGAAAGGCAAGCCTTGGCTTGAAATGCGCCGTGCCTTTGCTTTCAATGGAAAGTTCATCATCCCGACACTGATGGAAGTTCTGGATATGAGCGAGGACGATGCCAAGACGTGGTTCAATGATAAAACTACAACAGAAATTTCTATTGCACAGCTTGTGGAAGATATGAAAGCCTATGTAGATACCAAGCCTGCTAACTTCCGGCTGCTGTTTATGATTGACGAGGCTGGTCAGTATGTTGGTACGGATACCGATATGCTTTTGAACCTCCAGTCTCTGACCGAGAAAATCGGAAGTGAGTGCGAAGGTAAGATCTGGGTGATCTGTACCGGACAGGAAGCGATTGATGAAATCATCAAAGTTCGTGCCGATGAGTTTTCCCGTATTCAGGCTCGTTTCAAAACAAGATTGAGCTTATCTTCTTCCTCCGTGGACGAAGTTATCCAGAAGCGTATCTTGAAAAAGAAATCGGAAGCAACAACGGATTTGGAAACCGTTTATGAGCAGAATGATTCTGTCCTTCGTAACCTATTCAGCTTCAGTGGCTCTATTCTGGACATTAAAGGCTACTCCGGTCCGAGAGAATTTACAGAGAACTTCCCATTCGTGCCGTATCAGTTTATTATCATGCAGAAAGTATTTGCTGAAATCCGGAAACACGGAAATTCTGGTAAGCACCTGTCCGGCGGTGAGCGTTCCATGCTCTCCGGTTTCCAGGAAGCTGCACAGAAAATTCAGGAGAAGGATGAGTATGCACTTGTTCCGTTCTTCCGTTTTTATGATACCGTACATACTTTCCTGGACGGCTCTATCCGCCGGGTAATCGAGCGTTGCCAGAAAGCAGCCGACAATGGCGATGGCATCGAACAGCAGGATGTAGATGTACTGAAGCTTCTGTACTTGATTCGATATATTGATGATATTCCTTCCAATCTGGACAATATCGTTATCCTTATGGCAGACGATATTCGTGTGGATAAGATTATCATGCGTGAAGCTGTCCGAGGATGCCTTGATCGTCTGATGAGTCAGAACTATATAGGCAGAACTGGTGACACTTATAACTTCCTGACGGACGAAGAACAGGATATTCAGCGTGAAATAGGAGATACAAATGTGGATACCGCTTCTATTGTAGAGCGTATCGCTCAGATGATTTACGGTGATATTTTCACAACCAAGAAGTTCCGTTATGGAAAATATGACTTTGCTTTCGATCAGATGGTGGACGGCATTACAGTTGGAGTGGCAACAGGTGGTATGCGTCTGCGTTTCCTGACCGTTGCTACTGATGCCATTGAAAAAACAGATTACCGTCTGATGGCAGAGTCCAAAGGCAACCAAGCAATCGTGGTTCTGGCTGATACGCCTTATTATGAATCTTTGGAATCTGCCATGAAGATTCGTAAGTATGTAAAACAGAGAAATGTAAGCCAGCTTCCTAAGAGTGTGCAGAAAATCATCAGCAATCAGCAGGACGAAGCCACAAAATATGAAGAAAGTGCTATGGCCGAATTACAAAATGCGATCGAAGGGGCGCAGTTCTATGTAGACGGTGAGCATCTGGAAATCAAATCTGGAAATGCTAAGAGCAAGATTGACCAGTCGCTTGAATATCTGGTTGCCCATGTATATAGCAAGCTCGACCTGATTACAGATAATGCAGGCAGTGACGCAGATATTATCGCAATTCTGACAGGTGCGGTAACAGCACTTCCGGGCATGGAACCGAACCGTGATGCTGCTTCTGCTATCGAAGAATATCTGGAAATGCAGGATGCGAAAAAGCTGCCGACTTCTATGGCAGATGTGCAAAGTAAATACAGTGCGATTCCGTATGGCTGGAAAGAAATCGACATTGCTGCGGTTGCGGCACAGCTGATTTATTCCCAGAAAGTAACCATCAAGTATGCAGGCAATACCATTCAGCCGGATGACCCGAAACTGCCGGATATGCTCCGCAAAAAGAGTGAGATAGGTAAGACTTCTATCAGCAAGCGTAAAACCATTTCAGCAACGATGATGCGTGATGTGAAATCAATGCTCCGGGATTATTTCGACATCATGGATGTACCGGATGATGAAGATGGTCTGATTCGCTTTGTGACTGAGAAATTCAGTGAACAGCGTGATTACTATGCTTCTCTGGACGCCCGTTATGACGGACATAAATACCCAGACCGTGCATTAGTTCAGGAAGCCATTCATCTGATGGATGATGTACTTTCCCAGAAGAAAGACAATATTGCTCTAATTGAGCGTGTGCTGAAAAAAGAGGATGCTCTCTTTGATAACAAAGAAGCCATGAGCAACGGCATTGAAAATTTCTTCAAGACTCAGGTGACGGTATTCGACCAGGCAGTACAGTTTGAAAACTCTCTGCATGATGACCTTGACCGAATTGCGGAAAATGAGGAAGCGCACAAGGCGCTGAATACCATTCGTCTGATTACGATGGTTCAGACTGGAAGTAAGTTCAACTATACCCGGATTCGTGAATTGAATCCGTTAATAGATACGGTTCGTACCGCTCATGATAAGATGCTGGAAGAAAAACGTGCCGAGGTTCTGGAAACGGTTCGTCAGTGTATGGAAGCAACCCACACTGTCGCAAACGGCGATTCCAAGGCATCCCATCTGATTGAAAAATCGGATATATATTTCAGCCAGTGCAAGGAGAAAATCGCAGAATTAAAGAGCCTTGCTCTTTTGGATGCTATGTTCCTGCCAATGTGTCAGTACAAGGATGATACGGTCAGCAATATCGAGTCTGTTCTGGCTCCGCCTGCACCGAAGCCACCAGTACAGCCAACACAGCCGGGGAAAGAAGTTGCTCCGGCAAAGAAAAAGGTTGTCCGTGCCTATAACCGGCAGGTTGTATTCCAGGCAAAGACTTTACAGACGGATGCGGATATTGATGATTATGTAGAAAAGATTCGTTCTCAGCTGAAACAGTTGCTGAAGAATTGCGACGAGATTAAGCTGAATTAAAGGTGGAGAACAATAGAAAATGGAACTGATTAGTGCAGCTATTGGCATTTTAGGAGTTATTATTGGCTGGTTGTTAAATGAACTGACTACTATTTTTCGAGGACGACCGAAGCTATGTTTCCAAATGGTAGCAACCCCAGAAAATGAGTTGACAGAGAAAGAATATCGTGTGAAAGAAAGTTTTTCTGAACATGGAATTGAAATCTTTAATGTCGGTGAGAAGCCTTTTGTTTTGGAAAACTTCGTAATTTGTTATAAGAAAAAAATATTGGTAGATTGTCAAATGCCAGAAAGCGATAGAATTATATTGCCGTTCCATAATGTCGTATATACTTTATCCGAACAGGAAGCAGACGCATTGGAATGGCATTGTCAAATGGAATATTTTGAGGAATGTCAAGTAACTGCAATTAGTATTGAAAAGAAAAAAGCAAAAGGAATACTACCAGTTCCATTGTTTGCGATAAGGTCAAATATTAGAAGTATTGGAAGCAATAAAAAAGAATAGGAGACAGATATGGAAAATAACCCAAAAGTGTTTATTTCATATGCCCATAAAAATCAAGCATATGAAGATAAAGTGTTGGAATTGGCAAATAGACTACGTTCAGAAGGCATTGATGCGATGATAGACCAATATGAAGAAGCACCTCCTGAAGGATGGCCGAGGTGGATGGAGCATCAAATCATGGAGTCAGAGTTTGTTCTTGTTTTATGTGAAGAAACATATTATCAAAAACTCTATTCTGAGAAAAAGGGGAAGGGCGTTGTATGGGAGGCTAACATTGTCTATCAAATGTTATATGATTCAGCGGCAGAAACAAATAAATTTATTGCGGCATTTTTTGATGATGCTGATCAACAGTATATACCTACACCGTTGAAACCATACACATACTATAATCTTTTGGACGAAAAGCAATATGACAGGCTATATTGGCGTTTCAGAGGTGTTACGAATAGTAAAAAACCTCCATTGGGAGAATTGAAGCCACTGCCAGAAAAGGAACGAAAAACAATGTTCTTTTCTTCACCAATTAACCTTGAAAAGTGGAATGCTGCAAAGTGGAGAGGTACAGTATATCTTTGGGGTGGAGATGCACCTGCCATAGGCTTGTTTTTTACAAATTACTCAGTGGGTAAAGAAATTTTCAAAGAGTGGAAGAAAAAATACAAAGATATGGCATTCGCAGATACTTTTTTGAAGGTTGATTATATTGTTCCACCGTTTCCTAAGTCATGTTGGGTATATAAATCGTGTGACAGAAATTATGGGAAAGGATATTTTCTGCATATAGGTGCAAATATTGACGAAAGTATTAGTCGAGCTAATAATTGTGGAATAGAAATGCAACAACTACTTTTGGCAACGGTTTCACGTTACCAGTGGATGAATGAAAATAACGGATCAGGTAATAGAGATCAGTTTTTAGATATGTATAACAAGACAGGAAAATATTATTTAGTTCCTGTCGGATTAAAGAATCCATCAATGGGAGTTGTAATAGAGAATATGCAATTTGATTTTGAGTACGCAATTCTAATGAAAGAAATAACGGTTACAGCTGGAACAAAGATAACGGAGGAGAATCCCTGCAAAGCAGTTCTTATGGAGCCGGAGGAATGATATATGGATAAAAATGCGATAAAAAAATTTGCTGTCTGGGCAAGAACAGAACTGATCGCCCGTGTTTCTCTGAAAGGTGTGGAATACGGTATTACAGAGGACAACATTGAGGATGCCAATGCGGACAGCGTTGGCGGCAAAGTCCTTACTGCCGATGAAAAGAAGCAGCGTCAGGCTCTGATTGCCGAGATTAATGATAAAGGATATAAGCAGGTCATGGAGGAGGTTGCCTATACTTGGTTCAACCGTTTCTCTGCTATGCGATTCATGGAAGTCAATGGCTATCTTCCTTCTCATGTGCGTGTGTTCACGGACGAGGAAAACAACTTTAAGCCGCAGATTATAACCGAAGCCATTCATTTGGATTTGGATGGACTGGATATGGAAAAGGTCTATGAACTGAAAGATGCCGAAAAGACCGAAGAACTGTATAAATATCTGCTGATCGTGCAGTGTAACGCCTTGAATAAGATTCTGCCAGGAATGTTCCAGAAGATTGCAGATTACACCGAGCTTCTTCTGCCAGACAATCTGCTCCGTGAAGGCAGTGTAATTCAGCAGATGATCGAGTTGATACCAGAGGATGACTGGAAGGATGCTGTCCAGATTATCGGCTGGCTGTATCAGTATTATAACAGTGAGAAAAAGGATGACGTTTTTGCAGCACTGAAAAAGAATGTGAAAATCACAAAAGAAAACATCCCTGCAGCAACCCAGCTTTTCACACCGGATTGGATTGTTCGCTACATGGTGGAGAACAGTCTTGGTCGTCTGTGGCTGGAGGGACACCCGGATGTGAAAGAACAGCTTTTTCCGACAGAGGAAGAACAGTCTGCTTATGCTGCCGGAAACCGTGACCCGGAAGATACCAAATGGCACTACTATCTGGAAGAAGCTGAGCAGGAGCCGGAAGTACAGGCACAGCTGGCTGAAATCCGTAAGGAATACGCCACACTGACACCGGATCAGCTGAAAGTCATTGACCCTTGTTCCGGTTCCGGTCATATCTTAGCGTATATGTTTGATGTGCTGATGAAGATTTATGAATCCTACGGCTATACCACCCGTGAAGCAGTGGCAAGCATTGTAGAGAACAATCTTTATGGTCTGGATATTGATGACCGTGCGGCACAGCTGGCTTATTTTGCGGTAATGATGAAAGCCCGCCAGTATGACCGCCGCTTCTTTAGCCGTGGCATTCAGCCACATGTATATGCCATCGTGGAGAGCAATCATGTAGATAAATTTGCTGTGGACTATTTCTGTAATGGCGATGCGAATCTCACGACAGCTATGGACACCATCATCCAAGAGCTGCATGATGCAAAGGAATACGGCTCTATTCTGACTGTAACACCGCAGGAGTGGTCTGCACTGTATGACCGTTTTGCTGAGATTATGGAAGATATAAACATGTCCCGTGATACGGCATTGAGAGAATTACTGCCGTTGGTGCAGGTGGCAGAAATAATGTCTGAAAAATATTTAGTTGTTGTTACAAATCCGCCTTACCGAGGCATAGGTGATGTAGAAGCTAAATTACAAGATTTTGTAAAAGAAAAATATCCAGATTCATGCTCTGACTTGAGTACAGTTTTTATGGAAAAATGTATTAGGCTTACAACGAAGAATGGATATTATGCAATGATAAATATACCAGTATGGATGTCTTTGGCAAGTTATTCAAATCTGAGAAATAAAATGCTATGTAATGAATATATTGTGAATATGCTTCATTTGGGAAGAGGTATGTTTGGTTCTGATTATGGAACAACGGCATTTGTTGTTTCTAATACCTCACTTAATAGGTATAGAGGATTATATAAAAAATTCTTTGAAAGACAAGGTGTAGTTGAAACAGAAGAGGCAAAACAAAAGAAATTTTTAAATGGAACTAAAGATTATGCAACTGTGCAAGAGTTATATTTATCTTTGCCAAATGACATTATTGCGTATTGGGCAACAAAATCTTTTGCAGATGCCTTTGAATCCGGAGTAAATATTAACACATACGCTACAGTATTTGAGGGATTAAAAACTCGTGATAAAGATAGATTTCTTAGATTATGGTTTGAAGTGGCATCCAAGAAATGGAAGCCGTATGCTAAGGGCGGCACTTTTAGAAGATGGTATGGAAACAATGACTATGTTGTAAACTGGGGTGAGAATGGTGATGAAGTTAGAAACTTTAAGAAATCCAGTGGAGCTAATTTCAAACATTACTTTGAACCGGAAATTACCTATACAGCAATGACCATGTCAAAATTTACCGGACGGTATATTACAAATCAATTATTTGGCGGTGGTGGTGGCGGAATAACAGCATCTGCTAAAATAGATTATTTATTAGGTTTTGTTAATTCGCTTCCATTTGATTATATAATCAGTGCCATGAAATCAACGGTAAATTTTGAGGTAGGACAAATCGGAAAAATTCCGGTTCTATTTGGCGATTCCAACAGTGAAAAAACTGTTGCAATTTTAGCACAAGAAAATGTGGGATTATCTAAGCAAGAATGGGATTCGTATGAATATTCATGGGATTTCCAACATCATCCACTTCTTCGTAAAGTTTCGACTATTGCCGAAGCCTTCAATCAGTGGCAAACTGAATGTGAAGAACGGTTTAACCAGTTGAAAGCTAATGAGGAAGAACTGAACCGTATCTTCATTGAGATTTATGGTTTGCAGAATGAGCTGATACCAGAAGTTGAGGATAAGGATGTCACTGTCCGCAAGGCTGACCTTGGCAGAGATATTCGCTCTTTCATTTCTTACGCAGTTGGTTGTATGTTTGGTCGTTACTCTCTGGATGTAGATGGACTTGCCTATGCAGGTGGCGAATGGGACAACAGTAAATATGCTTCTTTTGCTGTGGATAAAGATAACATTATACCAATTTGCGACGATGAATACTTCGAGGATGATATTGTTGGTCTGTTTGTGGAGTTCGTAAAAACGGTTTACGGTGAAGATACACTGGACGAAAATCTGAAATTCATTGCTGATGCGCTGGGCGGCAAAGGTCAGCCGAAGGATGTGATTCGGAATTATTTTCTGAGTGGCTTCTATTCTGACCATTGCAAAATTTATCAGAAACGTCCGATTTACTGGCTGTTTGACAGCGGCAAGAAGAATGGCTTTAAGGCTCTGATTTATATGCACCGCTATCAGCCGGACACCATTGCTCGTATTCGTACCGATTATGTACATGAACAGCAGGCTCGTTATCGTACTGCTATTGCCGATTTGGAACAGCGTATTGCGAATGCTTCTACCGGCGAGCGTGTGAAGCTGAACAAAAAGCTGACCACTTTGCAGGCACAGGATACTGAAATCAGAACCTACGAGGAAAAGATTCATCACCTTGCCGACCAGATGATTTCTATTGATCTGGACGATGGCGTGAAGAAGAATTATGCAATTTTTCAGGATGTTTTGGCTAAAATAAAGTAGGAAAGAGGATGAGAAAGTGCAGTCAAAAGAGGATGTTTTAAATAGAGAACCATTTGTCAAACAGATAGTTGATTTGATTAAGATCCTTTCAGAAAAACGTAAAAATTGTTGTTTTGCTATTGAAGGAGAATGGGGAAGTGGTAAGAGTTTTGCACTGGAAAAGATTCAAGAATGTCTTCAAGTGGAACAATCGGAAACAACAAACACGGATCGTTTTTTTGTTGTTCGATATGATTGTTGGCGGTACGATTACTATGAAGAACCGATAGTTGCTATTATTTCTGTATTAAAAGATCAGATTGAACAGTATGTGAGTTTATTATCAAATGAGACTAAGAAAGAAATGTTAGCCATTGTTAAAAATACAATAACAAAGATTGCTGTCGAAGCAATCAAATCAAAGACGGGATTAGATTTGGATGGTGTTGTTGGAACATCTGAAGATGATGGAAAAATATATGATAAATATTTTGGCTTCCAGAATATATTTAAAGAAGTACAAGAGCAAATTAAGAAGATATCAGAAGAACAAACAGTAGTTATCATGGTTGATGAATTAGATAGATGCTTGCCCTCGTATGCGATTAAAGTGTTGGAACGTATTCATCATGTATTCAATGAGTTGGAAAATGTAGTGGTTATAATTGCAATGGAGAAAAAACAAATGTCGAATTCATTGCATCAAATTTATGGTGATGAAATGGATGTTGATCGATATTTGAAAAAAATAATCTCATTAAGTTTTAAACTGGATAATGGATCGGCTAATAATTTTATTAAGAAATATGAGAGTTTTATGAATATGTTTATCATCCAAGATCAAGAAAGGGATGAGTTGGAAAAATTTTTAAAGGAAATTACTTTTGGAATAGAAATTCGCGCACAGGAAAAAATTTTTGAAAATGCAGAAAGTATACATAGACTGATGGCAGAGCAAGAAAAAATGGATAGTGCTATATTAGCGTTTGAGGTGCTTGTTTTATGTATAAAAGAAAAAATGTCAACAGTTAGTATGAAGTGGATAGTTGATACATCAGGTTATCCAGATGTCGAAACTAGAATTGGAAAAGATTATTTTGATTCGATAAGGGATTATGCAAAACATATTAGACAATATCCTAAAAAAGTAAACTACAAATTTGTATGTAAGGAAAATGATTTTGTTGACAAAATGATTTTTATAATTTCTGGATTGTATAATGAATATAAAAACAACGAATGCGATTCGTTTTATTGTGCAGATAAGGAAATACAACAAAAGTTGAATTTTTCAAAAAAAGTCTATGAATTATTAAAAATATAGGAAAGGTTGACATATGATGACGGATGAAAAAATCAAAAATTCCAGTGAGCTGGAGTTTGCTGTATTTTGCATTGAAAATGTAGCAGCAAAGCTGGGGGTGGATGCAGAGCGTGTCTATCAGGCATTTACCGAACAAAGCGATATTCTGAACGGTTATATCGTGCCGGAATATGAAGTGCTGCATACCCAGAGCCGGGAATATATCGTTGATGATCTCCTTGATGTGATGAAAGAAAGGGGTGTGGAAGTATGATTCTTTATCATGGTTCTTTTTTAGAGATTGCAAAGCCGGATTTGGTTCATTCCCGCCCCAATGTAGACTTCGGGCGTGGCTTCTATGTCACGCCGCTGTATGAACAGGCAGCGAAGTGGTGCGGTAAGTTCAAACGCCGTGGGAAAGATGGCATTATCTCTCGGTATGAATACGATGAAAGCCGGGAATCTGAACTGAAAACGCTGAAATTCGATTCTTATTCCGAAGAATGGCTGGATTTCATTCTGAACTGCCGCAGTGGAAAAGATTCGACAGATTACGACCTTGTTGTAGGCGGTGTTGCCAATGATAAAGTGTTCAATACCGTGGAGCTGTTCTTTGACGGACTGATTGATAAAACGGAAGCTATCAACCGCCTACGTTATGAAAAGCCGAACCTGCAAATATGTTTCCGCACAGAGAAAGCACTGTCTCTGTTGCATTTTGAAGGGAGTGAAACATTATGACAGCAAATCCGATTTTGCTTCAGAAAAAATATAGCCGTGTGATTGAGTGTTTTGCAAAACAGCAAGGACTTTCACTGGATGCGGCGTTGAACTTTTTTTATCATTCCGAAGTTTATCAGTTGATACGGGACGGGATATCAGATATGCACTGCATGAGTGATGCGTATTTGGCGGATGAACTGGAACAGGAATATCAGATGAAACAATAGTATGAGTAAAAGCTAAAAACAGGAAACATTTTGAAAAAATATTTGAATTAATGACACTAAAGATATGATAAGGATCAATGAGAAAGGAAGACTTTTTAATGGCATATCGAGTAGTTATATCTTTGGTGGAAATGAAACAGATTTTAGAAGTGTTTGGTAAACAGAAAATTTTAGAAAGTTTTGACCTGCTAGAACAAGAAGATTATTTATTTGTCCGGAAATGTGATGAAATTAAATTAATAGTAGCATTGAATAAGATGACTTCGCTTTACATGAGCAATAGGAATAAACCATGTAAAACAAAAAAAAGGTCATTTTATTGCATTGTGATTGATTTATCTGAAAGCAGAATATGTTTGGAACTTGAAGAGTTAGTATTGCGATATTGCAAAGGAGAAAAGACTATGGCAGCTAAACAAATTAAATTAGAGGAAACAGCGGAAGAGTTAATGGAATATTCAGATGATGATTTGTACAATATCAATTCATGGGGGGCGGATTTGTCATTTCGTGAAATTATTACAATGTATGAAGAGGGCGAATTGTTAAAACCGGAGTTACAGAGAAAGTATGTTTGGACAAGGACAGAAGCCAGTAGATTTATTGATTCCATATTACTAGGATTACCTGTACCAAGTGTATTTTTTGCTAAAGAACAAGGTGAAACAATGCTAATAATAGATGGATTCCAGCGAATTATGACAGTACATGATTATGTAAAAGGAGTTTTTTCTGGAGATGGGAAAATATTTAAATTATCTAATACTGAAAATATAAATGCCAGATGGAGAGGAAAAGCTTTTGCTGAACTTGATACTGAAGAAAAGAGACGAATACGTAGTAGCACTATCCATGCGATTATTTTTGAACAAAAACATCCTAGAAATGATACGGGTATGTTTCAAATTTTTGAAAGAATTAATACAGGTGGACGAACATTAAAAGCTCAAGAAATACGAAATTGTGTATATCAGGGAAAATGTAATGACTTGCTTTTTGAATTAAATAAACATGATTCATGGCGAAAGATATTAGGATTAAATGTAGAAGATTCCAGAATGGCGGACTTGGAATTGATTTTAAGATATTTTGCTATGAGAGATTTACACATTAGAAATGAGGGACAATTAAAGCAAATAAATTTAGCCAAGTATCTTAATAAGTATATGGGCGATAAGACGAATTCAACAGGAGAAGATATTCTTGATATGAAACAAGATTTTATCACAATGATAGATAAAGTGTTTGAATTATTAGGGAAAAACGCATTTAAAAATTTAAAAAAAGAATCCGAAAACTTTGCAAGCAAAATAAATCCGGCGATTTTTGATGCTATATCTGTTGCCACATCATATGCAATTAAAACAGAATATAAATTCACGGAAGGAAATTATTTGGAAAAATATAAGAGATTATTGAAAAATGAAGAGTTTCATCGAGCATCCAGCAGTAGAACTACTAATATTGAAAATATTAAAACACGTATTCAAATAGCAGCAGAGTTCCTGTATGGAGTTACTTATGAATGGTGAATTTATACAAATGATAGAGGATACAAGAGCAGAACTTGATAGTATTCGTAAATGGATTAATGCTGGAAATCAATTTGATTCTAAAACAAGATATTTGATTTCCTATGCTGTTGTTAAAGCAAGTGGGGCAGTTGAAGTCATTTTCAAAAATATGATTTATAATTACTTGAGCGTTGGTGCAAATGAAAAAGCAAAAGGGTATCTTGAAAAAGCAATTATTGATAGTTCGTGTAATCCTAACACGGGAAATATGAGCAATATGTTACAGAACATTTCTTCAGAATGGAAAACGTTATTTGATCAGCAGGTAAAACAAAGTGGAGAAAAGGATAAATTAAATTCCCTTGTGCAATTAAGAAACGATTTTGCTCATGGCGACAGCATATCTGTTTCTATTGATACAGTTATTAAATATTTTGATTCAGCTGTTAAGATATTAAATATATTAGATAACGTGTGTACATAGGGGAAATGAGATGAAAATATTGCAACAGCCCATTTCTTTTGAAAAATATAGAGGCATATCGGAATATTTTGGGAATTATATTTGGAGAAGATAGTAGTGATTCAATTTGCAAAACATAGAGTAGCAAAAAGAGAGCGAGGTGTTACAATGACTATAGAAGAAATTCTTGCAGGAGAATCGAAGAATGTGGAGTTCAAAGAGACCCTGCCAGAAAAAAGCATCAAATATATGAAGTCTGTGGTTGCCTTTGCAAATGGAACCGGAGGAAAAATCATTTTCGGAATTGCCGATAAAACCAGAGACGTTGTTGGCTTTGACAAGGAAGATGTGTTCAAGAAAATGGATGCCATTGCAAATGCTGTATCAGACAGCTGTGAACCGGCAATCATTCCGGATATTACCTTACAGACGGTTGATGGTAAGACTGTCATTGTGGTAGAGGTTTCTGAGGGCAGACAGCGACCGTATTATATCAAAGCTCTTGGCAGAGATGGCGGTGTATATGTCCGTGTTGCTGGAACTACCCGCATTGCCGACGAGTATATGGTAAAGGAGCTGCTGTTTGAGGGCAGTAACCGCTACTACGATCAGGCTTTATGTACTGGGTTAAATGTTACAGATGAAGATATTGATGTCCTATGTAAAGCAATGAAAGAACAGGCTGTTAAAAATGCTCGTACAGAGGAACAGAAAGCAGCGATTAAAGATGTCGGTAGACAGCAACTGCGTTCCTGGGGGATTTTGATTGAGCGTGATGGAAAAGATTATCCGTCCAATGCGTTTGCTATTTTGACAGGTAATGGTGGACTTCATGTTGCAACGCAATGTGGCGTGTTCAAAGGGACAACGAAAGCGGTATTTGTTGATCGTAGAGAATATACCGGTCCGCTTTGGGAACAGATAGACGAAGCATTTCAGTTTGTTTTGAGAAATATTCATCTGGGTGCTACAATTGTGGGAATTTATCGCCAGGATGTTTATGAGATTCCACCGGATGCCATTCGTGAGTTGATTATAAATGCTATGGTACATCGTAGTTATCTGGATCATGGTACGATACAGGTAGCGGTATATGACAACCGATTGGAAATTACTTCTCCAGGAAAGCTGCCAATGGGACAAACGATGGAGCGTATGAAAGAAGGCTATTCTAAAATCAGAAATGAAGCTCTTGCCCATGCGTTTGCTTACATGAACCTGATCGAGCATTGGGGAAGCGGTATTCCGAGAATTATTGATAAAGTAAAAGCTGCCGGGCTGCGGGAGCCGGAGTTTATTGGTGGCGAAGTTGATTTGCGTATCAATATTTATCGAGGACAGGTTGACGGCACTGTTGACCTCAATAACGCCATTAAAGTGCCGGATACTATTGGTAAAATGCCGGATAGTGGCAATAAAGTGCCGGATAAAACAGAAATAGTGCCAGATAATATGAAAAAAATGCCGGATAGTGGCAACGAAGTGCCAGATACGACTGAGAAAATACCGGATAGTGAACGTGAACAACAAATCTATAAATATGTATTGGAAAATGGCTCTATTACTACTGCTGAAACAGTAGAGATTTTAGATGTAAAACATCGTAGAGCCAGAGCTGTCTTGCTGAATATGGTTAAGGACGGTTATTTGAGAAAAGAGGGTGCGGCACGAAGCACTATTTATGTAAAAAATACGGAAGGGAGATAATGCAGCATGGATACAGATAAAATAATACAAGATTTAAATCGCAGATTTGCTGCACCTCTGCCTGAGTTTTATCAGCGTCGTATCATTTTCTGGTACGATGAAGATAAGGAATTTCAGGATAAACTGGATGAAGTGGTTTTGGAAAATGCAAAGGTGATTGCGCTGACAGGAAATAATGCGTTTTCAGTAAAAAAACTGCTTTCAGTAGATGATTTGACTACAAATTATCTGGTTTACAGTCCGTGTGTCTATAACCGCCCAGATGATAACTGGCTTCTGGATGTGGAGCTTTACAGTGAAGAGTTTCGGGCGGATCTGATTTCTATCTGGATGGATGAGATGGGACTTATATCAAATCCGGCAATGAGAAAACAGGTTAAAAATTATCGTGCTTATTTCAATGCGAAAGACCGTCGTTTGAAAGTCAGCACGCAGAATAAAGTTCCGGAAACACCGGCACAGTTACACATGGCTGTCATGGCGGCAATCTGTGGATTGAAAGATGCACAGCCCAATATGATTCTCCGTAGTGTGTTCCAGGAGGGACTGGATTTGAATAATAATACGGTTTATCAGGATTTTGTAAAATATCATGCAGACGCAGCTTTTTGGGCGATGGTTCGTCAGGGATGTGGATTTGTGGAGGAAGAACCAGATCTTGGGCAGTTGGCAATTCATCTGCTTTTAACTGCAGCGACCCGTACCATGAGGCAGGAATATCTTGCCGGACTGGACAGTTTTATTTCCATACCTCATCAGGCATACTGCTATGATTTTATTTCTGAATGGCTTCATAGTGATAACATTACTCAATTATATGATGTGGCACGTTATGTTGAGGATAAAGCTCGTCTGTATCAGCGTTTTGAAAAGCTGACAGTAGAAGATTTGGTAGGAACAGAGTGCTTTCCGTGTATTAACGAAGTAATTCTGACAAAGCTAATGACAGAGATTAGTGACCATATTATTGATGTGGATACCATTACGAATACCGTTGAAAAACGTAGAACTTGTGTATGGTATGAGCCATTTAAAAATTTTTATGACGGTATTTTGCAAGTGGCGAATATGCAAAGTTTCTTTAAGGAACATTCTGCCGGATTCCATACCGCAGAAGCGAAAAGTATCTGGAAAGAATATACTGAGAGTTACTATCAGATGGACACTTATTACCGTTTGTTCCATCTTAGTTTTCAAAAGAGTTTGGAGACTTCCAATATTCTGCTAGATGATTTGTTCAAGCATGTTGTCGATAAGGTGGAAGGACTTTATACGCACTGGTTCTTAGGTGAGTTGGGCAACAACTGGTCGGATGTATGTGCGGATGAACTGGCAACTTACGGTAAAGTTTTGGAAGTACCACAACAGGAGGATTTTTACCGTTCCCGTATCCAAACCTCGGATACGAAAGTATTTGTAATTATCTCAGATGCCATGCGTTATGAAGTAGCGGCTACGATGGCAGATCAGCTTCAGCGAGAAACGCAAAGTAAGGTTTCTATCAGCAGTATGCAGAGCATCTTCCCTTCTACTACAAAGTTTGGTATGGCAGCTTTGTTGCCGCACAAAGAATTGACAGTAGAGGTTTGGAACGATATTTTGACGGTTTTGGCAGATGGACAGTCTACGGCAAGTACTTATAGGGATAAGGTTCTGAAAAAAGAAGATTCGGCAAGCGTGGCTTTAAAGTATAATGACATCATTGCTATGAAACGAGCGGAAAGAAGTGCTTTGGTAAAAGGTATGGATGTGGTCTATATTTACCACGATACCATTGATGAAGCCAGCCACACTTCGGATACTGCAGTTTTTGCTGCGTGTGACAAGGCAATTTCAGAATTAAAGAATCTTGTGCGTATCATTGTAAATGAATTTGGCGGAACGAATATTCTAATTACGGCAGATCATGGATTTCTTTATACATACAGTCCTTTGAAGGAAGAGGACAAAGTAGATAAAAGAGGCTTTTTTGATGTGAATGTAACAAACTCTGACATTACAAAAAAAGAAAGTATCAAGCGATGTGTGGAGTATGGCAGAAGATATGCAATTATGCAGAAGGGTGTGCAACCAGATTACTTGATGCCTGTAAAATTCTTGGGCGGAAATACGGAATTCGATGGATTTGCACCGAGAGAAAGTATTCGTATCAAAATGAATGGCGGTGGTATGAATTTTGTGCATGGTGGTATCAGTTTACAGGAAATGGTTGTTCCGGTGATTGAGTATCATTATCTCCGCAATGATTCTATGGAATATAGGCGAAATAAGCAGAAATATGATACCAAGCCGGTAACGGTCAATTTATTGTCCGCAAACCGTAAAATCAGCAATATGATTTTTTCATTGAACTTCTATCAAAAAGATGCGGTCAGTACAAACCGTGAAGCTGCAATCTATCAGGTTTACTTTACAGATGAGGACGGCAAGCAGATTAGTGATATTCAGAAGATTATTGCAGATAAGACCAGCGATAATGGTGCAGAAAGAACTTTCCGTTGTCAGTTTAATCTGAAGTCTTTGAAATATAGTAATACTGCTACTTACTATCTGGTAATTGCGGATGAACAAGGATTACAGATGCCGCAGCGTGAGCCGTTCCAGATTGACATCGCCTTTGCGGTGGACGAGTTTGATTTCTTTAGTTGAGCAATGTTAATACGAGGGAGGAAATGCCATGGAAAATACAAGGGGATCTGAATGGAACAGATGGGATCTTCATTTACACACTGCATCTTCATATGATGCAAAATATAAAGGGAATGATGCGGATCAGTTGCTTTGTGCTGCATTAAAGGAAAAACATATTAAAGCGGTGGCAATTACAGACCACTTTGTAATTGATAAAGATCGAATAGAACATTTACGATCAATCGCACCAGATATTGTTTTTTTTCCAGGTGTTGAGTTGAGAACAGATAAAAATGCGAATAATTTGCATATTATATTGATTTTTGACTGTGAAAGTAGGCTAAGTGAGTTGGCTGAAGATTTCAATGCAATTATGTATCGTCAGAAGGCTAAAGCAAAAGAAGCAGATGAGACAATTTATTGGGATTTTAATGATATAGTGGAGTTTGCTAACGAGCACGATGCACTTATATCTATTCATGCTGGAAGAAAAGTAAATGGAATTGATAAAGAATTACCAAATTCCAAGGCACTACCACATCAATTTGCTGCAAAAGATGAAATTGGGGAAAAAATACATTTTTTTGAAGTTGGACAGAAAAGAGACATTGACGATTATAAAAAATATATATGGCCATCTGTAGGAAAAAAACCAATCATTATATGTTCAGATTGTCATGATCCGCGTGAATATGAACAGAAAGCCCCTTTGTGGATTAAGAGTAAATTTACTTTTGCTGGTCTAAAACAGTGTCTTTATCAACCAGAAGAAAGAGTTTTTGTAGGTGATATTCCGCCAGCCTTAGATCGTATTTGTAAAAACAAGCAAGTGAATATTGATACAATTGCTGTTCATAGAAAAACTGATTGTGTTTATAAAGATATGAAATGTTTTGATTTTCAGATTCCATTAAATGCAGGTCTTGTATCTATTATCGGAAATAAGGGAAGTGGAAAAAGTGCTTTGTCAGATATCATAGGTCATCTTTGCAAAAGTAAAACTATGGATCATGCATCATTTTTGAATGAAGAAAGATTCAGAAAGAGGCCTAAAAATTTTGCAGATGATTATGAGGGTATTATTACGTGGGTTGACGGACATTCAGAGGAAGATTCTTTAGGAAATAGTGAGTATGAGAGCTCAATCGAGGATGCACAATATCTACCACAGAAATATATTGAAGTAGTCTGCAATGATATTGGAGAGGTATTTCAATCTGAAATTGATAAAGTTATTTTTTCCTATGTGGATAGAACAGAAAGAGCGTCAGCAACGAATTTAGTAGAATTGGTTGAAAACAGATCAAAAAGTCTTGTGATTGAAAAGAACTCTTTGATACAACAGATCCATGAAATTAATTCTCAAATAATTAAATTAGAGAATAAAAGAACTTCAACATATAAGAAATTAATATTAGATAGTGTTGAAAAGCAAAAAGCATCTTTACAACGGCATGAAGAGTCAAAACCTGTTGAGGTAAAGAAGCCTGAAGCAAAAGAAAATGATGATGTTTATCAACAAAAGTTAGGGAGTATTAATAAAGCTAGAAACGAATGCTCGGAAAATATAGAAAGACATAAAAATAGGCAGGCAGAAATAACATCTATTGTGATTGAAGCAAATGAATTAAAGGCAAAAATAAAAGCTATCGAAGAAAACATAGAGGCTGTTAATATTTTGCTAACTGAATTTGCAATTAAAACTAATATCGATGTTCAGGCTTTGACTTTGCAATTAACTTCTCCACATGAAATACTTTCAGAGGTCATAAAGAAACTGGAGAAAGAAAAAGAAGAACTAAAGAATTCAATTGATAAATTAGAAATTAAAAATAAAGAATTAAAAATTGAAAAGGAAAGTTTAATTGCTTCAGCCGATAGTGAGGAAAAACAGTATCAGCGATATTTGCAAGACTTTGAAGAGTGGAAAAAACAAAGAGAAAATATAATAGGAACCAAAGAACAAGAAGGAACATTAGCTTATTATGAATGTGAAGCGCAATATATCAATGAAAAACTTTCAGATGATTATCAAAATAATGTTCATAAGAGAGAACAACTAGTAAGACAATTATATGGGACAAAAAAAGCTCTTACAGATATTTATCAAGATATTTATAGTCCTGTAGAAGGAGAAATTAGCACACTATTGGGAGATTTAGAGGATAGTATATCATTTCAAGCTGAAATTAGACTTATGGATACAGCGTTTGATGAAAAGGCGCTACACTATATAAATTTAAAATATGCTGGAATGTTTAAAGGAGCTACTCAAGCAAGAGAAAAAATGTCAAAATTGGTACGCTCTACTGAATTTGAAAATGAGGACAGCGTTATAATCTTGTTGGATAAAATAATGGAAGTTGTTGAGGAAGATATTGATAATTCAGCAAAAAAAATTGTTGATAAACAAGGCTTTTATGATTATTTATTCAGTTTGGAATATATCGGAGTAAGTTTTAAGTTGAAAATGGGAAATAGAGATTTGAGTGAACTGTCTCCTGGAGAGAGAGGGATTGTCTTATTAATTTTTTACTTAGCATTGAGTAAAAACAAAATGCCTATTATAATTGATCAGCCAGAGGATAACTTGGATAATCAATCAGTGTATAGTAAACTTGTTCCATGTATTTGCAAAGCTAAACAAAAAAGACAGGTTATTATTGTTACGCATAATCCTAATATTGCGGTAGCTTGTGATGCAGAACAAATAATATATTGTAATATGGATAAAAATAGTTTTTCTATTACATATGAAGCAGGTGCAATTGAAGATCCTATAATTAAGAACAGAGTGATAGATGTTCTTGAAGGTACAATGCCAGCCTTTGATTTACGACGAAAAAAGTATGAGAATTAGATATCTTGGGAGAGATTTGAGTGGACAGTTTTAATATAAGAGAAAATGTAAAGAACAAGCTCCGTCAGAACTTTGACGGTAAGATTGTTCGGAAAGACTTGACAAAGAAAATTAAAGAAGGGGCGAATGTCCCGGTGTATGTTCTTGAGTTCTTGTTGGGACAGTATTGCAGTTCAGATGATGAGACTGTTATAGAGAAAGGCGTACAGAATGTGAAGCGTATTCTTGCTGACAATTTTGTACGCCCGGATGAATCACAGAAGATTCTGTCTCAGTTGCGTAAAAAAGGTAGTCACACGATCATTGATATGGTGACTGTTCGACTGGATATGAAAAAGGATTGCTTTTTTGCAGAGTTTTCTAATTTGGGCGTTGGTAATGTACCGATTGCCGATGAATATCCGGAAAAATTTGATCGCCTGCTCTGTGGCGGTATCTGGTGTATTGTTCAGCTGGATTATGAGGTTGAAGGCGACAATAACTTTGGTATTGGGGACATTGATGGAAATCCGCTTCGTTCCAAACAGAAAAAGCAGAAAGATATTTCACCAATCAGTATCCGTAAGCTGACACCGATCCAGATGCCGCACATTGATATTGATGAACTGAAGCAGGGACGAAAAGCTTTTACGAAAGATGAATGGTTGGATATCCTTCTTCGTTCTATCGGAATGGAACCGGATGAATTTACATATCGTGAGAAATGGTTGCTCTTGACCCGTATGATTCCATTAGTTGAGAATAACTTTAATCTTTGTGAGCTGGGACCGAGAAGTACCGGTAAATCTCATCTTTACAAAGAGATTTCACCGAACAGTATTTTAATTTCCGGTGGACAGACGACGGTTGCAAACCTGTTTTACAATATGGGACGCAAAACGGTCGGACTGGTCGGCTTATGGGATTGTGTAGCCTTTGATGAAGTGGCAGGTATCAAGTTTAAAGATAAAGATGGCATCCAGATTATGAAGGATTACATGGCATCCGGATCTTTTGCCCGTGGCAAAGAAGAAAAAGCTGCTACTGCGTCCATGGTATTTGTGGGAAATATCAATCAGAGTGTGGACGTGCTGTTGAAAACGTCCAGTCTGTTTGCACCTTTCCCGCAGGAAATGGGAACAGATACAGCATTTCTTGATCGTATGCATTGTTATCTTCCAGGATGGGAGATACCGAAGTTCAGACCGGAGCATTTTACCGATGATTACGGTTTTATCAGTGACTATTTGGCAGAGTTCATCCGAGAGCTTCGCAAGGAGCAGTATGGAGATGCACTTGATCACTACTTCCGCTTGGGGAGAAATCTGAATCAGCGTGATACAATTGCGGTTCGTCGTATGATAGACGGTTATCTGAAGTTGATGTACCCAAATTGTGAGTTTACCAAAGAAGAACTGGAAGAAATTATTCAGATTGCATTGGAAATGCGTCGCCGTGTCAAGGAGCAATTGAAGAAGCTGGGTGGTATGGAGTTTTATGATGTGAACTTCTCCTATATAGATTTAGAAGATATGTCAGAACATTATGTTTCCGTACCAGAACAGGGTGGCGGTAAGCTGATACCGGACGGAATGTGTAATCCGGGACAGGTTTATACCGTATCCAGAGGAAAAAGTGGTATGATTGGTGTATTCCGTTTGGAAAGCCAGATGCTTCCGGGCAATGGCAAAATTGAACGGACTGGCTTAGGCAGTGATTCTAAATGCAAGGAAGCGGTGAACACGGCATTTAATTATCTGAAAGCCAACGGCAATCGGATCAGTGGCTCTATCAGTACCTCGACCAAGGATTACATCATCAATTATCAGGATTTGCAGGGTATCGGTATGACAGATAAATTGGCACTTCCAACATTGATTGCACTTTGTTCGATTGCCCTTGGAAAGCCTGTTGTCAGCAACTTGGCAGTGTTGGGAGATATAACAATTAGTGGCACAATGATAAAGGTGGATGAACTTGCCAATACACTTCAGGTGTGTTTGGATAGCGGCGCAAAGAAGGTGCTGATTCCGAGTACCTCGTTTGTTGATTTTGCAAGTGTTCCGGCTGATCTGATGAGTGCATTTCAGTTGATTCCTTATCAGAGTGCGGAAGATGCAGTGTTTAAGGCGTTGGGGGTAGAGTAATATAAGGAGGGATAAGTTTCATTCATATGGATGTCTGAGGAAAATTTAATAGAAAAAACATGAAAAAAGCACTGAAAACCGTTGGATTATCGGTTTTACAGTGCTTTTTCTTTTTCATGATGTATATAATCCCCTAAATAATAGATATGACGCGAAGACAGAAATAGAAAAACTTGAAAAAATGGTGTAAAAGTGGTGTAAATACCGCCAAAATCAATTTAATAGAAAATTAATAAAGCCTGAAATCTCAGTAAAATCAAGGGTTTCAAAAATTTTATTAAAAAAATTAGCACTCGAGGGTTGTAAGAGCTATTTGAATTTCAACACGTTTCATCAGGCTTCAAAAGCCTATATTTACGGGCTTTTCACGATTTCGAACTTTTCATCAAGTGTCATTATATGGCATCTTTTGAATAAAAAATGGTACAGTAAGTGGTACAGTAGAGTCTCAGCGAAAGTTGAGGTTCTTTTTTTATGCTTAAAATTAGTAGAAAGGAAGACTTGATATGACAGAATCAGAAAAAAGACAGTCAGTAGTTCAGGTAATGAGAGGATGGATTGGACGTAAAGAATCAGATGGTTCACACAAAGCCATTATTGATATTTACAACAACCATAGACCACTTGCTCAGAACTACAAAGTTAAATATACAGATTTATGGTGTATGACAACAGCATCAGCAGCATATATTCAGGCAGGACTTGCAGATATATTTCCGCTTGAATGCTCTTGCAATAGAGCTATAGCAAAGGCAAAGTCTATGGGATGCTGGATTGAAGCTGACAGTCATGTACCGAAGCCTGCTGACGCTATAATATATGATTGGCAGGATAAAGGTAAAGGTGATGACATGGGAGTACCTGATCATGTCGGAATTGTTGAAAAAGTAGAAGGAAACACAATAACCGTAATCGAGGGCAACAAGAGCGATGCAGTGCAGAGACGTACTGTAGCAGTTAATCAGAAGTTTATCCGCGGTTATATTTGTCCAAAATTCTCAGCAGACTCTGCACCAGCACCTCAGCCAGCAAAACAGGAAAGCAAACCGGCAGCATCAGTTCCATCAAATGTCCTTAGAAAAGGCGATAAAGGGCCAGAAGTTGGAACATTACAGACGATGCTCAATGCTTGCGGATATTATTGTGGCAGAGTTGACAATGACTTCGGCTCAAATACCGAGAATGCAACTATCGAATTCCAGAAATCTGCATTTCCAAATGACCCGAGTGAATGGGATGGTGAGTATGGTCCTAAGACTAAGGCTAAGTTAATTGCAAGGTATAATTCTCGTTCACGGTCAGTTACAGCCCATGTGCATACAAGTGGCAGCACATTAAGACTCAGAAATTCATCTGGAGTACAGATTGGCTCATTAGCAAATGGCGCTAAAGTGACGGTGCTGTCAAGAAAATGCAAAAGCATGCGCATATCCGGCGCAACTACAACTATGTCAAAGGTATCTTACAACGGTGCTGTTGGATATGTCGCCGAAAGATATCTTAAATATTAATAAGTTTTCACATACTTCTTAGAGTTTCTGTTGATTAATGTTCTTAGTGATTACCTCCTTTCTTATATATATTCTAAGAAGTATTGGAAATAGTAATAGAGGACTCTCTTTAATTTGAGGGCCCTCTATTTTTACATGGACTTATATTTTTGTCGTAATTTTTAATCTAGGTTAGAAATAAATGGCAATAAGTGGAAATTGACCACACATAGCACCCCATTTTCTATTCTACTGTTAATTCATATTTACATAGTAAAGGAGAAAAGAAATGAGTAAAGATGTACGGTCAGAATTATCAAAAAGAAACAAATGGCATATCAGCAAACACAAGTTTTTGGAATTAAAGCATTTCTGTCTGCAATATCCTGAATGGCATAAGCTATATTTAGAATTATCTCTAAGGGGATACACTGCAGCATCAGGAAATGAAATAAAATGTTGCAATCTTAATGACAATGTTGGTGATGCCGCCATAGAGATGTATTACATTTCAAAGAAGATGGATTTAATAAAAGAGGTTGCATATAGAACAGACCCTATATTAGGCGATTATATTTTCAAAGCTGTTACAAATGGGTATCCGTTCACTTATTTAAAAACTATATTAGAGATACCTTGTGAACGTGATATGTATTACGATAGATATAGGAAGTTTTTCTGGCTGCTGTCGCATAAACGATAACGCGTAGAAAACATTGCCTATAATGAAGCACATTAACAGCTTATTATAGGAGGAAATTATTATGCCAGAAGAATTAGAAATGATTATTACAAAACATATTTACAAGAGTTTAAAAGAACGAATAAGAGCAGGAATTTATGTAGTTACAAACGATAAGTATGGTTTGATAGTTGATATTAAATATGACGGATTCACATTCGGATATTATTATAGCGATTATCATAACGAATCATTTGTAGATTACGTAAGAACCGGCAAGGATATTCTTTGGATTGTAAATGAAATAATAGCAATGTACAAAGGCGCAATATTAAACAAATATTTTATAAGTTAATGAATTATAGGGCTCAGAGTGAAATCTGGGTCTTATATTTTGCCCTACACAGTACCCTATGAACCATTATATTTTTGTATCATTAAATTCGCGAAAAAAACAAGGACTAATATGAGAGAACAGCGGTTCGTAATATTAATAACTTACGGCACCTATAGGGTTAGTAACGCGTAATGGCGGGGTTGATAAAATGAGCTGTTCTTATTTTTTTTTTGTTTTTTAAGGAGGTGAACACATGGGCACGACAATAATCATAGTGCTAATTGCAATGGCTTTATCTTTTGCCGTAGGCGCCGTTACGGTATCTATATATGATGATATACATTGCAAAACACATCACGTAGGAAGTTTGAATTATCAGAAAAATCCAAATGGAAGTTATATTTATTGGATTGCATTTGACAATGAGAAAGCTATGGAGTCGTTGAATGATTACAAAGAGATAATTTTAGATGTGTCGGAGGCGCGGTAAAAACATGGCCTATAATGATACATATTAACACAACACAGAAAGGAGAATCACTATGAGTGAAGAAAATTACACAGTTGAGGAGAGATTGGAGGATGCTCTGAATAATCAAATAGTAGCGTTAGACAAAGTCGAACCCGGTAGTGATGAGTATACCAATATTTCAAGAGCGATTACAGACCTGTATAAGGTGCGCAATGAACAACAGAAAATTGAGTCTGATTATGCGTTAGCAACAGAGTCGCAGGCAATTGACAGAGAGAAGATTGCAGCGGATTCAGAAGCAAAGGCAAAGCAGGCTAAAGTAGATACTGTTGGACACGCAGTGAATGCAGGAAAGACTATTGGAATTGGATTACTTACAGCAGGATTGACAATGCTGACAATGGCATTTGAGAACGATGGACATATTCCAGGGCTTTCAGCAGCAAGTAAAGTACTTACAAAGTTCAAGATTCTGTAAAAAAGTTAAGGAATCGAAGTAAAGGGTCGTGTATAATACATGGCCTTTTATTTTTTCGCGAAAATTACAACTCATAATATGAGAACAATCAACACGATTATTTAAGGAGAAAATATTATGAGTAGAGTAAAAAGTTACAGTGAAAACGTGATGATGGCTTTTACAGACAGTATGAGCAAAAAATCAGTAATCACTACAATGGCAAACGCTATTATCACATTAGTGGTAGTAATGGTAGTTGAAGGTTTAAAGGAGCTCTAATTACAAGGGCTCTTTTTTTTCGCGAAAATTACAAGTACTAATATGACACAAATAAATACAATTTTTATGGAGGAAACTATTATGAGAAGAGCAATTTATTTAGTATTAACAGCAATGGCAGTTATGATGTTATTATGTGGATGCAGAAGCAAAACTGAAACCACTGAAACAAATCAGACTACAGAAGTTGAGCAACAGGAAGTTAAAAACATTAACGATGATGTAGATGACTTTATAGATGATTGGTCAGAAGACATTGAAGCAATGTATATTCTTGAAGCATTAAGACAAACGTTCGGAGAGGACTTTGATATTAATGAAGCAGAAGACATTACTAGAAATGGATCTGAATGGATTATCTATAATAATCAAATAGTCAGCGTTGAGTATATAAATAACCTGGTGGACAACCTTATGCAGAATGAAATGTAACAGTGATAGCAGTGATGCAACTGCGTACATATAAGGACAGCTTAACTGCTGTTCTTTTTTTTCGCGTAGAAAACATAGATTAATATGAGAAAAAAGTACTATATTTAAGGAGGAAATATTATGAATAAATTTTATGAGGTAATTGGATTAGATGGATTAAACAAGGATGGTTTGAGAGATGATATTATTCATTACACAACATTTGATGAGAATGGAGTGCATGAAAGATACGTCATCATATTAAATCCTATTGAGGCATTTACTATGAAGATGAGATTGCTGAAATTTAATCTAAAGTATGACACAAGAATTGGACTTATTCCAGCGTAAGGGGCTTTACAGCTCCTTATACTTTTTGCCATCTATGAGATACCATTATAATAAGCCTCAATTATATTTTAATAGATATGGCATTACATATGAATGCAATCATCCAGTATATAGTAAATGCACTTTATATTTAGCAAATAATAAGGGATTATCTGTTATTCAACAACGTTATAATCCTGATGATAAATCAACAACTTGGACGGAGCTGGACCCATGGCTTGTTGATGATATTTATACTCAGGTTGGATTCAAAGATTATTTTGAAAAACATGCAGGACCTCCACGGAATAATATTTATCCAACAGTTACTATAAGACAAATTATGTGGGCACTTAAGATGAAACCACTAAAACGGCAGCCATGGGAAACAGCATTCGATAAGTGTCCTATTTAAAATTCGCGAAAAAAACATGGACTAGTATGAGAAGAACACAGGAGAAAGAAGCGAGTATAACACATGATGAGGGTTATACAATATATTTAAAAGTATATTATGCTATAGATTAAACTATAGAATCGTGCGAGCCGTTGGGCGTAACGGATTTTGTAAGAACGTCAAGTCAAGAGATAGTGGGCGGTGATATATACACTTTCTTCTCTTTTTCTTTTTCGCGCAGAAAACATGGACTATAGTGAAAAGGAGGTGAAATATATGAATTATATTTTTGCAGGCCTTTTAATCGGATTTGCGTTAATGCTAATCTGTGGAGGCAACAATAATAAATAATTATATCCATCACAACAGTAGAGCTTGAGAAATCGGGTTCTACTTTTTTTCGCGCAGAAAACATGGACTAATATGACACAGTAAATACAATTTTATGGAGGTATCAATATGATTAAAGCTTATAAGAACTTTTGGGCAAGTTACAATAATGAGGTATATTCAGTGTACAAAAAATGGAAACGCAAACACAAATTAGGGTTGGCGATTATATATGTAAGTATGTTTACTATACCTTGGATTGGAGGCTACGCAATTTATAAAGCGAGAGATTGGTATTATTCAAGAAATAATAAAGAAATGTCAGAGGAGGAGTCCTAACAAGGGCTCTTTCTTTTTCGCGTAGAAAACATGGACTATAGTGAAAAGGAGGTAAGTGATATGATTACATTAACGATATTAGTAATTATAGCAATTGTCATTTTAGCAATAATATTAGCTATAGCATCAGTCGGAGTGGCTGGTATTATAGGGGTAATATTAGCTTTTAGTGATGTTTTAATTGCAGGATTAGTAATTTACGGAATTGTAAAACTTATACAGCATTTTAGAAAAAAGTAAATAATTAGAGACTTAGAAAAATCTAGGTCTCTATGTTTTTGCGAATTGAAAGGAGATTAACGATATGTGTAAAAGAGAAATACCATTATACAGAACATCAGTGTTATATGGTATCACAAATGCTGAGCTAGGGGATAAGACATTTATGGAATTGGACGGATTGGGAGAATTTACAGCAACAGTGCATAAGGTTACAGACGATAAGGTTATGCTTATTTTTGATGATTATGTAGCAGAGAAACCTATGAATAAGTCAGGTGAAAATAAGGGCAGATTTGAAGGCTCTGATTTGAATAAATGGTTACATACAGAGTTCATAAAGGCATTACCTTATTCAATTAGAGCAAGACTTATTGATGCTGTCATTCCAACAGTAGGTGAGATGTTTGGCTGGGACGACGAGTGGGATAGAAATCACTTTGGGACTGATAATGATAAACAGCTTCCACTTATGAAACAGAAGCGCAATCGAGTTGCTTATTATAACAATGAGTGTGAGTGCGGATGGCTCCGTAATGTTACCAAGAAAGAATTTTATTTGACTCGTTTCACTGGTGTGGACTACTATGGCTCTGCGAACTACTATAACGCTGCGCGCTCTCTTGGGGTTCGTCCGGAAATCTGGTTGATTAAGTGATAAATTCTCGCGCAGGAAACATAGCCTAAGATGAAAGGAGGTAAACGTAATGAACAAAAAAAGTATTTTACGTTATGCAGTAATCGGGTTACTTGGAGCACTTACAGCTCTATCAACTCAGATTAACAACGAGAGTAAAATAGAAAAAGAGGTTACAAAACGTTTAGCAAAGAAAGAGGAGTCTTAACAGGCTCTTCTTATTTTTCGCGTAAAAAACATAGACTATAATGAGAAGCTTATTAGAATTATTTAAGGAGGTACTTAATATGAGCAAAATTACAGAAGCAGCAACAGGACTAATGACAGCAACTTATGCAGTGCACCATAAGGAATACAATAAAGGATTTATTACTGGTACATTGTCAGCGGTTGGAGGCGTATTAGTAGGAACTTACATAAAGAATAAACAATAGCTTACATGGAGACTTAGAGAAATCTAGGTCTCTTATTTTTATATTTAAGGAGGAATCATATTATGACACCAATTGAAACAAAAGTAGTAGTAAGTGCATTTGACTCAGTAGCAAAGAATTTATATAGGCACAGAAAATGCATCAAGATGCTTGGACTTGCATTTTTAGCGTCAACAGGTCTCCATTTTATTACTCAACAGGAGGTAAAGGAGTTGAACATGCGCATCGAAGACCTTGAAAGGAGATTAAACCATGATTCAGAGGATAAAGAGTCTTGCGAAGACTGCGATTAATTTTACAAAAGCAAATAGCTCAACGATATTATCAGGTATTGCAGTGGCTGGGGTGTTCACTACTGCATTTCTTGTCGGAGAAGCAACACCGAAAGCGATGACTCTTATAGCTGATGCTGAGGAGCAGAAAGCAAAGTCGATTACTCCGATGAATAAACCGGGCGAAAATGTGGTTGAGAGAACTGAACTCACAGTGTGGGAGTCTATGAAAGCAACATGGAAATGCTATATTCCAGCTATATTATCTGGAGGATTGACAGTTGCCTGCATCATAGGAGCAAATAATATTTCTCATAAAAAAGAAGTAGCTCTGACAGCAGCATGTAAACTTACAGAGTCTGCATTTTCCGATTACAAGGCAAAAGCTGCTCAGATAATCGGAGAAGAGAAAGAGCGTGAGATACAAAAAGCGGTAAATGAGGATAATTTGAAGAAACAACCGCAGCAGCCTATATCAGCAAGTATCATAATTAATGGTAGTGACGAATGCGAATTCTTCGAAGCCGTGTCACAAAGGAAATTCATGAGCACCGTAAATAAAATAGAAAAGGCTCGCAATGATATGAACTTTGACATGACGTACGGAAACGAGTATTACAAGTCATTTAACGAATGGCTTGATGCTATTGGCGTAGAACCAGTACCATATGGTGATGATATGGGATTTTCTGCAGAACGCGGTATGATAGATACTCGTATTGATTCATATGTAGACCCAGATACCATGAAACCAACCATGATATTGGACTATGGAGCAAGACCTGTACATAATTACGACAGATAATTCGCGAGAAAAACATTGCCTATTATAGGATAAAAAAGAAAGGAGACTATATTATGTCAAACAAAAATCAGGAAGTTGATGGAGTAACAATGGACGAATTGGAAAGATTCGACGATGAGATTGTAGAAACGGAGGAAACAGAAATGAAAGACAAAGTTAGTGTAGTAGCAAAGATCAAAGCAGCAGCGGAGAAACATCCAAAGATTGCAAAAGCAGCTAAGGTAGCTGGAGTTGCAGTATTAGGTGTTGTAGCCGGAGCACTTGGATACAAGAAACTTACTAATAAGGATTACGTTGATGTGAACTTCATTGATACACCTGTCGATGATTCAGAGGAGCATGGAGAAACTTCAACAGAAGAAAGCAATGACACAACAGTAGACCAGAATTAATTATCAGAAGGGAGACTTAGAGAAATCTAGGTCTCTTATTTTTGTAAAAAGAAAGGAGAGACTAATGTCAGAGTACAAGTCAAATTCTCACAAGTCAAAAACGGCTGAGGCCAAAAAAGAACCTGTGAAGAAAGTTGTTACTGGCAAGGTAATAGCTAAAAATCGTTCACTAGGCCAGAAATTCTCAGACACATTTCTTAGTGAGGATATTTCAAATGTGAAAAACTATGCAGTTAACGAGCTTATAATCCCTGGACTGAAAAATATGTTTTTGGATTGTATGTCAATGCTGCTGAATGGATCAACACGAAGGAGCTCGTCAGGAAGTAGAACAGGGTCTGTGTTTAATTATGGTGGATATTTTAACTCATCGAGTTCAGGCAAGACCACCGCAGCAAAAACATATTCTTTAAAGAATGACGGCTACAACTACAAAACCATCATATTAGAGAGTAAAGGAGACGCTGAGTATATTCTGGACATGCTTCTTGAGGAGATTGATAGATACCATAGAGCATATGTTTCTGATTTATATCAGATGGTTGACATTACAGGAACATATATCGATACCCAGTACGGATGGGAGAATCTGTCAGGAGCGAAGATAAAGCGTGTTCCAGAAGGATATTTGCTCGATTTACCTAGAGCATACAAATTGGATTAGGGGTGATATTCTATGAGTTCTATTTCTATTACAGAAATGAGAAAAGCAATAGCTAAAGAATATCCAGATAGCATGAGCTGGCAGGCAAGAGTATATAAGATGCCGACATACCAGGTTGTAGCTATATTTAAGAAATTTCAGTCTGATGGCAGGTTTGATAAAAAGAAGAAAACTGATAGTCAACCTGTTGAGTTCAGACAAATGACAATATTTGATTATATTTAGGAGGATTAATAATGAACTTATTAGCAAGCATTAAAACAGTCGCTAATTCAGCATCATTTGTGTTGAAGAAGCACGCTCCAGAGATTCTTGTAGTCCTTGGAGCAGCAGGAACCATTACAAGTACAGTTCTTGCATGTAAAGCAACACTCAATCTTGAGGATATTATCGACGACACAAAAGATAATTTAGACAAGGCTAAGAAATTGCATAATGGAGAGCTTAAATTGAAGGAAGGAGCATCATTCGATGACAACGACTACAATAAGTTTGTAGCACAGACTTACGCTGGTTGTGCAGGAAGACTTCTCAGAATATACGCTCCATCAATTATATTAGGCGGATTATCTATAGCAAGCTTTGTTACATCATATAAGATCATGATGAAACGATATATAGCAGTTGGAGCAGCATATGCAACTACTAAGAAACTCTTTGACGAATACAGAGCTAGAGTTGTAGAAAAGTATGGTGCAGATGAGGATAAGCAGCTTATGCTTGGAACATCAACAATGAAAGTTAAGGAGAAGGTTATTGATGAAGGCTCAGGCAAGGCTAAAACTATCACAAAAGAAATCGAAGTAGCAGGTGATGAGACTCCTCTTGACAGAACACTTACTGTTATATTCTGCAAAGACACTTCTACAGAATGGGTTCCAGATGCTGAGTATAATTACTCAAAGTTACTTGGCGAGCAGAACTTAGCAAATTGTGATCTTACAGCAAATGGTCGTGTTATCTTAAATGATGTACGTGATAGATTAGGTTTACCAAAGACAAAGGCAGGTTATCGTTTCGGATGGAAATTTGAGAAGGACAATCCAGATGGCGATAATGCTATAGACTTCGGTATTCGTGAGATACATTCTTGGGACAAAGATATTTCACCAGATGTAAAGAACATATTTGATAAAGACAAGTATTGTAATATTCTTTATGCTCTTGAATTCAATTGTGACGGAGATGTTTGGGAAGATTGGGACCGAGAGCTTAACGAGTGGTAATAAGAAACTACAACTCTACTAGGAGGTGCATATCAGAATGAAATTTAAAAAACTTATATTTGCAGCGGTACTCAGTATTGGTATAATAAAGGGAACCACTGTTAATGCGGAGGAGACGGTAAACTCAAAACTCACGGCCGGAGTTACGAGTATGCTGTCTTCTATTGATTTTACAGCTGAAACAGAACCTATTGATATTTCTGAAAACGAGCAAATAGTTGTTGAACTGTCATATGAAGAGCCAGAACCGAATTATATTCAGATTGAATCAACTGCATACACCGGTGACCCATATTGCGCAGATGGGACTAGACCGAGACCTGGTGTATTAGCTGGTAAATCTGAATGGATTGGTAAATCAGTTGAATTGTACGATTGCGACTACAACTATATGGGCGATTATACATTTCACGACACTGGTTACGGACAGAGCACCGGTTGGGGAAGAAGCTCACTTGTAAGAGGAAGGCATGTAGGTACTATTGAGGCTGGAGAATGCATTGATATTTATATGGATTCATATTCTGAGTGCATCGACTATGGTAGAAGGACCGTATATTTAGTATGGAAGGAGTAGCCTTATGGGTATTAAAGAAGTAATTATATTTGCAGCGGGATTCGTAGCGGGCGGACTTGTTGTAAACAAATTAGTAGAAAAGAAGTATGAGGATATTTCTAATCAGGAGATAGAATCAGTAAAAGCGGTATATCATAAGAAGTTAGAAGAAGCAGAGAAACCGCAGGAAGAAGCTCCTGATAACAATGATATTCCAGATGAAGCAGCAGAAACAGAACAGACAAGAAAGGGGACATCTGCAATGAGAACATATTCAGATATTATTAAGAGTAGCAATTACTCTTCACCAGTAACAAACGAAACAGATTTACCATATGTAATTACACCAGAGGCATATATGGAGCCAAATGGATACGACAAGCTTGCGTGCAATTACTACAACAATGATGTCTTAACAGATGAGAACGACGAGCCTGTTGAGATTGAGGAGATTATGGGAAGCCATGATATGCTTGACAGAATGGGTGAGTATGAGACGGATACATTATATATTCGTAACGACAAGACAGAAGCGGACTACGAGATTACACAGATTGATGGAGCTTATGTAGAATAAGACCACAGAAAGGACAATAAAATATGCTTGACTTTATAAAAATCAAAGAAAAGTCTACTAAAATAGGTCTTGAGATATATCCGGCCTTTATAATTAAGTCAAGCTTTGATGATTTAATGATACGAGGCGGTGATTTTTATGCTGTCTGGAATGATTACACTCAACTATGGTCAACTGATGAAGGTGTATTAATTAATCTTATCGATTCTGAATTAGAACAATATGCAAAAAACTATGAAACGCGAACGGGTACAAAGCCTGCTCGCGTTTGTTATTTGTGGGATTCAGATTCAGGGAGTATTGATAGATGGCATAAATATTGTCAGAAGCAATTGCGAGACAATTATCATCCGCTAGACGAAACTATCACATTTGCAAACACTGAGACAACTAAGAAGAATTATATTAGTAAGCGTCTCAAGTATCCACTTAAGAAAGGTCCTACTGATGCATATGACGAAATCATAGGTACTTTATATTCTGATGAAGAACGCCATAAGCTTGAATGGGCTATAGGAGCAATTGTTACCGGCAATTCTAAGAATATTCAGAAGTTCATAGTTATGTATGGTGCTCCAGGAACAGGTAAATCAACTATATTAAATATTGTTCAGGACATGTTCGACGGATATTATGCAGTGTTTGATGCAAAGGTGTTGGGCTCTTCTTCTAATGCTTTCGCGTTGGAAGCTTTTAAAGCAAATCCATTAATTGCTATACAGCATGATGGCGATCTTTCACGTATTGAAGACAACACTAGACTCAATTCAGTTGTATCGCATGAGGAAATGACTGTAAATGAGAAATTCAAATCAACTTATGTTAATAGGTTTAACAGTTTCTTATTTATGGGTACGAATAAGCCGGTTAAGATAACGGATGCCAAGTCTGGTTTATTAAGACGATTGATAGACGTGTCACCGACTGGAAACAAAATTCCTACCAAAAGATACGATATTCTTATGAATCAGGTCAAATTCGAGCTTGGAGCGATTGCCTATCATTGCAAATATGTATATTTGGAGAATCCAGATGCCTATAACAATTATGTGCCTACAAGTATGATGGGTGCATCTAATGACTTTTACAACTATGTGCTAGACTCATATGACATTTTCAAAAGGCAGAATAGTACAACTCTAAAAGCAGCATACGAAATGTACAAGGCATATTGCGATGATTCAAATGTGAAGTATCCATTATCGAAACTTTTATTTAAAGAAGAGCTTAAAAACTATTTCGCAACGTTTAACGAGCGAGCGTTGCTAGACCAAGGTGAGAGAGTAAGAAACTATTACGAGGGCTTCAAACTAGACAAGTTTATATATTCGGGCGACAAACTTGAAAAAATACCAGAGCCTATATTGGAATTGAATTGCACAGAATCTTTACTTGATGGGTATTGTGCAGATTGTCAGGCCCAGTATGGTAACGAAGATGAGAAGCCTACATTCAAATGGGACAACGTAAAGACAAAACTCAGAGACCTTGATACACACAAATTACATTATGTGAACTTGCCGGAAAATCATATTGTGATTGATTTTGATTTAAAGGATGAGAAAGGAGAGAAGTCGTATGACAGAAATATTAAAGCCGCTAGCAAGTGGCCTAGGACATATGCTGAGGTTTCTAAAGGCGGTGCTGGTATTCATCTGCATTATATCTATGACGGAGACACTTCTGCTCTTAGTCGCATTTATAGTGATGATATTGAAATAAAGGTGTTTACAGCAAATGCATCGCTAAGAAGAAAGCTGACTAAATGTAATGATATTCCGATTGCAACTCTCAACTCAAATCTTCCTTTGAAAGAGAAAGGAGATAAAGTGATCAATTTTGAAGGCATAAAAAGCGAAAAGGGGTTGCGGAAATTCATAATACGTAATCTCAACAAAGAAATTCATAACGCAACAAAGCCATCAATAGATTTCATATATTCTAAGCTTGAAGAATGCTACAGCAGTGGAATGAAATATGATGTAACAGATATGAGGCCTGCAATAATGGCTTTCGCAGTTAACAGTACACATCAATCTGATTATTGTCTTAAGCTTGTTGCTAAGATGAAATTCAAATCTGATGAAGTGTCAATAGACAACCAAGGATATTCTGATGACGAGCTTGTATTTTATGATGTAGAGGTATTCCCAAATCTATTCATTGTTAACTACAAACGTAGAAACACAGATGTTGTTGTCAGGCTTATAAATCCAACACCACAGGATATTGAGCAAGTGCTTAAATTCAAATTAGTTGGATTTAACTGTAGACGCTACGATAATCATATTATGTATGCACGTTTGATGGGTTATGATAATGAGCAATTATTTAATCTGTCACAGAGGATTATCGGTAAAAGTGCTAACTGCATGTTTGGTGAAGCTTATAACTTATCATATACTGATGTTTATGATTTCTGTGCAAAGAAGCAGTCTCTTAAGAAATGGGAGATTGAGCTTAATAAAAAAGCAGAAGACCATAATTCTAAAATGGATGATCATGTCAGAGCTTTGTGTAAAAAAATCAAGCATCACGAATTAGGATTGCCTTGGGACCAGCCAGTACCTGAGGAGTTATGGACAAAAGTTGCAGAGTATTGTGATGACGACGTTATTGCAACTCAAGCTGTATTTGAGGCTAATCAAGGTGATTTTACAGCAAGAGAAATTTTAGCAGAATTAGCAGGTGGAACAGTTAACGATACCACAAATAGCTTGACAACTAAATTTATATTTGGACGTAATCGGCATCCTCAAGACCAGTTCATGTACCGAGACTTATCACAGCCAGTGACAGAGCTCCCGGATGATGTACTTGCATTCTTAAAAGAAGCAAAACCTGAAATGATGGCTGAACCTTTTGACGGACCACTTGGAAAAAGCTTATTACCATATTTTCCGGGATATAAATTTGAGTTTGGAAAGTCCACGTATAGAGGGGAAGAAGTCGGCGAAGGTGGTGAAGTATGGGCTAGTCCTGGAATGTATGGACGTTCACAGACAGAAGACATCGGCTCACAGCACCCAAACTCTGCTATTAGTGAATGCACATTTGGCCCAGAATACACTAAGAAGTTTAAGGAGATTCTGGATATTCGTATTCATATTAAGCATGGCGAGTACGATGTCGTACGTGATGCATTCGGAGGAAAACTTGCTAAGTACTTGAATGATAAGAGTACAGCTAAAGCATTGGCTCAGGCATTAAAGATAGCGATTAATTCAGTATATGGATTGACAGCTGCTAAGTTTGAGAACCCATTTAGAGACCCTCGTAACAAAGATAACATTGTGGCAAAACGAGGTGCTCTATTTATGATTGATTTGCGTCATGCAGTTGAAGAGCAGGGTTATAAGGTTATTCATGTTAAGACTGATTCAATTAAAATTGCTAATCCGGATGATTATATTCTCAACTTCATCGTTGAAAGAGGAAAACGTTACGGTTACAATTTCGAGGTTGAGCATATATTTGACAGAATATGCTTGGTAAATAACGCTGTGTACATTGCAAAACTTGCAGATGATGATCCTGAGGACCCAGGAAAATGGACAGCAACTGGAACACAGTTTGCAGTACCTTATGTATTTAAGACACTATTCAGTAAAGAGCCTATACAGTTCAATGATATGTGTGAAACAAAGAACTCTGCTGTAGGTCCTATATATTTGGACATGAATGAATCATATCCTGATGTTACAGCGGAAGAGAAACAATTTAAGAATCTTGAATCAAAGTATAAGAAAGGCGAGCTATCAGATACTTTGTTTGAGAATGAATGTGCCAGCTTGAGAGAACGTATCGAGGCTGGCCATAATTATATTTTCGTAGGAAAAGTTGGATTGTTCTGTCCAATTAAGCCTGGCTGCGGTGGTGGAACGCTTGTATGCAAACGTGATGACAAATACAGTGCTGTTACCGGAACAAAGGGTTACCGTTGGCTAGAGTCAGAAATAGTCAAACAGAACGGAAAGGAGGATGACATTGATAAAACATATTACAACAAGTTAGTAGATGATGCAGTTTCTACTATTTCTGAATTTGGTGATATAGAGTGGTTCATTAATGGCTAGTTATATTTAAGCCGAGGTTAAAAGTAAAGGAGATAAGACTTATGACTAGAAATGAGATTATTGAGGTACTTAAAAACGGAGTTTCAGAGATATTTAATGATGCGATTGTTGACGTAACTGTCTACAAGAAAAACAATGCGCAAAAGAAGATAGGAATCAGTATTCATTACAATAAGCACAACTTTGAAGTTGCTCCTATCATCTACATCGACGATATTATAGAGGATATTGAAGACAATACCATTAGTGTTTGTGATGGCGTTGAAATGATAGCTAACATATACGATAAGGCAAAAGCTGATATTCGTTTAAGCATCAACCGTGACATGATATTGGAGAATCTAAAGTGCGTTGTCATAAACTACGAGATGAATGAGGAATATTTGCAGACAGTCCCTCATCGCAGATATTTGGATTTAGCTATTATGTACAGATTCACAGTAACCATTGACAAGATTATGGAGTGCCATGGAAGCATTGCAGTAAGTAACGAAATCATGACACAATTTAACTTATCGCTTGGCGAACTGGATTATGCTGCAAGGAACAATATTTATGAAGAAGATTTCAGAGTACTAAGCTTATGTGACCTGATAGGAGAGTCTTCTAGTGATGTTCTTCCTGACGACATGTTTCTTAACGTTCTTACAGACAGCGCCGGATGCTATGGAGCTAGGACTATACTGAATAAAAAGCTTTTAGCTTCATTCGGAATTGACCTGTATATTATCCCGTCGAGCATATATGAGATAATAGTATTTCCAGCAGACCCATTGTATAGAGGTGTCCGTGAAACGATTAGAGAAGTTAATGGTACACTTGACCCATCTGATATTTTAAGTGATAACTTATACTATTATAACCACAATAAAAACTGTATCACAATTGTAACTGATTAATTTATATTTTCTGAGGACCTGAGTTCGAGCGCTTGGGTCCTCTTTTTATTGGAGTAACAATGAATAAAAGATATTTACAATATTTAACTACAGCCGGAAAAGAAAAGGATGAAAAGACGGCTACAGCTCGAGCAAAATTTAAACAAACACCATATTTTATGAAAGTAAAGGAGAATGATAACAATGGCAACAAGATCAAAACATGCACAGAGAAGCAAGAGAAGTAACAAGAAACACGAGGTAATGCTGAATGTCTTTGCACAGATTTCAGGACGCTATGCATATGGATTCGCCAAGGATAAGGCATACAGATAGGAGATAGCAACATTGGGCAACGACAGAAAAGATTTGAGGCGTTCAAAGGTACTGTCAGTTATTGATACCGAGGAACAGAATAAAGGGTATGCCCGAATTTCATTAGAAAAAATTGCTAGATCTTCGTGTACATCAAAACGGCATGTAATGGATGCAGTAAATGAACTCGTAGACGCGAGACAATTAAAAATAGTTGTAAAGGGTGCTGGTAATTCAGCGTCTTTATATAAAACATTAAAAGAAAAAGGAGAGAATCACAATGAGTAGACCAAACAGACCAAATGATTTAGAGATTGAAGGAGCAGTATTCGGATTCAGGAATTTCAGTGGAAAAGAGACTGATTATTCACCGGAAGGAACAAGACAGTTCGGAGTAATTATTGACCCAGAGTTAGCAATGCAGCTTAAGGCTGATGGATGGAACATCAAGGAGCGAGCAAATGAAGAGGAGCCTACATATTATCTGTCCGTTGCAGTACGTTTTGACCCATTTCCACCAAAGATTACTATGTTCACAGAGTCAGGTGGAAGAACTATTCTCACAGAGGATACAGTATGCTTACTTGACAGTGCTGAGATTATTACTGCTGACTTGATTATTTCTGGTTCACCTTGGGAGAGCAAGATGGGAGGCGCTGGCATCAAGGCATATTTGAGAACCATGTACGTCAAGATTCATGAGGATAAGTTTGCAGCTAAGTGGAACCGCGAGTTTGATAATTAAATGATAGGAGCTGATTCTATTGAGTATTCAATTGAAGCCGGAACAGGAAGCAGCTCTTTATAAGATGAAAAACGGTTGTATCTTAAATGGCGGTACAGGTTCAGGAAAGTCTATCACCGCTCTGGCATATTACTTTTACAATAATGGCGGAATATTTAGCAAAGGCTATTATATTCCAATGCCAGATGACGGTGAGGGCAATCCCCCTGACCTTTATATTATTACCACAGCTCACAAAAGAGATACTCGCGAATGGGATGGCGATATGATTAACTTTCTGTTATCTACAGACCCAAGTATAAACATATATTCTAATACTGTTGTGGTGGATAGTTGGAATAATATACACAAATATACAGAAGTTAAAAACGCTTTCTTTATATTTGATGAGCAAAGAACTGTAGGCAGAGGTACATGGGCAAAAAGTTTTATTAAAATAGCTAGAAACAACGAATGGGTATTGCTTACTGCTACACCTGGAGATAAATGGCCGGATTATATTCCGATATTTATAGCAAATGGATTTTATAAGAATAGAACAGAATTTAATCGAAGGCATATAGTATATTCTGCATTCTCTAGTTATCCAAAAATTGATAGATATGTTGATATCGGCCGATTGATTAGGCTAAGAGACAGTATATTAGTTAATATGGATGTTCAAAGACACACAGTTCAGCATCATCTTTATATTTCTGTTGAGTACAGTAAAGACACATATAAGGATATTCAAAAGAACAGGTGGAATTATACAAAGGACGAGCCTATTCAGAATGCATCAGAGTTGTGTTACGAGTTACGAAAATGCGTGAATGGCGATTTATCAAGAATAGATAGTATCATTGATATTTTGCATGAGCGTAAGAAAGCAATCATATTCTACAACTTTGATTATGAGCGCGATATTTTGCTGGAATATTTACCTAAGCTGTGTACGGTAGCTGAGTGGAATGGCCATAAGCATCAGGAATTGCCAGAAGGAGATAACTGGGCATATTTAGTTCAATATACTGCAGGCTGTGAGGGTTGGAATTGTATTAAGACCGATACAATTATATTTTACAGCCAGAACTATTCATATAAGACAATGATGCAGGCAATTGGTAGAATAGACAGACTCAACACCCCATTTATAGATTTATATTATTATCATCTTAAGAGCAAGGCGCCGATAGATTTGGCTATAGGAAGAGCATTAGCTCAAAAGAAAAAATTTAACGAAACTAAATGGGTAGGAAGTTTCGCGTAAAAAACATTGACTATAATGAAGAGAATGAATCTTAGCTCAGATGGTGAGAGCGCTAAAGGAAACTTTAGAGGTCGTTGGTTCGAATCCAACAGATTCCTCTCTTTATTTTTTTTGTCTAAAAGTAAAGGAGGATGTTTCAAATGAAGACAGTAACGAAGACAATTACTTTTTCGGAGAAGACAAGTTTTGTGTGGTCGCCTAATGCCGCGTACAATAAACAGTATATTAATTCTAATATCAGTATACTTAGACGAATGTTTCATATGTGGGGATTTGTTTCTTTGAATCAGATCAAGCAGTGTTTGTCACTTAAAGATTCATGCAAGCAGCGGTCATATTTAAAAGATTGTATGTTTATTCATAGTAAAGATGATTATGAGACGTTTGAGCCGGTTATCAGCCAGGATGGAGATGACCTTACAAAATTCAAGATTACTATGCAGTTTGTTGATTATTCGAAGGGATATAAATAATGAACGAGGATGGATACAAAGAAGTACGTTTCGACGTATATTGTCCAAGATGCAGACATGAAAAGGAAAGTCAGGATGCTGACATTTGCAATGCTTGTTTGCACGAGCCAACTAATTTATATTCTCACAAACCAGTTAAGTTTGAAGAGAAAGACAAGAAATAGAAAGGAGCCGGCGGAATGTATAAATCAATACGGCAAGAAATATATGCAACATTTGTGAAAAATCCTGGATGGCAAAAAAGCAGTAAATTCATGGATAAAAGCGAGCGAAATCAAATGTTCATTACAAGAATTGCAGCTTTGGATATTTTAGCAGAGATGAATAAGTATCCGACAAAACCGCCGGTGAATATTGTAGTTGACTATAAAGACAGAATGGAGAGATTTTCAGACATGACGCCATCTATGGAAAGCAAAATCTTATTTTCTACAATGGCAGATACAGCGGATAAAATTATGGATTTATTTAATTAGGTGAAAGGAGACAAAATACGGATGAATGAAAAAGTAGAAGACTGGAATGGATTTTCAATTCATTTTGTACAGTTTGAAGGTTCGTGGTTATGGGTTGCTGACTTGGAAGATATTTGCGATGCATTGGATTTATCAGCAGATGTTGTACTGAATGATATTGATCGCGATTATGTTTTCGAGATGTACGAAGGAAATCCATTTAAAATTGGTATATCTGAGGAAGGTATTTACCAGCTTATATATTTTAGTCACGAGCCTATGGCAATGAAGTTTAAGACCTGGTCATATCGTACACTGACTAAGTTACGTAGAATGGTTGGATTACAACCGTGGGAGTCACTAAAGCTGCTGGATGAAAAGGTTCAGAGAAGTGTTGACCATATTCTCGATACTATATATTGGGATGAGGAAAAGAAATGTGTAATGCAATCTGTAACACTTCCAGGTGGTGATGTTGATCAGGTTCCGTTTTTCGAGAAAGGAGAATGAATAATATGAATGAAAAGTGGTTACCAACTACAGCTGGAACTTTAGAAGAGAAAGCACTAAAAAATACACTTAATAGTGTATATGGTACATATGGTATAGCCGATGTAAGGCCAACATGCATGAATGATCAGGTTTGGATGGATATTGGTGCGCCTTATCTTATACCATTGGATAGAAAATTATTAACCCGCGAGGATATATTTAAAATAGTGGGAACAATGGTTGCAAAGGCTGGATATCCAGATGAAAGAAATCTTAGAGTATTGGCTGGTACATCAATTATGACAACATTATCACACATACCCGGAGAGGTGCCAGAATCCTTTAATTCGCGTAATGGAATGACATATGTGCATGACAAATGGATGAAACCGCGCGAAATGCAGTTACAGCAGAAACGAGTAACAATGCAATATGATCAGTTCTTTAAACCAAAGCCGTTCGATATCTATAAGGATGTTTATTCTGCTAATGAGTTATCATCATATATTAGCAGCGGTATTGAAAATTTAAGGAAAACGTTAAAAGAAGCATTCGGAGAATTATTTAATTTGGAGGAAAATAATATGTCAAGAAAATCATTAGAAGTTAAGAAGGTTATATATTCAGGACCATGCACTATTGTTATTTGGGCAGACGATAGCAAAACAATTGTACGCTGCCAGGATGGAGATACATATTCGAAAGAAGTTGGTCTGCTTATGTGCTTAGCTAAGAAGGTTTGGGGTACCAATACATCTGGCTCGAACTTTAACGACTATATTTCAAAGGTTATTTCAGAGAAAGAGGAGAACAAATAATGAGTAGGGCGTGTAAATGCGACAGATGCAATAAGTTTTATGAAAGACCGGACGATAATTGCGCGATTGCTGCTATATCGGTCAAATATGTAGATACTTACAATTCTAGTTATTATGACTTATGCCCAGAGTGCGTTAAAGAGTTTCATGAGTGGTTCAGAAAATATGGAAAGGAGTTTAATAGCCTATGATAGTATATTTTGGAGAATTGGAGGCTGCAAGATGATTAAACTGGAAGATCTATTATTAACTGCATGCTGTGACGTGGCTATTATAGAGAATATATATCCTGTGATTACAATTAATTACAAATATGATGCGTGGAAACATTTTTCAAAAGATTTCTTAGATAGAGAAGTTAAGAAAATCGACACTTACAACGGCAGAGTCAGAATTTGGCTAAAAGAGGAGGTTGCGAAGAAGAAATGATTAAATTAGAACACGTAGTTCTGGCGAGTCCGGAGCAGATGGATTTTATTATTGAGGGTATGCGTAATCCTATGAACTCATGGGAGAAAAAAGACTCAAGAGAAGGATGCAAACAGGGTTTATGCTGGAAAACCTGCAACTTTAGCCCTTATTGGTGTGGTGATACTCCAAGGTACGTATTAGGCAAAAATGATTACACCCTTATGCAAAAATTGTCTAAGTCCGGTACAGATCATAGAAAATTTATGAGAATGATGCCAGTATATGTGAGGATTACTGCTCCTTTATATTGGTGGGAGGAGTTTGATACTTACAAGGTTGGTACTGTTTCCAATAGCTGCAACGATATGGCTATGCATAAAATTCAGGAGAAAGAGTTTACGCTGGATGATTTTAGCTGTGAGCATTTGAAAAATGCATTTGATGTATCTATTCCGTATGCCTCTAATATCACAAGTATATTTGAGTATAAGAAAATTTTAGAAGACATCATAGAAATTCTTAATAATGCAAGAGCTTTATATCTTGAAACTAAAAATAAAATATTTTGGTGGCAGATGACTCAGCTTCTCCCTAGCAGCTATAACCAGACACGCAATGTTATGATGAATTATGAGGTTTTGGCAAATATTTATAATTCTCAGAAATATCATAATAAGCTAGATGAATGGCGAAAATTCTGTAAGTGGATTGAGGAACTTCCATATTCTGAGTTGATTTTGTCCGCGTAAATAACATCTCCTATAATGAAAGGAGTGATGGTATTTATGAATTACACAATAAAAAGTATTTCAAAGCTTCTAAATGTATCTGAAGAACAAGTAAGAAGATGGTGTAGAAGTGGACAACTTAAATCACTAAAGCATTCGAGAAAAGAAGGATATGTTATAGAGAAGTGCGATTTGTTTGCATTTTTAGATGATAATCCAAAATATAGGAATGCATTAGATTTAGAATCTGACAATAATGCACTAAAAATATTAAAAATACGTTTTTTAGAAATACAATTAGACAAGAAGAAAAAAGAAATTGTAGAGCTAGAAAATACCATAAAAGCACTTAAAGGCTCAGAGTAAAATCTGGGTCTTTTTCTTTTTATATTTCGTGAAAGGAGTTTAATAGCCTATGAGAGTATATTTTTATGACATTATGAAGGACGAAACTGTAATTAAGCTTAAGAAAATCAAGTCAAAAGACTTTCCAAGCTTAAAATATAAAGGATTAACATGTCCAGGAATCGTAGACAAATTCATGGATGCAGTATATGACGCTAAAAATCTTATTGAGGAGCATCTTTGGCTGATATGTTTAAACACCAAATTAGTACCAAACGCAGTGTTTGAAGTATCGCATGGCAGTATGACCGATGCTAATTGCAGCCCGGTTTCTATATTTCAAAGAGTCTTATTGACAGGAGCAAGCGGTTTCATAATCGTGCATAACCACCCATCAGCGAGTACATACCCGTCACAAACTGATGACGATACATTTAATGATATACGCAAATTAAGTAAAATGATGAATCTTAATTTTTTAGATAGTATCATTGTTGGCGATGGAAAGCCATATTCTTATAAATACGATTGCAATGACTGGAATGATTAAGAGAAAGGAAAATATTATGAAAAAATTATTTGTAAGTGTACCTATGAAAGGTAGAACAGAGACGGAAATTAAGGCTAGTATTCAGAAGATGAAGAAAATTGCTGAGACATATGAAGGAGAAGAGCTGGAGCTTATTGATAGCTATGTAGAGGGGAATCCACCAAAAAACAATCATCAATCAGTATGGTATCTTGGTAAATCACTTGAGAAGTTATCTGAGGCCGATATTTTCATTGGAATTGAGGATGATTACAATTGGAGTGGTTGCTATATTGAAAGACAGGTTGCCAGTAGATATGACATTAAAGCTTACCATGTTTCCAGCAGATTACGTAATAAGCAACTATTGGGAAGTACGCAAAAATGCAGACTTAATGGTACAATGTTAAACACTAAAGCATGCCGATTCTTGTGGAGAGGAAAATGTATGCTTGGTAATAAAAAGCCTTGTATACATACTCTCTGCCCGGATTGGGAAAGTAAGTATATTTACCCGGTTAGAGAGACTTGGGTTAAGGAGGAAAAATGAAAGAAAGAATCATAGAATTTCTATCCAGTATTATTGCAGCTGTTGGGTTCGGTCTTACACTAATTGCTATATTTTGTATGTTTTGGGGCGGGATTTCATTATTTGTGTGGCTTGTGCTGCCCCTATTTAATATTACAAGAAATATTATGACAGCTGCTATTATAGGACTAGCATTTGCATTATTATATATTGTTATGCAACGATAAGAATGAAAAATGAAATCGCGTAGAAAACATGGCCTTTAGTGAAAGTCCAGCTAATAAATGTCAATAGTAAAATGAGAAAAAATCTATTTTATTTTCTGACTAAAAAAGGGCGGACTTTCCCCTTGGTGAAAATATCGTTTTTGAAAGATATTGATTCATTGGGTTCATAGTATTTTATGCAGCTATGTCGCATTTAGCAGAATTGTATTGTTTGATATGCTCCTGAGGAGCAATGATTTTGAATGGTTTGTTATCTCTGAGTATTGCAAATATCATATTGCATACCTTATGTGAAACAGCTCCCATTGCTACGAGCTTTGGTTTTGAGTCACATTTTTTGAGGTAGTACTCACGAAGAACTGGATTTTTAGCTTCTCTATTACGGGAGATACTGATGCTTTGTAAGGTTAACGTGTGAATAACACGTCTAGCTATGGCAGAACCATGCTTAGACATTTGAACCTTGGTGCCTTCAAATTTACCGGATTGCTTTACTGCTGGATCAAGACCAAAATAAGCGAAAAGTTGTTTGGGCTTTGAAAATGCTGAAAAGTCACCGATCTCACCCATAATGGATACAGCAGACAAGAAACCAGCACCTTTGAAAGTTTCAATCAAATGAATCTGCTTGACAAAGTCAGAATCTTCATTAGCATCAACAAGCTCGTGGAGTGATTCAAGAATGCTGTTGATTTCTTCATCATATTTACGTATGAAGCTGATATAAAGGCGAATACGCTTGATGTTGCTGTCTATGATGTAACCAAACTGATTTGCATCAGTTGCCGCCTGAATTATGGCATTATACTTATTTTGAGCATATGTAAGCCCAAATCGAGCTGTGGATTTGATGATATCAATAATCTCTTGCTTGTCTGCTTTAAGAAAAGCTGATGGAGAGGTATAAGTCTCCAATAATGTAAGAGAAGTGTTGATAGTAACCTTGGAAAAGATGCCAAGATACTGTGGAAACGCTATGCGTAATTCACCCTGAAGCTTATTCACATAGGCACTGCGATTATCCATTAAATCGTAGTATTCACGGCATAGGTTACGGCAGTTTAGAGCAAGATCTGAAGGCATAAGTGAAACCTTTAAATCAGGTTTCAAACCAACCAAAGCAGCTTTTTTAGAATCAAAACGATCATTATGTACTTTTCGTATGTTGATATTTGTGCTATTCTTAGTGATGATAGGATTAATAACCGAGCAGTTAAAACCCTTATCACGAAGATAGCAGAAGAGTGGGTAATGATAAATTCCCGTGGATTCGAGGAAAATGCGACTTTCCAAAGAATACAACTCTTCTGCTTCTTTTATTTTAGAAACAGCGGTTGTAAGGGAATCAATACTGTTATGTAGGATTTTGTAAGGTTTTCCTACGAATTGTTGGTTTGGAAGTGCTATAGACATCCAGGAGAAATCAGCACCGACATCAATACCAACAGAGATGAATAGTTCATCAAGATTAAAAATAACTTTGTTTGACATGAGCAATAGCCCCTTTCTGATAGGAATCCATTTCCAATCTGGCAGGTACACAACCTAGCGTGTTATTCGGGTATGGCCTTCAGGCTCCCAACCAGCTAAAACATAAAACCCTGTCGAATGGACTAATTGACTTTATTGCAGGTATCAGTCACAGAAGTGACTTCCCAAGGAGGTGAACATTCTTTGTCCTATCCTAAGAGATAATACCTTATGTTTTATCTGGTGTCTATCAGGAACCGTCAGACATGATAATTATTATGGATAACATCTGATGAAGGAAGAATCCCTTCTTTTGTTATCTGATTTACAGAAACTTATTAACCAAGTAGTCTTGATTGACTACACCATTATTATACTAGGAGAGTGATACTATGTTTAAAAAATATTTAAGAAAGAAGCAATACGCAAAGATAAAATCGCATATCCAAAACAAGATATCATTGATTCAGGAATTAATAGATCTTATTCCTGATGATAAAGCAGATGGATATGAAGATATGAGTAAAAAATGTTATATTGCTCAAAAAGTATCATTAAAGGAAGTATTGCGATTTATTGAAAACGAGGAGAGTTGGTCTTAGGACTGGCTCTTTCTTTTTTGCGCGGAATACATAGCCTATAGTGAAAGGAGAGTGATTTATATGTTTGAGCGGAAACTATGCAATGGTTCAAAAAGATGGAAAAATTACAAAAGTAGCATTGAGCCGTATTTATGACGTAAAGGAGAAATAGGATGATTGGATATATATTGATATGCACTACAATAAACATATTTTGTTGGTTTGTTTTTGGGCGCTACAGTTTTTACTGTAAAAGAAAATATAATACACTCTTTAGTTTCAGAAGCAATATTTTTACTTATTTGCTTTGGAAGTTATTTATTATCAGGAGGAATATAAATGATAGAACTTTTAAAATTGTGTGCTGAATATCCTATTGAATTTAACGTATGTTATGAGCCATTTCTGAGTGCTTTTGTTATTAAGTCCCGAAATCTCGAAACAAATATGGCAGTGAGCATACGTATTAGTTCTTCCGAAATTGAATTGGTACCATCAGAAATAATTAGTCGGCGCATCATAGACCAAGTACGAAAAAGTCTTATAGATTGTTAGGAGGAGAAATAGATGAGAGATAAACAATATAAATGGGAGTGCATATTCACAGATGCAATATTAAGTGAACTAAAAGTATGGAATTATAATGAATTGGCAGACTATTTTATCACTATTATACAAAAACGCTGTAATTTAGTCGACCCAGATAAACATTACTGCTTGGAAGTAGGCAAAAAAATAAATGATTTCATACAAAATATGCCATCAAAAGAGATAGCACGAATACCGCGTGTAACTATATGCAGTAATTTATCATTATGTGACAATGAGTTTCGTATTATGGAAAGAGTAAAAAATGTAGACTGTTTTAATGCTGATGACGTTGTAAAAGTTCCTGATTATAATGTTTCTGATAATATACGTGTCAACCCAAATCCTATATCACCGGAACACTATAAAAGACTAAGCCCTGAGCCGAAAGATGTTATTCGAAGCTGGGGCTTAAATTTTAATCTTGGTTCGGCGGTTAAGTATATTTCAAGGGCTGGACATAAGGATGAGATTGTTCAGGATTTGAAGAAGGCTCAGCAGTTCATACAGTTTGAGATTGATTATTTGAAAGGAGATAAAGAGTAATGAGCATACATTATGTTTTAGACATGATATTTTTAATCATGTTGATCGGGATTGCCGGGTGGTTGATAGCGGATTTGATACTTAAGTTAACTCATAAGATTCGTCGTCATATTCCACCTGCAGCAGTGCCTAAAGCTAAATGTCATTGTTGGAACTGCAGATTTAGGTCTAGTAGATATTGGTGCACTATATGGGGCAAGGGTATATTTTTAGATGACTTTTGCAGCTATGGAGAAAAGAAAAAGGATAAGGAGAATAATTCATGAACAATACAACAAAAATCAGAATAATGTCTTATGCATCACAGCCAGATAAGGATTACAACTATGACGGTGATTATGTAGACTTTGAAGGTAAGCGATATTGGGTTTCCTTACGAACGGAAACTGTTGAGTTTGTTGGAAATTTGGAAGTGAGTAAGTGATGGATAAAGTTATATTTTATACAAAGGAGAAAGCAATCATGCTTATCCTTTGCAACATCAATTCCTATGTAAATCATAATAAATCTCCTTTGAAATGTATTAATGCTGTTTTAGAACCACAGGGTGCTCCTTGCGATTGTAACCTCGTTCTAAATAAACCGTCATGCGGTATCTAACTGATTAACAAATGAACAAAGAGACTGTGGTTGGAGCCTTCCTAAAACCATCAAGTGGTAGGAGAAATAAAACCAATCCACAGCATCTTATATATCATAGTCGAACCTACAGAAGAGGTAAAGAATGGACTATGACCTAATAGTTGTAAAGACCTTGGAGAGGGTCTATAAAAACTACTACTATATAATACGAGGAGATATTTATATGGCTAATAAAGAGATTGAGGAGTTATATTGCAAACTTGAAAGTGCTTGTCCATATGGTGGATGCGTCAGTAGAGCAACTATATTTATGGAAGCTATGAATAAAGGTGAAATAACCGATGACGTATATTATCAGGCTAAGAAATTCTATGGAACTTTATGGAACTATGTAGGAGATTAATGCGATGGATATTATAGATTTTGTGCAAAATGTTTGTGGCTGGCAATTATCTGAATTCCAGATAAAGTTTACTCGTGCGGCTTATGATGCAATTGTGAATGGTAAAACATTAATTTACACTCCGCCACGTGGGGGTTCTGGGTTTCAATGTAGGGCATTGCAAGCATTAGCTACTTTATTTGTTGCTTATGAGCGCGGAATAATAAAGAAATAGTGTAAAGGAGGAAGCAGATGATTAAATTAAAAGACGTATTAGGCTACATTGACAATGATGTCAGACTCATTAATGCAAATAATGATGAAATAGCACTTATATTTCGAGGGTTTCAAGATGTAGTATCGGATAAATATTTTGAATGCAGGGTGCTAGAAATGTCAATTAATGAAGCGATGGATGCAACTGTAGATGTGATGATTACAAATGATAAGGCAGAGCTCTATGATTAAAGCGATACGATTGATTGCAGGGTGGATATTTATTAACACATTGTGTGGGCTATTGCATTTGCATGTATATAACCCAGATTGGTGGATATTGACTGTTAGTTTTTATTTTATTTTAGGATTTACGGAGGATTGATTTATGGATGGTGATTGAATTTGAGAAGCGTATGGAGAAGCATATGAGCAATATCGATAAGAGCTTGGTTAGCATTTCTAAGTCATTAGAGAGAATTGCTAGGGCGAAAGAGAAGGCACAGGCTGAATCAAATAGAGAAATGAATGAAGAGTCATGGGACGTATTTGATAACTTATCAAAATTGTCCGGTACGAAGCTATTATAATAAGGAAGAAAGAGGTGCAAAAATGAGTTTTCAGGATGTATTAAACGTAGCAATTGTTGTGATTTTGGTGTATTTATGCTTAAGCGGGCTTGTTGGGAGGATTTGTAAGTCTATTGAGATTACTGCAATTGTCAAGTGCATGGGTGATATGAGTAAGAGTTGTGATAACAGTGCTGTTAATGATATTTTTGAGGAAATGACAAAGTCTTTGAAGAAATAGAAATCGCGTAGGAAACATGGCCTATAGTGAAAGGAGAGTGATTTATATGTTTAAAATGACAGAATAGCAGGTTATTGAAGTTAACAAACTATTAAAAGACCATCGAGATTCATTGGCAGCCTTGATAGAAGAATGCTTTTGTCGTGGTGAAGTGATTGGATTTATTGGCGGTGTTTTAACGTGTTTGATGGCTCATAAATGTAAATGCTCGATTGCTAAACGTATTAAAGAACACGAGAAATCAGAGAAAGAGCAATTCATATGAGTTTCGTTAATCAAATTTAGGGCTTGTTGAAAGAAACAGGTCCTATTTTTTGTGATTTTTACTAAAAAATGGAGGAAATTATGATTCATTGGATACTATTTACGCTCTATATTTTTATAGGTTTGGCTTTTGGATCTGGGTTATTAATTATAACTAAAAATTATAACGTGATTATATTTACTTTAGCCATATTTGGTTGGCCAGCATTGCTTTTGTATTTAGTAGCAGCTCTTTTTGTGTATGTAGGAGTCCATATAGGTCTTATTTTACTAAAAGTCTTTAACAAAGAATGAAATTGGAGGAAATTATGATTCAGACAGTACTTTTAATACTATATTTAGCAATTGGATTTGCAATTATAAGCGGGTTGGCTGCATTTGATGTTGAAATTAGTGAATTTGTGTTCATAGTTACAGTATTATTATGGCCTTTACTTATTGTTTTCGGCATTATTGCACTAATCATGTACTTATTTATTATGGCAGGAAACAAAATTGGCGAATTTCTAAGGAGGAAATTTGATGAAAAGTGATATTACAGGGCCATATTTGAAGGTAAATGGCAAAATTAGAGGTTATTGCGAGCTTTGTGGCAGAGAAGTTGGACTGGATGAGCCTGGAAACAAGTGTCCATTATGTGGTGCAGAGCTATATTATGAGCCAAAAGTGTGTGACATGTACAAATATGGGCAAAAAATTAATGATATCTGCGAAAAGGAGGACAAATAAATGGGCAGAAAAGGTAAAACTAACGTATATGAGTCTGGAAAAGCTGAGGATGGTTGGTCATCTTTGGTTGCTGAGAAGCGAAATGATGCTATTTTGAATGCATATTTGGCAGTAAAAAGGGTCACTGAGACTTGTAAAATTGGTGATTTAGTAGCTGTTTCATGCGGAAAACAGTACCCAGGAGCCAGTAAAATGGACATTGAAAGCCAGAAATTTAAGGGTTATTTGGTAGGAGAATACCCTCGATATTTTAGGATTTTGGTGCATGGAAAGGGTGGAGATTACGTCAGATGCGTTAACAAAAATGACCTTATTGCTGGTGATTTACGTATCAAAAAGTTGTGCGGGAAACCATTTTTGATGCCTGTTGTTGAGTGATTTTTGTGGACATTTTTGGCCATTTTTACTAAAAATTAGCGTTTTTAAAAGTGGCCATTTGCCCACTTTGGTGGCCACAAGAGTAAATTGAAAAGTTGAAAAATGACTATTTTGGACACTTTTTGGCCACTTTGCCCACCTTCTGCCCACTTTTAAACACCAAAGTGGCCACAAAGAAATCCAGTATTTATGCGGGTTTGAGGGGTGTTGTGGCCATTTGCCCACTTTATTTCTTTAATCGGACAAAAAAATTGAAAAATAGTACATATATATACTATTTTACCTATATAGAAATAAAATGGGCTTTAAAAGTGGGCAAACGGCCACAAGCATATTTTTAAGGAGGTAAAACAGATGGATGAAGATATTTGGCGCAGACTAATATGCTACTGCGACGATGAGTATATTTCACGAATAAAAGCATATTCTTTAAATTGGCAAGAAGCGTCCATTACGTTTCAATTCTATGATGGTACTTATGAAATATTTTATTACATGGAGGAGACGTGGTTTAAGATAGGCAAGCTTCCAATGAGCAAAGAGAAGATGAATGAGTATTTTGGACACAAGTTACAAAAGTATATGTACATGCACGCTATGACACAACGCCGGTTAGCAATTGCGTCTGGGGTTTCGCAACACCAAATTAGTGAATACATTCGTGGCGTACGCATTCCTAACTTCTATACAATTTCTCGATTTGCAAATATTCTCCATGTCTCGACTGATGTATTTAGATTCCGTTTTGATAATCCTGTTAAATTTGAGCCACCAAAAAACGGAACCACAATCGCGTAAAAAACACACACTATAGTGAGAGGGTGACTGTATATCGTGGTTACTCTTATATTTTTGTGGGCATAAAAACGGAACCACAATCGCGTAAAAAACACACACTATAGTGAGAGGGGTGACTGTATATCGTGGTTACTCTTATATTATTGTGGGTATAAAAACACACACTATAGTGAGAGGGTGACCGTAATTGGTTGCTCTTATTTTTTTTACGCGCGCACGAAAGGAGTTAATTATGTTAGAAAGCAAATTCCAGTCAGGTCTGATTAAAGAAATAAAATCCAGATATGACGGATGCGTTGTTATGAAGAATGACGCAGGGTATAGACAAGGTACCCCGGACCTTTTAATTCTTCATAACGACAAGTGGGCTGCTCTTGAGTGCAAGCAATCGAGCAAAGCAAGTCATAGACCAAATCAAGATTATTATGTGAACAAATGGAACGATATGTCTTTCGCAAGATTTATCTATCCAGAGAATAAGGAGGAGATATTAGATGAGCTTGATGATGTATTCGGACATGCTAAAAGGTAAGCATGCCAAACTTCCACCAAGTCAGGCAACTCGTTGGGCAACAAAGAATCTGACACCTGATGACATTTTCAGAATGATATGTTCTGGATACGCTCAGGAAGTCGGAACTTTAATTCACGAGTATGCAGAGAATGCAATTAGATATCGTATTAAGATACTAAAGTCTGACAAGAAGGAAGTACGTAAGCATCTGCTGATTCACGGAATACCTGAAAACGTAGTCGCGTATTACGTTGACCGCATATTCCCGAATCTTATGACTTACACAAATGATGCTATTGGATTCCGTATGGATACGGAAGTTCCAGTATCATATTCTGCAACACCTTTAGCAGAGTTTAAGAGCCGCGGTAAGTTGCCGCCTATATTTGGTCATGCTGACGCGCTCAAATTCTCAAAGAATAAACTCATGATATTTGATTTAAAGACTGGACTGTCACCTGTTCATATTGAGCAGCTTCTGACATATGCCAGTCTTTATTGTTTGCAGGAAAAACTTAAACCAGGCTGCATAGACATTGAGCTGAGAATTTATCAGAACAATGAAGTGTCAGTCACAATACCAGAAGCTGACGATATTCTGCCTATTATGGATAGAATCGTAGCTTATGACAAGATGTTAACAAACTTTTTGATTTCGGAGGAAATGTGAGATGGAACAAGAGCTAATGCACTATGGCACCAAACAGCCTTATGATGGTTCACCAACAGGTTCTGGTAGATACCGTAAAGGCTCTGGCGAAAATCCTCAGAGATCAAAAGATACATTGGGTTATATCAAAGAGCTTCAAAAAGAAGACATGACTGAGAAAGAAATAGCTCAATGCATGGGGGTGTCAACGACTAAACTTAGAGAGTTGAAAGCTAATGCTGTAGCTCAGGAACGAGCTAACAATATCAGGCAGGCTCAAACTCTTAAGGATAAAGGCTACAGCACTTCTGAAATTGGCCGCCTTATGGGGAAGAACGAATCATCAGTTAGAGGATGGTTAGATGAGAAAGCCAAAGAAAAAGCAAGCCTAACCAAAACAACTGCTGATGTGCTTAAGAAGAATGTCGATGATAAAGGATATATTGATATCGGTTCTGGTGTAGAAATTGATATGAATGTGTCAGCAACAAGACTTAAGAATGCAGTTACCATGTTGACGGACCAAGGTTATGTAACTCATGAAGTAAAAGTGCCTCAGGTTAGCAACCCAGGAAAATATACAACTGTTAAAGTATTAGCGCCTCCTGGAACAGAATGGTCTGACGTTATTCACAACCCAGATAAGATTCATACTGTCACTGAATATTCAAGAGATGGCGGTGCACACTTTGATGTAGTTCGACAGCCTACAAGTATCGATGGCAAGCGAGTAATGATTCGCTATGCAGAAGATGGCGGTATTGATAGAGATGGAACAATCGAAATCAGACGAGGTGTTGATGATATTTCTTTAGGTAATTCCAACTATGCGCAGGTTCGTATTATGGTTAATGGAACACATTACCTTAAAGGCATGGCTATGTATTCACCAGATAAGATGCCTGACGGGGTAGATATCATATTCAACACCAACAAAAAGAAAGGTACACCACCGGAAGATGTCTTTAAGAAGATTAAAGATGATCCGGATAATCCTTTTGGCGCTTTGATAAAAGCCAACGGCCAACGATATTATTCTGACCCAAATGGAAAATACATTAAGGTTGGAGAGTCATATTCAGAAGCTACTAAATCTACAAAGAAAGATGAGCCTCGTTATAGCTTATCACCAGTTAATAAACTTAGAGAAGAAGGTGACTGGTCAGAGTATGCAAAGTCTTTGTCATCTCAGTTCTTATCTAAGCAGGACTTGCCTCTTATCAAGAAACAGCTCAACTTAGCTTATGATGAGAAGAAGACACAATACAATGAAATCATGTCATTGCAGAACCCAGCTCTTAAAAAGACATTGTTGGAATCATTTGCAGATGACTGTGATGCCTCAGCGGTTCACTTGAAAGCTGCAGCCTTACCAAGGCAGGCTATGCAAGTAATACTACCAATTCCATCAATGAGTGATAAGGAGATTTATGCTCCAAACTATAAGAATGGTGAAAAAGTTTGCCTGGTTCGTTACCCTCATGGAGGAACGTTCGAGATACCAGAGCTCACGGTCAACAACAATCAAGCTAAAGCAAAGAAAGCATTGGGTAATGCAAAGGATGCTGTTGGTATCAACTCACATGTAGCAGGTATACTATCGGGCGCAGACTTTGATGGTGACACTGTCATGGTTATACCAGCAAACAATCGTGGTTCATCAGTACGAATCAAGCATGATAAGCCTCTTGAAGGATTGAAAGACTTCGATCCAAAGAAGTATAAGTATACAGATGAGCAGCTTGCTAATGGTGCAAAGGTTATTACTTCTGCATACAAACAGAAGCAGATGGGTGTAGTATCAAACCTTATTACAGACATGACATTAAAGGGTGCGCCAACAGATGAAATAGAAAGAGCCGTTAGGCATTCGATGGTTGTTATTGATTCTGAAAAGCATAAGCTGGACTACAAGCAGAGCGCGATTGATAATGGCATCGACGAACTTAAGAAGAAGTGGCAAAGCGGAGGTGGAGCATCAACTATTATTTCAAGGTCTAAGTCAGAAGATAGGACAGTGCCAGAAAGAAAGGAAGGCAAGTACATTACTGACCCAGTAACTGGCAAGACTACCAGGCACTACATAGACCCTAAGACAGGAGAGAAACTATACACCGAGACTGGGTCCACATATACCACCACTAAGACCCTAAAGAACGGGACTACCCAGGTAGTAACCTCCCTACGTACCACTTCGGTACCTAAGATGGAGCTAGCTAAGGATGCTATGGCTCTTGTCGGTGACAAACATGATCAGAAAGAGTTAGCTTATGCCGACTATGCCAATAAGCAGAAAGCATTAGGTAATCAGGCTAGATTAAGCCTACTGAACACCCCTAGTGCCACCTACTCCCCCGAGGCTAAGAAGAAGTATGCTGAACAGTGTGCTTCCCTAGACGCCAAACTTAAATTAGCTTTACAGAATGCCCCTAAAGAACGTCAGGCACAGTTATATGCAAACATAATTGTGAAAGAAAAGAAGGAACAGAGCCCTTCCCTGACAGACAAAGAAAATAAGGATCAACTTAAGAAAGTTAAATCGCAAGCATTAGCCACAGCTAGAGCTACATATGGAGCTAAGAAGCCAAACATAGTTATTGATGATAAAGAATGGGAAGCCATTCAAGCAGGTGCTATAAGTAATAGCAAGCAGTTACAAATCTTTAAGAATTGTGATCAAGATGCTTTAAAGCAAAGAGCTCTACCAAAACAAACAAATGCACTTAGTGATGCAAAGGTTAGTCGTATTAAGTCTTATAGTGCGAACGGATTCACTATTGCAGAGATTGCTGCTGCAATGGGTGTTTCAACAAGCACAGTTTCTAAGTACTTGTAATTAATGAAAGGACAAAGCAATGGAAACAGTTTCAAATGATTGGATGCTAACAACTTCCGACAATCCTTACAATCCTTTCACACAGTTTGATGAATGGCAAATGTTCGATTCGTTGCAAGGTTACAACACTTGTTCTTACTTAGATAGAATTTGTGTAACTTCTGACAATTTATCAAAGTCTTTTAATGATTCTGAAATTGATGAAGCAATGAATGAGATTCTTAAGTATGATTTGTTAGGAAATTATGTGAAAGTTAATAAAGAAACAGCACAAAAGTTTGCTGATTATGCAAAGAAAATGATGTATTCATCAGAAGAATCATCATAAACAAATAAAATTGAATATTATTACCTCTATCAGTAGTTTGGGACAGGTAAGTCCCGGCTTTGATAGGGGAGGGGGTCCTGAAAATTGACACCCCCTACTGCATCGCGGCCGTCTTAAAAAAATCTCCGGAGGGATATTTTTGAAAAGCAATTTGGACCCGGTGCATATTTTCGTAGACTTCTTTATAGAACATACAAGCTCTTATCGGTATTTTATCTCCTTTCATCTGGTACCCAGGTGCAAACAAATGTTCACATAGCCTCTTTAAGCTCGAAAAAGAGGTATAAAACAGGTTTGTATGTTCTATAAAGATGTCTACAACTCTATATAAACATATGTGAACAATAGGAGATGAGATAGTAATGCCTAAAAAAGAAGACAGAAAACCTGCAGCTTCATTAGAAGAGCGGGAGAATCGTATGGTGGCAGCAGCTATGGACCTCGCAGAGAAGCAATTATTAGAAGGAACGGCATCAGCTCAGGTCATTACACATTTTTTGAAGATAGGTTCTTCTAAAGAAAGACTTGAGCGAGACATAATGGGCGAACAGAAAGATTTGATAAGTGCAAAAACACAGGCGTATAAGTCAGCAGATGAGCAATTGAATATGTACAAGAATGCAATACGTGCGATGGGTATATATTCTGGTGAAGATGACCCAGGAGATGACATTGATATATGAAAACATATTCAGAACTTATACAACTTTCAACTTTTGAAGAGCGCTTAGCCTATCTTTCTTTCAAATCCGTTATTGGACACGAGACCTTTGGAGGAAGCAGATGGTTAAACCAAACTTTCTACAGGTCTCCAGAATGGAAGCATTTCCGGCGTAATGTTATATTGCGTGACAATGGATGTGATTTAGGTATTGACGGTTTTACGATATACAACGGAATTTATATTCATCATATTGAACCTATAACCCCTCAAGACATACAAGCAAGGAATTTGGAGAAATTACTGAATATGGATAACGCTATATGTTGCTGCCTCAACACTCACAATCTAATTCATTATGGAGATATTTCAAATGCTGTTATTGCACCTATAGAACGAACACCAAACGATACCTGTCCATGGAAACAATAGGAGATACGACAATGAATGATGTTTTAATAGAAAGCATTTTAGGTTCTGTAAAGAAGCAGGTCAATGTAGCTCCGGAATGTACAAGCTTTGATGAAGACTTGGTTATGCACATAAATGCACAGCTTGCAATATTAAATGATATTGGAATTGGAACAGATGGATTCACAATCTCTGACAACACAAGCACATGGGCAGACTTTATACCGGACAACGTGGCCTTGGCTAATTTAGCAAGAACATACACAGGCACAAAAGTAAAAATCATATTTGACCCACCAACGAGCTCGATAGTTTTGGAAGCAAGTAAAAACTATGCTACAGAACTTGAATGGCGAATGAGTGAAAAGGTCAAATTGTTACAGGAGGAATAAATGTGGCAATACAATTACGACGCACTATTAGCTCCTGATGAACTGGAGCATTCTGGACGTAAAGGTATGAAATGGTATCAACATATTTTTACGAAAAAAGATGGAAGCTTGAATTATCTGGGTAAACGAAAAGCAAAGAAAATGAAGGATGACTATACTAGGCTAACAGGTAAGCAGCTTCGTAGGAATCCAACAAAAAGCAAAGGGTCTAAACCAGTAAACGAAATGACCGATGCTCAGATTCGCAAAAGAATTGAACGTATCAGACTTGAAAATGAATTAAATAGCTTGCAGCCAGCCAAAGTTTCAAAAGGCAAAGCGATTACACAGAAATTAAGTAGAAACTTAACGGACATGGCTGTTGAACGTGGAACACGGATACTTGGCGATTACGTTGAAAAGAATGTTAGGAACAAGTTAGGTCTTAATGCTCAGTCCACTAAATCCCAATCTCAAATACTTGCAGATAAGGCTAGAGATTTAGAAAATCAGTGGAAAATCATTGAAAATCAAAGAAAGATTGACAATGCCAAAGCACGTTCTGCGGCAGCGACCCAACAGCAGTCTGATAAGAATAATCAACAGCAGTCAAATTCTCGAAAAGAAGAGCGGAGCAATAAGCATGAGACAAACAGAACAACGTCTCAGAACACAAACTCTGATGATATTCTTAGAGGTACTGTTGAAGACATTCCATCTGGAACACGCGAGACTGGAAGACAGTATATAGCGTACTTGCTAAAAGATAAACATAGGTAGGTGAACAATAATGGCATTATCTAATACGGCTGTGCCTTACTATTACGGCCAATTTAGAGATGCTGTAATTAGAGGTGAAATCCCGATATCTAATGAAATCGCCATGGAAATGCAACGAATCGACGAACTAATCGCCGACCCGCAATATTACTATGACGACAAAGCGATAAACGGATTTATAGCTTTCTGTGAGAACGAGCTGGTTTTAACAGACGGTTCAGACTTGCACTTACTTGACTCGTTCAAACTTTGGGCAGAGTCTATATTTGGCTGGTATGAGTTTGTAGAGAAAACTATACCGGAGCCAGATGGTCGAGGCGGCATGCACTATGTCACTAAGACAATCAAGAAGCGACTCATTAAAAAGCAATATTTAATTGTTGCACGAGGAGCCGCTAAATCAATGTATGCATCATGTATACAAAACTATTTTCTATGTATTGACAAAACTTCATCGCATCAAATTACAACAGCACCAACTATGCCTCAGGCAGAAGAGGTTATGTCACCAATTCGTACTGCAATCACTCGTTCAAGAGGCCCACTGTATAGATTTCTTACAGATGGTTCAATCAACAACACAACAGGTTCAAAAGCCAACAGGCAAAAACTCTGTCCTACAAAGAAAGGAATTCAGAATTTCCTGACTGGTTCACTACTTGAAGTTCGTCCAATGACAATTGATAAGCTTCAAGGATTGCGAGTAAAAGTTGCAACAATTGATGAGTGGCTTTCTGGTGATGTAAGAGAGGATGTAGTTGGAGCAATTGAGCAGGGAGCAGCAAAAGAGCAAGGTGGAGGAGCAAATGATGACTATCTGATAGTAGCTATCAGCTCAGAAGGAACTGTCAGAAATGGTTCCGGCGATACAATCAAAATGGAGTTAATGAGCATCCTTAAAGGTGACTATAAAGCTCCACATACTTCTATCTGGTGGTACAAGCTAGATGATATTAAGGAAGTTAACGACCCACGTTATTGGATGAAAGCAAATCCCAACATTGGTATCACTGTATCTTATGAGACTTATCAGTCTGATGTCGAGAAAGCAGAAGCCAATCCCGCAGCAAGGAATGATATTCTTGCTAAACGTTTTGGTATACCAATGGAAGGCTACACATATTTCTTCACTTATGCTGAAACACTTGTACATCAGAAGAGAAGCTATTGGCAGATGGCGTGTTCTATGGGAGCTGACATGTCCCAGGGCGATGACTTCTGTGCATTTACATTCATGTTCCCAATTGGCAACGGACAGTTTGGAATTAAGACACGTTCTTATATTACAACCTTGTCATATTCGAGATTACCAAGAGCGCTTAAAGATAAATATGATAAATTTATTGCTGAGGACAGTTTAATAGTTATGGAAGGAACAATCCTTGATTTAATGAATGTCTTTGATGATGTAGATGCTTATATAACTAAGAATGAGTATGATGTTCGATGCTTTGGATATGATCCATATTATGCAAAGGAATTTGTGGAAAGATGGGAAAGAGAAAACGGTCCATTTGGTATAGAGAAAGTACAGCAGGGAGCGCGAACAGAGTCAGTTCCACTAGGTGAGTTAAAGAATCTTGCTGGTGAACGAATGCTCTTATTCGATGAACAAATCATGTCGTACACAATGGGTAATGCTATTACTCTTGAAGATACAAATGGTAACCGTAAGCTTTACAAGAAACGAAGAGAACACAAGATTGATAACGTTGCAGCTATGCTTGATGCATTTGTGGCATACAAGCGTAATTTAGATGCGTTTTAGGAGGAATAAATAGAAGTAAAGCCCATACTTAATCTAAGTACAGGCTTTATTGCTCGATAATTTTCATATAAAATTTTCTCCATAAAACAGTTCACATAAATGTTTCTAAGCGATAGTGCATAATTGATTAGTATTTAGCTTAATTTCTAATAGTTTGCCATAACGGCAACTTAAAATGCCGTCCTTTAAAATAACGGAAAACGTATCGTTATTAACAGCTATACTAATACAATTGGCTATCATTAATGCGATATTCAATTTACTCATATTTTAATACCCCTTTCTATGTTATTTGAAGACTCTAATATCTCCATAATCAATCATAGCCAAATCGCGTGAGTATGTCAATACTATATTTTTAAGGAAGGATAAATTATGTGGCAATATGAAACATTAAACCCAGACGAGCTTATGCACTATGGCAAGCTTGGCATGAAGTGGGGTGTACGTCATGGACACTCTGATAAAGTATATGCCAAAGCATCACGAAAACTAGAAAAGCTTGATAATAAGGTTCAAAAGTATGCTAAGAAAAAATATAAGCATGCCAATCCTTTAATAAGGACTGAAATTTCTGACGACCTATATAGGCAATCTGCAAGAAAAGAAGATAAATATAAATCTAAAGCACAGAAGTGGGCTAAAAAAGTATCGAGCGTTTTAGGTAGTGAATCGGTTGAATCCATGGTTAATTCACAAAATGTTGCTATAGGTAAAAAATACATTAGCAACATAATTTAATAAATAATTCAAAATGGTATCGGAATCCGTAAGGGTTCTTTTTTTATACCAAAATTTAAAGGAGAAAAGAAATGGCATTATCAGTAGGCACACGTTTGAAACATGCCTGGAACGCATTTTTAAATAGAGCACCAACTCAATACAGAGATATTGGAAATGGCTCAGGAATAAACCCAGGACGAGCCAAGTTCACAAGAGGAAATGAACGCTCGATTGTCAATTCGATTTTCAATCGTATTGCGATGGATGTAGCAGCGCTAGATATTAAGCATTGCCAATTGGATGCAAACGAACGATACAAAAGCACCATATCGTCAGGTCTTAATGATTGCCTGACACTAAGTGCAAACATTGACCAAACCGGTAGGAATTTAAAGCAGGATATTGTTATGTCCATGTTTGATGAAGGTGTTGTAGCTGTCGTACCAGTAGATACAACCGATGACCCGAATAACACAGATAGTTACATTATTGACACTATGCGTACCGGAAAAATTGTTGAATGGTATCCACGCCATGTAAAAGTTCAATTATACAACGACCGAACCGGGCATAAGGAAGAGGTTATTTTACCGAAGTCCGACGTGGCCATTATAGAGAACCCATTCTATGCAATTACGAATGAACCAAATTCATCAGTTCAACGACTTATCAGAAAGTTAAATCTGTTGGATGTAATTGATGAGCATAATGGCTCAGACAAGCTCGACCTTATCATACAGCTTCCATATACGGTTAAAACCCCGGCAAAGAAAGCTATGATAGAGGAACGTCGAAAAGAGATTGAAGAGCAGCTAACCGGCTCAAAGTATGGAATAGCATACCTCGATGCTACAGAGCACATAACCCAGTTAAATAGGTCTCTGGAGAATAATCTCCTTAAACAAATCGAGCTACTTATCAACATGGTATATAGCCAGTTGAGTATCACAACGAGTGTAATGGATGGCACTGCAGACGAGCAGACCATGCTTAATTACAATAACAGAACTATTGAACCTATCGCATCTGCAATCGCAGACGAGTTCAAAAGAAAGTTCTTATCTAAAAATGCAAGAACTAGAGGACAAACAATCATGTTCTTTAGGGACGCTTTCAAATTAGTTCCAGTTAACAACATTGCAGATATTGCAGACAAATTCACACGTAACGAAATCATGTCTACCAACGAGATGCGTGCCGTTATCGGCATGAAACCGGTTGATGACCCTCAGGCAGATGAACTTCGTAATAAGAATCTTAATCCGGGCGAAAACCAGTCATTTGCATCCACTACGGATGAAGACCCAGATGAAGATTACGACTATGGAACTGATTACTAATAAAACAAGGAGGAAAACATCAAAATGGGATTCAATCCAAATGATTATGACTTTGCAGGCTATGCAACAATGAATGACATTTTATGCAGCGATGGAAGAATCATTAAACGTGATGCATTCAAAGCTCAGGATGGCAGCCGTATTCCATTACTTTGGAATCATGACCATCAGGACATTAGTGATGTCATTGGACACGCTGATTTGGAAAATCGTTCGGACGGCGTGTATGCATATTGCAAATTTAATAACAGTGAAAACGCAAAGATGGCAAAGGAGATTGTCCAGCATGGTGATATTTCATCACTTTCTATTTATGCGAACAAGCTTAAACAGATGGGTAACGAAGTCTTACATGGCGTTATCAGAGAATTAAGTCTTGTCCACGCTGGGGCAAATGATGGTGCTCAGATTGACTGGGTATTAGCCCACAGTGATGATCCAGAGGCAGGTGAAGGATTTATCTATAACGGTAATTTACCTATTACCATCCTGTGTCATTCAGATGGTAAGACAAATGCACCAAAGGAAGGAGATACAAAAGTGCCAGATAACAATCAGGGCCAGGCTCAGCAGCAGAGCGACAAAACAGTAGAAGATGTCATTAATTCTATGACAGAAGAGCAGCAGAAAGTTTTATATGCACTAGTTGGAGCAGCTAGTGAAGGCGAATTAGATGACGATAATGAAGGAGGAGAACCAACCATGAAGCACAGCGTTTTCGACAACGACAACAATTCAGAGGAGGCACTGTTACATTCAGCAATTATTGATGAGGCAATCAAAGATGCTAAGAAGTATGGCTCAATGAGAGAGAGCTTCATCGAGCACGCAGCAGCAAATAATATTAAGGATATTAATATGCTTTTCCCGGAGCCAACAGAGCTCAATGTACCGCCAACATTCATTAAGAAAGATGAGACATGGGTAAGCGATATTATGGGCTCAGTTCATCATGTACCCTTCTCAAGAGTAAAGACAACCTTTGCTACTCTTGATGCCGATGAGGCTAGAGCAAGGGGTTACATTAAGGGTAATATGAAGAAAGAGATTGCTCTCGCTCTTCTTAAGAGGGTTACAACCCCTACAACTGTATACATCAAGTTAAAGATGGATAGAGATGATGTTGTAGATATTACCTCATTTGATGTAATCGAGTGGCAGCGTGCAGAGATGCGTAGCCAGCTTAATAAGGAGCTTGCACTTGCTATGCTTCTTGGTGACGGCAGAATTGCATCGTCTGATGACAAGATCAATGAACAGAACATCCGTCCTGTAGTATCTGATGAGGACATGTATACTATCAAGTACACAATTAAAGAGGGTACAGATTACAAGATTACAGGCAGCTCATACTCTGAGAATGATTCAGTATACAAGGGAGTTATCCGTGGAGCTGTTAAGGCACGTAAGGATTACAAGGGCTCAGGAAGACCTACATTCTATACAACAGAGGATGTGCTTACAAATCTTCTTCTCCTTGAGGACCAGAATGGACGTGTAATCTATGAGTCAGAGGAGAAGCTTGCAACAGCTATGCGTGTAAGCAAGATCGTAACTATTCCAGAGATGGAGAATTACAAAGATATTTACGGAATCATTGTTAACATGGCGGACTACACAGCTGGTGCTGATAAGGGTGGTGCAGTTAACACATTCGATGATTTCGATATCGATTACAACCAGATGAAGTACTTAATGGAGACTCGTATGAGCGGTGCCCTTACAACACCATACTCTGCAATCGTCCTTAAGAAAGCTGCAGCGGTTCACAGCGGTTCACAGTCAGCAGGTGGAGAATCACAGACAACTGGTAAATAGAAAAGCCTGAAATAATCAAAATGAGATACTAGGAGGCATTATGGGTAGATTTTATGGAAATATCGGATTCAATGTACCTGGCGAAACAGCACCAGGCGTTTGGACCGATTCATACATAGAACATCATGCATATTTTGGTGATGTTACAAGAGATTATAGAAATCTCGAAACGTCTGGCTCTAACGTCAATAGTAGCCCAAACTTGAACACCATTATAGCAATTGTTGGGGATGAGTTCGCTTTTGAGCACATCCCTGACATGCGTTATGTGGAACATTTAGGTTCCAAATGGACTATTAAATCTGTTGAACCTAAGGACAGAAAACTAATCTTAACTATTGGAGGAGTCTATAATGGCGGATAGAATCACGCTACACAATAAACTGGTGGAGATTCTCGGCACAAAAAATGTATATTTTCAGCCTCCACCGAAGTTAAATTATCCTTGCATAAAGTACGAACTGGGAAAACAGAAACGTATACCGGCAAACAATAACAACTATATAAAGAAACAAGGATACACAATTACTCTTATTGATTACGACCCAGATAGCAAATTCAAGGAAAAACTTGAAGTATTACCGTACTGTGCTTTTGACAGGCATTTTACAACTTCTGGGCTTAATCATTTTGTATTCACAATATTTATTTAAGGAGGAAACCTAATAATGGCAGGTAAGAAATTAGTATGGGACCAGACAGGCGAGAGAGAGTTTGAGACTGGTGTCAGCAAAGGTGTACTTTACGTTGCTGAGGGCGGAGCTTATCCTAAGGGAGAGGCTTGGAATGGTATCAGTAAAGTATCTGAGTCTCCAGAGGGAGCAGATGCCACAGCAGTATACGCCAACAATAAGAAGTACTTAAATCTTATTGCAGATGAGCAGTACAAGGCAACGATCAGTGCTTACATGTATCCAGATGGATTTAAAGAATGTAATGGTGAGTCTTCACTTGGTAAAGGCGTTACAATCGGACAGCAGAAGAGAAAGACATTTGGATTCTCTTATCAGACACTTATCGGAAACGATACAGATGGAACAGATCATGGCTACAAGATTCATCTCGTATACGGCTGTACAGCAGCTCCATCATCTGTTGATCATTCGTCAGTTAATGAGTCACCTGAGGCAGACGAGATGTCATGGGAGATTTCTACAGTTCCTGTAGATGTACCAGGCTTCAAGCCAACTGCAACTCTCGTAATTAACTCAACAGAGACTGATGCCGCTACACTCAAGAAGATTGAGGATTTATTATATGGTACAGAAGAGGCTGAGGCTAGATTACCTCTTCCAGCAGAGATTATCACTCTTCTTGGCGCAGCTACAAACGTGTAAAATAGTCGACAGATAATCAAAATGGTGCTATACTGACAATAGTTGATGCATAGGAGGAACGTATTATGAAACTTATTTCACTTACATGTCCAAATTGTAATGCTAACTTGGACGACATAGACTCAAGCAGGCCGTTTTGCTATTGTCAGTACTGTGGCACTAAAATAGCTTTAGACGATGGCACTATTCGAAAAGAAACTCATATTTATGATGAGGCCAAGATTAAAGAAACAGAATCCTCTGAGCGAGTTAAAATGCGAGAAATGGATGTCAAGCGTGAACGCTCCAAACAAATGAACGAAATATTAAAATATGCTTTAATATTTGCAGCCGTATTACTTGTAGTTGGCATTGTGCTTGCTGCATTTGATGTTGAAATAGGCTGGTATATTATATTATTGGAGATGCTAGCTGCTGGATTGGTATTTGACTATGCAATAATACACAAAGATAAAAAAAATAATAAGTAAATTGATTTACAGATCATCACTTCGATGGTCTGTTTTTTTTTTTGCTTAAAATTGAAAGGAGATAATTATTATGTTATGCAAAACAATAGAGTACGAGGATTTTCTCGGTAATAAACGTAAAGATGATTGCTACTTCAATCTTTCAGAAGCAGAAGTAGTAGAGATGGAGCTTTCAACAACAGGCGGCTTGTCAGAGATGGCAAAACGTATTGTAAAAGCTAAAGATACTCCATCAATGGTAAAAATATTCAAGGAGCTTATTCTTAAGTCATATGGAGAGATTTCTCCAGATGGAAAACAATTCCACAAATCTCCTGAAATCTCAAAGGCTTTTGAAGAGACACCGGCTTACTCTAAACTGTTTATGGAATTAGTTGCAGATACTGATAAGGCCATTGATTTCTTTAATGGAATCACGCCTGGCAACAAAGATACTGCAGAGATCAAAAAGCAGGCATTAGAGCAGCTCGAACAGTAATATGCTTACACTAATAGTCCCACCATCAGATGCAATTAGATTGTGGGATGAACAAAATGAAGTATTTTACACTAAACCGCCATTTAAAGGCGGAATTCTTAAACTAGAACATTCTCTAATTTCAGTATCTAAATGGGAATCCAAATGGTGTAAGCCATTCATAGATTCAAAGAAAACTAACGATGAGGTTTACGATTACATACGTTGCATGGCATTGAATGCAAACGAATCAGACCCAATCTTCGATTATTTATCCACTGAAAATCATGAAGCAATTAATAAATACCTAGAGCGTCCAATGACAGCTACAACTTTGCCAAAAGAAAGAGGCACAAGTAAAAAAATAATAACTTCGGAAGTTATTTACTATTGGATGCTTGAGCTTGGTATTCCTTTCGAATGCGAGAAATGGAATATCAAAAGATTGATTGTTCTCATTAGAGTTACTGAATTAGAAAGAAATAAAGGAACAAAGAAAGTGCCTCAACGCGACATGATATCTAAATATGCTGAGATAAATGCCAGAAACAGAGCGCGCTTTCATTCAAAAGGATAGAACTTGACATGATTACATTTAGACAAAAGGGGGATTTCTCAAAGCTTAATCGTTATTTCGAGAAGCTTAAAGAAGGAATCAAAATAGGGGATTTAGATAAGTACGGACGTGCTGGAGTTGAAGCATTGTCTAATGCAACCCCAAAAGACACTGGACAGACAGCAAGTTCTTGGTATTACGAGATAAAACGTTCAAACGGTTCAGTGTCTATACAATTTAAAAATTCGAATGTTCACGAAGGAGTGCCGATCGCCGTTATTTTACAGTACGGTCATGGCACAGGAACTGGAGGCTGGGTAGAAGGAAGAGATTACATCAATCCTGCTATTCAGCCTATTTTTGATGAAATTGCAAACAATGCTTGGAAGGAGGTTACTAGCGTATGAGTCAAACTGTAGATAATAAAGTTGTAGAGATGCGATTTGATAACGACCAATTTGAAAAAGGTGTCGCTACGAGTATGTCTACAATTGATAAACTCAAAGCTAAACTCAATTTTCAAGATGCAGATAAATCGCTCAGTTCACTTTCAGATTCTGCAAAAAGGGTGGACATGAGCACACTAGCAAATAGTGTTCAGAAAGTTAGTCTTCAATTTTCCTCATTGCAGGTTATAGCTGGAACAGCTTTAGCCAATATTACGAATAATGCTGTAAACACTGGCAGGAAAATACTTTCTGCTTTGACTACTAATCCTGTTAAAGATGGTATGTCAGAGTATGAAACCCAGATGAATGCTGTACAGACAATTCTGGCAAATACTCAAAAAGAGGGAACAAATGTTAAAATTGTAAATAAATATCTTGATGAATTAAATACTTATGCTGATAAAACTATTTACAATTTTTCAGAAATGACACGTAACATCGGTACGTTCACAGCAGCAGGAGTAAAACTTGGTACATCAGTGTCATCAATCAAAGGTATTGCAAACCTTGCAGCAACATCAGGCTCTAATGCTCAGCAGGCATCTACAGCTATGTATCAGCTTTCACAGGCAATTGCAGCGGGTAAAGTCCAATTAATGGACTGGAATTCGGTTGTGAATGCCGGAATGGGAGGACAAGTATTCCAGGATGCATTAATACGTACTTCTGAGCATTTAAAAACAGGTGCTAAAGAAGCTATCAATACATATGGATCATTCAGAGAAAGCTTGTCAAAAGGTGAATGGCTTACAACTCAGGTTTTAACAGAAACTCTTGACCAGTTTGCCACAGCAGCAGATACACAAGAAGAATATGAAGCAGCTGTAAAAAAGTTCGTTGACGAAGGATATTCTCAGGAAGAAGCAGAGCAAATCGCAACAATGGCTAAGACTGCTGGAGAAGCTGCAACAAAAGTAAAAACATTCAGCCAGCTTATAGACACATGCAAGGAAGCCTTGGGCTCTGGATGGACCACAACATGGCGGCTTATATTTGGTGATTTCGAAGATGCTCGTAAACTCTGGACAAGTGTTAGTGATGCGATTGGTGGGCTTATTAATAAATTCTCAGATGCTCGTAATAAAGTACTAGACAGTGCATTATATAACAATTTTAAGAGTCTTGGTGAAAGAATTAAATCTGTCGGAGAAGCAACAGAAACTGTTACTAAAGTCACTGAAAATTTCGGAGAAGTAGTAAATCGAGTTATTGGCGGAGAATTTGGAAACGGCGCAGAACGAGTTCAAAAACTTACAGAAGCAGGCATGGATTGGGCTCATATTCAGAATCTTGTAAATGAGCAACTCGGTGACTCAACAAGACATGCAACAGATTACAAAGAAGCTCAGGAAGAGGTAACAAAAGCCCAGGCCGAAGCAATTGAATCATTTGCAGCAATGTCTGATGAACAGCTTACGAATATTGGATTTACACAGGATGAAATTTATGCTTTACGAGACCTTGAAGCTCAGTCAAAGAAAACTGGCAAATCTATGCAGGAACTTCTTGAAGAAGAGTCGAGCAGAAAAGGCGGGCGAGAGCTTTTAATAGAATCATTCACAAATATTGGTAAAGCTATAGGGACAGTATTCAAATCTGTTGGCGAAGCATGGAAATCAGTATTTGACCCAGTAACATCAAGTGACCTGTATGGTGTGATTGAGAAATTTCACAGCATGTCCGAGTCAATGCTTGGGGTGGGTGAACATGCAGACCAATTAGTATCTACTTTTAGAGGCTTATTTGTTATTTTAAAGTGGGGTACAAACATACTTGGCGGCGGTTTTAAGATTGCCATAAAAGTTGTTTCGCTTTTATTAAAAGCATTTGGTTTAAGTTTCCTCGATGTAACTGCAATAATAGGTGACTTCTTATATAAGATTGACCAGTTTCTTAGTGAAAATGACTTTCTTGCTGCTGGCGTTAATCTTTTGGCAGAAGGAATCAAAATGGTGGCTTCTGGATTAAAAGAATTATATGATTACATATCTAGTCTTCCAGAAGTGCAATCATTCTTAGAAAAAATAAAGTCCGTAGACCTAAGCGATGTAGCTCAAGGATGGATCGAGTCGCTATCAAGCGGAGTCAAGGAACTTAAGAATCTCGATTTAAAAGAAATAGGAGCTTTTATAATTGAAGGTCTCAAAGATGGCATGAGCGGAAAGATTGGTTCTATTATAGAGGCCATTTCTGAAATCGCTAATACTATTATAGATACAATAAAGGACATTCTTGATATTCATTCACCTTCAAAAGTAATGATTGCAATAGGTGGATTTATCGTAGCAGGTTTGATAAAGGGTATTCTTGACGCGTTTCCGGATGTAAAAGAATCATTAAATCAATTGACTGGTGGAATGGTAACTTGGTTTGAAAACATAGATTGGAATCAGATATTCGCAGGAATTGCATCAGCTGGATTGCTTAACATATCAACTCAGCTTTCCACAGCAATAAAGAATTTCAGTGTTTTCGCTACTCAAATCGGAGGTGTGGCAGCTTCAATATCCGATGTGTTAAACAACATATCGAGCAGCATCAAAGTGGCTACTAAAAGCTTTAAGAAAGTTATGAAAGCTAAAGCTTTTAAAACAAGAGCAGAAGGTATTAAAGAAATAGCGGAATCTCTTTTAATTCTGGCGGGAGCTGTATATATCCTTGGTCAGATGGATAAAGATGAACTAATACGCGCAACCACATGCATTGTAGCGCTTGGAATTGCTTTATCTATAATGACCGTTGCTATATCAAAATTTTCAGAATCGTCAGCGTCTCTTGACAAAAACGGTCTGAATATTAAAGGACTTAGAACATGCCTTATCCAAATGGGTATGGCACTTTTATTAATGGCTGAAACAGTCAAAATCATGGGCAAACTAAACCCAGATCAAGCGACTCAAGGGTTTAAAATGCTGGCTGGATTGTGCGGATTGATAGTAATATTGACAGGTGTCCTTGGTAAATGTGTTGATGATGAACAAATGGCCAATATAAACAAATTTGGTAAAATGATGACCAAACTGGCTATAGCTTTATTACTCACGATTGCAGCGGTTAAACTAATAGGGCTCTTAAAATCTGATGAACTTACAAAGGGACGAAACTTTGCAATAGCGTTTACAGCATTTGCAATACTATTAGGCATAGCATCAAGACTTGGCGGTTCAAACGTAAGCAAATTTGGAACAATGATGATAAAGTTAGCGATAGCAATTGGATTGATGGTTGCTGTTGTTAAACTTATAGATTGCTTATCTCCAGAAGCGGCGATAAAAGGCGGAATATTCATGGCTGCTTTTATGGTCTTTATTGGCTATATGGCAATTGCCTCTATGTTGACCAAAAACGCAAAAGACTTTGGAAAAATGATATTGTCGATTTCTGCCTCACTATTATTACTTGCTATTACTATGCAACTCGTAGGAAGATTAAGTGCTGGTCAGATCGGTGCAGGAATAGTCTTCATGATTGCTTTTGGAGTGTTTGTAAATTGCATGGTTAAAGCATTATCAAAATACGGGGACAAACAAATTGCAAAAGTTGGTCTTACGCTCGTTGCATTAAGTGTTTCTTTAGCTATTATGGCTGGAGTATGCATATTATTAGGCATGATATCGCTAGGTGCACTTACAAAAGGAACTGTTGCTATGGGATTTTTAGCAGTATTCATGTCAAAAATGATAGCAGCTACGAAAGGCGCAGAAGATTGCAAAGGATCAATAATAGCAATGGCAGTTGCAATAGGTGTTATGGCTGCCGCAGTAGCAGCATTATCATTTATAGAATGGCAAAAGCTTTTACCAGCAACTTTAGCACTATCTGCAGTTATGGGTATGTTTACGGTTATGGAACTAGGCGCTAAGCATGTAAAAGGCGCGATGGGTTCAATCATAGCAATGTCTGTAGTTGTCGCTTTACTTGGTGTGATGTTAATTGCGTTAAGTCAATGTAAATGGCAAAATACGTTAGCAGCAGCCGCAGGACTGTCAATAGTAATGCTGGCATTTGCCGGAACACTTGCAATAGTTGGTGCTACCGCTCAGGTTGCAATCGCAGCAATACCAGGAATAGCAGTTATGACATTAGCACTTGCTGCTATAACAGTTATGATATATGAATTGGCTCAGTGCAAACCGGAATCAGTTCTGGCGTCGGCAGCTAGTCTGTCAGTCTTGCTATTAGCTCTTTCTGTAGCTTTAGCAATAGTAAGTCATATACCAATATCTGGAGCCATAGAAGGTGCATTGGGATTGTCCGCATTTATCGGCATAATGGGATTGGTTCTTGCCGCATTAGGTGGATTATCGCGAATACCGGGACTTACAGAACTAGTGGAAGATGGTGGAAGTTTCTTATCATCTATAGGATATGCATTAGGCAATTTTGTCGGTAGCATAGTTGGTGGATTTGCAGCAGGAGCTACTTCCGGATTACCTGAAATAGCTGACAATTTATCTGCATTTGGAGATAAGATTCAGCCGTTCATAACTTCTTTATCTGCGGTTGACCCTATTGATTTTGTAGCAAAAGTTGGGGCACTCACGGCAGGCATATTATTGCTCACAGCAGCAGATTTTGTGTCTAGCATAATGACGTTTAGCCCAATTTGTAAAAGCTTTGCAGATTTAGGAAGTGAATTATCACAGTTTATGATAAATGCAATGCCGTTCTTAACAGCAGCATTGCTTATAAGCCCAGACATGATGGAAGGCGTTAAAGCGCTTGCTGAAACCATTATGATAATAACAGCTGCAGACCTATTATCAAGCATTAGTTCATGGATTAGCGGCGACAATTCTATGGACAAATTCGGAACGCAATTGGTTTCGTTTGGAAATGCTATAGCTGAATTCTCATCAACTGTAGCTGGCAAAGTGGACGCTAGTGCTGTAGAAGCTGCGGCAAACGCTGGCAAAATAATGGCTGACATGGCATCCACAATACCTAATTCGGGTGGCGTACTAGGATTCTTTGCTGGTGAAAATGATGTCGATACATTTGGTACGATGCTTAAGTCATTTGGTAAATCTATTGTGTCATTTTCTGAAACTGTAGCCGGTAATATAGACCAAGATGCTGTTCAGGCAGCTGCAGATGCTGGTTCTATCATGGCGAAGTTTCAAGAGACAATACCTAATACCGGTGGAGTTGTTGATTTCTTTACCGGTAAGAATGATATGGCAACCTTTGGCAATAATCTTGAGTCATTCGGTAAGTCAATAGCGTCATTCTCTGAAAAAGTAGCTGGCAAGATAGACTCCGATGCGGTTCAGACAGCAGCAAATGCTGGAGCCATGATGGTGGAATTAAATAAAATAGTTCCAGATGAAGGCGGTGTTAAAGGCTGGTGGTTTGGAGATAATGATTTATCTGATTTTGGTGATAATATTGCTGACTTTGGCGAAGCAATAGCGTCATTCTCAGCATCAGTGTCAGGAGCTGTTTCGGCAACAGCAATTAGTAGTGTAATTGATTCTGCCAAAGATTTAGTTGACTTCAACACCTATGCAAAAGATGCTAAATTTGATAATCTTTCAAAATTAAACTTAGCAATTAGTACCGATTTCACAGGTATTGCAGGTTCATTGCAGTCAGTATCTTCAACTATATCAGAAGGTATTAACATAAAGAATATAAACAGCATGATTTCGTGTTGCCGTTCGTTAGTTTCATTTTCTGCTGAAATCGGAAAAGATTCAGGAAGTAATTTAAAGAGCTTTGCATCGGCATTATCTGATTTCTCAAACCAGATGTCAAAAGTTGATACAAGCGGTTTATCTTCATTCTCAAAACAGATGAATACAATTGGTGATTCAGGCGTGAATGCATTACTCACTTCATTCAAAGGAGCATCTGCTAAAGCTACAGAAGCAGGCTCATCAGTGGCTAAAGCAGTTAGTAGTGGCTTTTCAAAGAATGCATCGTCATTCACTAAAGCTGCTACAAGTGTATTGAATAAAATGATACAAACCGTAAAGGGATATAGTTCGAAAGCATCATCTGCGATGAAAGCTGTAGCTGCTGGTATGGCCGATGGAGTTATATCAGGTAAAAGCATGATCGTAAATAACGTCAAAAATGCAGTTAAGGCTGGTGTTACAGAAGCTAGAAGTTATAGAGACGCATTTTATGGAGCTGGTGCTTATCTTGTAAGGGGACTTGCTAACGGTATAAGTGATAATGATTATATCGTCAAAGCAAAAGCAAAGGCTATGGCAAGAGCTGCTACAAGAGCCGCTCAGAAGGAACTTGATGAGCATTCGCCATCTAAAGTATTTTATAAAATAGGTAAATACATTCCTATGGGAATGGTTAAGGGCATTGAGGCATATGCTTCATGGGCTAAAGATTCATCTAAATCGATGACTAGGTCAGTTGTTGATGGAGCATCATATGCCTTGTCCGCGCTAACTGATATGATAAATGGCGATATCGATATGTCTCCGACTATTAGACCAGTTGTAGATATGAGCAGTGTTAATGCAAGCGCAAGAGACATGAATCAATTGCTTGGCGGTAATATAAATTTGGGCTTAAGTGCTCAGTTAAATGCTATTAATTCAAGAATGCGTTCACGCAATCAAAATAGTGGTAATGCTGATGTAATTTCTGCAATTGCAGGATTACGTAAAGAAATCTCTGGAATCAGCAAACCAACTTACCAAATAGACGGAATAACATATGACAATAATTCAAGTATTTCAAGCGCTATTGAAACACTTGTAAATGCAGTAATAACAGAAAGGAGAATCTAACATGCCAGCAGTATCAAATTTGAAGGTTGCGTTGGAAACCGGAACAACCGGCACATACTTGGCGACATGGGACTTCGATGAATGGACTAAATCCACAGTAGTCACTGGTACTGCGATGGGTGTTGGTTCTCTCGTTTCAATAGCATCGAATGCAACTTATTACAATGGTCAGCGTATGCCCGATTGGGTAAAAAATGACAAATGGTACATTAAACAAATAGCCGGCGATCGTGCAGTAATTGATAAAAATGAGTCTGGTTCTCATAGCATTAATTCGCCGGTTAATGTTGCGTATTTGTCGGGCGGAACTCAGCAAACTTCCGTTGTTGATGTAAAAACACTTGACCATTATGGTATTCAATGGGACTACGAGACTGGCGACGGGCTTTGGTTTATTGGTGAAAAGGGTGAAGTTACCGCTAAATCTTCAAGATACAATGCACCATCTAACGCATTAATAGTACGATGCTGGGTACTTCCAGTTTCAACATATCATGATGTAAACGGCACTTCAACTGCATATTGGACAGGTTCATGGATATATGCGGACCATTCACTTGGCGGAGATCCACCTCCAAAGATGAGCACACCTTCTGTTGAAATAAAAAAATATTCATTAACTGCGTCATTAACAAACATTGGAGATTATAGCGAAAATGGTGAATATAACAAAGTTGATGAATTGCTATTTGAAATATACAAAGATGATGTGCTTTATAAAACCGGAACAGTAACAGTCAGGCTAGCTCAAGGTGCCTTTACTTGTAATGTTGAAGCGGGAAGCGAATATATGGCTCGTGTTAGAGCTATAAATGATTATTATGGCACTCAAATAGACGGTCCTTGGTCAGATTTCTCAAGTAAAGTAGGAACTATACCGGCCACACCAAACGGAATAAATCAATGCCGGGCGACATCTAAGACTTCAATCATGATCTCTTGGTCAGAGGTTAAAAGTGCAACATCTTATGATATTGAGTATGCAACAAAGAAATCATATTTCGATATTACAGACAAGACAAGCACAAAAACTGGAATCAAAAAGACACAGTTTGAATTTGTAGGTCTTGACAGCGGAAGCGAGTATTTCTTTAGAGTTCGTGCTGTAAATGATAAGGGCGAATCTGATTGGACTGCTATAACTTCTGTTGTGATAGGAACAAAACCGGCCGCGCCTACGACATGGTCATCAGTGTCCACTGTAGTTACAGGAGAGCCATTGAAGTTATATTGGATTCATAATTCAGAAGATGGCTCAAGATGGAAGTACGCAGAACTGAATATTCTAGTTAACGGTAAAAAATTAACAACTAATCCAGATCCATTTAAAAACACTCAGGCAGAAGATGATAAAGATGTTACTCCATCGTATCCAATTGATACAAGTATATATTCTGAGGGAACAGTTATAGATTGGTGTGCAAGAACATGTGGCGTAACGCTAGAATATGGCGATTGGTCTGTAGTTAGAAGAATAAATGTTTATGCACCACCTACATTGTCCCTTAGCATACGCAATAAGGATAACAATCCAACATCAGTTATCCAGCAGTTTCCATTTTATATTTATGGATTACCGGGACCTAAAACTCAGGCACCAGTAAGTTATCATGTATCTATAGCAGCTGCAAATAATTACACAACAATAGACCAAATTGGACAGACAAAAGTTGTGAATGCCGGTGAAGAAGTATATTTCAAAAACTTTGACACCGGTGAAGCATTACTCGTTGAGATGTCGGCACATAATATAGACCTTGAAAATAATCAGGATTATACAGTTACAGTAGTAGTATCTATGAACTCAGGTCTTACGGCTACAGCGTCAACAACCATATCTGTTAATTGGACAGAAAGTAAGTATGAGCCAGATGCTGAGATTGGTATAGATGAAAATTCATATTCTGCATTTGTCAGGCCGTATTGTACAGATTCAAATGGCGATCCTGCATCGGGAGTAACATTGGCTGTTTACAGAAGAACTTACGATGGTGACTTTGTTAAGATTGCTGACCAGATAGAATGCAACAGGAATATTCATGTAACAGACCCGCATCCAGCATTGGATTATGCTAGATACAGAATCATAGCAACAGAAGAATCTACCGGAGCAGTGAGCTTTTATGACCCACCTGGCTATCCTATAAATGGCGATTATATTATTCTGCAATGGGATGAAGAATGGTCAAGCTTTGACACTAACAATAGTGACACAATGGTAAACCCACCGTGGGCTGGTTCATTGCTTAAATTGCTTTACAACGTAGATGTATCGGAATCAACTGACCCAGATGTTGAGTTAGTTGAATATATTGGGCGTAAAAACCCAGTTTCGTATTACGGAACACAAATAGGAGCATCTGCAACATGGAATGTAGATGTTCTTAAAACAGACAAAGAAACAATTTATCAGCTACGTCGTATACAAAGATGGATGGGCGACGTGTATGTAAGGGAACCATCTGGTGTTGGCTTTTGGGCTAATGTAAAGGTAAGCTTTTCTCAGAAACATACGGAAAAGCTGGTTCCTGTAACACTAACAATAACTAGAGTAGAAGGAGATATGTAAGATGACAGACTGGAGTAAGTCTATGACACAGACATTCGAGTACTATACGGTTAATCCAAATACTTGGAAAGACGTAGACTTACTCGCAAATGTCAAATCAGCTACTATATCAAGAGATTCAACAGCAGAAACACTCGGCTCAGCAAACTTTGATATAGATGACGATATAGGAGAATGCTACATTAGAGCATATCTCAAAGTTGTTCAAAATGGGATTACAGAACGTATACCTCTTGGAACATTCCTTTTACAAACGCAAAGTTCTACGTTCAATGGTAAGCGAGAGACAAGGTCGATAAATGCTTACACACCTTTAATAGAGCTGAAAGAGAATCCACCAGATTTAGGATATACTATATTTAAAGGCGAAAACATAATGGACAATGCAAAAATCTTAATCAGAGAACACGCGAGAGCCCCGGTTGTACCGGTTAGTAGCGGAATCACTTTATACGGTGATTTTGTTGCTAATTCAGACGACACCTGGCTCTCGTTTCTTTCTGATTTAATTGGAAACGCAAAATATGGATTTGGCTTAGATGAGCTAGGTCAAATTCTTTTCTCACCGAAGCAAGATAATCAGGCATTGCAACCAGTGTGGACGTTTACATCAGACAATGCTTCTATATTGCATCCTGGCATGCAGATGGAAAGAGATTTATACGGCATACCGAATGTCTTGCAGGTGATATATACAAAGAACAATGAACATTACGAGACCACAGTAAAAAACACTGATTCAAACAGTCCTGTATCTATTCAAAATAGGGGTAGAGAGATTACAAAAAGAATCACAGACCCTGACATAGGAGGCACTCCAACCAAAGAGATGATAGACGATTACGCGAAGGCTCAGCTTAAGGCGCTTTCTACACTGACATACACCATAAGTTATACGCATGGATATTGCCCTGCAAGAGTTGGAGATTGTGTCAGGTTTATGTATCCGGAAGCGGGATTAAAAGACGTTAAAGCTAAAGTAATTAGCCAGTCTATATCATGCGCTCCAGGCTGTTCAGTCTCAGAAAAGGCAACGTATACAGTAAAATTATGGGGGTGATTGGAACTCATGAGAAACGTTAATAACTTAGCTACTACTTTTGCTAAGATTATAAAAGAAGATGTCACAGCCACTAAAGACTCTACCGTTTATGGAACTGCCGTAGAATTTAATGGCAAGATGTATGTCAAACTTGATGGTTCAGAACGAATGACCCCTATCGAGACTACTACAAGTATTAAGGAAGGGGATAGAGTAACAGTTCTGATTAAAGCGCATTCAGCCACAGTCACAGGTAATGTTACAGACCCTTCAACAAGTAAATCTGATAAGAAAGCTACAGATGATAAGGTTAAAGATTTGTCAACTCAAGTTAGTGAGTTTGGTACAGTAGTAGCTGGTAAAGTTAGTACTGAACAATTGCAGGCAGTTGAGGGCAGGGTTACAAATCTTGAGTCAGATAATGTAAATGTCAAGAATGAATTAAAAGCTCAATCTGCAAGTATCACAAATTTGGATGCTAAGAAAGCAAGTATAGATGATCTGAAAGCAACTAATGCATCGATTGATAATCTGAAAGCTAATATGCTTACAACAGATACTCTTGATGCTAAGTATGCAACTATCAAGAATCTTGAAACAACAGATGCAACAATTCATAACTTATCAGTAGATTATGGCGATTTCAAGAAAGCTACAGTAGATGATTTAAAAGCTAGAAAAGCCGAAATCGATGATTTATCTACTAAAAAACTTAATGCAACAGACGCAGAACTTAAGTACGCTAATATAGATTTTTCAAATATTGGTGTGGCAGCTATTGAACAATTCTACGCAACATCTGGCATTATTAAAGATTTAGTTATAGGTGACCAGACGGTTACAGGCGAAATTGTAGGCGTTACTATCAAGGGGGATTTGATTGAGGGCAATACAATCGTAGCTGATAAGCTTGTAATGAAGGGCGACGATGGTCTATTTTATAAGCTTAATATTAGTGCCGCTAATGGAGTAGATGTAGAGCAGACATCATACAATAGTATAAATGGAAGCATTATAACTGCAAAAACTATAACCGCTACCCAGATATCTGTTAAAGATTTGGTAGCTTTTGACGCTACAATTGCCGGATTCCATATTAAAGATACAGCCATATATTCGACTGGAAAAGAGTCTGTAACGAGTACAGTACGCGGTATATATTTAGGTAAAGATGGTCAGCTTGGATTTGGTGATGGCAATAACTACATCAAATTTTATGTTGATACTGATGGAAAATATAAGCTCGGTATATCTGCTGAAAGTCTTACGTTTGCTACTGGGCAGAGTGTAAAAGACGCTATTGACGAAGTTGATAGTAAAGTAGATGCTATAAAATCAATTAATTCGACAACTATTGGATATTTGGTTGGTGATAGCGGAACAACTCCTCCTACAGGAATCTGGAGTGCAGATGTGCCTGTTGTACCAAATGGTAAATATTTATGGTGCCAGAAAATAACGACTTATACGGATGGAAGCCATGATTACGAGTATTCAGTAAGTAGAACTGGTGATAAAGGAGAACAGGGTATACCAGGTCTGCAGGGAATACAAGGTGAAAAAGGCGACCAAGGTATACAAGGACCCCAAGGAATAAAAGGCGATACGGGACCACAAGGTCCTCAAGGTATACAAGGACTCCAGGGATTACAAGGAAAACAAGGTGTTCAAGGTATACCGGGAAAACAAGGAGACCCTGGAGAAGCCGGTAAAAGTTCATACTTGCATATTAAGTATTCATCGATTGTAAACCCATCATCTTCGAGTCAAATGACAGATACACCATCGAAGTATATTGGTGTATACACAGATAGCAACTCGGTAAGTAGCACATCGCCTTCATCATACAAATGGAGCAAGTTGACTGGTGATCAAGGTATTAAAGGAACAGATGGAACGAATGGTAAAACATCATATTTGCATATTAAGTACTCAAATGATGGTGGTAAAACGTTTACAACTAACAATGGTGAAACTGTTGGCACTTATATTGGTACTTGTACAGATTATAATAGTGGAGACCCCACAACTGTTAGTTCCTATACGTGGGCTAAAATTAAGGGCGACCAAGGTATTCAAGGAAACACAGGACCACAGGGACCACAAGGTAAACAAGGTCCCCAAGGGCCACAAGGAGTAAAAGGTAATACGGGAGCAACTGGTCCAACAGGTCCACAAGGCGTTAAAGGAAACACAGGACCAACTGGACCAAAAGGAGACGGTTTGGATGTTAAAGATACCAGAGGCACTAATCAACCACCATCATGGTATTTTGCAAATTATCCGCGTACATCTGTTGCCGAATTTAAACAATGTTCCGTAATCGGATTATCCGGCAACGGAAATTTTTGCTATTTATTAACAGTAGTACCATGGAATGATGCAAACGGCGGCTATCCTAAACAAACTGCTAAAGTAGAAGGAAGTGGTAAGGAATACTGGAGAGTTGGCACATCTGCATCATCATGGAGTAATTGGATCGAATGCGTGCAAAAAGGCGATGTGGTAAATCAGGTAAATTCTGAACTCAAAATATCCGGCAATTCCATAGCGCTCACAACCGGACATTTTACTATTAGTGCTAAGAATTTAACATTAGATTCAGCTGGTAACGCTACTTTTAGTGGAACTGTGAAAGCAGCTACTATTGAAGGTTCTACGATAACAGGTGCGGCTGGTGAATTTACTAAGTCTTTTTCTGTAAAAATTCCGTATGAAGAAGAGCCATCCGATATTGGATATTGGCGAATTGATTTTAATGGACAAAATGGATTTATTGGATATAAATCAGACCCGGCAACAGTTATTGGTATAGAATTTTCTAATATAGGTACACAAGCAGCAGGCGGTTCTATTGATAAAAATTATTTAAGGGTGAATGCAAATGATTTATGTATAGATACCAGGACTATAATACGCAAAAATAATTACCCGGCAATTTATTTTAGTACTGAAACAGACTATGTGGTTCCACAAACAGACCCTGTTGATGGATATACCTGTGGCTGTATACGATATTATAAAAATAATGGCCATATGGAAATAATATCGCGGAATGGTTTGAGGATACAAGACCAGAATGGTTATGGATATGCTATGCATGGATGGGATAGTGGTGCACATTTGTATTCTTGTTGGTGGGATAATTCTGCATTACATTTTTATGTGGATAAAACTAACGTATGGACGTCATCGGATAGACGATTAAAAAAAGATATTACGCAAATTAAAAATGCATATATCGAAGCCGTAGGGAAAGTTGATTTAGTTCAATACCGTCTTAATAGACCAGGGTATCACGACAATAATATTCATTTTGGTGCAATTGCACAGGATATTATACGTGAATTTGATAACAAAGGTATGCCAAGCGATAATTTAAAAATGATATTTAAAGATAGAATTCAAATAGATAATTCAACTTTATATTATGGCATGGATTATGAGCAATTCCTTATACTGCGTTTAGCATATAATGAAAAAATAATTAAGCAAATGCAAAAAGAAATTGCAGAACTAAAAGGAGATAAAAATGAAAACATATAACACAACAATAGGGCATTTATATGACCTGGAGCAGGAAATTATCAAATCTGGAGTAATGAATATGTCTTTCTCTAGAAAAGGTAGTTTCTCTATTGCTCGAAATTTAAAGAAGCTTACGTCTGAGCTCGAGACTTATAAAGAGGAGAGAGCCAATCTTATAAAGCAATATTCTGGGGATTCCGACTCAATCAATCCTGAGAATCCACATTGGAATGAGTTCTATAAAGAATATTTAGAGCTTTCAAATGTGGATGTATCGGTAGAGATTAACACAATCTCAGAGGAAGATTTCCCAGAGCAGTGTACACCTATGATTTATACAGCTCTCGAGTTCATGACAGAAGATAACATTAAGGAGGATTAAAACAATGTTAAACACAACAACTACACTTTCAATTCAGGGCGCTTCAAAAGACCCTGTAACACAGCAGGATATTCTCACTTTCGAGGCTCGTCTCGAGTTTGATGGAAGAATCAACATGTATAAGAGTTGTCCTAATCGTAAGACGTATAACGACAACAAAACTGCAGCGGATGCTGATTACGACAAGTTTGAGGCATATGCCAACGCTATATTTGATAAGGTCTCAGCAGGAGAATCTGCAACAGAGGAGGTGTAAAATATGGATTTTAATGCATTAACTTCATATTTCGTACCAGTAGTAGTGATTGCATGCCTTATCTTGGGGTACATATTTAAGCACGCATCATTATTCAAGTTCATACCAAATGATGATATCCCAGCTATTCTTGCATTAGTAGGCGGCATTTCGAATCTGATTGTTACTGGAGTATCATTCCAGAACTTCATATTGGGTGCTTTAATGGGATTAGCTTCTACTGGTATGCATCAGACATTTAAGAATTTCATAGAGAATAACAACGAGGAAGAATAATGGATACCATACAATTCATAGGCTACCTGATTACTTCAATAGTAACATTAGGAGCTTTTGTGGGGGTTGTAATGAAATTTGTTCAGCCTATTAACGATTTGAGAGTTGTTATTCAAAAGCTCAATGATGCTATTGATACTCTGACTAGAGATAATCAGGAGCAGAACAACAGAATAAATAAACATGGCGAACAGATTGATGATCTCAACACCCGAGTTGCATCAATTGAATCAAACATGAACAGAAAGTAGCATACACAGGGGTCAGACCTCAACATTACGATTTCTTCAAAATAGTATATGGAGGAATCAAAATGAACAAAACAAACAACAAATTGACCCCTAATGTTATAACTGTGGACATAGATAAGCTATCTTCTATGCTGTCGTGTGGTCACGCAACTGCACGCAAAATAGGAGAGCAAGCCGAAGCCAGAATCTACATAGGTCGCAGAGTGCTGTATTCAGTCAATAAAATTCAAAGATATTTGGATAGTATTGCAGAATAGCTATTTAGAGTGATATTTGCTATAATAAACACAACGAAACGTGTTGAATTATTCTAAATAGCTTGCACAACGACTTATGGAGGAAAGATCGTGGCAAGTAGAAAAGATTCAAAAGGTAGAAAATTAAATACTGGAGAGAGTCAAAGAACTGACGGTATATATGCGTACAGATACATAAATGCACAAACTGGCAATCGCGAGGCTGTGTATTCTAAGGACTTAAAAGAGCTTAGACGTAAAGAAAAAGAAGTGAACGCTGATATTGACGACCATATTTTAACAGGTCCATCAGTTAAAGATGTTACATTAAATTCTTTATGGGAGGTATATTTGTATACTAAAGTTCTTGATGATGGCACAAAAGCAAACTATAAATCGTTATGGAATGCGCATATTCGTGACACGATTGGTCAATTAAGAATTACAGATGTGAGAACATCTACTATTAAAATGCTATACGCTAAGATGGATAAAGAAGAATATGCCTGCAGTACATTACAGTCAGTTCATAACTTATTAAATCCATTATTAGAGTTGGCAGTGGATGATGACTATATTCGTAAGAATCCGGCACGAAGCATTACAATTGGTGATTACGGCAAGAAGACTAAATTCAAAACAGCAATATCCCCAATTCAACAAAAGCGGTTATTAGAGTTCATGCAGCAAAGCAAAATGTTTAGTAAGCATATTCCAATGATAACAATTATGCTAGAAACATCACTTCGTTGCGGTGAACTAATAGGTCTTACGTATAATGATGTCGATTTAAAGAAGAAAGAGCTGTACGTGACGCATCAGTTGACATATCGTAACTACCAAGATGGTGAAGGTTGCAAATTTCGCATCAAAAAGACAAAAACAGATGCTGGTAAGCGAACAATACCATTAACGGACGCTGCTTGTGATGCATTTAGAGCAATAAAGTTGCAGAATTTCCAATTAGGAAAAATATGCTCCGTTACGATAGATGGCTACACAGATTTTATATTTGTAACAAAGCATGGACGACCTATGATGCCGAATGGCGTGAACAACGCTTTATATAATGTAGTTAAGTATTATAACGAGTATGAGCTGAAAAAAGCATCAAAAGAGAAAAGAGAGCCGGTTCTTATTCATCAATTCTCTTCTCATGTTATGAGACATACCGGATGCACCAACATGGCAAGGTCCGGTGTGAACATTAAAGCAGCGCAATATATAATGGGACATGCTAAAAGTGATGTAACATTAGACGTGTATAATCACCTAAATAATGCATTTGATGCTAAGCTTGAAATCAAAAAACTTGAAAAAAATGGTACAGTAATGGTACAGTAAACGCCAAAATCAATTTAATATAAATTTAATAAAGCCTGAAAACCCTGTAAAATCAAGGGTTTTAAAAAATACTTTAAAAAAATTAGCACTCAAGGGTTGACATTGCTAATAGGTGGTGGTATGTTATGTACAGATAAAAAAATTAGCACTCCAAAATACAGAGTGCTAACAAATTAAAAGCATACTTCAGATGGAGCGTGTGACCAATGGAAAATGAAAACAAAGAACTAGAATTGAGCGAGAGACAGCTTACCATACTGGATGCAATCATCCGCAATTATCTCGCCACAGGAGAGCCGGTTGGCTCACGTACAATTTCAAAATATACAGATCTTAATCTGAGCTCGGCAACAATCAGAAATGAGATGAGCGACCTAGAGGAGATGGGCTATATAGTACAGCCACATACCTCAGCAGGAAGAATTCCTTCGGATAAGGGCTACAGATTATATGTAGACCATCTTATAGAGACTAATGATAAGAAGGAAAAAGAGCTTTCTGATATGAAGGAGCTGGTCATTGAAAATACCGAGAAGATGGAGCAGGTGTTAAAGCAGGCGGCGAAGGTACTTGCAAACAATACCAATTATGCCACACTTGTTTCTGCACCGGATGTCAATCACAACAAGGTGAAATTCATCCAGCTTTCACAGGTTGACGACCAGCATCTGCTTGCAGTAATTGTTATGAACAATAATATGGTCAGAAACAAGATGCTTGATTTATATGAGCCGCTTGACAATGAGACGATACTTAAGCTCAACATTCTGCTTAACACCTCATTAAACGGACTCGCAATGAACGAGATTAATCTTGGAAACATTGCAAGCATAAAGGAACGCGCCGGTATTCATTCAGGAATTGTCTCTGATGTGATTGATGCATTGGCACAGACCTTCGCGGAGAGTGAGGATCTTAAGATTTACACCAGCGGAGCGACAAATATACTGAAGTATCCTGAGCTTTCGGATTCCAATAATGCAGCGACACTTTTGTCAGCATTTGAGGAAAAGGAAGAGCTAGCAAGCCTTGTTACTGAATCCCTATCCGATTCCGAGAAGAAGGACAATGGAACAGGTATTCAGGTTTATATAGGAAATGAATCTCCAATCCAGACCATGAAGGATTGCAGTGTTGTCACTGCGACATATGATCTGGGTGAGGGCGTAAAGGGCACGATAGGAATTGTCGGACCAAAGCGCATGGATTATGAAAAAGTAATGGATAATCTAAAGACTCTTAAATCCCAGTTAGATGGAATTTATAAGAAGTCTGAGGATGAAACATAGGAAGGTGGTCAAAGATGCCAGAGGATATTAAAAAAGAAACAATCGACAATGAGACTGCAGAAAACAAAGCAGAAGAGATAGAGATTGAAGGAGCTGATGAGGAAAGCACTCAGGCAGCCGAAGAAGCAAAAGATACAGATATGAATGAAACTGAATCAGATGATGATGCTTTAGCTGATGCAGATGCAAAAGCAGATGAAAAGTCAGATGAAAAGAAAGGTCTATTCAAGAAAAAGAAAAAAGACAAGAAGGATGAGCAGATTGAAGAGCTTAACGACCGTCTGAAAAGACAGATGGCAGAGTTCGAGAACTTCCGCAAGAGAAGTGAGAAGGAAAAATCCCAGATGTTTGACATGGGAGCAAAGACAATAGTTGAGAAAATCCTTCCTGTAATCGACAATTTCGAGAGAGGTCTTGCAGCAGTACCGGATGATAAGAAGGATGATCCTTTTATCACAGGTATGGATAAGGTCTACAAGCAGATGCTCACAGAGCTTGATGCTGCAGGTGTAAAGCCAATAGAGTGCGTAGGACAGGAGTTTGATCCTGATTTCCACAATGCAGTGATGCAGGTTGAAAATGATGAGCTTGAGTCAGGCACCGTAGCACAGGAGCTTCAGAAGGGCTATATGTACAAGGATTCAGTGGTACGCCACAGCATGGTATCGGTAGTACAGTAATGATGTGTACATCTATCCGGCATGACAGTGAATCAGATTTATATGAATGCAGACAGCATTTAAGGGATTCATGTGAGACAACGGATGGTTACAAATATATTAAACAGGTAAAAACACTATATTTAATAGGAGGAAAATAAAATGGGCAAAATCATTGGTATTGATTTAGGAACAACAAACAGCTGCGTAGCAGTTATGGAAGGTGGAAAACCTACAGTTATAGCAAACCAGGAGGGTGCAAGAACCACACCTTCAGTAGTTGCTTTCACAAAGACAGGAGAGAGACTTATCGGTGAGCCTGCAAAGCGTCAGGCAGTTACAAATGCTGAGAAGACAATTTCTTCTATCAAGAGACATATGGGTACAGATTACAAGGTACAGATTGATGACAAGAGCTACAGCCCACAGCAGATTTCAGCTATGGTACTTCAGAAGTTAAAGGCTGATGCAGAGGGATACCTTGGTGAGAAGGTTACAGAGGCAGTTATCACAGTACCTGCTTACTTCAACGATGCTCAGCGTCAGGCTACAAAGGATGCCGGCAAGATTGCAGGTCTTGATGTAAAACGTATCATCAACGAGCCTACAGCAGCAGCACTTGCTT
>ERZ857972.147-NODE-147-length-83718-cov-43.076151_pt1 | contig 83718 bp, 48 predicted proteins | sample MGYA00519757_ERZ857972 | MGnify/ENA primary metagenome ERZ857972 (study PRJEB31778, sample SAMEA3449383) | human gut metagenome | biome: human gut; feature: human-associated habitat; material: faeces | place: United Kingdom | collected 2010/2012 ...
AAAAACAACAAGTTACGAAGTAAATGTAAAAGACTATGTAACAGGAATAAGCATTACCCCAAATGCAATAACTGGAACATACAATGACGAACTAGAGGCATTAATAAATGAAAATGATATTATATACACTGTAACATATGCAAAAGCAGGAGCAACATCCCCAAGAGCTCTAACAGAAAGCATGGTAGCAGGATATAATAAAACATCATTAACAGCCCAAAACTTAACAGTAACATATACAGACAAAGATGCAAATAGTTACACAAACGGAAAAACATTTACAACAACATTAGGAATAAAACTAGACAACAACGTTGCAAAAATTACAATAACACCACCAACAAAAGCAGAATACAACCATGGAGACAAAATAGATTTAACAGGTGGAAAAATCACAGTAACATATACAGATGGAACAACAAAAGAAGAACCAATAACATCAGCGGTAATAACAGAAAAAGATGGTGGGGCATTAAATATGAACCCAACAATCTCAGAATACGGAAAAGACAATAAATTAAGTAAAACATTAACATTAAAATATACAGCAAAAAACGGAGTAACAGGAACAACAAGTTACCCAATAACAATAGCAAATACAATACAATCAGTTGCTATAGACACATTACCAACAAAGGTAAAATACAACATAAAAGACACATTAGACACAACAGGCGGAAAATTAAAAATAACCAGAGCAACAGGAAAAGCAGAAACAATAGACATTACAAAAGACATGGTAAGCGGATTTGACTCAAGCAAAGAAAACACAAAATTACCACTAACAATAAGTTATACAGAAAATGGAGTTACAAAAACAACAACATATACTGTATCAGTAGAAGATCCAATCACTTCAATGACATTAAAAACAACTCCAAAAACAGAATATAAATATGGAGAACCATTAGATATAAGTAAAGGAGTAATTACAATTGTAAGACCAAGCGGACCAGAAGACAAACAAATCACAAAAGAAATGGTAACAGGATATGATCCTACAAAATTAGGACAACAAGAACTAACAATAAAATACGGTGGACAAGAACTAAAATACAAAGTCAATGTAAAAGACTATGTAAAAGGAATAGTATTAACACCACCAGCAAAAACAAAATACGAATATGGAGAAAGCCTAGACTTAACAGGAGGAAATATACAAAAAATAATGGCAAGTGGAACTGCTACAACCCCAATAGCACTTACAGATAGCCAAGTAAAATTAAGTACATTTAATCCAAATAAAGAAGGAGCACAAACCATAAACGTAGCATACGAAGGATTTACAGAAAAGTTCGGAGTAATAGTAGAAGACAATCTACAATCAATAAAAATAAAAACTGAACCAACAAAAACAAAATATAAATATGGAGAAGCACTTGATATAACAGGAGGACAAATATCTGCAATAAAATCAAGTGGAAAAGCAGAAAATATTGATATTACAACAAGCATGGTATCAGGATATAATCCTAACAAATTAGGAAAACAAACAATAACAATAACATACAAAGGAAAAACAACACAATATAGTGTAGAAGTAGAAGACTATATAAAAGACATAAAACTAACAAATCCAAACAAACTAATATACAAAGTAAATGAAAAAATGGATTTAACAGGAGGAAAAGTAACACCAGTAATGGCAAGTGGAATAGCATCCCCAGCAATTCCAATGACAAACACTGATGTGACAATAACAGGATTTGACACAACAACAGTAGGAGCAAAAATAGTAAAAGTATCATACAAAGGAATAAGCAAAACATTTGGTATAACTGTAGAAGACAGATATAGTGAAATGAAAATAAAAACACTACCAACAAAAACAGAATACAAATATGGAGAAAGCCTAGACCTAACAGGTGGTACAATAGAAATAACAAAAGATAGTGGAACAAAAGAAACAATAAACATTACAAAAGACATGATATCTGGATACAATTCTAAGAAATTAGGATCACAGATATTAACAGTAACATACCAAGGATTAACACAACAATTTGTTGTAAAAGTAGAAGACTATATAGCTAGTCTAAAAATACAAAAACCTACAAAAGTAGAATACGAATATGGAGAAGACATAGAACTAACTGGAGGAAAAGTATCAATAATAATGGCAAGTGGAGCAATATCAGAAAGCACAGTAATGACAGGAGCCATGATAACAGGATACAATCCAAAAGCAGAAGGAACACAAACAATAAAAGTAGAATACAAAGGATTACAAGGAAACTTCCAAGTAAAAGTAGAAGACAAAATAAAAGGAATATCAGTAAATACTGAACCAGACAAAACAGAATACAAATATGGTGAAAACTTAGACATAACAGGAGCAACAATCGATGTTGTAAAATCAAGCGGAATAACAACAATACCAGTAACTCCAAATATGATATCAGGATTTAGTGCGACAACCCCAGGAACACAAATAATCAAAATAACATATGGTGGATTTACAACAAAATTTGTAGTAAAAGTATCAGAAAAACAAGAAGAACCAAAACAAGATGATAACAAAAAAGAAGATAACAAAGATAATGGAACAAAAGAAGACAACACAACAAACAAAAATGAAGAAATAACAAAAGATAATAATTCTACAAAGAAAAACTATGTAGAAATAGAAAGAAATGATGTAACAGAAAATCAAGAACAACCAGAAGAACAACAACCAGAAGAAGAGGTTAAAAAACCAACAATAACAAAAGAAAACCCAACAAAAGTACCAGAGACAAAACCAACAGAAACACTTGGTGTAAAAGATGAAAAAGCAGAAGACAAAGGAACAAAAGACAATAGTAGTAAACAAAAAGCCTCTATAATATGTCTAATTGCAGCAATATTACTATTAATATTACTATCATGCAGACGTAATGTAAAAATATATGTTAAAGAAAACGGAGAGTTTGTATTAGGCGGACTTGATAAAATAAGTAAAAACAATAAATACATAGATGTCGACAAGTATTTAGATGGAGATACTTACGAAAAACAAGTAAAAATCGTTCTAAGTGATTCAATATCAGAGAAATTAGATAAAGACAAAATTGAAATTAAACATAGAGGAAATAAAAAGAATTATAAGATAAAATACGAAGGAAAAGAGATTGAAATAATACTAAAATAAACAAATGTAATAAAACTCTACATAAAATGTAAAGAAAAATAATATATATATACTATACAAATAAATGGATTTATAATAATATATGTAGTTGTGTATTTTAAATATAAAAAATTATATATAATAGACGAATAGGCCTTATGTAAGGATAAATATGAGAGTGTAAAAGTAATCGCACGCATACAAAATTCTTGAAAATTCACTTCATGCGTGCGGAGTGGATAGGAAAGAATTTTGTAGATTACTTAAAATAGAACCAATAAGTTAATAAAAAAATGAAAATAAACATATAGGTAAAAAAACAGACCCGCATTTGGGTCTATTCGTCGTGCTCTTTAAAAATTACATGAAATTATGTACGCAATTATCAGTTGTTGCAGTTTATGGACTGTGAATAGTAACTATCAGTTAGTACATTTTACAGAAAAATTTAAAAAAAACTATATACGAAACAAAAGAAAAATGATAAAATGTAAAAAACAAAGGAGGAAATGAAATGAAAGAACTAAAAAGAAAACTAAAAAGAGCATTAACACCATATCACATAGCAACAACAATATGCTTAATAGTATTAATAACATCACTATGTATAATACTAAAACCAGAAACAAAGAAAACACCTAGCGGAATAACTGTAGTAAGCAGTAAAACAAAAGAAAACGAAGAAATAACAGAAGAAGAAGCAAAAGAACTAGCAATAAAGCAATTCAAAAAAATAGGAGAAAAAAATCTAGAAAAAGATAAAATTAACATAATAAAAATAGACAGAAATGGCGAAGAATACTACTATGTAACATCTGCAGAGAACACTGCAGAAATAAAAATTAAAGGCGGACAAATAACAAGAATAAATAGTGCAAGTGTAACAGAATAAAAATAAAAATAAACATAAAACAGATTAAAGCAAATTATGTATAACATGGCTTTAATCTGTTTTTTTGTAATAAAAATAATAAAAAAATGTAAAATTAAGTCAAAAAACCTGTAACCCTTCTATTTCCGTAGTTCCATTATAAAAAAAACATTGTAATATAGAAAATTCCTACATTGAAAAAAACCACAAAAAATATATAATAAATAATATTAATTTTACAAAGGAAGGTATGAAGAAAACAATGTTAAGCCAAAAACTAAAGAAAGAAGTAAAAAGAAAAAGTCTAATCGCTTTAATTACACTAGCACTAATTGCAGCAATAGTAGCAGTAAGCAAAGTAAGTGTAAATTTAATAAAAACAGCAAAATTTAGTGACGGAAATAGTTACGAGGTTACATTAAGCGATGTTTATGACATGAAAGGGAAAAATGCAACAACAGCAAATGTAAAAATAGTAGGAGGATACAATTATTTTGTTTCTATGGACGCAAGTGGAAAAGTCTATGGATGGGGACAAAATAATAACGGCCAATTAGCACAAGGAAATACAACAAACTATTCAACACCAGTATACATGGGTATTGACAATGCAACAGACATAGCAACAGGTGCATACTATACACTTGTTCTAAAAGAAGATGGAACAGTATGGAGTGCTGGATACAATGGAAATGGTGAATTAGGAAATGGAACAACTGCAAACAAAACAAACTTTGTTCAAGTTATAAAAAACGATGGCGAAGCATTGGATAATATAAAAGCAATAGCAGCCGGATACAACACATCATATGCAATAACAAATGATGGCGAAGTATACACATGGGGATATAACGGAAAAGGACAAATGGGATTTGGAGATACCTCATCAAGAACAAGTGCAACAAAAACAACTTTAGCAGGAATAAAACAAATCTCAGCTGGAGAACATTATACAATTGCGCTAGCAGAAGATGGAACAGTTTATGTATCAGGAAGAAACACAGAAGGACAACTAGGGATAGGAAATGACTCAACAATATATACATGGTCAAAAATGAAAAACATAAACGGAACAGCTCAAATGGAAAATGTAAAACAAGTAGCAACAGGAATATATCATACAGTAGTTTTAACAAATGATGGAAATATGTATGCAACAGGATACAATAATGTGTATCAATTAGCAGACGGATCTTCAAGTACAAAAACAAAATTGCAACCAATGAAATCAAGTGACGGAAGCAACATGAAAAACATAAAATCAATTTATGCAGAAGGATACAATACATTTGCAATTACAAACGAAAACGAATTATACTCAGTTGGATATAACAATTATGGACAATTAGTACAAAAAAACAACTCAAATTTATCAGTACTAACAAAAACAAAAACAGAACAAAAAACAACAGCGATGGCAATAACAAGAAATCCAGAATATCAAACAACAGCATATATCGATGAAATAGGAAGAGTATACACAGTAGGATATAGTGCAGAAGGAGAACTTGGAAATGGAACAACGGATGTAGCATATGCATACAGACCATATAGCATAAGTGACTACAAAATTTTAGTAGAAGACAGTATAGTAAACTTAAAAAAAGGTGAAACATCAAATATAACACCAAAAATATCAATGGGATACAATCTAATGAGCCAAACATTTAATTATAACTTAGAATATGAATCATTAGACACATCAGTAGTAACAGTAAATGGAAAAACAATAACAGCAGTAGGAATTGGAACAACATATATACGAATAAAAGACGACACAAACAAAATATATGGAAGTGTAAAAGTAAATGTAAATGAAACAGATGGAATAACATATCCAAAAGTAGCAGGAGGACAAAATCACCAAGTAGCACTAAAATCAGATGGAACAGTATGGACATGGGGATATAATGGATATGGACAACTAGGATTTGGTGATAAAACAACAAGAACAGAGCCAACAAAAACAAACATAGAAAACGCAATAGATGTAACAGCAGGTAGCCAATACACAGCAGTATTAAAAGCAGATGGAACAGTATGGGTATCAGGATATAATGAATATGGAACAACAGGAGATGGAACATCAAGTACAAAATATAATTTCATACAAGTACAAGGATTAACAGATGTAGTAGCAATAGAATCAGAATCAAATACAATGCATGCATTAAAATCAGATGGAACAGTATGGTCATGGGGATACAACAGATATGGACAATTTGGTCAAAACTGGACAAGTACATCAGCATATGGAACACCAGTAAAAATGCGTAAAGTATCAAATGTAATGCAAATATCAGCAGGTGAAAACTTCGCAACAATGGTTGCAGCAGATGGAACAGTATGGGGTACAGGATATAATGATTATGGACAATTAGGACTATCAAACACAAGCACACAAACAGTACCACAACAAATGTTAAATCCAAATGGCTCAAATATATTAACAGGAATAAAAGAAGTATCATCAGATTACATTCAAACAATAGTACTAACAGATGATGGAAGAGCATATGGAGTAGGATATAATGGATATGGACAATTAGGAGACAATACATCTACAAATAGAACATTAATAGTACCAATGCTAAATAGTGAAGATAAAAATCAAATCACAAATATAAATCACATTTTAACAAAGGGAAATGCAACACTTGTAACAACAGGAGATAAACAACTATACTCAACAGGTTACTCAAACTATGGACAAACATTTGCAGGAAATACAACAACAACATATATGCTAACAAAAAGACAAACAGACAAAAAAATAATAACAATGGGAATGACAAGAAACACAGACTATCAAACAGGAACAATTATAGACGAATTAGGAAGAATTTATACAATTGGTTATAGTGGAAACGGAGAAATAGGACATGGAACAACAGAAACGTACACAACACAACCATGGTGTATAACAAACTCAAAAATAACAGTTGACCAAAATATAGTAGACCTAAAAGTAGCTGGAGATACATTTAAAATAAAATACAAAGAAGAAATGGGATTAAATCTACTAACAAATAAATTTTTGGGAACAGATATAAGTTTTAAATCACTAGATGAAAGCATAGCAACAGTAAATAATGAAGGAATAATAACAGCAGTAAAAACAGGAACAACATATGTAAAAATAATAGACAACTATAATAACTTAAGCAAAGCAATAAAAGTAAATGTAAATGGAAAAGATGGAAAAGTACAAGCCAAAATAGTAGGAGGATACAATCACTTTATAGGACTAAAAGCAGACGGGACACTATATGGATGGGGGTACAATGGATATGGCCAACTAGGGTTAGGAGACAAAACAAGTAGAACAAAGCCAGAAGAAATAAAAATGCCAGAAACAGAAAACCACTCATATCCAATAGACGTAGTTGCAGGAAATCAATATACATTAGTACTAAAATCAGATGGAACAGTATGGGCAACAGGATACAATGAAAATGGAGAACTAGGACAAAATAATGGAACAACAACAACAAAATTTGTACAAGTAAAAAATGAAGACGGAAATGGATATTTACAAAATATAGTAGGAATAGCTGCAAGTGGAAATTCAAGTTATGCAATGACAAAAGAAGGCGAAGTTTACTCATGGGGATATAACCGTTATGGACAACTTGGAGTAAATGACGGAACAACTAGACTATTACCAGTAAAAATGAAATATGTAAAAAACATTATGCAAATGAGTGGGCAAGATACAGCAGTAGCACTACTAGATTCAGATGGAAGTGTATGGACAGTAGGATATAACGGTAATTATGGATTAGGAATAGGAAATGACTCAAACAGATCATTACCAATAAAAATAAAAGACACAAATGGAAAAACACTTTACAATGTAAAAGAAGTCGCTTCAGGAAGACAACATATAGTTATATTAAAAGAAGATGGAAGTGCATGGGCAGTAGGATATAATGGATATGGACAATTAGGAGACGGAACTACAACATCAAAATCAATAATAGTTCCAATGAAAATATCAAATGAAGAAAAAGTACAAAATATAAAACATATTTATGCCGCTGGAGATGCATCAGCATTAATAACAGAAAAAGGAATGTATGTTACAGGAAACAACGACTATGGAGCACTATTTACAAAAGATGCAACAGATAGAGTGTACTTAAGCAAAGTAGAAGAAGAAAAAACAATACTAGCAGGAGCATTTACAAAAAATTACGATGGACCACAAACAGGAGCAATAATAAATGACGAAGGAAAAGTATGGACAGTAGGATACAATAGCAATGGAGAAATGGCAAACGAAACAGTACAAAACTTAAGAACACCATGGTCAATAAGCAAATTAAAAATAGATGTAAGTGAAAATAATATAATTAATATTGAAAACATAAATGAAACAAAGCAAATAAAATATAAAGCAAAAATGGGATTCAATTTATTAACAGACACAATACCAACAGAAAAAATAACATTTACATCAATGGACAATAACATAGCAACAGTAGCAGAAGACGGAACAATTACAGCAAAATCAATAGGAACAACAACAATAAAATTACACGACGAAACAAACGACATATATGCAAGAATAAAAGTAAACGTTAATGGACAAGGAAATATAACACAAGCCAAATTAGATGCAGGAGCAAATCATTTTGTATCTTTAAAAGGCGATGGAACAGTATGGGGATGGGGCTACAATGGATATGGACAACTAGGAACAGAAAACACAAGCAACCAACTAAAACCAGTACAAGCAAAAGAACAAATAGTATCAGAAGATGGAACAACTAAAGTACAAAATGTAGAAAATGCAATTGATGTTGCAGCAGGAGGACATACAACATTAATACTAAAAGCAGATGGAACAGTATGGGCAGCTGGAAGAAATGAATATGGACAAGTAGGAAATGGTAACACAACAACTCAAAAAATATTCCAAAAAGTAAAGATAAACGCAAACGGAGAATACTTGCAAGACATAATTGCAGTAGCAATGGCAGACAGTACAAGTTATGCACTAACAAAAAATGGAGAAGTATATGCATGGGGATACAATAGATATGGCCAATTTGGACAAAACTACGGTGATACAAATGCACATTACTATCCAACTAAAATGCAAAAAGTATCTAATATTACACAAATTTCTGCAGGATATTATGACTTAATGATGTTAGACGCAGATGGAAGCATATGGAATGTAGGATATAATGACTATTCAGAATTTGGATTAGGAAATTCTTCTACATATTCATTACCACAACAAATGCTTGACCAAACAGGCAGAAAAATATTATACAATGTAAAAGAAATAGCAGCCGGAGGTTACCACGAAATAGTCTTAAAAGAAGACAACACAGTATGGAGTGTAGGATATAATGGATATGGACAACTAGGAGACTCAACAACATCAACAGCAAACATTATAAAACCAGTATTAGACACAAATGGAAAACAAGTAGCAGATGCAAAACACATCCATGTTGGAGGACATACAACATTTATCTCAAGAAATAAAAATCAAGAAGGAAAAAACCAAGGAATATATGTTATAGGAACCAATAACTATGGAAACTTATTTACAAAAGATAAATCATCTAAAGCATATGCTACACCAGTAGAAACAGATAAAGACATAATAGCAATGGCATCAACTACAAACAGTGATGTATATAATACAGGAGTAATAGCAGACCAAGATGGTATGGTATACACAGTTGGATACAACTCAAATGGAGAGATAGGAAATGATACAACACAAAATCTTACAACACCTTGGTGCATAAGTAATAAAAAAATAAATGTAGAAAAAGATACAATAAACTTAAAAGTAAAAGGAGAAAAAGCACAAATAAATTACACATCAAATATGGAATTCAACCTATTACTAAAACAAGTTCCAAACTCAATATGCACATTTAAATCAATGGACGAAAAAGTAGCAACAGTAGACGCAAAAACAGGAGAAGTAACAGCAGTAGCAACAGGAACAACATTTATAAAATTATATAACAAAGAAAACAATTTATATGCAGCAGTAAAAATTAATGTAAATGGAACACAAGGAAAAATTCAACCTAAAATAGTAGGAGGATATAACCATTTTGTATCATTAAAATCAGACGGAACAGTATGGACATGGGGAAGCAATGGATATGGCCAACTTGGAACAGGTAATACTGTTAATAGTACACAACCAGTACAACTTGCTACACAAACAATAGATGACTCTAATAGAGTTATAACAACAAAAATAACAGATGCAAAAGATATAGCAACAGGGTATGGTCACACTTTAATACTAAAAGAAGACGGAACAGTATGGGCAACAGGAAGAAATGACTATGGACAATTAGGAAATGGAAATACAACAAATCAAAAAACATTAACACAAGTAAAAGGACCAAACGGAGAAGGATATTTAAAAGACATAATAGCAATAACAGCCGGAAATTTATCAAGTTATGCACTAACAAAAGAAGGGAAAGTATACTCATGGGGATATAACTATTATGGTTCATTCGGAGTAGGATACACAACATCAAATAATGCAAACTATTATCCAATCCAAATGAAAAAAGTAAACAATATAATCCAAATGTCTGCAGGAGAAAACCATATAGCATTACTAGATGCAAATGGAAGTGTATGGCAAGTAGGATACAATGGAAACTATCAACTAGGAACAAACAACACATCAAACTACTCACTACCACAACAAATGCTTGACCAAACAGGAACAAAAATCCTATATGGAGTAAAAGAAATATCTGCTGGAGACCAACACACAACAATACTAAAAGAAGATGGAACAGTATGGTCTACAGGATATAATGGATATGGACAATTAATGGATGGAACAACAAACTCAAAAGCAATAATAGTCCAAGCAAAATACAGTGAAGGAAAAGCAATAACAAATGCAAAACACATAAAATCAGCAGGATATTCAACATTTGTATCAAGAAACAAAAACGAAGACGGAGAAAACCAAGGACTATATGTAGCCGGAATGAACAACTATGGAGCATTATTCACAAAAGACACATCATATAAAACATATGCAACACCAGTAGAAACAGACAAAGACATACTAACAATGGCACTAACAAGAAACTATGACGATTACAACACAGGAGCCATTGTAGACCAAGACGGAAAAGTATACACAGTTGGATACAACGCAAATGGTGAAATGGCAAACAAAACAACACAAAACCTAACAACACCATGGTGTATCAGTGATTTAAAAATAGAAGTAGCAGACAACATAATCAATCTAGAAAATATAGACGACACAGCAAAAATAAACTACAAACTAAAAATGGCATTTAACTTATTAACAGATGATATACCATCAGGAGACTGCACATTTACATCTATGGACAAAGACACAGTAACAGTAGCAGAAGATGGAACAATAACAGCAAAACAAATAGGAACAACATTTGTAAAAGTATATAACAAAAGAAACGACCTTTATGCAGCAGTAAAAGTAAATGTAAACGGAAAAGGTAATAAAACACAACCAAAAATAGAAGGTGGATTAAACCATTTTGTAGCACTAAAAGCAGATGGAACAGTATGGACATGGGGACACAATGGATATGGACAATTAGGAACATCAGATTACGTAAACAAAACAGAAGCAACTAAAAACACAATGAAAAATGTAATGGATATAGCAGCAGGACATGGTCATACATTAATACTAAAAACAGATGGAACAGTATGGGCAACAGGAAGAAATGACTATGGACAACTAGGAGATGGAACAACAATAAAATCAAATTCATTCCATAAAGTAAAACTAAACAACAATGGAGACTATCTAGAAAATGTAGTAGCAATAGCAGCGGGAAATGTATCAAGTTACGCATTAACAAAAGATGGAACAGTATACTCATGGGGATATAACTATTATGGCTCATTCGGAGTAGGATACACAACGTCAAATAATGCAAACTGTTATCCAATCCAAATGCAAAAAGTAAATAACATAATCCAAATATCTGCAGGAGAAAATCACATTGCTTTACTAGACGCAGATGGAAGTGTATGGCAAGTAGGATACAATGGAAACTATCAACTAGGAACAAACAACACATCAAACTACTCATTACCACAACAAATGCTTGACCAAACAGGAACAAAAATACTATATGGGGTAAAAGAAATATCAGCAGGTGAACAACACACAACAGTACTAAAAGAAGACGGAACAGTATGGTCTACAGGATATAATGGATATGGACAATTAATGGATGGAACAACAAATTCAAAATCAGTAATAGTACAAGCAAAAGAAAGTGAAGAAAAAGCAATAACAAATGCAAAACATATAAAATCAGCAGGATACTCAACATTTGTATCAAGAAAAAAAGACAAAGACGGAGAAAACCAAGGACTATATGTAGCCGGAATGAACAACTACGGAGCATTATTTACAAAAGACACATCATATAAAAAATATGCAACACCAGTAGAAACAGACAAAGACATACTAACAATGGCACTAACAAGAAACTATGACGATTACAACACAGGAGCCATTGTAGACCAAGACGGAAAAGTATACACAGTTGGATACAACGCAAATGGTGAAATGGCAAACAAAACAACACAAAACCTAACTACACCATGGTGCATAAGCGAAGAAAAAATAAATGTAGAAAAAAATATAATCGACTTCCAAAAAGCAGGAGAAAAAGAAACAATAAAATACGACATGTCAATGGCATTCAATCTACTACTAACAGAAGTACCAGATAACACATGTACATTTAAAACAATGGACGAAAAAGTAGCAACAGTAAACGAAAAAACAGGAGAAGTAACAGCAGTAGCAACAGGAACAACATTTATAAAACTATATAATGCAAAAAATAATTTATATGCAGCAGTAAAAATAAATGTAAACGAAAATGGAAATGTAACACAAGCCAAAGTTGTAGGAGGATACAACCATTTTGTAGCATTAAAAGCAAATGGAACAGTATATAGTTGGGGTTACAATGGATATGGACAACTTGCAACAAAAGATTACACATCAAAAAATGCACCAAATATAATGATTACTTCAACAACAGACGTAGATGGAAACACAACATATGAAGAAATGAAAGATGCAATAGACGTAGCAACAGGGCATGGACACACATTAGTTCTAAAAAAAGACGGAACAGTATGGGCAACAGGAAGAAATGACTATGGACAATTAGGAAATGGAAAAACAAGCAAACAAAATACATTAACACAAGTAAAAGGACCAAATGGAGTAGGATATCTAAAAGACATAATAGCAATAACGGCTGGAAACGTATCAAGTTATGCACTAACAAAAGATGGAAAAGTATATTCATGGGGATATAACTACTATGGTTCATTCGGAATAGGATACACAACATCAAATAATGCAAACTGTTATCCAATCCAAATGCAAAAAGTAAATAACATAATCCAAATATCTGCAGGAGAAAATCACATTGCTTTACTAGACGCAGATGGAAGTGTATGGCAAGTAGGATACAATGGAAACTATCAACTAGGAACAAACAACTCATCAAACTACTCACTACCACAACAAATGCTTGACCAAACAGGAACAAAAATCCTATATGGAGTAAAAGAAATATCTGCTGGAGACCAACACACAACAATACTAAAAGAAGATGGAACAGTATGGTCTACAGGATATAATGGATATGGACAACTAATGGACGGAACAACAAACTCAAAAGCAATAATAGTTCAAGCAAAAGACAGTGACGGAAAAGCAATAACAGACGCAAAACACATAAAATCAGCAGGATATTCAACATTTGTATCAAGAAACAAAAACGAAGACGGAGAAAACCAAGGACTATATGTAGCCGGAATGAACAACTATGGAGCATTATTCACAAAAGACACATCATATAAAACATATGCAACACCAGTAGAAACAGACAAAGACATACTAACAATGGCACTAACAAGAAACTATGACGATTACAACACAGGAGCCATTGTAGACCAAGACGGAAAAGTATACACAGTTGGATACAACGCAAATGGTGAAATGGGAAATGAAACAACACAAAATCTAACAACACCATGGTGTATAAGCAAACTAAAAATAGAAACAAATACAAACATAATCAACTACAAGAACATAGGAGACAACAGTGAAAAAATAACATACAAAATGACAATGGGATTCAACCTAATAAAAGACTCTATAGAAGGTGGAACATACAAATTTAGTACAATAGACGAAAAAATAGCAACAGTATCAGAAAATGGAACAGTTACTGCTACTGGAATAGGAACAACATTTATAAAAATACACAACATAGAAAACAACATATGGGCAGCAATAAAAGTAAATGTAAATGGAAAACAAGGAAATACACAACCAAAAGTAGTAGGAGGATACAACCATTTTGTAGCACTAAAAGCAGATGGAACTGTATGGGGATGGGGCTACAATGGATATGGACAACTAGGAACAAAAGACTACACAAACAAAACAGAACCAACACAAATGATACAAGAAGTAGAAAATGAAAACGGAGAAAAAACATACGAAAACGTAACAGATGCAATAGATATAGCAACAGGACACAATCACACAGTAGTATTAAAATCAGATGGAACAGTATGGACAACAGGAAACAACGGATATGGACAATTAGGAGATGGCACTACATCATCAAGAAACATATTACGCAAAGTAAAATTAAACAAAGATGGAGAAGAGTTAAAAAATATAATAGGAGTAACGGCTGGAAACGTATCAAGTTATGCACTAACAAAAGATGGAAAAGTATATTCATGGGGATATAACTACTATGGTTCATTCGGAATAGGATACACAACATCAAATAATGCAAACTGTTATCCAATCCAAATGCAAAAAGTAAATAACATAATCCAAATATCTGCAGGAGAAAATCACATTGCTTTACTAGACGCAGATGGAAGTGTATGGCAAGTAGGATACAATGGAAACTATCAACTAGGAACAAACAACTCATCAAACTACTCACTACCACAACAAATGCTTGACCAAACAGGAACAAAAATACTATATGGAGTAAAAGAAGTATCTGCTGGAGACCAACACACAACAGTACTAAAAGAAGACGGAACAGTATGGTCTACAGGATATAATGGATATGGACAACTAATGGACGGAACAACAAACTCAAAAGCAATAATAGTTCAAGCAAAAGACAGTGACGGAAAAGCAATAACAGACGCAAAACACATAAAATCAGCAGGATATTCAACATTTGTATCAAGAAACAAAAACGAAGACGGAGAAAACCAAGGACTATATGTAGCCGGAATGAACAACTATGGAGCATTATTCACAAAAGACACATCATATAAAACATATGCAACACCAGTAGAAACAGACAAAGACATACTAACAATGGCACTAACAAGAAACTATGATGGATACAACACAGGAGCAATTGTAGACGCAGACGGTATGGTATATACCGCTGGATATAATGCAGAAGGCGAAATAGGAGACGGAACAAAACAAAACACAACAACACCAACATGTATAAGCAAAGTAAAACTACAAGCAACACCATCAGTAATAAACTATCAAAAAGCAGGAGACACAGGAAGCAAAATAACATGCAAGACTACAGCAGGATTCAACCTATTATATGACAAATTAGAACAAACAAGTTGTAAATTTACTTCAAGTAACGAAAACGTAGCAACAGTATCAGAAGATGGAATAGTTACTGCTACAGGAACAGGAAAAACATACATAAAAGTATACAACCAAGGAACAGGAGCACACGCAGCAGTAAAAGTAAATGTAAATGGAACACAAGGAAAAGTATATCCAAAAATAACAGCAGGAGGAAACTTCTTTGCAGCACTAAAAGCAAATGGAGAAATATGGACATGGGGTTACAATGGATATGGACAATTAGGAACAACAGACAAGACATCAAAATTAAAACCAACAAAAACAAACATTTATGACTCATCTGATAATACACAAAAAATATATGCAATAGATGTAGCATCAGGAAATAATCACACAGTAGTACTAAAATCAGACGGAACAGTATGGGCATCAGGATATAATGGATATGGACAATTAGGAAATGGAACAACAACAAATTCAAACGAATTTGTACAAGTAAAAGACTCAACAGGAAAAGGATATTTAACAGACATAATAGAAATAGCAGCAAATAATTGTATGACATATGCATTAAAATCAGATGGAACAGTATATTCATGGGGATATAACTACTATGGAAATTTAGGACAAGGATATGGAGATAATAGTGCACATACAATACCACAAAAAGTACAAAAAGTATCAAATATAATCCAAATATCATCAGGAGAAAACTACCTAGCAATGTTAGATGCAGACGGAAGTGTATGGTCTGTAGGATACAATGGATATGGACAATTTGGAACAGGAACAACAGGCTCAACAGGTGTAGCACAACAAATGAAAAATTCAAATAACACAGGAATACTATATGGAGTAAAAGAAGTATCTGCCGGAACAATACACACATTATTAGCAATGGAAGATGGAACAGCAATGTCTGTAGGATACAATGGATATGGACAATTAGGAGATGGAACAACAAATACAAGATATTTACCAGTTCAAATGATAGACACAGAAAACAACAAAGTAACAGATGTAGAAAATGTATCAGCAAATGGATATTCAAGTATAATAACAAGAAACAGCGAAACACCAGATGATGCAGGAATATATGTTACAGGATACAACAACTATGGACAATTATTCACAAAAAACACAACAACAAGAACAAAACTAGAAAAAGCACAAACTGACAAAAACATAATAACAACAGCCAGCACGACAAATGTATCATATCAAACATCAGCAATAGCAGATAGTCTAGGATTAGTATACACAGTAGGATACAATGGAAATGGAGAAATGGGAGATGACTCTACAACAACGACAATAAACCCAACAAATATTTCAGAAGCAAAATTTGAAGTAGATGACCAAAGAATAATATTAAACTTAAACAGTAACAACAATCAAAGACAAATAAATGCTGCAACAGATTTAGGATTTAACTTATTATATTACCAAGTTGAAGGGGAACAACTACAATATAAGAGTTTAGATACAAACATTGCAACAGTAGATAACAACGGAATGGTAACAGCACAAAATTATGGAACAACAAAAATAGAAGTAAGCACAAACAAATTACCAAACAAAGCAATAGTTACAGTAGAAGTATTAAGAAAAGACGACATAGCTATGCCAAAAGTAGTAAGTGGACAAAACTTTACAATAGCATTAAAAGCAGATGGAACAGTATGGGCATGGGGATATAATGCAAATGGACAACTAGGACTAGGAGACACAAGTAACAGATACAAACCAACAAAAATAGACATAGAAAACGTAATAGACATAGCAGCAGGAGATAGTCACACACTATTACTAACAAAAGACGGAAAAGTATACTCTTGTGGAACAAACTCATACTCTCAATTAGGAAGAAGCGGAAACACAACAAAACCAGAGGAAGTACCAGGCCTAGAAAACATATCACAAATAGCAGCAAGTACATACAACTCTATGGCACTAACAAAAGACGGAAAATTATACACATGGGGATACAACGGAAATGGACAATTAGGAAATGGAACTACATCAGGAACTGCAACACCAATAAAAATAAAATTAGACGGAATAATAAAAATAGCAGGCAAAAACCAAACATCAACTGCAGTAACTGCAGACGGAAAATTATACACATGGGGATACAATGGATATGGACAATTAGGAAATGGAAATACATCAAACCTATATGTACCAACAGAAGTAATGGAATTAGAAAACATAGTAGATGTAGCAGTAGAAAACAATACAATAATAGCATTAGACTCTAAAGGACAAGTATACTCAAGTGGATACAACGGATATGGAAACCTAGGAAATAACACAACAAATGGAAGAAACAAATTCGGAAAAGTAATTGAAAGTATAGAAGAAGAAACAAAAGAACCAACATACCTAAGCAATGTAAAACAAATAGAAGCAGGAAACGAAACAACAATAGCAATAAAAAAAGACGGAACTGCAGTGGCTTGGGGATATAATGGATATGGACAACTAAGCAATGGAAACACAACAAATGCATTACTAGCAACAGAACTAAAATACAATAAAGATGGAGACAAAGTAGACGAAATAATAGATGTAGCAGTAAGCAATGAAGGAACAACAATAGTAAGAAAAGACGGAAAAGTATGGACAGTAGGAAAAAACAACCTAGGACAAGTTGGAGATGGATCAATAACAAACAGAACAGAATACACATGTATAAGCAAATCAAGAATAAGTTTTGATAAATCGCCAATAAGAATAAAAGGAATAGGAAAAACAGAAGACATATCAGCAAAAATGATAGCAGGATTTAACCTATTATATAATTCTGTAGATAACCAAAAATTTGAATTTTCAATTAAAAATTCAAACATAGCACAAATAGGTAAAAACACAGGAAAAGTAACATCAGTTAAAAAAGGAAAAACACAAGCAACAGTAACAGATGTTTACTCAGGAGAAAAATCAACAGTAGATGTATATGTACTAGGAAACGAAGACCTAACATTCCCACAAATAGAAAACTATAACTACTCAACAGTAACACTAAAAGCAAACGGAGAAGTATGGAGTTATGGATACAATGGATATGGACAACTAGGAACAGGAGACACATCAAACAAAATACTACCAACATACACAGGAATAAATAATATAGTATCAATTGCACTTGGAAGTGCACATACAGTTGCAGTCGACAAAGATGGACATGTATGGACATGGGGATACAACAATTATGGACAACTAGGAAATGGAACAACAACATCATCATATACAAAAGTACAAGTAAAATCACCAGATGGGGAAGGTGTATTAGAAAACATCATAGCAGTAGCGGCCGGAGATAGTTACTCTCTAGCATTAGACAAAGACGGAAATGTATATGCATGGGGATATAATGGATATGGAAACTTAGGACTAGGAGACACAAACACAAGAACATTACCTGTAAAAGTGCAAGCACTAGAAAAAATAACAAAAATAGAAGCCTCAAATGTATCAAGTTTTGCAATAGACAGTAACAACAAACTATGGGTAGCAGGATACAACGGATATGGAAACCTAGGAGATGGAACAACATCAAATAGAGCAACATTTACACAAAATCCAATATTGGACGAATTAGCAGACGTATCAGCAAGTCCAGTAAATAGCACAATTGCATTATTATTAGATGGAACAGTATGGGGATTTGGAAACAACACATACAACGCACTAACAAATGTAGGTGGAGCAGTACCACAACAACTAACATCAGAAGAAGGAAGTCTATCAAACATAACTGCAATAAACGAAGGATACTATTCAGGATATGCAATAACATCAGAAGAAAAAGTAGTAACTTGGGGATTAAACAACTATGCACAATTAGCAACAGGAGACAAAACAACAAAAACACTTGCAACATATATGAAAGACAAAGAAGGACAAGACTTTACAGACGTAATGATAGTATCAGGAGGAACATACAATACAGAAATTGCAAAAAATGACGGAACAGTATGGAGTATAGGATACAATGGATATGGAGAATTAGGTGATGGCTCAACAAACTCTATAAACTACTTAGAATCAATATCAACACAATATATAGAATTAGCAGAAAGAGAAGTAACACTAAAACTATCAAATCCAACATATCAAATACAACCAAAAACAATATATGGATTTAACTTATTATATGAAGAAGCAACAAACAACGGATTTAAATATGTAAGTTCAAATACAGACATAGCAACAGTTGACAAATACACAGGAAAAGTAAATGCTAAAAAAGAAGGAAAAGCATACATAACACTAAAATCAGTTAGTGGAGAAGACGAAGCAGTAGTAAAAGTAAATGTAATAGGAGAAGACAAAAAAACCGCAGAAAAAGTTGTAGTAGGAAATATACACTCACTAGCACTAAAACAAGATGGAACTATTTGGGCATGGGGTGATAACTCAAATGGAGAAATTGGAAATGGAGTAGCAAACAGTGCATATATAACAGAACCAACACAAGTAGAAAAAGGAGAATACACAGAAGTAATACAAAGCACATCACCAGACGGTTCAATAGTTACAACAACAACAAAAGCACAAAAAACATTAGACGACATAAAAGACATAGCAGCAGGATACTATTACAACTTAGCACTAGATGCCGAAGGAAATGTATGGGCATGGGGATATAATGGATATGGACAACTAGGAAATGGAACAACAGAGAACAAATACATCCCAACAAAAATAGAAAAACTAAAAGACATCAAAAAAGTATATATAAGTGGAAACACAAGTATAGCAATAAACAACAAAGGTGAAGTATATGTATGGGGATATGAATATTCAAAAGAACCAACAAAAATAAAAACATACAACAAAATAGTATCAGCTTCAGGAAAAATAATGTTAGCAGAAGACGGAACAGTATGGACACTTGCAAATAACCCAAATAGAATAGCCGGAATAAACAATATTGTAGAAGTCGCTTCATCAGATAATAGTTATTATGCATTAGACACAAAAGGAAATGTATGGGCATGGGGATATAATGGATATGGACAATTAGGACAAGGAAACACAACAAACTCAAGCCAACCAGTAAAAGTACAAGCAGAAGAAATAACATTAGACTCAGAAGGAAACGAAACAAAAGAACAAAAAACAATAGAAAACATTGTAGAAATATCATCAGGAAACAATAGCATAATGATGGTAAGCAAATATGGTGAAATATACTCATGTGGATACAGTGCAAACGGACAATTAGGAACAGGAGAATATACATCAACTATACCAGTTGCAAGAAAAGCAACAAATGCAAAAGACATAAAACTTGCAAACACAAACACATATCACTCTATCGCATCAGATACATCAGGATTTGTATACACAACAGGATACAATAGATATGGAGAATTAGGAGACGGAACAACAAATACAAGAAATGTATTTACAGTAATAGGAGATACATATGTAAATGTAGGTTCTAACGTAATATCAGTAGAAAAAAATGAAACAAAACAAGTAAATGCTTCATTAGACAACAAATTCAACTTAATAACAGACAAAGTAGATAGTGGTAACATGACATTTATGTCATTAGATACAGACATAGCAACAGTTGATGAAGACGGAATAATAACAGGAAAAGAAATAGGAAAAGCAGAAATTGTTGTAACACACAAAATAACAAACAAAACAGCAACAATATTTGTAAACGTAGTACCAGAAGGAAAACAATCTGTACCAAAAGTAGAAGTAGGAAACACACACACAGTAGCATTAAAAGCAGACGGAACAGTATGGACATGGGGAAACAATACATATGGACAACTAGGAACAGCAGATAACAACGCAAAAGCAACTCCAGTAAAAGTAACAGCATTAGAAAATGTAATAGATATAACAGTAGGAAACGAAAATACTATGGCAGTAAAAGCAGACGGAACAGTATGGTCATGGGGATACAATGGATATGGACAACTAGGAGATGGAACAGGATCAAACAGAAATAAACCAGTTCAAGTAATAAAAAATAATGGTACACCACTAACAAAAATAGTAAAAATAACAAGTGGAAACAACAAAACAATAGCACTAGACACAGAAGGAAATGTATGGGCATGGGGATATGGATATGAAAGTACAGCAACAAAACTAAGCAAACTAGAAAACATTATAGACATATCAGCAGACTATGCAGCAGACCAAACAGGAAAAGTATACAAAATAAGTGATTATACACAAATAGAAGCAGAAAAAGTAATAAGAATATCACAAGGATACAATCACACACTATTCCTAAGAAATGATGGAAAAGGATATGCAATTGGAAACAACGAAAAAGGACAACTAGGACAAGGAAACTCAAAAAATACATCAAAACCAGTATTCATACAAAACGAATACGGAACAGACGCAATAAAAAATATAAAAGAACTAAAAGCCGGAAAACAATTTTCAATAGCATTAATGAAAGACGGAACAACATATGTATGGGGAGCAAACGAAAACTATAAATTAGCAACTACACAAGACACAAATCAAATGTTACCAAAGAAAAACGACAGAATAAATAAAGCAATATCTGTTGATGCAGGTCAAAATAATGGTGCAATGATAAACAAAGACGGATTCGTTTACACATGGGGACTTGGAAAATACGGAGCACTAGGAAATAAACTATATAACACAACAGATGAATTAACATTGGTAGGAAGAGAAGATGTTGGACTAAGTTCAAATAATATAACAATACATCCAGGTGAACAATATAATTTAACTGTAACAAACAAAACATTTAATGTAATAAAAGATGTAGTAGACAATAGCCAAATGAATTACACAACAGGAAATTCAAACATAGCAAACATCACACAAAATGGAACAATAACAGGAATACAAACAGGAAAAACAACAATAGAAGTAAACAAAGAAGGAACAGACTACACAAGCATAGCACAAGTAACAGTATTACCAGAAAATGTAGAAATAGAACCAATGGCACTAACAAATGGTTCACACACAGTAATATTAAAAGCAAATGGAACAGTATGGAGTTATGGATTAAACTCAAGTTATGAACTAGGAAATGGAACAACAAAATCAACAGACATACCAGTACAAGTAGCATTCCCAGAAAACACAAAAATAAAACAAATAGCAATAGGAAACACACATAACCTAGCACTAGACACAGAAGGAAACGTATGGGGATGGGGAGCAAATGCAAACTATGCATTAGGAACAACATCAAGCACACCAGTAAAATTAGGAATAACAAACATCAAAAAAATAGCAGCAAACAATAATCAAAGTATGGCATTAACAAAAGACGGTTATGTATATGTATGGGGATTAAACGCAAATGGAGAATTAGGAACAAGAACATACCAAAACGTACAAGAACCAACAATGCTACCATACGTAAGTGATATATTAGACATCTCAATGGGAAAAAATCATACACTATTGTTAACAACAAGTGGAAAAGTATTGGCATCAGGACTAAACGTATATGGACAAACATCAAATGCAGAAGGAAAAACAAACAAATTTGAAGAAATAAAACTAAATGAACTAATAGGAAAAATATCAGCAGGTGACAATCATAGTGTTCTATTAACAACAAAAGGAGAAATATATACATTTGGTTATAACGTAAAAGGACAATTAGGAAACGGAAACAACAAAAATACAAATATACCAACAAAAGTATCAGGAATAAGAGACATTATGGACATATCCGCTGGAAAAAATCAAACAATAATACTAAGTTCAAACAAAATACTATATTCAACAGGTTCAAATGAACAAGGAGAACTAGGAATAGGAACAGACGAAAACAAAGTATTATTTACACAAATAAAAACAATAGACAATATGATGAGCATATCAAGTGGAAACACATATAATGTAGCAATAAGATATGATGGAGAAGTATATGCATGGGGAGACTATTATCATGGAATACAAAACATAAAAACAAAAACAAACAGTAGAATACCAGTAAAAATAGGAAACGACTCATCATACGCAAACGAAAAAGAAATAACATTAAATGTAAATTCAAGTAAACAAATAGAAATAACACCAAAATACACATTTAATGTATTTAAAGAAGACGAAATGTATAACGATTTTAGCTATGAAACTATAAATGAAGAAATTGCCAAAGTAAACGCAAAAGGAACAATTACAGGACAAAAAGTTGGAACAACATGGGTAAAAGCAACAGAAAAAGCAACAGGAAAAGAAAATGTAATAATAGTAAGAGTTATAGAAGAAGGGCAAAAAGTCGCTCCAGAAATATCAGGAGGAGATAATTATGCAACAGTACTAAAATCAGATGGAAGTGCATGGGGATTTGGATATAACTCAGACGGACAATTAGGAAACGACAAATTAATACCAACAAACATACCAAGTCAAACAAACATACTATCAACATACAAAAAAATAGATACAGGAAAAGGATTTACAGTAGCAATAAGAGAAGACGGAACAGTATGGGCTTGGGGAGATAACACATATGGTGTATTAGGACAAGGAAACAGAGCATCTGCCAAAAAACCAATACAAGTACAATCATTAGAAAACATAGTAGATATTGCAGCAGGAGAAAATCATGTAATTGCACTAGACAGCCAAGGAAAACTATATACATGGGGACTAAACAGTTCAGGACAATTAGGAAATGGGGAAACAAAAACAGTAACAATACCAGAAACAATAAATGGAGTAGGAAATGAAATAATTTCAATAGCAGCAGCCGGAAATATGACATCAATTGTAGACTCAACCGGAAAAGTATATGTATTTGGTGACAACACATCAGAACAAATAGCAAAACATGTATATAACAAAGACAAATATGGACAATTAATACAACCTGCCACAAACCTATATTATACACAACCACAAGTAGTATATGACACAGAAAATACAGTAAAAGTTGAATGTATGAAAAACGCAATAGTAGTACTTAAAACAGATGGAAGCACAGAAAAAATATACAAATACGCAAAAGAAGAAGAAAAACAACAAGAAAAAATAGCAACAGAAGGAATCGTAGACATAAATAGCACAGACGAAAGCGCAATGTTACTAGACAAAGATGGAAATGCATACACATATGGAAACAACAAAAATGGACAAGCCGGAATCGGAATTAACACAAGTACAGAAAAAACACAAAAAATAACAACACCAGAAAAACAATACATAGGCTTAGGAGCGGGATACAAAAATAATTATGTAATTGATGCACAAGGATTTGTATATGCAGCAGGAAACAATGAATACGGACAATTAGGAAACAGTACATATGACGATAGTTTCAACTTCACATTAGTAGGAGACAGAAACTTCAAAATAATTCCTGAAGCAAGAACAATGAAACAACCAGAAGAAGAAAAAGTATCATTACAAACAAATATATTTAATGTATTCAACAACGAAACGAAAAAACTAACAGACTACGAATGGTCATCAAGCAATACAGATGTAGCAACAGTAGAAAATGGAGTAATAACCGCTCAAGACATGGGAGAAGCAACAATTACAGCAACAGACAAAACAACAGGAGCAAAAGCAACCGCTTTAAGAGTTGTACAACCATTAGACGAACAAAGAATAGATACAATATACGTAAACGGCAAAACAGCAAACCTAGTTGGCGAAAATAAATATGGAGTATCAGTTGTAGCAAACAGAGATGGAACAGGAACAATAAAAATAACAACAAAAGACGCAACAGATAGCATAAGCATAGACCAAGGAGCAACATATGTAACAGGAACATTAATGCAAGACGTAAAACTAGACACAAATCCTAAAATTGTAAAAATAAGAGTAAAAGCATCAAACGGCAAAATAGTAGATTTCATACTAACAATTGATGTAGTTTCAGAAAATGCTGGATTAAAAAATCTAACAATAAATGGGGTAGAAGCAACATCAATAGGGGCAAAAGAATATGAAATAATAATACCAAATTCAACGGTAAAACCAGAAATAACAGCAATAACACAACACTCAAATGCAAAAGTAAGCATAGACAACGGAGCAAGAGAAATAAAACAAACAACAAAAACAGTAGATATGCAAACAAAAAATAAAAAGGTAATACCAATAGAAGTAACAGCAGAAAGTGGAAACATAGTAGAATACACATTAACAATATACAAAGAAGATGCATTAACAGAATTAGACAATGTAAAAGTAGATGGAGTAGAGGCAACAAAAATAAGCAGAGACACATATAAAGCAATAATAGAAGCAGACCAAGAAACATCAGAAATATGTGCAACAAGTTTATATAAAACTGCAGAAGTACAAATAAACAATTTAGGAACAGAAACAAATGTTACAACAAAAATAATATCAACACTAAAAGAACAAACAATAGTAAAAATCTATGTTACAGCAAAAGAAAACGAAAGAGAATATACACTAATTATTGATAAAAAAGGAACAGAAAACAACTTAGGACTACTTGCAGTAACAGTAAATGGAACTGTAATAAATCCAATAGGAAACATATATAATGCATATATTGGTCAAAACGCAAAAACAGCAGAAATAACAGCAGTAACAATAAACGACGGTGACCTAGTAAGCATTGGGGAACAAACATCAGAAGTTCATACAACAACAGCACAAGTAGAATTAGATGGAGATACAACATACAAAATAATAGTAACAGACCCAAATGATGCAGAAAACAAAAAAGAATATACAGTAAACATCAAAAAACCATCAGCTGATGTAAGCATCAAATCAATAACAGTAGGAAACTCAGAATTTTCAAAAATTGCAAAAAGAGTAGAAGGAACAAATATTTACGAAGTAAGTATTCCAGAGGAATATCAAGAAATAGAAGTAATAGGAGTAACCAACTACGAATTAGCATATATAAGTGCCAACGAAGAAGAATATGAACAAAACACAACACAAAGAACAATAACAGTAAGCAACAATCCAACAACAATAAAAATAAATGTTAGAGCACAAAATGGAGACATAGAAGAATACACACTAAAAATTAACCGTCAAAATGGAAACAAAAACCTAAAGAAAGTAACAGTAGACGGAAAAGAAGCAACACTAAGTAAAACAGAAAAAGACACATATGAATACACACTAGATAAATTAACAAACAAAGTAAACATAGGAGCAATAACAGAAGAAGAAAAAACAAAAGTTGGAATAAACACATACGAAAAAGAACAAAACACAACATATAGAGATGTAGAAATGCAAGGAAAATCAATAGTAACATACATCACAGCAGAATCAGAAGACGGAACACAAAAAGAATACAAATTAATAGTTTACGCATTACCAGATAATATCAAATTATCAAGTGTAAAAGTAAACGGAAAAGAAGCAGAAGCAGTTCCAACAAACAAATACGAAACAAGAATAAACAAAGAAGAAACAAGTTTTGAAGTATATGTAATACCAGAAGACCCAAAAGCAAAAGTACAAATAGAAGAAAGTCCAGAAGTAGTAGGAACATCAAGTGCAACAATCATGAAAAATGCAGAAACAGTAAAAGTACAAATAAAAGTAACTGCACAAGACGGAACAGTTGAACACTATGAACTTTCAGTAGGAAACAAATCAGATGACTGCAAACTAGCAATGATAAAAGTTGATAATGAAGTAATCGAAGCAAACAAAAAAGACGGAAAATTCTATGTAAACAAAAAATATGCCACAAAATCTGTAGATGTAGAAGCAATAGCAAACAATAAATTAGCAAAAGTAAGCATAAACGATTCTGTAGCAGAATTTGAAAAACAAAAATCAAATGTAACAACACCAGATGATATAAACTATATTGTAGTAAAAATTACAGCAGAAGATGGAACATCAAAACAATACGAAGTTGTTGTAAATAAATTATCAAATAACACAAAATTAGAAGCAAACATAACAATGGTAAACAACAACCAAACTGAAACAAAACAAATAACATTTGACGAAAACAATAAAGCAACAGTAAAAATTGGTAACAACGAAAGTGTTGATTTAACAGGAATATTAAAAGATACATTAGCAACAATATCAATAAACGGAAGCCTAAAAGAACAAGGCAAAGCAACAAAAACAATAGTAACAACAGAAGAACAAACATCAGCAACAATAGAAGTAACAGCCCAAGACGGAACACAAGAAAATTATACAGTTACACTTGTAAGAAATTCATCAAATAATATTCTAGAATCAATAAGTGCAAAAGGATTAACAGCAGAAAACATATTAAAAACAGCAGAAAACAGTTATACAATAGAATTACCAGACACAATGCAAAACGTAGAAATAACAGCAAAAGCACAAAATGAATTTGCAACAGTAAAAATTGGACAAAACGAATACTCAACAACAAACACTGCAAAAGCAACAATAGAAACACAAGCAGACACACAAAAATTCAACATTACAGTAAAAGCAGAAAATGGGGAAGAAAACACATACGAAATAACAATAAACAAAGTAACAGACTTAGGAATAACAAGTATAAAAGCAAATGATGTTGAATGTGAAAAAGAAAATGGAACATACATTACATATATTGACAAAGGCGTAACCGAAGTTGGACTAACAATAGTACCAAATAACCCAATAGCATTAGTAAGTACAAAAGTTGGAACAGACGACTTCAGTAAAGCAGAAGCAAATAATACACACATTATAAATATTCCAATAACAAAAGAAGAAACAACAATATTAATAAAAGTTCAAGACCCAAAAGACGAAAACAGAACAAAAACATATAGCGTAATAATAAAAGAAAAATCACACGAAGCGGATTTAGAAACAATAAAAGTTGACAACAAAGAGGCAATAAACATGAATAATGAATATTACGCAACAACCACAACAACAGCAACAAACGCAAATGTATATATCAAAGCAACAGAAAGTCATGCAAAAGTAAAAATAGAAACAATAGGAGAAGAAACAGGAAGCATACAAAAAGAAATACAATTAAGCGGAGACAAAAAGACAAAATTAAAAATAACAATAACAGCGCAAGACGGAGAAACAAGTAAATCATATATACTAGAAATAGAAAGAAAATCAACTGATACAACATGCCAAATAACAATAAATAACACAAAACCAGACGAATATGATTCAAGCACAAACACATACACAAAATATATAGAAAGAAACAAAGACGAATCATCAGTAGAAGTAGTAACAACAAGTGACAGTGCAATAGTAGAAATAGCAGGAGAAACAGCAACACAAGTATTATCAAAAACAATATCAACTGCAAACGAAAAAACAACAGTAGACATTATTGTAAAATCTGAAAGTGGAGAAAGCACAACATACCATGTAAACATCATAAAATACTCAACAGACAACACAATAGCATCTATTAAAGTAAATGGAAAAGTAGTAAAAGAACAAGACGGAAAATATGCGGTACAAGTATCAGACAACGGCAATGACGAACAAGAAGCAGAAATAGAAGTAATTTCTAATAATGAAAAAGCAAAAGTACAAATAGGTGATGGAACAGAATGGTTTGAAAACATAGCAAACTCAACAGTAACATTTAAAGATGGAAAAAGAGTAATAAAACTAAACATAAATATAAAACCACAAGACCCAGACACACAAACACAAACAAAAGAATTAGAAATTACACTAGTATCAAATGATAACAGAATAAAATCCGTAAAAAACGGAGAAAAACAAATAACAGAATATGATGCGGAAACACATACATATACAGAATATATAAAGAAAGATGTTGAAGATATAACACTTGCAATAGAATCAAACAGTAAATACACAACAATAAAATCTGGAGAATCAGAAGGAAAAGGACTATTATCAATAGGAAACATAAATACAAAGGATAAAGACGAAGTAACAGTTACATTTACAGCAATATCTGAAACAGGAAGAGAACAAGAATACACAGTAAAAATATACAAAATGTCAGATAATGCAAATGCAGAGCACATATATGTAGACGGAAAAGACATAATAAACAACTTCACAGGAGACACAGAAATTCCAACATACATAATGTCAATTTCAAAAGAAAAATCAAATGTCCAAATAAAAGCAATAACAGAAAATAAATATGCAACAATAAAAATTGGAGACGAAGAAATAGAAACAGCAATAGCAACAAAAAATATCAAACTAAGCCTAAGTGACTCATCAATAACAGTACCAATACTAATAACTTCACAAGACGGAACAACAACAAAAACATATAACATTATATTAGTAAGACTATCAGATAACACAAAAATACAATGGTTAGAAGTAAATGGAAAACACATTATTGAAAACGAAAACGGAGACTATGAAACAACAGTAAAAGCAAGCGAAGAAACAGCAAAAGTAAAAATAGCAACAGAAGACGTTTTAGCAAAAGTCACAATGGGAGGTAGTGAAGAAGTAGGCGAACTAGAAGAAACAATAATACTACCAGAAACAGGAGATACAATTAAAACAATAACAGTAACTGCACAAGACGGAACTGTTACAACACATAAACTAATAATCCATAAACAAATAAATGACTTAGGATTAAAAGAAGTATACCTAAATAACAGAAAAGCAACACAAATAGACGAGACAACATTCGAAATAGACGTTATGAAAGGAACAGCAACTGCAACAATACAAGGAATTGCAAGCAAAAAGACAGAATATGTATCAATACAAGACAATTCAAAAACAATAGCAGAAAACACATACAATAATTGCAATATAAGCAGTAAGGAAATTAAATTAAAAGTTACAGCAATGTTTGGAGAAGCAGGAAAACAAGAATTAGACCAAGAAAAAGACTACAAATTAATAATCAAAGAAGTAGAAGAAGCAGACATAATAAAAGACTTAAAAGCAACAATAAAAATTGATAACGAAGAAATAACACCAGACGAAGACGGACACTACATAAAAGTATTACCAAGTAACACTGACAATGTTACTGTATGGGCAGGAATAAACTCAGAAACATCAAAAGTAAAAATAAAAGACTCAAACAGCGAAACAGAATACCAAAACCCAACAGTAGAGAAAAACATAAGTCTACAAAACTCAACAGAAGAAGTAACAGTAACAGTACAAAACGGAGAAAAGACAGAAAAAGAATATGTTATATACTTAATAAAAGACAATGAACCATTAGAAGAAGCAGGATTAAAACAAATCTTTGCAGATAGTAAAGAAATAGAAAAAGAAGAAGACGGAACATACACAGTATATGTACCAAAATCATCAACAAGTGTAAATCTAAGGGCAGTACCAGAATACAAATACGCAAAAGTAAGTATTAATGACAACAACTGGACTGTTGGAACAAACACAGACATAGTAGAGATTGGAACAGAAAAAACAAAAACTATATTTGTAAAAGTTAAATCAATATCTGGAATAATCAAACAATATGTTGTAAACATAGTTAGAGAGCCAGACCCATTAGAACTAAAACAAATCTATGTAGACAACAGAATTGCAACAAAAGTAAATGACACAGAATACACAATAGATATTGTAAAAACAAAAACAAATATAGACATAAAAGCAATACTATTTAATCAAACAGAAGAATATGCAAGTATTTACGACAACAACCCAGAACTTGGAATTAGTACATACAAAGCATACAGCATAGCAAATGGATACACAATAAAAATCACTGCATCAAATGGAACAGACAAAACAAACGCAAACTACAAAGAAAAAGTATATACACTAAACATCACAACAGTTGATAAAGTAGAAGAACTATCAGATTTACAACTTACAATAAGTGTAAACAACAAAAAAGTAGAACCACAAGAAGACGGATTATACTTAATTTATGTTGATAAAGACGATAAACAAGCAAATGTAAAAGCAGAATCAACATCAAAAACAACAAAAGTAAAAATTGGTGATAATGAATACACAATTTTAAAAGCAGAAAAAACTGTTACATTAGACGGAAAAACAACAATATTAAAAATATTAGCACAAAATGGAGCAGGTGACACTGTAGAAAAAGAATTGTGGATTATAAGAGGAAAAGAATCAATTTCAGGAAAAGTCATAACACAAGCAGTAGACCAAACAAAACAAAATGCAACAATAACAATCTATAAAGCAGGAACTACAGAAATTGTAAAACAAACAAACATAGAACCAGACGGAACATTTGCAATAGAAGTAGAACCAGACACATACGATTTTGTAGTAACAAAAGAATCATATTTAGAATATAAAGTTACAAATATAATAGTCTCAAGGGGTAGAGATATTGTATTAGACGACATTTCAATATATGCAGGTGACATAGTAAAAGACGGAGAAATTGAAATAGACGACGTAGTAGCCTTAAAAGAAAACTATGGTTCAATAGATGATAACAACAAAGACGAAAAAGCAAAATATGACTTAAACGAAGACGGAATAGTTAATAATCTAGATAGAAACATTCTAAAAGCAAACTACAACAAGAAAGACACTGAAATAGAATGGGTTGATCCAGAATCACAAATTGTAGCAACAAGTCTTGAACAAGATAATTTAATATTACCATTAAATTGCAAATACACAATAACATCAAGTTATGGAACAAGAAAACACCCAACAACAGGTGTAGTAAAGAAACATACAGGTATAGACATTGCTGGAACACATCATGCACAAGTACTAGCAGTAGCAGATGGAGAAGTGACATTTGCCGGAGTGCAAAATGGATTTGGTAACTGCATAGAAATTAAACATATTGTAAATGGGGAAACAATATATAGTTTCTACGCACATTTATCAAAACTAAATGTAAAAGCCGGAGATAAAGTAAGCCAAGGAACAGTAATTGGACTAGAGGGAGGAGATCCGGAATCTGACCCTAATCCAGGTAACTCAACAGGGCATCACTTACACTTTGAAATTAGGAATGCTAGTGGATATGGAAATGATGTAGACCCTACAAACTATATCAAGTTTTAAAAAATAAGGATTAAAGGATAAAACCTTTGGTCCTTTTTTGTATTCTAGGGAATTTATCATAGTATGATAAATTTCTGTAGAAATTTTTATGTTGCATATTGAGTCGAGAAAATGTTTAAAATCATATACATATATGCCCAAGGGCGGAAGGGGAAAACATAAACAATAATTTTATGGACTGTGAATTGTAACTATTGTAAAAAAATCCAACATTTTGTAAAAAAATCCAATATTTTATACATAAAAGGTTGACATAACAATAAAAGGGTGATATAATAAGCATGTCACAAAAGTTAAATAGAAAAAAATACAATCAATAAATAAAAATACTAAAAATAAGAAAAGATAAATAATAAGAAACACCTAGAAAAAAATAATAAAAAAATAAAAATAGGGGATGTGTTATAAAATGAAAATATCTAAACTTAAAATTGGTATTTTATTTTTTATTTTATCTATTTTATTAATAGAAACAATATCATTAGCCATAAGTAATAATCAAGAAGAAATCATAAACAAAACAAATACAGAAACAGAAAGTAAAGCATATATAGTAGACGAAAAAAAACCAAAGTTAAGTGAGGAAGAAGAAGAAACACTGAAACTAATAAATGAATATAGAAAACAAAATGGACTAGAAGAATTAAAAACATACTCAAAACTTCAAAAAACAGCCAGAATAAAAGCACTAGATATAGTGAAAGTTGGGTATTTTTCACATAATTCACCAATATTGGGAACACCATTTGAGTTAATGGATAAAACAGGAATATACTATAATGTTGCAGGTGAAAATTTAGCAGGAAATATAAGCCCGGAAAAAGCAGTAGAGGCATGGATAAATTCGCCGGCTCACAGGGAAAATATATTGGATAAAGAATACACATATACAGGAATTGCGGTAATGGATAGTCCTGTGTATGGTAAAGTTTTTGTTCAAATGTTTATAGGAATATAATTTGAGAGGAGATACAAATTTGTGTAGTAAATTTGTGTCTCGTTTTATATATTAGAAAAGTTTCATAATAAATATTTGAAAGAATTTTATCACACGATCCAATAAAAAATAAATTTAATTACTACTTAAAATCAAATACAATTAGTAAAAATATCCTAAAATTTTCTAATAAAATATGTTATGCAACCCTCATAACTCTAAGGCGAGTTTGAAATAATTTTGCTTTACAATTTTGATTTAATCGTTACAGCTTGAGTGGTTGTGGCGATTTTTTGTTGCCTTCAAATTGGTTGCTATAATGCTTTAAAATAGTACTATTATGTCAAATTGGGGAGAAATTGGGGATCAAGTTCCCAATTGACATAGAACCTCTAAGAAAATCTCATTTCATAAAAATTCTTAAAGTCGTTTTTGCAACAAAGTAAATCAAAAAAATATAAATATGAGAGTCACAAAAAAGATTTTTAGATAATATTGAATTACTAATTTGCCTTGCTTGAAATTAACAAATTCTCTAATACATTTCCAGCAGTCCTATCATGAGATTTTAGTGGGTGAACATAGAAATTGTATGTAGTAGTAATTTGTGCATGACCAAGCCTTGCAGATACTGTTGCAACATCAACTTGTTGAGAAATAAGAAGAGTTGCATTTGTATGTCTTAAACCATGAAAATTAATTACAGGCAATCCAATCTTTTTAACAAACTGTTCAAACCATTTGCTAATTGTAGATGGATGAATAGGTTTACCATCATCTTGAACAAATAACCTATTAGATTCGTGCCAGAAATCGCCTACGATCGATTTTTGTTCATCATACCATAACTTATATTCCTCAAGTAAAGAAACAATAAAATCAGGTATTGCAACATCTCTTATTGAACTTTCTGTTTTAGGTGCCTTAGTAAAAACTCCTTTTTCAGAAAGATATTGACTAGATTTATTAATATTGATAATACCATTTTTAAAATCAATATCACTCCATTCAAGTCCAACAAGTTCACCAAGCCTTGCACCAGTAAAAATATCAAGTAAAATTGCAGTACGATATTTAATTTGATTGCCTTTTAACTTTTGCAAATTATCAACAAGAATTTTAGTTTGATCTTCATCATAATGACGTCTTAATGGCTTAGATGTTTTCGGTGGTTGAACACGTTCAGCAGGATTGCTTACAATAAGTTGCCAATATACTGCTTTATGAAGCATTGCTGATAGCAAACGATGATGTTCTAATATTGTCTTTTGAGATAATGGCTTTCTTGTTTTCTTTCCATTGTTGTTTTTTCTTCTAATAATTTGAGTATCTTCTTCAAGTAAATCATAAAATCTCATAATGTCTGTTGGTTTGATTTTATTTAGCTTATAATGTCCAAAATATGGAGTGATTCTTGTTTCTAACATACGTTTGTATCTATAATAAGTTGATGGTGCTAGTTCTTTTAATGCATAATCCTTTGTCCATATTTCTACATATTGTGCAAATGTTGGGATGTTTCCGTCTACTATTAGTCCACTTTCTACTTCTGTTAGAAATTTTGCAAGTTCTATCTGTGCTTCTGATTTTTTCTTGCAATGTATTGTTTTTTGATGCCTTATTGGTCTGCCATCTAAGTCGTATCCTTTGAATACTACTAGCCTGTAACTGCTTTTTCCTCGCTTTTCAATACTACCTGTCACTTTTTTGCCTCCTTTCTGTTGTTTTTAGTAATTGTTTGTATTACTATGTTTTTATTGTAACATTTTTTGATTGGAAAACAAAACCCGACAGGGGATATGAGTAGGAAAATCGGAAAATGTAGGGGAATGTAGGGAAATATATTGAATAATATGACATAATTTGATATAATTTGCTAAATATTTTTTTATGGGGGAGAAAATAACATGAGAAAAATAAAAAGACAAATTTATTTCTATGATATAGAATTACAAACATATGATAAAGAAACAAATTCTTATGTTTTATCAAAAGATTTCAAAAAAGATATTCAAGAATTATTTTGCTCATTTGATAAAATGCCATTTGATAAGGAACACCTAGATTATTCAATGTATTTAAAAAAAGCAAATGGAACTTATGATTTTGTTGAAATAGATACAATTAATGATAATTATATTGAAGGCAAACTTATTAATGCAGATGATTCTGGTTTGACACGATATGAAGAAAATGGAAAAATAAAATTTTTAAAAGATACAATATCTAGTACAGCTAGTATAGCTGAAATATCTCATTTTGTAATATTTTTAGACATGAAAGTAATGGCATTTGAATATAATGCGAAATCATCACATTCTCCTAGTTTAGCTAATTATATAAAAACAAAACTTAAAATGAAATATTGGATTGAATTTAAAAATTTACTAAATAAAAATAAGCAAAAGAAATTTAATTCATTACAACAAATCAAATCTTTTAAATTTACAACAAGCAGTAAATTCTTATTAAGTGAAAAGGCGTCTAATAAAGGCTTTTTTAAAGCAGCATCTGCAGCATTGGATCTTACCAAAAGAACTACAGATGTTGAACAAACAATAACAATAGAAATAAAACCTAATAGAATAACAAAGAAAAATAAACAACCATATTATGATGCAGAAGAATTAAAAAATAGCATTAATGAATTAAAAATAGAAGATGAAGATACGGAAAAATATTTTAAATTGGATATAGTTGGAATAAATGAATTAAATGAGCAAATTGCAGTAAACTATTCAAGAGATATCTTAACAACAGGAATTACTTTAGAGCCTGATCAAATCGAATCTGAAAATTTTTATGAAAAAATAAAGGAAGCATATAATAATATATATAATAAATATATTAAATAGAGGTGTTTTATGAAAGATAAAATAATAGATATAAGAGACGGCATATTAGATTTTATTTTAAAATATAATTTATTGATATCTATAGTTATAGCAATAATAACTTTACTATGTTTTAATAAAACGTTAATAGAATACTTTGCAACACAAAAAATAGAAATTTTAAATATGATAATTTCTACATCGGGAACATTATTTGGGTTTATTTTAACATTTTTATCTATTTTTATAGTATTTAAAACAGATGAAAAATACAAAAAAAATAAAGACAATAATAGTAATCCATTAATATTACTGATAAATAATAAATCCTTTAATGATATATATGAACTATTTATAAAAAGTTCATATTCATTAGGATTGTTATTAATAGTTTCAATTATATTTTATTTTACTACATATGGACTTAATTATATTATCAACTTTATTTTTGTTGCTATAATAATTGAATTAATAATACGATGTGTTATAAGAGTTTTTTTATCAATTTATACGTTTAATACACTAATAAAGATATTAATAAATAGTAATAAAGAATAATGTTTGTAATTTTTTTATATTAGAATTTTTAAAGTGCAATTTTTGCACTTTAAATTCTATTCATTTCCTTATTTTCATCCCATCAATCCATTTCTCAAAATCACTACCACTAATTTCATCATGTTTATATTTATCAAGCATTACAGCACCATCAACTTTATATCTTTCATAAAGAGCTAATACCTCAGGATTATTACTAATAGAAGCTTGTTTACTCAAATTTTTATATCTATTTCTATACTTTTTACAAATAGGATCATTAGCATATGTTCTACTAGAAGAAACCTTATCAACAAATTCCTTACAAGTTAGACCACCTTTAAAAATGTTATCACAATACAAGGTTTTATGTGCAGTTTTAGGAATAAAATAGTGATTACAATTTTTACATTTTATAATCCTAAAACTATTTTTATAATTCATAAATTCTTTCATACAAATAAACAAAAGACAAGTAAAGTCATTAGAAGAATAGTAATACCTAATATTATCTTTTGACTTATTAGTGTTAGAACCTAAAAAGAAAGAATCTAAGTCAAAGTTCATTTTTATATCTTTAAAATTTTCAGATATATTATCTAAAATTGATTCATATGTTTCATTATCTTTCAAAATCTTTAGACTTTCATAATCTGAATCTTCTTCAGTAGATGATTCAAACAATGTCTTGAAATATATTTTTTCTGCGATATTCCTAAAAACAAATTGAACAGAGTCAATAAAACTAAAATAAAGTAATTTCGTCCCTTCAGCATAATCAATAAATTCATCTTCTGTTAATATTATTTTTGGATTATCCATAATTTCAGATGTTAAATCAATACTTTTATAATATTCAAAATTTAGATAATTCTTTTTACTAGCAATAAAATTAACAAGAAAATAATGCACTAAAAAATAGTTCAAATGTAAAGCATTTGAAAAATCTAAATTTAGAAATTCAAGCAGAAATGTTCCGATATTTTTTGCTTTAGGTTTAACTTTTTCAAAAACATATAATTTTTTATTCTTTAGTTTTTCTGGTATTTTCTCTGAGTCTGTTAGTTCTATTGGTTCGTATCTTACAAAATACTCTTTTGAATTTTTGAAGTCAAATGCTATTTCTAATTCATAATTCATAATTTTCCTCCTTGAACTTGTATTAAATTTATAACCTTTCTATATAAAAGGCGAAATGAAAGTATTAAAATTCCCAAAAATTTTAAAAAAATTAATTTTTTATGCTTTCATACATAATAGGCGAATAAAAATGGAAAAAACTATCAAAAAATTTTAAAAAATTAATTTTTATGCCTTCACATATAATAGGCGAAATAAAATTAAAAAATCTCACAAAATTTATAAAGAATTTTAAAATTTTAATATTCCTATATACAAATAGGCGAAGCAAGACTGAAAAATCTTAGCAAAACTACAAAAATTTTTTAAGATTTAATCCTTCTACATACATAGGCGATAAAAAAGTGAAAAATCTGACCAAAATTGTAAAAAAATTTAAAAAATTTTAAATTATTAGTCTTTCTATATAAATAGGCGAAATAAAAATAGAAAATGTGACAAAAATCATAAATTTTTTTACAAATTAAAAAATAAAGAAATAGCCATACAATAGAAATAAATTTTAGAATTATTATCTGTACGGTTTCTTAGAGCAAATAAAACATCTAAAATAATAGATAATAATTAGTTAACTAAATTATACAAATGTAAATGCAAGAATATATGAAATTTAATATTTATACATATTTTTGCATAAAGAATTTAATAAAAAGAGAGGTGAGTATATGACAGAATTGCCAAAGGTAGAACGAAAAACACTAACAATGAAAGAAACAGCAGAGTATTTAGGAATATCATATTGGTTAGTAAATCAATTAGTAAGAAGAAAACAAATACCATGTGCAAGAGTTGGTGGAAGAGTATTATTTAGAGTACAAGCACTAGATGAATACTTGAATAATAAAGAACAAGAATCATTAAAAAAGTAAAGGAGGGAAAACATGCAATGGATTAAAGTGTTTACAGATATATTTGCAAATCCAAAAATCAAAATATTACTCAAAGAACGTGATGGGGACACATTTTTTAGAGTATGGATTCAATTATTAACAATAGCAGGACAATGTATGCAAGAAGGAAAGTTAATGATTTCAGAAAATAATCCGATGACAGTGCATGAACTTGCAACAATCATTCGCAAGACGGATGCAAAAATGGAAAATATATTGAACAAATTAATCCATTTAGAAATGCTAATATATCAGGAAAATACATATATAATTAAAAACTGGTATAAGTATCAAAGTATTGATAAATATGAGAAAATTTTAGAGCAAAATAGAGCAAGACAAAAAAGATTTAGAGATAAGAAAAAAGAAGAAAGTAACGTTACGCAAACGTCAAGTAACGTGGAAGAAGAGAATATAACAGAAAAGAATAAAATAGAAAATAATAGATTAGAAGATGATATAAAGGCAGGTGAAAATGGTAGTGGATTCAAAACAATTGATTTCTGACATAGTTTTAGATACTGATAATAAAATGCACAAACAGTGCAAATTCTGTGGAAAGTTATTACATATAAATGATTATACTGCACTATATGTCAATATTGTTTATAAAGATATAGCAACTGCATACGAAAGATGTACTTGTAATGAAGCTAGTAAAATTTGGCAACAATATGATGAATATATTGAAAAAGACAAAATAAGAAAAATCAATTTAAGTAAAATAAACAAATTATTTAAAAATAATAATTTAGGAAAACGTCAATTAAATAGCACATTTGAAAATTATAAAATAACAAATAAGAATAAAAATGCTTATGAAAATGTTAAAAAATATGTAAATAAATTGATAAAAGGAACAACTAATAAAGGACTTTTTATAACAGGAGCTTATGGTGTAGGTAAAACTTATTTAGCATCATGTATTGCAAATGAAATTATTAAGAACGGAAAATCAGTAATATTTGGAACTTTAATACAATTGTTAGATTTTATTAGAGATTCATATAGCGATTCAGAAGTTTCTGATAAAGACTATTTAAATTTATATTCTAGTGTGGATCTTTTGGTAATTGATGATTTAGGAAAAGAAAAGCCAACAGAATGGGTATTAGAAAAATTATTTTTGATAGTGAATAATAGATATAATAATTATTTGCCGATTGTTATAACCACAAATTATAACAGAAATCAATTAAGAGAAAGATTATGTATATAGTATTGTAGATTCAATAATTTCAAGATTATATGAAATGTGTGGTGGTATTGAAATTAAGGATGATGACCATAGAATGAGCGATTCCCTAATTAGGGAATCACTACGAAATAGTTGAGATAACTGGAGTATAAGCTAAATTACTTTAGATGTGAAATGATTAGTGGCAGATAAAAATGTCACTTTTCTTTTTATATTGTTTTGGAGCAATAAGAACTAAAATAAGAGAAATGTTTTTAGCAAGATTCCCCTTTGTGTATACAAAGGGTTTTTGATAGTTGGGAAAGTCCCGAACCCTTCTTAAATAAGAAAATTAAAAATTATAAAATCTTTTTTGAAAAATGGCAAAAATATTACAAATTTCTTGCAAAAAGTAGTAAAAATTGTAAAAATATGATAAAATCTAAGCATATATGAAATGGAGAATAAAATGAAAGTAATAGATAATAGAGTAAATAAATTTGGAAATGATTTAAAAGAAGAAATAAAAGCAAATGATAGTTGTTTTATAGCATCAGCAGTATTTTCTATGTATGGTTTTTCTGAATTAAAAAAAGAACTTAAAAATATTAAAGAGTTAGATTTTATTTTTACTAATCCAACATTTATAAAAGAAAAGAAAGACACTAAAACAGAAAGAATATTTGAGCTAGACAATTTTAAAAGAGAAAAAAGTATTAGTGGATCAGAATTCGAAATAAAACTAAAAAATAAACTGAATGGAAAAGCAATTGCAAAAGAATGTGCAGAATGGATAAAAAACAAAGCCAAATTCAAAAGTAATGTTAATAATAATCCTATTCAAAATTTTATGAATATAAATGATAAAATTACATATTTGAATGTAGACGAATTTTCATCAGCAGGATTAGGGTATCAGAAAGATAATACTGTATTTAATCCTGTAACTAAAATAGATGATAATTATGAAATGACAAAGTATTATCTACAATCATTCATGGAACTTTGGAATAATAAAAGTGTTTTAAAAGATGTTACAGAGGATGTAATTGATTTTATTTCAGATTTATATAAAGAAAATTCTCCTGAATTTATTTACTATGTTATCTTGTATAATATTTTCAATGAGTTCTTGCTAGATGTTTCAGAAGATGAATTAGCAAATGAAAAAACTGGATTTAAAGAGTCAGTAATATGGAATAAGTTATATGATTTTCAAAAAGATGCAGTATTAGGAATTATAAATAAACTTGAAAAATATAATGGTTGTATTTTGGCAGATAGTGTAGGATTAGGAAAAACATTTACATCACTTGCAGTTATAAAATATTATCAAGAAAGAAATAAAAGTGTTTTAGTTTTATGTCCTAAAAAGTTGGCAAATAACTGGAATACTTATAATAACGAATATAAAGACAATATCCTTGCTAAAGATAGATTTAATTATAGAGTATTATATCATACAGATTTATCAAGAAAAAAAGGAATGTCAGGAAATATTGATTTATCAAGAATAAATTGGGGAAACTTTGATCTTGTTGTTATAGATGAGTCTCACAATTTTAGAAATAATAGTGCAAGAAATGATAGAGAAACGAGATATACAAGATTATTAAATGATGTAATGAAAGCAGGAGTTAAAACAAAAGTATTGATGTTATCAGCAACACCAGTAAATAATAGATTTACAGATTTAAAAAATCAACTTGCATTGGCTTATGAAGGCAATACTGATAAGATAGATGAAAATATTAGCAAGACTAAATCAATAGATACTATTTTAAAAAATGCTCAAACTATTTTTAATGAATGGTCAAAACTTCCTATAGAAGAAAGAGATTCACAATCACTATTAAGAAGATTAAATGAAGATTTTGATTTCTTCAAATTATTAGATAGTGTAACAATAGCAAGAAGTAGAAAACATATTGAGAAATATTATGATATGAATAAAATTGGTAAATTTCCTACAAGATTAAAACCAATAAGCATAACAAGTGAAATAACTAATATAGATAATTTTTATTCAATCAAAGAAATATATGATTCTTTAACAAAATTAAGTATGTGTGTATACACACCATTTGATTATATATTGCCTAATTGTGTTACAAAATATGAAGATTTATATGATACAAAAGTAAGAGGAGGGGTATCAAAACTAAAACAATCAGATAGAGAGAAAAGCTTACAAAAACTAATGAGAATAAATCTATTAAAACGATTAGAAAGTTCTGTTGATTCATTTAGACTAACAATTGGTAAAATTCTAAGTCAAATAAAATTTACAATAGATGCAATAAAAAATTTTGAAACAAATGGAACTGATGCAACTTTTGATGATATGAGTGTAAAGGATTATGAAGAAGATGAAGACATACTAGATTTAATGGATAATGATTTCTTAATTGGTGGAAAGGTAAAAATCAATCTAAAAGATATGAATACAATAGGTTGGAAAGAAGACCTAATGTATGATCAATTTATACTATCTGATTTATTGAAAGAATTTCAAAGAATACAACCTAATAATGATTTGAAGCTTACTGAACTAATAAATTTGATAAGAAATAAAATTGAAAATCCAATAAATGCTGGAAACAAAAAGGTAATCGTTTTTAGTGCTTTTGCAGATACTGCTAACTACCTTTATGAAAATGTAAGCAAAGTTATAAAATTAGAATATGGTTTAGATATAGCACTTGTAACAGGTGGTGGTGCTAATAAATGCACAATGAATATTGATAAAGATTATAATAATTTACTAATCAATTTTTCTCCTATTTCAAAAAATAGAGATATACTAGAAGGAAAAAAAGACAAAGAAATTGATATACTAATTGCAACTGACTGTATAAGTGAAGGACAAAACTTGCAGGACTGTGATTATTTAGTAAATTATGATATACATTGGAATCCTGTAAGAATAATACAAAGATTTGGAAGAATAGATAGAATTGGTTCTAAAAACTCAAAGATACAATTAGTTAATTTCTGGCCAAATATGAATTTGGACGATTACATTAACTTAAAAAACAGAGTAGAAAGTAGAATGTATATGCTAGATATTTCGGCTACTGGAGAAGACAATGTTTTGACAAACCAATCAAGTGATATGGAATACAGAAAAGCACAATTACAAAAATTAAAAGAAGAAGTTGTTGACCTTGAAGATATGAATACAGGTGTTTCTATTACTGATTTAGGATTAAATGACTATAGAATGGATTTAGTTGAATATATAAATCATAACGGAAATTTAGACTATGTTTCAAATGGAATGCACTCAGTTGTATTATCTGATGAACAAAACGGAGTACAAAAGGGAACAATATTCATATTAAAAAACATAAATGCTAATGTAAATATTGAAAGTACAAATCAGTTACATCCATTTTATATAGTATATATAAAAGAAAATGGAGAAATATTATCTAACCACTTAAATGTGAAAAATACATTAGATTTAATAAGATATGTATCAAAAGGAAAGAAAGAACCAGTTAAGGAAGCATACACAAAATTCAATGAATTAACTAACGATGGAAATGATATGAGTAAATATTCAGATTTACTTAATAAAAGCATTACGTCAATTATAGATGTAAAAGAAGAAAGTGATATTGATAGTTTATTTAGGAAAGGAGGAACTACAATGCTAAAAAATGATATATCAGGACTTGATGATTTTGAACTTATAGCATTTGTAGCAATTGTATAATGATAGAACTTCCTAAAGAATGTGTGGTAGATAAATTTATACCCAAAAAAATGTTTTATGAAAAGGTCAATTTATCTTCAAATTTAAAACAAGAATTTGTTGATAAAATTGATAAAATATATTGGAAATATAAAATATCAGAAGATACATTGAATATATCAAAAACGGAAAATGTTGAAGAAATAGAAATATTTAAACTAACATTAAAAGAAAAAGTAAATTGTCAAAATATAATTAAAGTGATTACAAGGAATATACCATATATTATTTTATTTGAAATATGCTATAAGGATGAAGTACAATATGCAATAAAACATAATGATGATATTTACTTTACAAATTGGAATGAAAAAATAGATTTTAACTTTAATGGAATTGATTTAAATGTAGTATATGAAAATATCATAAGAAGTGTAACAAATATTTCAGAACAAAATGATAATATAGACGAAGAATTAGAAAAAAACAAGAAATTGAAAGGAGTTCAAAAAGAAATAGAAAGACTTGAAAACAAAATGAAATCAGAAAAACAATTTAATAAAAAAGTTGAGTTAAATAAGAATATATTAAAATTAAAAAAACAAAAGGAGGAGTTAAGTAATAATGAATAATGAAGAAATACATAAATTAGATATGAAGTCAAAAGATATTGTAGAAGATAATATTAGTAAAATATCCGAATTATTTCCTGATTGCATAAGCGAAGGAAAAATAAATTTTGATATACTAAAACAAGAATTATCTAAAGATATCATAGATGATGGAAAAGAAAAATACCAATTATCTTGGGTCGGAAAGAAAAAGGCATTAGTAAATGCTAATACTCCTTGCAATAAAACTTTAAGACCTTTGAAAGAAAAGTCTGTAGATTTTGATAATACTAAAAATATTTATATTGAGGGAGATAATTTAGAGGTATTAAAAATATTACAGGAATCATATTTGAATAAGATTAAATGTATTTATATTGATCCTCCATATAATACAGGAAATGATTTTATTTACAAGGATAACTTTTCTAAAAATTCAAATAAAGAATTAAAAGAAACAGGGCAAGTTGATGAAGATAATAATAAATTAATAAGTAATAGTGAGAGCAATGGAAGGTTTCATAGTGATTGGCTTTCTATGATATATTCTAGACTAAAATTGGCTAGAAATTTACTAAAAAAAGATGGTGCTATTTTTATAAGTATTGATGATGCAGAGTATGATAATTTAAAAAAAATATGTGATGAAATATTTGGAGAAAATAATTACATTAATACAATTTGTGTAAAAATGTCAGAATCTTCAGGAATAAAAATGGCACATGTAGAAAAAAAATTACCAAAAATGAAAGAATATATTTTAGTATATGGAAAAGGAAATGTTAAAATTGAAAATATTCGCATTAAAAAAGAGAAATGGGATGCTGAATACAAAACAGTTTTGATTGGTTTGAATAAAAATGAATTGGATTACATTAAAGAAGTGTGTAAAAAAGAATATAGAACAAATCAAGAATATGAAAAATGTAAAGAATTATTAGATAAAGCTAATTACGATTCTTTATCCAATATTTATCAAAAGGAAAATGTTGGTAAAGATGAAAGAGAAGAATTTAATTATAATAACGCATATAGGATTTTTCAAACTGTATCTATGTCGGGTGGAACTACTGAAGATATAAATATAAAAAGAAAAGAAAATTGCAAGAATGTCTTTTTTCCATATATTTCATCAACAGGAAAAATGTATGTTATAAAAGGAAACTACGATTTAAATATGAAAAAACCTCGTATTCAGGTATTATTTGCTGATGAATATTTAACAATAAATCCTGGGGATTTTTGGCAAGATATAAAAACTACAGGATTAGATAATGAGGGTGGCGTACCATTTAAAAATGGTAAAAAACCTATAAAATATATAGAAAGAATTTTAAAATTAATAGATACTAAAAAAGAAATAGTATTAGATTTCTTTAGTGGTAGTGCAACTACAGCAGAAGCTGTTATAAAGTTGAACAGCGAAGATAACGGTAATAGGAAATTCATTTTAGTTCAGTTACCTGAAAAATGTGATGAAAAATCAGATGCTTTCCAAAAAGGGTATCAAACAATATGTGATTTGGGAGAAGATAGAATTAGAATAGCTCACGATAAATATTGCAATATTAATAAAGAAAATGATAATGGATTTAGAACATATAGATTAAATTCTTCTAATATGAAAGATGTCTATTATGTACCAACAGATTTAAAACAATCACAATTAAATATGTTTGAATCAAATATTAAAGGAGATAGAACAGCAGAAGATTTACTTACACAAGTTATATTAGACTTAGGTTTAACATTAGATTTATCAATAGAAGAAAAGAAAATATTGAATAATAATGTTTATTTTGTAGAAAATAATTCTTTAGTTGCTTGTTTTGACGATACAATAGATATAAATATTGTAGATGAAATATGTAAATGTAATCCTTTGAAAATAGTATTTAAAGAAAACTCATTTAAAACAGATAGTGATAAAATAAATATCTTTGAAAAAATAAAAAAAATATCAAATGATACTGAAATTAGTGTAATATAGGAGTTGAAAAGATGTATAAGAAATTAGAAATGAAATCGAAAGATATTGTAGAAGATAATATTAATAAAATATCTAAATTATTTCCTGAGTGTATAAGTGAAGGAAAGATAAACTTTGATAAATTAAAACAGGAATTGTCAAAAGATATCATCGAACAACGAGAAAGTTACCAATTAACTTGGGTAGGAAAAAATAAGGCAATGGTAAATGCCAATACACCTATTAATAAAACTTTAAGACCTATTAAAGAGAAATCTGTTGATTTTAATAATACTAAAAATATATATATTGAAGGTGATAATTTAGAAACATTAAAAATATTACAAGAGTCATATTTAAATAAAATTAAATGTATTTACATAGATCCACCATATAATACAGGAAATGATTTCATTTATAATGATAATTTTAAAGAGAAAAAAGAATATGATTTGCTAGATTCAGAAAGTATAGATGAGAGTGGAAACAAATTGATTTCAAATCCTATTTCTAATAGCAGGTTTCATAGTAATTGGATTTCAATGATGTACTCTAGATTAAAACTTTCAAGAAATCTTTTAAAAGATGATGGCGTTATTTTTATTAGTATTGGTAATGAAGAATATAATTTAACTTATATATGTAATGAAATATTTGGAGAACAGAATCATGTTGGAACAATTTCTAGAATAATGAAAAGTGGTGGGAATAAAGGACAGTATTTTTCTCCTAATATTGAATATATTCTTGTATATGCAAAAAATATTGAAAAACTACCATATTTTAGAGAAGAACTATCTGATGAGATTATTAAAAATTACAATAATATTGATGAAAATGGAGAAAGGTATGCGATTAAAGGATTATGCCAACCTGGGTTAGGAAATCGTATCAATCAAAGATATTGGATCAAATGTCCTGATGGGACATTTGCAATACCAAAAGGGAAAAATATACCAAATAAGTTAGTTGAAGGAGATAAAGTAATACCAACAGATGAAGATACTTGTTGGAAATGGACTTATGAAAGATTTCTGAGTGAAAAACAAAAAGGAAACATTGAATTTAAAAAGAATTCATCTGCTACAGCATTAATGGATGAAAACGGAAATGTTTGCAAATGGAATATATATAACAAGATTTGGCTAAAGGATCGATTGGAAGCAGGAAGAGTACCAGTGGATTTTATAGATAAATACGAAAATAGATTAAGTTCAGAAGAATTAAAAAGAATAGATATTCCATTTGATTTTGCCAAACCTACAGGATTATTGAAAAATATTTTTAGTTATTTAGGAAATTTAAATGATCAAATAATATTAGATTTTTTTAGTGGAAGTGCGACTACGGCAGATGCTATTATGCAACTTAATTCAGAAAAAAAATCAAATATTAAATACATAATGATACAAATACCTGAATCTTGTGAAAATAATATTGATGCTACTAAAAAAGGATATAAAACTATCTGCGATATTGGAGAAGAAAGAATAAGAAGAGCAGGAAAGAAAATCAAAGAAGAAACTAATGCAGATATAGATTATGGTTTTAGAGTATATAAAGTAGATTCATCTAATATGAAAGATGTTTATTATGCACCAACCGATTTAAAACAATCTCAGTTAAATATGTTTGAATCAAATATCAAAGAAAACAGAACAGCAGAAGACCTACTTACACAAGTTATATTAGATTTAGGTTTAACATTAGATTTATCAATAGAAGAAAAGAAAATATTGAACAATAATGTTTATTTTGTAGAAAATAATTCCTTAGTTGCTTGTTTTGATGATACAATAGATATAAATATTGTGGATGAAATATGTAAATGTAATCCTTTAAAAATAGTATTTAAAGAAAACTCATTTAAAACAGATAGTGATAAAATAAATATCTTTGAGAGAATAAAAAAAATATCAAATGATACCGAAATAAATATTATATAGAAAAGGATTAATTGAATGAATAATTTAGAAGATACACTAAAAGAAATAACAAGTCAAGCAATGAAAGTAAACAAAGTAGCATTAGAAAATATAACAAATATTGTGCCAAACACTTCTATAATAAATGATTTAGCCAGACAAGCTTCGGAGATCAGTAAAGCAGTTATAAATAATGCAGATGGTTTAGTAAAAAGCCATTTAATTGAAACTTTAAAGAATATTTCAAATCCTCTTATAGAAGCACAAAAAATATGGATAGATAATATCGATTTAAAAACTCCACTAGATAGGGTAGATATAGATTTTTCATATATTGAAAGAAGTGTTAAAATTGGTTGTGAAAAAATGCTTAAAAATGGTTTTTATCCATATAGCAAGATTGACACATCTACTTGCTTGTCAGTAGTAAATGCAGATGATTCCAAGAAAATAGAACAAATATTAGGAGAAAGTGTTGAATATTATATTCAAATTTTAAAAAGCGATATTATTAAGACTTTTCCTGATTATTCTGATTATTTAGAGGAATTATACATGTTGTATGACGAAAAAGAATATAGATTATGTATTTTATCTTTGATTAATATTCTTAGTCAGATTTTTAATGAAAGTTTTGAACATAAGGATTTTACAGAAATGAATGAAATAATATTAAGAAATTATAATTTGATGAATTTATCTAATGATGAATATTATCAGTTTATGCCGTATTATCTCGAAACTAAAAATGAACTGAAAAAAAAACATTATAGAAAATATAGAAATACTTTATTATGTAATTGTAAAGAGCATAATGAAAAATATAGAGATATTCCATATAATCGTAATGCAATATTGCATGGATACTCAAAAGAATTTGGTAATAAAATAAATTGTTTGAGATGGTTTTCTGTATTGTTAAATACAAATGACATATTTAAAGAAAACCAGTTGAAAGGTGGAAATAAATGAAACTAAAATTTAAAAAGCAACAATATCAAGAAGATGCAGCCTTAGCTATTGTAAAATGCTTTGAGGGACAGCCCAAAGGCAGTAGACAGGACTTAATTGGAAGAAGAGAAAAGAAAATAGATTTAACAAACTGGAATCAAAATTCTGTTGAAGATATTATTTCTTTTGGAAACAATAAAATAATGCTTACATCAGAAGAGCTAAGGAAAAATATAAGGACAGTACAAAAACAGAATAATTTAGATTATACAGATAATCAAGGTTATGAAAACTATTCTGTTGAAATGGAAACAGGTACTGGAAAAACTTATACATATATAAAAACAATGTATGAGTTAAATAAGGCTTATGGATGGAGTAAATTTATTGTTATTGTTCCAAGCATTGCAATCAGAGAGGGTGTACTAAAATCTTTTCAAATAACAGAGGAACATTTTCAAGAATTATACAAGAAGAAAATAAGGTTTTTTGTATATAATTCAAATAATTCTTCAAATATAGCCAATATAAATAATTTTGCTGAAGATAATAGCATACAAGTTATGATAATGAACTATCAAGCATTTAACACTAAATCTAAAAATAATAGAAGAATATACGAAGAACTTGACGAACTACAATCAAGAAAACCTATAGATGTATTAAAAGCAACAAATCCTATACTTATTATAGACGAACCACAAAAGATGGGAAAAACAGAAGAAATGCTTAAAGAGTTCAATCCTTTATTTATAATTCGTTATTCTGCTACTCACAAAGAAAAGTTCAAATATAATATGGTATATAGGCTTGATGCAGTAGATGCTTATAATCAAAAACTTGTTAAAAAAATAAATGTAAAAGGAATAGAATTATTACATAATAAATCAGAAGATACATATTTATATTTAGATAGGGTAGAAATAAGTAAGTCTGATCCTGTTGCATATATTGAAATAGAAACAAAATCATCTACAGGAGTAACAAAGAAAACTAAAAAGTTTAGTGCAGGAGCAAATTTATTTGAATTATCAGGTGGATTAGAGGAATATAAAGGCTATGTGATAAGTGAAATAAATGCACAAAATATGTCTTATGATATTGTAAAATTTACAAATGGAAAAGAAATTACAACTGGTCAAATAATTGGAGATGCAGAAGAAGATTATATGGCTAGAATACAAATAAGAGAAACTATAAGATCACATTTTGAAAAAGAAAGAGAATATTATAAAAAAGGTATAAAAGTATTGTCTTTATTCTTTATAGACGAAGTTGCTAAATACAAAGTATATGATGAAAATAAGAGAGCACATAATGGAGAATATGCAAAAATATTTGAAGAAGAATATAATAACATATATAATGAATTTTATAATTTCATAGATGAAGATTATAAAAAATATTTAGATTCATTAAATGGAAAGAAAGTACATAGTGGATATTTTTCAATAGATAAAAAAGCATCAAAAGGTTTATCTGAAGATGAACAAATATTTATAGATTCCAAAATTGATGATAAAAAAGAAGGAACAAGTTCTGATGAAGATGCTTACGATTTAATTATGAAAGATAAAGAAAGATTATTATCATTATCAGAACCTGTAAGATTTATATTTTCTCACTCAGCATTAAGGGAAGGTTGGGATAACCCAAACATTTTCCAAATATGCACTTTAAAGAAAAGTAACTCTGAAATAAGCAAAAGACAAGAAATAGGTAGAGGACTTCGTATTTGTGTTAATAGCAATGGAGATAGAATGGATTATAGAGAACTTGAAGATGATTTCTTTAATATCAATAATCTTACTGTTATAGCAAGTGAAAGTTATGATTCATTTGCAAAAGCATTACAAAGCGAAATATCAGCAAACTTATCAAGAAAATCATTTGATAAGTTTGAACAAAAAATATTTATTGATAGAGAGTTAGTAAATAAAGATGGAAAATCATTACCTATAGATGAAACAGTAGTAAATAAAATTTACAGAGATTTTATGAAAAATGATTACATTGATGAAAATGATAACATCACACACAAACTAAAAGAAGATATTGCAAACAATGCAATTAGTATTCCTGAAGTAATGCAAGATCATATAGAAGAATATACAAAACTTATAACATCACTATTTACAGAAACAAAAATTGAAATAGGTAATGCAAATAAAAACAACATTAGCAATCTAAAGTTAAATGATAATTTCTATAAAAAAGAATTTCAAGAGTTATGGAATAAAATAAATGTAAAATCTATATATGAAGTTGATTTTGATTCTAATGAACTAATAGAAAAAGCAATAAAAGCATTAAACGACAAACTAATTATAAGCAAAATGAGAGTCAGAATAACTGAAGGAGAACAGAGAAATACAATGAGTGTAAGCCAACTAAAAGATGAAGATTCTATGATAGTTGGAAAAGTTAGAAATGAAGTCTATGATGATTTTGTACCAGTAACAACAAAATATGACTTAATAGGAAGCATTGCAACAGATACAGGACTCACAAGACATACAATTATAGAAATTTTGAAGAGTATAAGACAAGATGTATTTGAACAATTTAAGTATAATCCTGAAGAATTTATAAGAAAAGCATCAAATTTAATAAATGATGAAAAAGCAACTACTATAATTGATGGAATTACTTATAACAAAACAGAAGATAAATTCAGCAATGAAATATTCACAGAAAACAATCTAACAGGAAAATTAGGAGTAAATGCACTTGAAGTTAAGAAACACATTTATGATTATGTAATAACTGATTCTACTATTGAAATGGAATTTGCTAGAAAACTAGAACAAGGAGAAGTTACCATATATGCAAAACTTCCAAACGGATTTAAAATAAGAACACCTTTTGGAAATTATAATCCTGACTGGGCATTAGTTTTTGACAATAAAGATATAAAATACATTTACTTTATTGCAGAAACAAAAGGAAGTATGCAATCAGCACAACTAAAAGGTGCAGAGCAAGGAAAAATTGCTTGTGCTAGAAAACACTTTAAAGCAATAAGTAATGGAGCAGTTAAATATGGTGTTGTAGATAGTTATGAAAATTTGATCAATTTAGTTACAGGAGTAGTTCCGATAGAATAGGAGAAAAGGATGAAGAAGATAAAATTATCTAAAAACAATAAAAAAAATACATATAAGTTATTGGCAATATATAATTTGAATAACTATGATACCGAATATATATTATATGATAAATTAATACAGTTAATATATCGATATATAGAAAAAACTGAAAGTGTTTATGATTTATTTAAGACATATATTTATAAAGAAAATTATGAAATTATTCGTGAAGAATATATCCAAGAATATAAAAGTGTAGAAAAAAGATTTAAAAATGTAACTAAAAAGATGAAGAAATATAATATTTTTGATTTTGTACTAAATGATCTGATTGAATTTCAAAAATTAGGAGAAAATATAATAGATAAATCATTAGCAGTTTTTGATGGTCAGTTTATAGATAATGGTATAAAAGGTTTAGAATATAATAATATAAATATTAGAAAATTTGAATGTATAGAAAATATAAAGAAAAAGTTCAAAAACTATTTTGGTGATAAATATAATGAATCTGTATAAATAAAAAGTGCAGACATATAATTAAGTGAAAAAAATACCAAAAAATTGAAAAAAGTTTTGACTTTTATAAAGTTTTTTCATAATTTTGAAAAAACTTGACTATAATAATAAAAGATAGTATAATTATTATAGTTAGGAGGAGATTTATGAAAAGAATAAGTAGAGAAAATTATTTATCTATATTAAAAAATTTCAAAGATCAACAAATAATAAAAGTTATCACAGGAATAAGAAGATGTGGGAAATCAACATTACTTGAAATTTTTCAAGATTACTTAAAAGAAAATGGAGTAGAAGCAAAGCAAATAATATCAATAAATTTTGAAAATGCAGATTATGAGGAATTACAAGACAGAAAAAAATTATATGAATATATAAAAGAAAGATTAGTAAAAGGGAAAAAGACATATGTTTTTTTAGATGAAATTCAAAATGTAAACGAATTTGAAAAAACAGTAGATAGCCTATTTATAAATAAAGATGTAGACTTATATATAACAGGTTCAAATGCATATTTGTTATCTTCAGAATTAGCCACATTGCTTACAGGAAGATATATAGAAATAAAAATGTTGCCATTATCGTTTAAAGAATATTTATCAAGCTTTGAAGATAAAACAGACTTGTCAAGAAAATTTAGAGATTATCTAAAATATAGTTCATTTCCTCAAGCAATTGAATTATATAAAATAAACCCAGAAAACATAAATTTATTTTTAGATGGAATATATAACACTATTTTATTTAAAGATGTAATGCAAAGAAAAGGAATAACAGATAAAAATGTCTTAGAAAGAGTTACAAAATATTTGTATGACAACATAGGGAATAGAACGAGTATGAAAAGCATAAGTGATAATATTGAAGGAATAGAAAAAAATTCATCATATAATACAATTTCAAACTATGTAGATGCATTAATAGATAGTTATTTAATATTTAAAGCCAACAGATATGATATTAAAGGAAAAGAGTTTTTAAAAACTCAAGAAAAATATTATGCGATAGATATAGGATTAAGATATTATATGTTAGGACAAGGCTCTGGCCGAGATATGGGACATATATTAGAAAATGTTGTGTATCTTGAATTGTTGAGACGAGGATATGAAGTATATATAGGAAAATATGATGATTTAGAAGTTGATTTCGTAGCAAGAAAGCCAGAAAATACTATATATTATCAAGTTGCAGTAACAACTAGAGGAGAAAATGAAGGAGATAATAAAATTTTAGATAGAGAATTAACTCCATTGAAGAAAATAAATGATAATTATCCTAAATACATTTTGACATTAGATGATGATTTAGATGCCGACTTTGATGGAATAAAGAAGATAAATGTGTTGGATTGGTTACTTGAAAAAAATGATTAATTTAAAAAGCAAAATAATAATGTAATTGTTTTACAGAATTATTTTGCTTTTTTTATATTTAGCAACAAATTTCGACAAAAAATACATAAAAGATATGTTATAAATAACTAGAGGGATGAAATATATGGATTATAAAATAATAGAAAAATTGAAAGAATTAAGAAAAAATAAAAAAATCACACAAGAACAATTAGCTGAAAAATTAGATATAAGTCGCTCAAAGGTTTCAAGTTGGGAAACAAATAGAAGAGATATGAGTATAACAGAAGCAATAAAATTGGCTAACATATATGAAGTAAGCCTAGATAATTTATTTGAGATAAATAAAATAACAGAAGAAGAATATGTGAAAATATCTGATAAATTTTTAAAAAGTAAAAATATTACGCTAGGAGAGAAAGTTAGAATTATAGAATTACTTCGAGAATATCTAAAGAAATATAATGTGGATGAATTTTATGAAAATTATAAAATGATACAAAATGCGACAAAATAGTTGTAATACAGCTAAAATGTCGCATTTTTGGTATGTAAAAACTTATCATGTTTTGGTAAAATAATAAAGTAGATTAATTGAAAGGACATAGAGTATGGATATATTGAATTATTTGCATTCTAAATCTATATGTATAACAATAGATAACTTATTAATAGGAACTATCCTGATAGTTTTTTTGTTATCAATTTTTAAAATTCTTTTTTATTTTTTTAGAAAAAAAGTTAAAATTGTAAATTTGAATATAGAAATAGGAAATATAGGAAATATAACTCTTGAATTGAATAAAGAAGTATCTAAAATTGCACATAAAACTTGGGTTGAGATTATGACTAGAAAAGTAGGATTAACATTTGAAGAAGATAAAGATGTTATAGTAGAAGTATATAATTCGTGGTATAAATTATTTGAAATAATAAGAGAACTACTAAAAAATGTAGAACCTAATAAAAAAGATAAAAATGTCGAGAAGTTAGAAGATATTTTAATAAAAACATTAAATGAAGGATTAAGACCACATCTAACAAAATGGCAGGCTAAATTTAGAAGATGGTATGATATTGAGTTAAAAAAAGAAGAAAATAATAAAGTACCGCCACAAGAAATTCAGAAAAGATATGAAGAATATGATAATTTAGTTAAAGACTTAAAAAATACGAATGAAAAAATGGTACAGTTTGCTCAAGAACTAAAAAAATTAATTTAAGGAGGTGATAAAAATGGCTAAACATAAAGTATTTATATCTCATTATCATGCAGATGACACTGCTGTAAATGAATTTGTTAATAAGTTTGCAAATGAAGAAAAAATTTTTACAGCAAAAATAGTCGGAGATGACTATGATACTACAATTAATAGTGATGATCCTGAATACATAATGAGAAAAATAAGAGAAGACTATTTAACAGACTCTACTGTAACAATAGTGCTAATAGGAAGTGAAACATATAAAAGAAAATATGTAGATTGGGAAATAGCTTCAACTTTAAGAAATGATTCTATCAATAAAAGAAGTGGATTAATTGGTATTTTTCTTCCAAATAAAAATAGTAGAAACACAACTGTTCCAGAAAGATTACAAGATAATATTAATTCTGGTTATGCAAAATTGTATGAATATCCAACATATCCACATTTGGAATTAGAAAAATGGATAGATGAAGCATATGAACAAAAAGAAGATGGATTAAAAGTAGACAATTCTAGAAAATTATATAAGTATAATAGACCTTAATAAAAAGCCGAGAATTAATCTCGACTTTTTCTACACCAACTCAACCTCCTCCATCACAAACTCATCCACCATCTCCTGAATCATATTCAAATACCTAATCTGCTCAACAAAACTCTCATTCTCGGAAGGAACAGGAAACTTTTGTTTAAGTTCAAACTCAACCAAATTGGCATAGCTCTTCAAATGATATTCAAACTCCAACAAATAATTCATAACAGAACCATCCATAATCAAACGAGAAAACTTAAAAGGCTTATACTCTTCCAAATACTTCTTAGCCCAAACACCATATTTACCTAGTTTCAAATTTACCACCACCCAAACTCATAATAACTAAATTCAAGCAATCACCAAAACCAGCCCTATAATATTTATCATTCCAATAACCAATATAATCAAGATAATTTTCATCAAGCTTGTCCAATTGCTTTTGAACATACTTCTTATTACAACTTGCAACATTTTTCAAAATATTATCACAATACTTATCAAACTCAATCAAATGTCCTTTATCTTCTTCAGTAAGTCTGCTCAAACATTCATCTCTAAAAATTATCCATTCTTTCATCAAATCATTAACTTTATTATCTAAATCCATAAAAATCATTCCTTTCAAAATTTAATTAAAAATCTAAAATAGTCATAAAAATTTATTAAAAAACTAATCAAAATCATAAAAAAATAAATTTAATTACTACTTAAAATCAAACACAATTAGTAAAAATCTCCAAAAACTTTCCAATAAAAATCAAACGAAATTAATACAAGTCTCCTAAAATCTCCCAATAAAAATTGGGGAGAAATTGGGGATCAAATTTTCAAAATCACCCCAATTTTAACAAAATTAAACACTAAATAAAAAACCAGCAAAGTACTAATATCACTAGCATACAATACAATTCAACATATCTAATAAAATATGTTATGCAACCCTCATAACCCGAAGCCCTTACTAATCCAACCACCACCACCCAAATCACCAAAAACATATTTAAAAAATAGACAACAAATGATATAATTATAAAAAAAGGAAAGGAAAAAACAAAAATGAATCAAAAAAATAGCAATGAAATAACAATAAAAATAAAAAGCAAACCAAACGAACTCTACAAAATACTAGAAGAAAAAGGATACAAAATAACAAAAAAATTCACAATGGATGACACATATTTCATACCCAAAGAAACAAAATTAGAAAAGAACAATGCAAGAAAAATCCTATCAAAAGCAGTACTAGTAAGAGACATCAAGGACCAAACATCAAACAAAAGAACAAAACTAATAACATTCAAAATCAAAAACTATGACAAATCCGGTAATATACTAAGCCAAGAATCAACCAATTGTAATATTCTAGAAATAGACGAAGCAAAAGAATTACTAAAATCAATAGGATATAAAGAAATTATGAATATAAAAGAAAATGACATAGTATACGAAAAAAATGGATTTGAATTAGCAATTAAAGATATAGAAAACGGCGACAATTTAATAAAAATAGAAGAAAAAGATGAATTAGATACCACAGAAAAATTAATCCAAAAAGTAAACGAAATAGGAATACCAATATATACAGATAACTATTTTGTAAAAAAAGCAGAAATAGAATTAGATAAAATCTTAACAAAAAAGGCTAATACAGAAAAATTCTATGACAACACCCAAAATATGGAACCAACTTATACTGTGAAAAAATTCCTAAAATTAAATATAGAGCCAGGAAACGCAATTGAACTAGGATATGGAGCGGGAAGAGATACTGTACGATTAATAAAAAAAGGATGGAATGTGCTTGCGATAGATAAAGAAGATGTAGAATCTAGAATTATCACAAGATTATCAAAAGAAGAACAAAAGAAATTTAAATTTTCAAATCAAAAATTTGAAAGTATAAAATTAGAAAAAAATAATTTAGTTGTTGCCAATTTTAGCCTTCCATATTGTAATAAAAACAATTTCAAAGAACTATGGGATAAAATTGATGAGAGCATCTTAAAAGACGGGTATTTTGCAGGCAATTTCTTTGGAGATAATGATGAATGGAAAAATAAAAAAGAGGGGATGACTTTCTTAACTAAAGAACAGGTAATGGAACTTTTTAAAGATTATGAAATAATAGATTTTAAAGAAGTTGAAAAAGATGGAACTACTGCTTTAGGAAAAGAGAAACATTGGCATATATTTAATATAATAGCAAAAAAATAAGTACTTTTTCAATTTGACTATAAAAAACCATACAATTATGATATAATTTTCAAAAAAAGGAGGAAAAACCATGGATTTAACAATAAATGTAGAAAACTACAAACTAAACATAAGAGCAGCAGGGATAATAGAACACAACGGAAAAATATTAGTACACAAAGAAATAAGCAAAGACCACTATGCACTAATAGGAGGAAGAGTAAAAATAGGAGAAGATTCAGAAACAACAATCAAAAGAGAAATTAAAGAAGAACTTGGAAAAGAAATAAAAACAACAGGATATATAGCAACAATAGAAAATTTCTTCGAAGAAAAAGGCCAAAAATATCACGAAATACTATTTGTACACAAAGCAGAATTCATAAACGAAGAAGACAAAAAAATAGAACAAACACTAAAAAATGTAGAGGGCAAAGAAAACTTACGCTATGAATGGATAGAAAAAAGCAAAATAGAAGAATATAAAATCTTACCAGGAACAATAAAAGAAATCTTAAAAGAAAACAAAATTCCAGTACATAAAATAAACAATGATTTAAAAAAAGAAATTGAACTAGGAGAAGTAGATAATATATTAAACAAAAATGCCAATTCAGAAAAAGAAAAATGCTGTGGATGTATTATAATAAATGATAATAAAGTACTACTAATCAAGCAAATACAAGGACATTGGGGATTCCCAAAAGGACATGTAGAAAAAAATGAAACAGAACTTGAAACAGCAGCAAGAGAAGTGAAGGAAGAAACTAATTTAGATGTAGAAATTGATGCTAATAAAAGATATACAATGGAATATGTAACAGATAAAGGAATGCTAAAACAAGTAGTATTATTTGTTGCAAAATGCACAGGAGGAGAAATTAAAGCACAGGAATGTGAAGTTAATGAAATAAAATGGTTAGATTTCGATGAAGCAGTTGAAACAATTACATATGAAAATACTAGAGAATTATTTAAGGAAATACTTAAGGATATAAAAGGTTGAAAAACTAATTAAATATTTATCCATAAAATTGAAACAATATAGAAAAAGTAACAAGGAAACAAAAAATGAAAGAAAACAAAACACTATACAAAATAGCAAAAGCAATATACAGCAAATTGTTAAAAATAATATATAGACCAACAGTAAAAGGAGTAAAAAACATACCAGAAAAAGGAGCAATTATCTTTGTAGGAAACCACAAGCACGCATTTGACCCAATAATGGTAATGTCAAACACAAACAGAATAGTACACTACATGGCAAAAGAAAGCCTATTCAAAGGAATACACGGAAAAATTTTTGAAAGCATTGGAACTATAAAAGTACACAGAAACAAAAGTAATCCTGTAGCCATATTAAAAGCAGAAAGAGTACTTAAACAAGGTGGAGCAGTTGGAATTTTTCCAGAGGGAACAAGAAACAGGACAAACCAAGAACTTTTAAAATTTAAATATGGAGCAGTCAAAATTGCCAAAAAAACAAATACACCAATAATTCCATTTGCAATAAAAGGCAACTATAAACCATTCCGAAAAGGTTTATCAATCGAATTTGGAAAACCAGTAAATATCAGTAAAATGGAAGTAGAAGAAGCGAATAATTATATTAAGAATGAAGTATTAAACATACTTAGGAAGTAGAAAAGGTTGGAAAAATTAATTTTTTTCAACTGGATTTCTACCTTGAGGAAGGAATGAAATTAAACATGAAAATGATTTTTATAGTAAACGAAAGTGCTGGAAGAGGAAAAAGCAAAAAAATCATACCCAATATTGAAAAAGAATGTAAAAATCAAAACATTGAATTTGAAATTAGATACATAACAAAAGAAAAAAGTGGATATGACATTGCGTTTGAATACAAAGATAAGGAATACGTGATATATGTTGTAGGCGGAGATGGAACTTTAACACTTGTGCTACCTGCATTAGTTGGCACAAAAAATAAACTTGGTATTATTCCATCAGGCTCAGGAAATGATACATATAGAACAATAAAAAATCTACCTAATAAAGAAACACTGATAGATATAGGAAAAATTAATGACAAATACTTCATAAATGTAGCATGTACAGGAATTGATGCTGAAGTAGCAAACAATATTGACAAATTAAGGAACACAATAATACCAACAAGTCAACTATACAATGCAAGTATTGTATATACTTTTATAAAATTTAAACATAAAAAAATGAAGTTGAAAACCAGTGTAAAAAACATTGAAACCAAATATACAATTTTAAGCATTTGTAATGGAGCATATTATGGCGGTGGCTTTAATATTGCACCAAAATCAACATTAACAGATGGACTTTTAGATGTCTATTATGCAGAAAAAATGTCAAAAATAAAAATGATTCCATTAATTTTAAGGCTGAAAAAAGGAAAACATGAAGGAAAAAGAAGAATTCATAAATTTAGAACGAATCACGTGGAATTAGAACTTGATGAAAAAATTACTTTTAATGTTGATGGAGAAAAATTAACAGGAAATAAATTTGTAATTGATGTTTTACCAAAATCAATTATATTATTTAATGATAATGATTTTGTAGAAAAAATTTTGAAATAAAAGATGGGAGAGAAAATTATGAGTGAAAATTTTAAGAAACCAATAGTAACAATAGAGATGGAAGACGGAGAAATAATAAAACTAGAGTTATACCCAAGCAAAGCACCAGAAACAGTAAACAACTTTGTAAATCTAGTACAAAAAGGATTTTATGATGGACTAATATTCCACAGAACAATTCCAGGATTCATGGCACAAGGAGGAGACCCAGAAGGAACAGGAATGGGAGGACCAGGATACGGAATAAAAGGAGAATTCAAAGAAAATGGAGTAGAAAACAACATATCACATGTAAGAGGAATTGTATCAATGGCAAGAAGCATGATGCCTAATAGTGCAGGTTCTCAATTCTTTATAGTAACAGATGACTCAGAATTTTTAGATGGAAAATATGCTGCATTTGGAAGTGTTATTGAAGGGATGGATGTAGTAGATAAAATTGTAAAATCAAGAGTAATTACCAGAAGTCCATTTGGCGGTGGAAAAGATAGACCAGTAGAACCACCTGTTATGAAAAAAGTAACAGTAGAGACATTTGGAGTAGAATATCCAGAACCACAAAAAATGTAAAAAATTAATAAAATGACAAATTTCGACACAAAAATAGAAAAACAAATAGTATAATTTCAATATACCAAAATATTCATATAAATTAATTAGAATTCAAGAATTTTTTATGGGGTAGAACACTATAAAACATTCTACCCCAGTATTTTATATCATTAAAATTTAAATTTTAAAAAATTAGCAGAATAATCAAATTTTAAACTTATTTTCAAATAAAAATCCAAAATTAAATTTAAAAATCACACAACAATCCACATATTGTGATATAATAGTGGAAAAATAACAGAAAAGTTCAAATGACAATGAAAAAATAAGGAGGAGAAAAATTATGTGTACAGCAGCAACATATAAAACAAAAGACTTCTATTTTGGGAGGACACTAGACTATGAATTCTCATATGGAGATGAAATAACAATAACACCAAGAAATTACGAATTCAAATTCAAAGAAACAGAACAAATAAAAAATCACTATGCAATAATAGGAATGGCATATGTAGAAGAAAACTACCCACTATACTATGACGCAATAAACGAAAAAGGATTAGGAATAGCAGGACTGAACTTTGTAGGAAACACGCACTACAGCTCAAAAGAAGAAGGAAAAGACAATATAACACAATACGAATTTATACCATGGATTTTAAGTCAATGCACAACCGTAAAAGAAGCACGACAACTAATAGAAAAAATGAATTTTTTAAATGAACCATTTAATGAACAATTACCGCTAGCACAATTACATTGGATTATAGCAGACAAAGAAGAAGCCATAACAGTTGAAGCAATGAAAGATGGAATAAAAATATATGAAAACCCTGTAGGAATTTTAACTAATAACCCGCCATTTGATAAGCAAATGTTTGCATTAAATAACTATATGAACTTATCACCTAAATCTCCTGAGAATAAATTTGCAAAAAATATAAATTTAGATAGATACAGCAGAGGAATGGGAGCAATAGGACTTCCTGGTGATTTATCTTCACAATCTAGGTTTATAAGAGCAAGTTTTGTAAAAATGAACTCAGTTTCAAAAGATACAGAAAATGAAAGTGCTAGCCAATTCTTCCATATTCTTAATTCAGTAGATCAACAAAGGGGATGTTGTGAGGTAGATGACGTAAAGTATGAGATAACAATTTATACATCTTGTTGTAATGCAAGTAAAGGAATTTATTATTACACAACATATGATAACCATCAAATTACAGCAGTTGATATGCATAAGGAAAATCTAGATAGTAAAGAACTTATAAGATATCAATTAATAAAAGAAGAACAAATCAAAATTCAAAATTAATAAAAGACACAAGATTTGGCAGACAAAATTTTGAAAAAAATTTTGGATGACGATGAGCGAAAACACCCAAGATTTGGCAGACAAAATTTTGAAAAAATTTTGGATGACGATGAGCGAAAACACCCAAGATTTGGCAGACGAAATTTTGAAAAAATTTTGGATGACGATGAGCGAAACGCCCAAGATTTGGCAGACGAAATTTTGAAAAAATTTTGGATGACGATGAGCGAAACGAAGTGAAGCGAAAGGAAAACAAAAGTGAAAAAGAGTACACGAGCAAAGAAAACAAAAAACAAACAAACAGAAAAAATAATATCAACATTAATAATAATAATATTAATAATAGCAAGTTGGGTAATAAACAAACAAGAAAATAATAATCAAGAAAATCAAATAAATGAAACAAATATAACCGCAGAACAAGCACAAACAGCGGAAAATACGGTATCAAGCACCAAATACAATTTAAGTAACATACCAGAATACACAGACAAAATATACATCGAAATAAATAACAACATACCATATTTTGAAGGAAGTGAGTACACAACAAAAGCATTTGAAAACTACAGTCAATTAGATAATTTGAAAAGATGCGGAGTAGCATATGCAAACATATGCAAAGAAATAATGCCAACAGAAAAAAGAGGAGACATCAGTAATGTAAAGCCAACTGGTTGGAAACAAGCAAAATACGAAGGAAAATTTTTATACAACAGATGCCATTTAATCGGATATCAATTAGCAGGAGAGAATGCAAACGAGTTAAATTTAATAACCGGCACAAATTATTTCAATGTTGAAGGAATGTTACCATTTGAAAACAAAGTTGCAGAATATATAGAAAAAAACAATAATAATCATGTACTTTATAGAGTAACACCAGACTTTAAAGGAGACAATAAAGTTGCAAGTGGAGTAGAAATGGAAGCATATTCAGTAGAAGACAACGGACAAGGGGTACAATTTAATGTGTATGTATATAATGTTCAACCAGGAATAACAATAAATTATCAAACAGGCGAAAATTCAAAGAAAAATAGATAGGATTAGATGAATACTCAGTTGTAAATGAATATTAAAAAACTGACAGTATGTGAAAAATAAAAAAATATACAATTTTTGAGGCACAAAATAAAAAAAGGAGAGATTTTATTGAAATTAGAAATTTTTAACAAAATAGCAAATGATATAAAAGAAAACAATTTAGTAGAAAATTTTATGCAAGAATTATCAAAACATATTGAAAATTCAAAAGAAAAAGAACAAATAAATACAATGAATAATGGAGAAATTAACAATAATAATGAGGTTGAAAAAGAGAGTGCATTAGAGCAACAAGAAAACCTAGAACAAAATAGGGAAGAAAACTGCTTATATCAGGTAGTAGACTTTAGTGCAAAAGGCATTTTTTTGCTAAACAAGAACACCAACAAAATATTTAAAGAAACAGAAATATCACAAGAACTAAAAGAACAAATACAAAATGATAGTATATTGAGATATAAAAATGGTGAATATGTATATGAAGAAGAATTAACGGAAGAATTTTTTAATAATCTAGAAGACATTGACCAATAAAGAAAAAGTTCAATTCATTTTCAACGAATTTAATATTATAAAAAAGAAAGGTGATAAAAATGAAAGCATTAGTAATATCAGATATCCATGGTTCAGGATACTATGGAGAAAAAATTAAAGAAATAAATGAAAAGGAAAAACCAGACAAGATAATATTATTAGGAGACTTATATTACCATGGACCAAGAAATAATTTAAGTCAAGAATACAACCCAATGAAAGTAGCACAAACGCTCAATTCATTAAAAGAAAAGTTATTGGTAGTAAGAGGAAACTGTGACGCAGAAGTAGACGAAACAATATCAGAATTCAAATTTCATGACCACATTTTAATGGAAATAAACGGTAAAAAATTCTACTTTACACATGGACACAAATACAATATAGAAAAAATACCATATGACGACTTTGATATAATGATATATGGTCATATTCATCAAGGATTTATTCAAGAAAAAGAAGGATATATCTTTGCAAACCCAGGTTCTATCTCACTTCCAAAATGCAATACAGAGCATAGCTATATTGTAATTGAAGACAATAAAATAATATTAAAAAATGTAGACGGAAAAGTTATACAAGAATACGAATTTTAATTGACAACAAACCCTAAAAGTGATTTAATAAGCACAAGAAAGGGGGAAAGAATATGAAAAAAATTCTAAAAATTGCATTAATAGTAATATTAATAATTGTACTAGTAGTTGGAGGGTATTTTATAGCCTTAAACATGACAAAAAAACAAGCATTAGAAACAGTTGATAAAATGTTTATAGCATTAAAAACAGGAGACGAAGAGCAAATAAAACAATACATCAATATAAAAGATGTAATTGAAGAAAATGCAACATCAGAAGATAACATAGCAGATAATCAAGATATGGAAAAAGCAATGTTGAAAAATCTAAATTATGAGGTAGTATCAACAGATGTAAAAATAAATGAATGCACAATGAAATTAAATATAAGTAACAAAAATTTAAAAACAGTATTTGGAAATTATATATCAAAAGCCTTTTCTGTAGCCTTTTCTCAAGCGTTTGGTGCAATGACAGAAGAAGAGATGGATGAACAATTAAAACAATATTTTATAGAACAATATAATTCCGAAGACATTGAGACTATAACAACAGAAGTTACTATCAATATGAAAAAAGAAGATGGAAAATGGAATATAAACTGTGATGAAGATGCTTTTGTTGATGCTGTATTACCAGGATATAGAGAAGTTGAAGAAGCTTTAAATAATATGAATAAAGAATAATAAAAAAAAGGACATGGAAGCATAAAACTCTCATGTCTTTTTAAGTAAAATTATTTATAAAATTTTCCCTGCCACAAATCTTTTTCTCTTAAAATTTTATCAAATCCATTCAAAACCCACTTCTTATGCAAATTCCACTCAGGAGCAACCAACAAATCCTTAGGGCTATCTCCAGAAATTCTATGAATAACAATATCCGGAGAAATATGAGTAACAACATAAGTAAGCGCATCCAAATAATACTCTAAAGAAATAGGCTCATATTGACCTGCAAAAAACATATCAGCAAGATAAGTATTTTCAACAACATAAGTAGAATGAATTTTCAAACCTTGAATATTATGCTTGTTAATAAAATAAACAGTATCTTTCAAATTCTCAAAAGTTTCACCTGGCAAACCAACCATAATATGAGCTACAACATCAATATTAGCATCATTTAACAACATAACAGCATCTGTAAACTGACAACTTGAATAACCACGATTAATTAAATTGCCAGTTTCATCATTAGAAGTTTGCAAACCAAGTTCAACACAAACATAATATTTATCTTTGTATGACTTCAATAAATTAACAATATCAGCATTTATACAGTCAGGCCTTGTAGCAACTTCTAAACCAACAATTCTATCATCAATTAAAGCAGAGTCGTATTTAGCTTTTAGTATATCCAAAGAATCATATGTGTTTGTAAAATTTTGAAAATAAGCAATAAACTTATTAGCACGTTCACTACGATAACTATTAAAATAATTTTTTACTTGATTACTAATTTTCTCAGTTATAGTGTTACCAAAGCCACAACGTATTAATTCACCAGAACCTTTTTCACTACAAAAAATGCATCCTTTTGTGGATATAGTTCCATCTCTATTAGGACAGGTAAAGCCTCCATCAATACAGATTTTTAAGGTTCTTTCTCCAAATTTTTCTTTTAAATATTTGTTTAAATGTTTATATCTTTCTTTATTTTCCATAATGGTTACAGTATAGCAAAAAAATTTCTTAAAAGCAAATTTTTACACCAAAAAATTTGACATATAATAAAATATGTGCTAATATGTATTTAGTAATTGAAAAACAAGTCGAGTAACAATTAAACTGAAAAAGACTAGGAGCCTGCCAAAGCTTTCCTAGTCTTTTTTCTGTGCTAATCCTCTAAATGTTTTACAATTAAGTAAATCAAATAAAGTTTTAGTAATCTGAATAAGTCTTTCACAACTAAACCTCCTTCCTACCACTTGAGTAAGTTGGCATATATATATTAAAATATTCTATAGAAGAAGTCAATAGTAAAATTAGATTTATAAAGAAAAATATTATAATATCCAAAAAACACTTTAAAAATTTCAAAAAAGTGATATAATACAACCGTAAAAAAATAAAAACACAACCAAAAAAGGAAAGTGATACAAATGATACAACTATTTGAAATCAAGAAAAAAGTAAAACAAATGAAAAACACAGACAAAGAGTTACTAGAAAAATACACAGAAACATCAAAGAAAAACAAAGAAGAAATACTAAAAGAATACAACACAAAAGAAGAAGGACTAACACAAAAAGAATACGAAAAAAGATATGAAAAAAACGGACCAAACATAGTAGTAAAAAACGAAAAAAAGAGTTGGCTGGAATTTTTTATAAAATCATTCAATGATAAATTCATATATATATTACTTTTGCTAGCAATAATAGACTTTGCACTATCAGACAAACTAGGAGCAGGAATAATAGTAGGAATAGCAGTAGTAAGCGCATTCATAAAATTCTGTCAAAACTACTCAACATACAAATTTAATCAAAAACTAAAAGCACAAATATATTCAAGCACAAATGTGGTAAGAAGCGGAAAAGAAAAAGAAGTAAGAGTAGAAAACATAGCAATAGGAGACATCATAAAACTAAATGCAGGCTCAATAATACCAGCAGATGTAATACTAATAGAAAGCAAAGACTTATTCTTGAACCAATCAGTATTCACAGGAGAAAGTGTATTAGTTGAAAAAACAACAACACCAAATGAACCAAAAGGAATATTTGATATAAACAACATATGTTTAATGGGATCAAGTGTAGTCAGTGGAAGCGGAACAGCAGTTGTAATACAAACTGGATTTGACACATATTTAGGAAGAATGAGCAAAGAAATAGACAACAAAAAAGAGATAACAAACTTCGAAAAAGGAATGAACAACATCACAAAACTACTAATAAAATATATGGTAGTAGTATCAATAGCAGTATTTGTAATATATGCATTCATAAGACACAATCTAATGGAAGCATTGCTATTTGCACTATCAGTAGCAGTTGGAATAACGCCAAGTATGTTACCAATGATAGTAAATGTAAATCTAACAAAAGGAAGCAAAACTCTAGCGAAAAAGAAAACATTAGTAAAAAATATACAGTCAATTCAAAACTTAGGAGCAATAGACATCTTATGTACAGACAAAACAGGAACATTAACACAAGATAAAATAACATTGCAAAAATATATAAATGTAATGGGAGAAGAAGACTTAGACATCTTAAAATATGCATATCTAAACAGTTACTATGGAACAGGAATAAAAAATTTAGTTGACAAAGCAGTAATAGCATATGGAAATCAACACAAAATCAAGCAAGTTCTAAAAGAATACGAAAAAGTAGATGAAATACCATTTGACTATACAAGAAAAAGAATGAGTGTTGTTGTAAAAAGTGAAGACGGCTACAGAATGCTTACAAAGGGCGCAATAGAAGAAATTTTAAAATGTTGCAAACAAGTAAAGTATAAAGACGAGATAATTCCAATAACAGATGATTTAGTAAAGCAAATTGAAGTAAATGCAAACAATTTATCAAATATGGGAATGCAAGTAATAGCATTAGCAACGAAAAAAGAATATCCAGGTGTAAATGTTTTTAACAGTAGTGATGAAAGTGAAATGACATTTGTAGGATATGTTGCATTTTTAGATCCACCAAAAAAAGATGTAAAGAAGACAATAAATGATTTAAGAAAAATTGGAGTAAAAACAAAAATTCTAACAGGTGACAATGCATATGCAACAAAAAATATATGCAATACAGTAGGATTAAGATCTGACAGAATAATTACAGGTGTAGAATTAGACAAAATGTCAGACGAAGAATTAGAAAAAGCAGTAGAAGAAGTTGATGTTTTTGCAAGATTAAACCCATTGCAAAAAGAAAGAGTAGTAAAAACATACAAGAAAAACGGCCATGTAGTAGGATATATGGGAGACGGCGTAAATGATGCACCATCACTACATACAGCAGATGTAGGAATTTGTGTAGACTCTGCAACAGACATAGCAAAAGAAGCAAGTGATATAATATTACTTGAAAAAAGTTTGCAAGTAATATATGATGGAGTAATAGAAGGTAGAAAAGTGTATGGAAACATAATAAAATATATGAAAATGGCATTAAGTTCAGACTTTGGAGATGTATTTAGTATATTAATAGCAAGTATCTTTTTACCATTTTTGCCACTATTGCCAATACAAATGTTAATACAAGACTTTTTATATGACATATCACAAATAGCAATACCATATGATGATGTAGACAAAGAATTTTTGGAAAAACCAAGAAAATGGGATACAAAAGGACTTGGCAAATTCATGAATGTAATGGGAATTACAAGTTCAATAACAGATGTAATAGCATTTGTAGTATTTTGGTTTGTATTTGGATACAACAGTGTAGACAAACAATCTTGGTTCCAAACAGCATGGTTTGTAGAATGCTTGATAAGTGAAACAATGATAATTCACTATGTTAGAACTGCAAAAATGCCATTCATAGAATCAAGAGCAAATAAATTTTTAACAATATCAACATTAATAACTATTGCAGGAACAATAGTTACACCGATATTATTACACAATGTTGGAACATTTAATTTTGAAATTTTACCAGGAAAATATTATGCGTTTGTAGTATTATTACTTATAATATATACCGTACTTGTACAAAGTATTAAGAAAGTATATATTAAAAGAAATGGTGAGTGGCTATAAAAAAACGGGATTGGGGGACGGGTCTCTAATCCCGAAAAAATATAAAAAAATAGGGATTAGAGACCCGTCCCCTAATCCCGAAAAAATATAAAAAAAATAGGGATTAGAGACCCGTCCCCCTAATCCCTAAAAAAGGAGAAAAATATGGAAGAATGTAAAATAAAGAATTTATACAATTTAGATGAAACAATAGCAAAAAAAATATTTGATGGAGCGACATACCCATGGGAGGTATTGCCAAAAATAAATGATTTCATAATAGAATTAGGAAATACACTAGACCCAGAAGAATATGACAAAGTAGGAGATGATGTATGGATTGCAAAGTCTGCAACAGTAGCACCAACTGCATACATACATGGACCTGCAATTATAGGAAAAAATGCAGAAATAAGACATTGTGCATTTATAAGGGGGAAAGCAATAGTTGGTGAAGGTGCAGTGGTAGGAAATTCAACAGAATTAAAAAATGTAATTCTATTTAACAAAGTGCAAGTACCTCATTATAACTATGTAGGAGATTCAATTTTGGGATATAAATCACACATGGGAGCAGGATCAATAACATCAAATGTAAAATCAGACAAAAAATTAGTAGTAGTAAAAAATGATACAGAAAAAATAGAAACAGGATTAAAAAAATTCGGAGCGATGTTAGGTGATGAAGTAGAAGTAGGATGTGGTTCAGTTCTAAATCCAGGAACAGTAATCGGTAGTCATAGCAACATATATCCATTATCATCTGTGAGAAAAGTAGTACCTGCAAATAGTATATACAAAAATCAAAATGAAATTGTAGAGAAAATCTAGAAAAAAGGACATTCCATAAAATTGCTTATTATACTTCATAGCAACCAATAATTTTAGGTGGCCATGAACCGTAATGATTGATAAACAAGTAAAACAGGAATGTCTTTTATATTAATTTGAACATTTTAGAAAGGAAATAAAAAATGAAAAATACTGAAACAATATTTTTTAAAGCCCAAGATGGAGTAATATTAAATGGTATTATGTATAAAAACACAAATAAAACTGCGAAAATAATAATATCAGTACATGGAATGGCAACAAATTGCATCAAAAAAAGAGACGAAATAATAGCCCAAAAGGCAAACGAAATCAACATTGATTTTTTGGCATTTAATAATAGAGGACATGACCTAGTAAATTACATAAAAAAGGAAAGCAAAGAAAAACCAGAACTTGCAGGTACTGCATATGAAGAAATAGCAGAAAGTTACGAAGATATTGTAGGAGCCATCAATTATTCAATAGAACAAGGCTACAAAGAAATATATATCATTGGGCATAGCCTAGGGTGTACAAAAACAATATACACATATAACAAATTAATTGAAGAAAATGAAAAAGGAATACTAGAAAAAATAAAAGGAATAATCTTACTTTCATTAGTAGATATACCACTTGCCATCCAAGTATATTTAAAAGATGACTTTCCTGTAATGGTAACCTATGCTAAAAATATGAAAAGAGAAAAAATGGAAAATCAACTAATGCCTGCAGAAAGTTTTATACATCCTATCAGTGTAAAAACGTTTTTAAGATATGCTATTGAAAACAAAGACATAGACTTTGCAAAGTTTTCAGATAAAAATTACAATTTTGAAGAACTAAACAATATTAAAGTACCATTATTTATGAGATGGGGAAATCAAAGAGAATTAATTATTCAAGAAGCGGACAAACTATGCGAACAATTAAAAGGAAAAATAAAAAATGATAAATTAGATATTGGTTATATTGATGGCGCAGACCATAGTTATACAGGAAAAGAAGAAATCTTGGCAAATGAAATACAAAATTTTTTAAAAGACTAATATAATCGAAAAATGTCAAAAATAAAAAAATATTTTAAGACATAAAGTCGAACTATAAAGAAAAATAAAAAAACATAAAAAAATAGAAAATTTAATGTCAAAAATTGCGATGAAAAATCCTTGCAAACCATTGAAATTAGTAGTAATATTAATACGTTGCAACAAAAGAAAAATAAAAAGGGGGATTTTTTTGAAAACGTTTTTTGGCAGTGTATTTATTAAAAAAGAGTTACTGAATGAGTCAGGAATAAAACATCCAATAAAATTGGAGTATTACAAACAAATAAATGAAGATGTAATAAAATCATTTGAAAAAACAAAATATGGAATAGAAATAGTAAAAACTGAATATAGACCAGATTGTACTAAAGTTGAAAACAAAAGTATAAAATATGTTACTAATGATGAAATAGAAGCAAATGAAATATTAAATATTTTTAAAGAAAATCAAGTTACTCCAATTAATTCAGAAGAAGTAATAATGGATTTATTTAGAAAAAAATTTTAATGTCTTTTTGTATCCAAAAGGACATTTTTTTTCTGGATTTATTAGAAAAAACTTGCAAAATATGAAAAAATGTTCTAGAATACTTAAAGATATAATAAAAACAGAGGAGGAAACATGGCGGATAAATTAATAATAGTAGAATCACCTGCAAAAGCGAACACAATAAAAAAATTTTTAGGAGGCAGTACAAAAGTTGTAGCCTCAATGGGACATATACGAGATTTACCAAAATCAAAATTAGGTGTGGATATTGAAAATGACTTTGAACCTGAATATATAAATATCAGAGGAAAGGGAGATTTAATAAAATCTTTAAAAACAGACGCTAAAAAGGCAAAAAAAGTTTATTTAGCAACTGACCCCGACCGTGAGGGTGAAGCAATAGCATGGCACCTAGCAAAAATATTAGAAGATGACAAAGATAAAATAACAAGAGTCACTTTTAATGAAATTACAAAATCAGCAGTAAAAAAAGCAATAAAAGAACCAAGAAATATCGACTTAAATACTGTTGATGCACAACAAGCAAGAAGAGTTTTAGACAGAATAGTTGGATATAAAATAAGTCCATTACTATGGAAAAAAGTAAAAAGAGGACTCTCAGCAGGTAGAGTTCAATCTGTTGCAGTAAAACTAATAGTAGACAGAGAAACAGAAATCGAAAACTTTATTCCACAAGAATATTGGAACATATATGCAAACCTAAAAGACGAAAAATCCAAAAAAGAATTTGAAGCAAGATTCTATGGAAAAAACGGAAAGAAGCAAGAAATCAATTCAAAAGAACAAGTTGACCAAATCTTAAAAGACATAGAAAAAGCAAAATACATAGTATCAGAAATCAAAAAAGGTGAGAAAAAGAGAAATCCAGCGCCACCATTTACAACAAGCACAATGCAACAAGAGGCTTCAAGAAAATTAGGATTCACATTAAAGAAAACAATGTCTGTTGCACAAACATTATATGAAGGTGTAAAAATAGCAGACAGAGGAACTGTAGGTCTAATCACATATATGAGAACAGACTCTACAAGAATATCAGAAGAAGCTAGAGCGGCAGCAAAAACACACATTGTATCAACATATGGTGAAGAATTCTATGAAAATAGGTATTACAAAACAAGTAAAGATGCCCAAGACGCTCACGAAGGTATAAGACCAACATATTCAGATATCGAACCTGACGACATAAAAGGCGACTTAAGTAAAGACCAATATAAATTATACAAACTAATTTATAACAGATTTATGGCAAGTCAAATGAAACCTGCAGTATATGACACAATAGCAGTAAATATTAAAGCAAATGATTATGACTTCAAAGCAAATGGACAAAATCTAAAATTCAAAGGATTTATGATTTTATATGTTGAGGGAACAGACGAAAAAGAAGAACAAGAAGAAGGAATGTTACCAGATTTAGACGAAAATCAAGAAGTAAAATTAATCAAAATAAATCCAAAACAAAGTTTTACAGAACCACCTGCAAGATACACAGAAGCAAGTTTGGTAAAAGCATTAGAAGAAAAAGGAATAGGAAGACCAAGTACATATTCGCCAACAATTACAACAATTTTGGAAAGAAGATATATAGAAAAAGAGCAAAGACAATTAGTACCAACAGAACTTGGGAAAATAGTAAACAAACTTCTTACAGAAAACTTTGCAGATATTGTGAATGTGGAATTTACGGCCAAAATTGAAAACGAATTTGACGAAATTGCAGAAGGAAAAGAAAAATGGAAAAAAATAATTAGGGAATTCTATGGACCATTTGAGCAAGAACTTGAAAAAGCAGAAAAAGAACTTGAACATGTGCAATTAGTTGACGAAGTGTCAGATGTACAATGTGAAAAATGTGGAAGAATGATGGTTTACAAATATGGAAGATATGGCAAATTTTTGGCGTGTCCCGGATTTCCAGAATGTAGAAATGTAAAACCAATAATAGAAACAATTGATGTTCCATGTCCGAAATGTGGAGCAACTGTTCAAGTCAGAAAGACAAAAAGAAAAAGAAATTACTATATTTGCGAAAATAATCCAACTTCATGTGATTATATTTCTTGGAACAAGCCAAAGCCAGGTGAAAAATGGAATCCAGAAGAGGCGGAAGAAGTAAAAAAAGAAACAGAAAAGAAAACAAGAACAACTAAAAAGTCTTCAACAAAAAGAAAGACAACTGCAAAAACAACAAAAAGTAAAAAATAAAAGAACGGGATTGTGGGGACGTGCCTTCAATCCCGTAAAATTTTGAACCGCAAGATTGAGCCGTTTTTGCGGAATTTTATTTTTAAAAACTATTGACAATATTTAGAATATTTGGTATCATATTAATTGCTTTTGAATATAATTAAATATAACAAAGAGCAAAAATGCAGGTATAGTTTAGTGGTAAAACATAACCTTGCCAAGGTTAAGTTACGGGTCCGATTCCCGTTACCTGCTCCAAATTTTTTATTAAAAACAAAAATTAAATATGGCGCCTTAGCCAAGCGGTAAGGCACGAGTCTGCAAAACTCTGATGATCGGTCCGACTCCGATAGGCGCCTCCAAAAGAAAAACAAGAAAATATTGGAATATCCATGCTTTCTTGTTTTATATTAGCTTTTATACTAAATAAAAAATACATATTTAAAGGGAGAAAAAAATGAAAATATACAAAAAACTTGTAAGAGACAAAATACCGGAAATAATAGAAAAAGATAATTTGGTACCAATTTGTAGAACCCTAAATAACAAAGAATACCAAATAGAATTAAACAAAAAATTAGTAGAAGAAGTAAAAGAATATCTAAAAAGTCAAGAAACAGAAGAATTAGCAGATATTGTAGAAGTGATTTACAGTATAGTAAAATTAAAAAATATTTCTTTAGAGGACTTCGAAAAAATAAGAATAGATAAAGTAGAAAAAAGAGGTAGTTTCGACAAAAAAATATTTTTGGAAAGGGAAGAAGAAAAAGAAAGTGAAAGAACCTAATTGAAGGCTGCCATACAGCAGCCTTTTTGTAGAACATTATCTAACATCAATTACAAGTTCGAACTGAGCTTGTAATTTTTGGGAAGTCTCATCAAAAGTAAAATCCCTGGTAATAATATCCAGCAAGCAAAAAGAATATTTAAAATCTATTGCTGAATTAATAATGTACAGAGACTTAACAACAAATACTAGTATCTCATCCCGAATGTTTTTCTTGATTTTATCGAGTAAAACAGAAAAATCAACATGAGAAAGTGTAATAGAAGAAGCTGTAAGTTCTTTTTCATAAGTAGATAAGTCAATAAAATCTTTTGAATAAATCCAAATTGACTTGCTTGCTGACAAAGAAGAATTATCAATTTGAATTATAGAATTACTGTACTTGTTTAAAAGCTTTTTCGCAAGCTTCTCAACCTTTTCATCAGGATATTCAAAAGATTTGGCATCTTGAATGCACTGATTTAAATGTTTTAATTCATCATTAATCCGTTCGATTAAACTTTGCAAGTTTGATGATCTACTTTTGTTGTTAGAAACTGAATTTTCATTTTCCATAAAATTGTACCTCACTTTTTAGTTTTTATTATCATAAAAATTTTATCACCTAATAAAAGCATTGTCAATTAAAAAACGACAAAAAATGACAAAGCACAAAAAATATTAATTAAATCATATATTATACTAAGAACCAACATAAAACCAACACTTGAAATTCACAAAAAAATGATATAAAATATCCAAAACAAAATTGAAAGAAGGCCAATAAATGAAAAAAATAAACAAAGCACAAGCAATGAAACTAATAGCACTAATAATAACAATAGCAATATTAGTAATCGCCACAATATACATGATACCAATAATAAAACAAATAAACACACCAGAAGGCCAAGCCGAATTTAAAGAAAAAATAACAAACTCAGGACTAACAGGAATGTTAATACTTTTCGGATTAGAATTAGCACAAGTTGTATTGGCAGTATTGCCTGGTGAACCAGTAGAATTACTAGCAGGGATATGTTTTGGACCAATATGGGGAACAATATTTTTAATGATATCAGTATTTATAGTAACTGCCATGATATATTTCTTTGTAAAAAAATATGGAAGAGACTTTATATATGAATTCTTCCCAAAAGAAAAAGTAAACAAATTAGAAAATAGCAAACTATTTAAAGACCCACAAAAAATAGAAACTGTAATGGCATTATTATTTCTAATACCAGGAACTCCAAAAGACTTACTAGTATATATAGGGGGACTACTACCAATAAAAACATCAAGATTTCTGGCACTAGCAACATTACTAAGATTTCCATCAATAATATCATCAACAATAGCAGGAAATAAATTATTGCAAGGAAAATGGCAGGTTAGCATATTAGCATATGTTATAACATTTGCATTAACTTTTGTAGTGATATATATTGTAAATAAATTTGATAAAAACAAAGTAACAGAAGATGTAATAAAAACAGTAAAAAATAAAGAAATGTAAAATACACAAACAACAATAAAAAACAATGGATAAAAATACATTAATGGCCTAATGTATAACCTCAAAAAAATATGGGAAAAATATAACAAATACATATTTTGAGGAGGTACAAATGGAAACAAGTAATTTAAAAAATATGGTAGTACTAAAAAACTTGCCATCAAACATTGTGGATGAAGCAATAATAGTGCTAAAAGCAAATAAAAAAACGAAAAAGCTTCAAAAAATAGAAAACAAAAAAATATTAGAAAATCAAGAGAATAAAAAAGACAAAGAATATATTTTAAAAGAAGCAGAAATGATAGTAAATAACTACATTTCCAAAATAGAAAATAAAGAAAATGACAAAATAATAATTAGTAAAGATACAGATGGAAAATATAAAAAATTGAAAAAATATGCAATAGCAACAACATTATTGTGTATAATTCAAGCAATTGTAATCATATTTTAATGCAAAACAGGTAATTTAAGTAGGTAATTACCTGCTTTTTTTGTTTATGAAAAACTTCAAGAAACAAATTTATTCTTGTCCACTTCTTATCATAAAACAAAACAAAATAACATATAGTTTAAAAGAAATAAAGAAACAACCATTTTTGAAAGGGATGAAATAAAATATGGAAAGAACAATGTCTGTAGAAGACAAGATAAGAAGGGCAGAAGAAATATATGTAAGAAGAAAAGAAGGCACAATGCCTAAAACCACAACAGTATCAATAAATAATGATAATAAAAAGGAATTAAAACTATTAAAGAAAATGGTAATACAAATAATTATAAGCCTTTTAATATATGGCGTAATTTATATAATACAAAACAACAACTACATATTTTCACAAGAATTTTTAAACAAAGTACAAGAAGTTTTATCATATGATATAAATTTTGAGGATTTTTATAAAAATGGAAAAAACAACATAAATCAGGTAATTATAAATATAAAAAATAAAGCAGAAAAAAATGAAACAACGGAAAATCAAGAAAAAAATGGAATAGGTGGCGCAGAAGAAAATGTTCAAAATGAACAGCAATCAAAAGAGGAAAACACACAAGAAAATCAACAAAATATACAAGAAAATGAACAAACATCACAAGCAAAAACACAAGAAGAACAAGATATAGAAAATATAAAAAATACAACAACATTTATAAAACCAATAGAAGGAACAATAAGTTCAAAATATGGACAAAGAGAGCCCACAACATCAACAGTACCTAAAAACCATACAGGAGTTGATATTGCATCAAATTTAGGAACAAAGATAAAATCTGCAACATCAGGGGAAGTTGTAATAGCATCAGAAGAAGGAGACTATGGCAAACACTTAAAAATTCAAATAGGAGAAGTAAGTATAATATATGCACATTGCAATAGCTTATATGTTAAACAGGGAGACCAAGTAACACAAGGACAAGAAATTGCAGAAGTAGGGTCAACTGGGAATTCCACAGGACCACATTTGCATTTTGAAATAAGAATTTCGGAGAGAACGATAGACCCGCAAAAAATATTAGAACTATAATAAATTTTTAAATAAATTTATTATAGTACGAAAAAATTCTATATGATATAAAAATGCTTATAGGTAGCATAAAACCTAAATAAAAAAAAGGAAAAATAATATGAGATTTAGAATCGATTTAAAAATATTTATTTTTTTAATAATATTTTATTTTACAAGGCAAATAGAAATATATTCCATATTAATGCTATTTGCACTAATACATGAATTAGGGCATTTGCTAGCAGGATTATTGGTAGGAATGCAACCAGAAAAATTAGAACTAATGCCATTTGGTGTAGCAATATCGTTCAAAATAAAGCCAGAAGAATACAATAAAAAAATAAAAAAAGGAAATCAATTAGAAATCAAAAAAATATTAGTAGCACTTGCAGGACCAATTACAAACTTTATAGTCATTGTCATTATATTAAATCTAAATATAGAATTATTTAAGGCACTTACAATAATATACACAAACTTTTTAATAGTGATATTTAACCTATTACCAATATATCCATTAGATGGAGGAAGAATTTTAAAAGGAATTTTACATATAAACATAGGAAAACAAAAAGCAGAAAAATATATAAATATAATATCAAAAATAACAGTAACAATACTAACAATAATAGCAAGTATATTAATTTTACATGTCCACAACATAGCATTTATATTGATTTGCATGTATTTATGGTATCTCATTTTAAAAGAAGATAAAAAATATCAACAAAGAAAGAAAATATATGAAGCACTAGAACAATAATTTTACGGACTGTGACTGGTAACACAAAAACAATAAAAACAAAAATAAAAAAAGAAAAACTACTTGAAAAACAAATAAAAAAATAGTAAACTATACTAAAGGAAAAAAGGAGAATGCCAATGATGAAAAACAAAATAAAACAGGAAAAAGGTGTAACATTGACAATATTAGTAATAACAGTAATAACACTAATGATTATAACAGGAACACTAATATATAACGTAGAAGACTCAACTAGAATAAAAAAATTAACAAATTTATATAATGATATAGACCTGTTAAGAACCAAAGTAACAGACTACTATGAAGAATACGGAGAAATACCAGCAAAAATTAAATACACAAACACAAGTGGACTTTCAAATGTATTAAGTAAAAACAACGATACAGGGGATTTTTATGTGATAGACTTAGAGGCAATGAAGGGGATAACACTTAATTACGGAAACGATTATGAAAAAATAATAAATGATACAACAATAACAAAAGAAAATCCAGAAAAAGCAGACCAATACAAAGATTTATATATAATAAATAAAAATAGTCACAATATCTTTTATGCAAAAGGTGTGTCAATACAAGACAAAAACAGCGTAAAAATGTATTACACTGACTACACAATTCCAGATGAAACAGTTGTAGACTTAAGATATATTGATGGAATATTAATTCCAGAAAATTACTATTATATAGGCAAAAGCCCAAGCGTTAGTGGAAGTGAAAGTGGAAGCATAGTAATTTCAAACAAAAAAGATGATACAATAGATGGACAAAGCCCAAATCAATTTATATGGACAAAACAAATAGTAGAAATGGATACTTTGCCAACTAGCATAAAATTAGACAAAAACCAAAATCAAAATGAAGAAGATTTCTTAAAAAGTGTAAATGCAAATAAAGGATATTTTAAAAATCCAGAAGGAAAAGTTCAATATACAAAAATTGAAGATGGAAAATAGTAAAAATATAACCCAAATTTTATATAGATAACAATAAATAAAAAAATTAAGAACCTCAAAGTATACTTGTAAGTATAAAAAGGGGCTCTTTTTTAGGCATTACAATATGTAATCATTCTGTAATATTTTTGAAATATTCCTGTAAAACCAATTGACAATTAAGCCTTTTCGTTGTATTATATATACATAAAAAAATGAGTGTTTTTTAAAATCCTAAGGAGGAAAATTATGGGAGAAGTAATAGTTATAACATCAGGAAAAGGTGGAGTAGGAAAAACAACAACAACAGCAAATTTAGGTTCAAGTTTAGCAGTAGAAGGAAAAAAAGTATGTTTAATAGATACAGACATTGGTTTAAGAAACCTAGATGTAGTAATGGGACTAGAAAATAGAATTGTATATGATATAGTAGACGTTGTAGAAGAAAAATGCAAACTAAGACAAGCATTAATAAAAGATAAAAGATTTAAAGAATTATACCTACTACCAGCCGCACAAACAAGAGACAAAAGTGCAGTAAATGAAGAACAAATGAAAAATTTAACAGACAAATTAAAAGAAGAATTTGACTATATACTAATAGATTGCCCCGCTGGAATAGAACAAGGATTTAAAAATGCTATTGCAGGAGCAGACAGAGCAATAGTAGTAACAACCGCAGAAATCTCTGCAATAAGAGACGCAGACAGAATTATAGGACTATTAGAATCATCAGAAATAAAAAATCCTGAATTAGTAATAAACAGAATAAGACCTAATATGGTAAGAAAAGGCGAAATGATGGATGTTGATGACATAGTAGACCTACTTTCAATAGACCTAATAGGGGTAGTACCAGATGATGAATACATAATAACACAAACAAACAAAGGTGAGCCAGTAATCCAAAACAAAAAAGCACCATCAGGAAAAGCATATATAGAAATTGCAAAAAGAGTATTAGGAGAAAAAATAGAAATCACAATACCAGGTAGAGAAAAAGGATTTTGGGCACGTTTAAAAAGATTCTTTAAAAAATAATATATAAGCAAAACGGAGGGATAGGAAATAATGTTTGAAAACATAGTAAACTTCTTTAAAAACATAGGAAAGAAAGAAGAAAATAAAAAAATGCAAGAAAGTTCAAAAGATGCAGCAAAAGAAAGATTACATCTAGTGCTAATGCAAGACAGAGCAAATGTTTCAGCAGACTTTTTAGAACTTATGAAACAAGAAATAATCGATGTAATAAAAAAATATATAGAAGTTGATGAAAAAGAAATAGATGTAAGATTAACAAATAAAGAAAATGATGATGGAACAAACGGAGCACCAGCATTATATGCAAATATTCCTATTCTTAATATAAAAAATGATGCAAGAAAAATAGGACAAAAAGAATTAGAAGAAAACAAAGAAAAAACAGCAGAAATAGAGAACAACAAACAAAACGAAAAAGAAGAGAAAACAGACAAGAAAACAGAAAGCGAAAAAACGACCTCAAATGATCACAAAACTCCAAAGGAAATGAAAGAAAAAAATGAAACAAAAAAAGCAGATGAGACAGAAAAAACAGAGCAAAAAGAAACAAAAAATTTAGAAGATAAAAAAGACTTTGAAACACAAGAAAAAATAAAAGAAATAATAGACGGCGTAATAGAAGACGCAGAAAACAATAAAGAAAAAGCAAAAAACGAAGAACAATAAGTTAAATCATAAAAATTAAGAAAGAAAAAGAGTTGATTTAATGAGAAGAAGAGAATTAAAAAACATGGAATGGGGGTTGCTAATAGTAGCAATTATATTATCAATAATAGGTATTATTGCACTATTTTCAGCAACACAAGAAACTGAATATGACGAATTTAAAAAACAAATAATATGGTTAGCAATAAGTCTAATAGCAATGGTAATAGTAATGCTAATAAATTACGAAACATTAGTAAAACTATCACCAATTTTTTATGGAATATTTATAATTCTGCTAATAGCAGTAATGTTCACAAAACCTGTAAATGGAGCAACAAGTTGGTTTGACATCGGATTTTTTTCATTCCAACCATCAGAATTTGCAAAAATAGCAGTAATACTGTTTTTAACATATGTAATATCAAAAATACAAGAAAGATATGCAGAAGATATAAACAAACCAACACGACTACTAATAATATTTGTAACATTAGCAATACCATTATTATTAATTATAAAACAACCAGACTTTGGTACAGCAATGGCGTTTTGTATAGCACTTGCAATGATGCTATTTACTGCCGGAATAGACAAAAAGTACATAATAGGAACAATATTGATAGCAACAATATCAATACCACTATTATACAATTTTGTACTGCCAGATCATGCCAAGAAAAGAATAGATATATTTTTAAATCCAGAATCAGACCCACGTGGAAGTGGATATAATATAATTCAATCAAAACTAGCAATAGGAGCAGGACAATTAACAGGAATGGGATTATTAAAAGGAAATCAAACACAACTAGGATATCTATACCCAAAAACAACAGACTTTATTTTCTCTGTAATTGGCGAAGAAATGGGATTTATAATAGGACGGAACAATTATAGTACTATATGTATTTCTGGTCACAAAAGCGATTTACATTGCAAAAACAGCCAAAGACACAAAGGGTTCCTTGATTGCATCTGGAATAGCTGGAATATTTTTATTTCATATGACAGAAAACATAGGGATGGTAATGGGACTTTTACCAATAACAGGTGTACCATTGTTGTTTGTAAGCTATGGAGGAAGTTCTATGATTACAAGTTATATTTTAATTGGAATATTATTAAATATAAGCAGTAAAAGGCAAAAAACAATATTTGTAAAATAAAAATCGGGGGATTAAGGGACGTTCCTTTTTCTCCCTTTTTTTAGTGATTAAGGGACAGTGCTTTAGTACCAATTTTTTCGAATTTGTTATTTGGAGGGAAAAATGTATTTAAAAAAACTAAAAATAGGAAATGTAGAACTAGAAAATAATTTAATATTAGCTCCAATGGCAGGAGTAACAGATTTACCATTTAGAAAAATATGCAAAGAATTTGGGCCAGGTTTAGTATGCACAGAAATGGTAAGTAGTAAAGCAATATTTCATGACGATTCAAAAACAAAACTACTAATGAACACAAAAGGAGAAAAAAGGCCAGTAAGTATGCAAATATTTGGTAGTGATGAGGAAACAATGGGGTATGCAGCAAAATATGTATCAAAATTAGCAGATATAGTCGATATAAACATGGGATGCCCTGCTCCCAAAGTAGTAAAAAATGGTGATGGTAGCAAACTTTTACTAAACATAGAACAAGCAGAAAAAGTAATAAAAGCAGTTGTAAAAAATTCTACTAAACCAGTAACATTAAAAATTAGAAAAGGTTGGGATTGCGAACATATTGTAGCAACAGAATTTGCTAAAATGGCAGAACAAGCAGGAGTATCTGCAATTACAATTCATGGGAGAACTAGAACTGAGATGTATTCTGGAAAAGCAGATTTAGACATTATCAAAAGAGTGAAAGAGTCAGTGAACATACCAGTAATAGGCAATGGTGATGTGGTAGATGAAGAATCTGCATTGAAAATGTTTGAATACACCGGGGTGGATGGAATTATGATAGGTCGTGGAACTTTTGGAAATCCGTGGATATTTGCAAGAATTAAGCATTTTTTAGAAACAGGGAAAAAACTTCCTGAAATATCAAATGAAGAAAAGTTTAGAGTTATAAAAGAACAAATTCAACTTGAGTTAGAAAATAAACCGGAGGTAACTGCAATAAGAGAAATGAGAAAGCATATTGCTTGGTATACTAAAAATATGCCGAATTCTAGTGAGTTTAGGTGCGAGATTAATAAAATAGAGGATAAAGATTTATTAATGAAAATTGTTGAAAAATATTTTTTGGAAGAATGATACAGTTCACAACCTGAAAAAATTAAAAATAGAAATATAAACAAAACTGTTGAAATAAAGTTTTAGCTATGGTAGAATCAAAATGCAGAAACATACTGCATAAAACAAAAGAAGGAGTGAAGAAAAAATGAAGAAAATACTAAAAAATACAAAAGGTATAACATTAGTGGCACTCGTAATCACTATAGTTATTTTACTTATTTTAGCAGGCATTTCAATTTCTGCATTAACAAATACAGGAATATTCCAAAAGGCAAAAGATGCAAAACAAAAAT